>Ga0272442_10010018_pt1 | contig 11737 bp, 6 predicted proteins | sample SSMForm2O_FD_200262 | JGI IMG/M metagenome (GOLD analysis project Ga0272442, IMG submission 200262) | Marine sediment archaeal communities from Little Sippewissett salt marsh, Falmouth, MA, United States - SSM-Form-2O | ecosystem: Environmental > Aquatic > Marine > Wetlands > Sediment ...
GGTTACGACGAAGCTGGAAATTGGGAAAAGGGCAGGCACAAGGTGGAAGTATACATAGGATCGGAAAAAGTTGCAGAAAGTTATTTTACAATAGATTAGGAAGTTAATTCTTAAAAGTTTAATTAAACCGAACATAAAGGATATAGCAATTTTTGTCTAATTCAATAACTATAACCATTTTATTGATTATTTCTCTCTGGTCGTATGGATATTCTGTTGTTTTCGAGGTTGATATGAGTCAACCAATAAGTGATAGCCTTTTCTCCCCGGAAGAAGGTGATCTGGTTAGATTAGCGGGGAATTTCAACAACTGGGACGGATCTGATTATATACTCTATGATAACGATGCTGACAGTATTTATTCAAGCAGATTTGGCGTCACAGACAATCCTGAAAATACACTCGAGTACAAGTTCCAGATACTGAAATCTTCGGGCAAGGTTCTCTGGGAAAAGAATCCGAATCCTGATAATTCAAATTACGGTTGCCGAAGGACTTTTTTTATCAGTGAGATGACAGAAATCCCTTTAGCTACCTTCGACTATGATAAATATTATCTAGCAACGATCAATAAAAGTGTGATCTTCTCTGTTAAAGAAATGCAGGAAGATTTTCTGCGCTTTCGTGAAATTCTGGAAAATAAGCATTGCTGTTTGTATGAATACACCGGGAAAACAGAAATGGATGCTCTGTTTGAGCAGCAGTATGGTAAAATCATCGATCCAATGCAACCCCATGAATTCTTTCGTATCCTCACTCTGGTAACTGCCAGTATCGGCTGTGGTCATACAGCCGTCTGGATGCCAGGTGGATTCTGGGATATCGATCCTGATAACCTTTTTCCCCTTCGAATAAAATTGATGGATGATCAGTTAATAGTAAGTGGCAGCTATTCTGATTCTCTCCAGGTTCCCTTCGGTAGTATAATCCATGAGATCAATGGAAAACCCGTGAAAACTATCGTATCAGAAATCATCTGTAATTACTCAGCTGATGCCTTTAACATACATTTCAGGAAGAGTCAGTTGGAAAGGAGATTTTCACTTCTATATTCCAGGAGATATGGGTTTCCGGAGCATTATACGGTACTTTTTTCCTCCCTGGGAAAAGTTGAAATGTCTGAAAAAACTCTTGATCCTGTCTCAGTATCCGAAGTTAAGAAAGTTGTATTTGATAATTTTCATCACCCACCTCTCGAACTTGACATCAGAGAAGATATCAACACAGCAATCATGAAAATCAAGACCTTTATCTACTACGATAGGGTACCGTATTTTACTAGTTTTCTTGACAGCAGTTTTACCCTGATCAAAGAAAATAAAATTCAGAATCTTATCCTTGACCTCAGGAATAATGATGGCGGTGATCCATTCTGCTCTGCTCCTCTTTTTTCTTATTTACAATCAGAGCCTTTACCCTATTTCGCTGAACCTTATGGGAAATATTCTGATCTTGCCAAATCTCTCCCCCTTCCCGAGAACCGATTCGAGGGCAGTCTTTATACTCTAATCGATGGCAGGTGTTTCTCTACTAACGCTCATTTCTGTGCTCTTCTTAAATATCACAAGATTGGTAAGTTCATTGGCACTCCCACAGGAGCTAACTACAAATGCAATGCTGGAAAAAACACCGAATATATCTTACCCAATACAGGGATCTTACTCAATATTGGTACTCAAACCTATGCCACTGCAGTGAAAGATATGGATAAAATGCAGCCTTTAATACCAGATTACTTAATCGTGGAAACCTTTGAGGATTTTATTAATCACAGAGATGTGTACCTGGATAAAGCATATCAGATAATCAATAAAAAATCCAAGTTTTTGAAAGAATAATTATTTTGCCAAAAATAAGAATCAGGATATTTTTTTTTATAAATATACGGATTGAATATAATGAAAAGTATAGTATTTATTTCTCTCATAATGAGTATATCATTATTAAATACTATAGGTGAGTTTAAAACATTAAAAACTGACCAACTTGCTGATTACAAATATCAAGAATCTTTAACTGATTCATCCCGTGTTATTCAGGAAGAAGATCAAATTGTTACTGATTTAAATGAACCCGAAACAGAAAATAAAGACTTTTTGATTCAAACCGAAAAATTCAACTGGTACAATTTTAGGAGTAAACGTTTGAAGAAAAAAGGATTCGGACCAATTGAGATAAAAGAACCTGAACAGGATAGCACTTTCGGGGATCATGAAAATGAAGCGCAACCGGTTATGAATCTAAAGGAAAAAAATTACAACAACACGATTATTTTTCTCAATGAATATGTGATAGCCAAATTATATTTGTTAAAGCAGATTGGAGATAACATCACAGATGAACTCGGCAAAAAACTTAATCTTGATGTCGTTGAATTATCCGGTGGAAAAATCTGGAAAAGCAATTCAATTCTCTTCGGTAAGAATATTACCAGAAAACTGATTTTGAGTTACCAGAGAAAACTTCCAGTGGGTGACTCAAAAAAGATTCCTACTGATAAATTTGCTCTGGAATATAGATTCAATAATTTATTCTCTGTTCTTGCCACTCATGACACTGATACTTATACAGGACTCAATTTGTTCTGGAAATTTGGTAGGAAATAAATTTCAAAGATATTAATTACTGTTTAAATTTCTTGGATAATAACCAAAAATATATACAATAGATTTAAAAAAACCCAACTTGAAGTACTTTGAGCAGGATTTATTATTGAAATACATACCAAGCATTCTGTTTTTTCAAATTTCTAAAGTTTATGCTTCTCTTCTAAATTCTGTCTCAAATGTTTTTTTGCAATCAATTTCGGTTAAGAAAAAACCGATTCAGGTTATAAAACCTGAATCGGTATTTTAAGCTATTATCGTTATAAAATCAAGTCTGCAGGCTAAAGAAATCCATAATCGCATTGAAAGTTGCGCTAGGTCTCATCGCTTTTGTGGCCTTGATATCATCTGGTTTGTAATAACCTCCCAGATCCACTGGTTTTCCCTGAGCTTCAGTTAATTCAGAAATTATCTGGTTTTCGTTATCTTTCAATTCTTTAGCCAGTTTAAAAAACCTTTTTTTTAGTTCTTCATCTTCCGTTTGATTTGCCAGGGCTTCGGCCCAATACATGGTAAGATAGAAATGACTCCCTCGATTATCGAGTTCTTTAACATTCCGAGATGGTGATTTTCTTTCATCAAGGAACTTTTCTGTCGCTTTATCAAGAGTTTCAGCAAGTATATGGGCTTTATGGTTTTTTGTTTTCTTACTCAAATGTTCCAGGGAAGCAGTCAAAGCCAGGAATTCACCCAGGGAATCCCATCTAAGATGACCCTCTTTTGTAAATTGTTGTACGTGTTTAGGGGCAGATCCTCCGGCACCAGTTTCAAACAAACCTCCTCCACTCATCAATGGGACAATGGAAAGCATTTTCGCGCTTGTTCCTACTTCCAGGATCGGAAAAAGATCAGTCAGATAATCTCTGAGGACATTGCCTGTGACAGATATAGTATCTTTTCCTTCTTTCATTCGTTCCAGAGAAAAACGGGTTGCTTCGATAGGAGTCATGATCCTAATATCAAGACCCCTGGTATTATGATCCTGAAGATATTTATTTACTTTATTAATCAATTCCCGGTCATGAGCCCTGAATTTATTAAGCCAGAATATAGCTGGAGCTCCGGTAGCCCGAGCACGCTCTACAGCAAGTTTTACCCAATCGCGTACTGGCAGGTCTTTCACCTGGCACATACGCCAGATATCCCCCTTCTCTACTTCGTGAACCAACAGAGTGTGACCGGAGGATGAGGTTACAACAACCTTACCATCCCCAGGACAGACAAAAGTTTTATCATGTGAGCCATATTCTTGAGCTTTCTGAGCCATCAGACCCACATTAGGAATGTCACCCATAGTTCGGGGATCCATTTCGCCATGTTTCTTAAAGAATTCAATTACTTCCTGATATACCCCTGCATAAGTACTATCAGGAATCACAAAGTTGGTATCATGAAGCTTACCATCCGGACCCCACATCTTACCGGCATTGCGGATTGCAGCCGGCATCGAAGCATCAATTATAACATCACTTGGTACATGTAGGTTAGTAATTCCTTTTTCCGAATCAACCATTGCAAGCTTAGGTCTATTCTGAAAACAGGCATCTATATCTGATTTGATCTCTTTTTGTTTAGTTTCGGGTAGAGTTTTGATCTTTTCGTAGAGATCAGCCAACCCGTTATTGGGACTTACGCCTAATTCGGAAAACGTTTGGGTGTGCTTTTCGAATACTTCTTTGAAGAAAATAGACACAACATGACCAAATATGATAGGATCTGAGACTTTCATCATAGTAGCTTTTAGATGCACAGAAAAGAGAACACCTTCTTTTTTTGCATCTTCTATCAGTCCTTCTAGAAACTTATTCAAGGCTCGATTGCTCATTATAGTACCGTCTATGATCTCTCCTTCCTTGAGGGTAAGTTTATCTTTGAGGACGGTTACTTTCCCTTGAGGATCTATGAACTCGATCTTACAATCACCCACATTACTTTTACTTATAGTTCTCGATTTTTCGTTGGAAGCCAGATCACCACTGGTCATATGAGTAACATGAGATTTAGATTTTGGAGACCATTTTCCCATTGCGTGAGGATTCTTTTTGGCGTAATTCTTTACAGGTGGTGGTACTCTTCGATCAGAATTTCCTTCTCTAAGCACAGGATTTACCGCACTACCCTTGATTTTATCGTATATAGCCTTTACCTTTCTTTCTTCCTTATTCTGAGGATCTTCCGGGTAATCAGGCACATTGTATCCCTGTCCCTGAAGTTCTTTGATAGCTGCTTTAAGCTGGGGAACTGAGGCACTAATACATGGCAACTTGATCACATTAGCCTCTGGTTTTTTTACCAGTTTAGCTAATTCTTCCAGATCATTGGATATTCTCTGATCTTCGGTTAATCTTTCTGGGAAATTAGCAATGATTCTACCAGCCAGAGAAATATCTCTGGTCTCGACTTTTACTCCAGCTTCATCAGTAAATGCTTTTATTGTAGGCAACAGGGAATAAGTTGCGAGAGCTGGGGCTTCATCAACTTTAGTATAGATGATTTTGGCTGAATCTGATGGATTACTCATAAAAATCCTCCTATTTAACCTCTTCAGGTTTTTCGGGTACATCATAAAGAATGTCATCCCAGGGATGTCTGTATAATGGTGTTTTCAAACGTTTCTGATCGAAATAATGCCCCATGAATCCCATTGTTCTTCCAATAATGAAGAAGGCATTGAAAAATCCCATATCGATCATTTCCTTGATTTCTTCCTCACTGTAATTCAGGCTTCTCAAAAGATCAACAAACAAAACTCCGATACAGCCATCCACATTCAGAATGAGAGTATTTTTCTTCATTGTCGTAACATCCTGAACTGCCAGTGCATAATCCAGTAGTGGATGTTTAGGAAAGTGTTCTTTAGCAAAATTAATCATGATCTCACAGCGTTCGTCAGGATTATCAAGACTGTGTATCCTGTGACCAATACCCTGGATCATGACATTTTTTTTCTTCATCTGATCGACAAATTCCCTGGGTTCCAGTTTCTGTTCCAGACCCCAAGAAAAATGTTTCGCAGCACCATTTACAGCTCCACCGAACCTTGGACCTATCGTTACGATACCACTGATGATCGATTCGATAAGGTTTTTACCTGCTCGGGCAGTAACAATTGTATTGTGAGCACCTGATACAGCAGGACCATGATCAGCAACGATCTGGATTACAAGTTCTATGAAATCTCTAGCATACTGGGGTAAGATTTTCTTGAACCAGAGTAGACCTAACGTTCCTCCAATACCGTAATTTTCCTTTATCACCCTGTCAATCGGTACTCCGCAATAATTATGGATCTCACCTGTTTCGTCACAGATAGTTGAAATAAAATTAGTCGGTTTTCTAACTAAACCTTCTGCTACCGCCTGATTATAATCCATAGGAATATTGGGGGGAGTAGGTTCTACGATATCTTCGATCTTACCTTCTGCCTTAAGTTTATCAAATGTGATTTTGATCTTTTCACCATAGTCTTCAAAGGAATCAGGAACGATAACACCGGCTTGACGTAAAGCTTCATTCTTAGCTTTAGCTGTATCGTCCTTGGAATCAGCCTTAGCACCGGCATGACCAAACTGGACACCACCGGGAAGCATTTCAGCACAGGTACCTGTAACCCACATTACCAAAGGTTTGGTTATCTTTTTCTCTTTAATGGCTTGGACAATCTGGTATTCGTCCTTACCACCTACTTCACCCAGGGCAACCATCATTTTAATCTTGGGATTTTGCTCATACCTGAGTAGGTGATCGATTAGCGTAGTGGCAGGATAAACATCTCCTCCAACCGCGTAACCTTCGTATATACCATCAGTATTTCTGGCAATAATATTGTATCCTTCGTTGGAAAGACCGCCTGAAACCGAGACAAAACCCACGGAGCCCGGACGATACAGTTTCGTTTCCTTGATATTCTCAACTGTGCCGGCAGCATTCCCAATCTTAAAGCAACCCGGTTTCAATCCACCTACAGTTGCCGGTCCGATGATCCACTTACCCTTGGATTTAGCAACTGCTGCTATTTTTCTCACATCTCTTTGCGGAACACCTTCTGCTATCATAACTATGGTTCTGATATTATCTGTTTCGAGAGCTTCCATTGTTGACTCAGCACATGATCTCTCAGAAGCAAAGTTAACCATTACATCAACATCAGGATTATCCTTGATCGCATCATTGATATTTAAATATCTCGGAATTGATATTTCTTTTGTTCCCCAGAAAAGTTTATAGTATCCTGTTCCGGTAGGTGTAATAAATCCTGCGACACTTGGTTTCTCTCTCTGACACAGGTAATCGAAATCAAGCATTCTCTGAGCTGCTCTCTGCTGCTGACCGTAAATGAATGCCCTGGTATTTTCATCAAAAAGTTCGTAAGCTTTCATTATGCACCTACCTTTTGTTCAAGAGCCATAGAAACTATTTTTGTCATATGTGTCTCCGGTCCATAAACTTCAATTGGGATACCCAGTTTTTTACCCATATTTTTCATATTTTGCAGTCCTTCCTTATAATTAGGACCGCCCCTTCTAACATAGATCTTAACATCAGTATCTTTAAGTTTCTGTTCAAATTCCGTTATTGCCTGAATTATGCCGGTAAAGGTTTTTGCTATGTCTGTGAAATTCGCGATCCCTCCACCTATCAAAAGAAATTTGGGACGTCCCTGGCTGTCTTTTTTACGGGTCATCAGATCCAAAACCACCTTGGTATAAGCATAGGTTAATTCAGTAGATGGATTTCCGCTATATTCTCCATAATTAGCAAGTTCGTCCGTATAACCAAGATCCACCACTGTATCAGCGTAAATCACGGAGGCGCCTCCACCTGCTACCAGATTCCAGATCCTACCTTCGGGATTCAGAATGGTAAGTTTCAATGAAGCACCGGTCCTTTCATCAAGCTCATCAACCTTTTCTTCTTCCGTTGTTTTATCCAGTCCAAAAGGATTGGGAAATTTCAGTTCTCCCCAGGATTCAGCACATTGATAAGAGGCATAGTCATCAACTTTTGCAACAGCATCAAGAGCGTAGGGAACTGAGTTCACAAGGGTGAATGGATTCAATTCCAGATAGACAAAATGATACTCTACTAACATTTTATATAAAGCTTTTATGAATTCAGCTATAATATCCTTTTCACTTCCCAATTCCTCGGGTAAAAAACCACTAAAATCAATATCTTCAATATTTTTCATAATCGAGATATCCAGGGTTACCACTGTATCCCATACTTCTTCGATATTAACCCCACCTTTGGTGGAAAAGTGGATCGTATCATTTTCTCTGTGGGTCGTGATCGCTACATAATACTCTTTCTCGTGAGGTACGAATTTTTCCACCAGGAAATGAGTCAATTTTCCAGTAGTCTGCCCTGTGGTCTGGGAAATAGTAACAGTTTTATTCATTCTATCACCTATCCACTGTTGAACTTCCGACCATGTTTTATTAACGAAAAGTAAATTATTTTTCCCTCTTTTACCAAAAAGTTGATCTGGTTTAGCTACCAGTTTTTCTGATTTCAACCAGGGAAAATCTTCGGGAAGATTTTTCAAATCGGTTTCAGGTCCAATCAACACTTGATTAGCCTTAAACTCAATTTTCCCGCCGGAAAATAATGGCAGTGCTTCAGACATCATCTTTTTGGCATCATACTCTCTAATACCTTTTTGCGCCATACTAATTCACTCCTATTTTTTAATATACTTGATTTTATAACACAAACAAAATTATTAGTTTGCCAATTTCTTCATATAAGCTAGGGTTCCACCAGCTAAAAGGATCTCTTTCTGTCTTTCCGAGAGATTGTAGGTAACCTCGAATTGGGTTTCTTTGGTTTTATTAACCACTGTAATATCTTTCCCCGCCTTAAATGCTGCCTTGATATCTGATATCTCAAGCTCATCTGCCTGACCAATATCATCGTATTTTTTCTCATTCTTGAAATTAAGGGGTAGAATACCGAAATTGATCAGATTAGCATTATGGATCCTTTCAATTGATTTAGCAATTACTGCTTTAACTCCCATGTACATCGGACAGATAGCAGCATGTTCTCGACTGCTGCCCTGACCGTAAGATAATCCCGCGACTATGATGTTATCTTTCCCGCTTTTTTTGATTTCTTGAGCACGATCATGGAAATTTGGATCAACTACCTCGAAGAGAAATTCGGAATATTTAGGAACATTGGAACGATATTTCATCTTAGAACCTGCCGGTATTATATGATCAGTAGTAATTTTATCCTCAACTTTAAGGGTCACTATTCCCGATATTTTATCTTTGAGAGGTTCAGCAGCAGGAGGATCGCCAATATTAGGGCCACGATATATCTCAGTCTTTTTCTTTATTTCTTTAGGAAAAATGAACATAGAATCATCCAGATAAAATTTTGTCGGGATTTCGATGTTTGGATATTCAATTCCCATTTTTTCCAGTTTCCGAGGATCGGTTAGCTTACCAGTGATCACAGCTGCTGCTGCAGTTTCGGGACTTACCAGATAAGCATTGGCAGATTTAGTTCCGGACCGACCGAGGAAATTCCTGTTGCTGGTTCTCAGTGAAACAGCATTTGTTTTGGGAGATTGGCTGTTGCCTATACAGAAACCACAAGCAGCTTCCGCTATCCTGGCTCCAGCTGACACTATACTCTCAAAACCTCCGTCACGAATTATATTTTCAATAACCTGTTTTGATCCCGGTGCTACAACAAAACTTACATTAGGATGTAGTTTTTGCCCTTTCAGGATGTGGGCAACTGTCATCATATCCTTATAAGATGAGTTAGTACAACTTCCTAAACAAACTTGATCAACTTCGATCTCTCCTATTTCCTCTACTGTACTGATATTGCCCGGACTATGAGGTGTAGCTGCCAGAGGTACCAATTTAGAGAGATCAATATCGATTACTTTATCGTACTTAGCATCATCGTCTGCACTAATCTCCATCCAGTCTTCTTCCCTACCCTGAGCTTTTAGAAATTCTTTAGTCAATTCATCACTTGGAAATACTGAGGTTGTAACACCACATTCTGCTCCCATATTTGTGATTGTGGCTCTCTCTGGAACCGATAGGGTCTTAACTCCAGATCCTCCATATTCAAACACATAACCTACATTACCTTTGGTAGTAAAGATCTCAAGGACTTTGAGGATAACATCTTTTGCTGCAACCCAAGGATTTAGTTTACCGGTTAAATTAACCTTAATTACTTTGGGATAGGTAAGATAGAAAGGACCTCCTGCCATAGCAACTGCAACATCCAGACCACCGGCACCGATCGCTAGCATCCCGAGACCTCCCCCGGTAGGAGTATGGGAATCAGAACCGAGTAAAGTCTTTCCTGGTTTACCGAATCTTTCCAGATGAACCTGATGGCAGATCCCATTACCAGCTCGAGAATAGACAATACCATATTTTTCAGCTACGGATTGCAGATATTTATGATCATCGGCATTTTCAAAACCAATCTGGACAGTATTGTGATCTACATAACTTACTGATAAATCGGTCTTGACTGTGGAAATTCCCATAGCTTCGAATTGTAGATAAGCCATCGTTCCCGTTGCATCCTGAGTAAGAGTTTGATCGATCTTGATCCCGACTTCGGAACCAGGTTCAGATTTCCCCTGCTTCAGGTGAGTGGAAAGTATTTTCTCTACAATGTTCTTCCCCATTACTTAACCCCTTTTTTAATATTTTTTTTCTGATCTATAAATCATAAATCAATATCTACCAATATCAATATTTTTTTTCATTAACCATCTTTTTAATTGGTCACAAAATTTCCTGAACTTTCCCTGTCAACCTATTTATTAATAATTTTAACAGGGTAATTGATATATCATCAAAAGCGGTTTAAGCGTGTATTTTGTTATAGTTAAATTTGATATTTGTTAAATTTTTTTCAAGCACATCTGAAGGGCATTTGTTAAGATTATGTTAATGTGCAAAATTCAACAATGGAATTATACCAATTTTACAATCCATGAATGATTCAACTGCTCAGGTCAAAAAATTTTTTGTTCTAAAATCATATATCCAGTTTTAAAAATTCTCTTACTGTGAATAAAATCAGAAAAGACCAGATATTGTTTGAAATCTCAGAATATAATGCGTTCGATCATATTCGACTTAAATTCATTCCCTAATCGCTGTCACGAAGTAGTATTTTTTCGTATTAATCACCGAAGTAGACCAGCTTTCATCAACAAAGGAACCTGACAGATCCTCCTCAAAACCCACGTAGGGAGTATCGCTAGAATACACCTTATAAGCTATAGCACTTTCCACAGGATCCCAGGATAGGTGAACTGTACCATCCTCAATCCAGATTTTGAGATGTAACGGCCCGAAAAATGGTTCTCCAAACTCAGTATCGTGAGTTGCATTAGTGTAGGGATAGAAATTAACAAATCCCAGGGTATCCCAGTCAACTTCATGATATATCCTGTCTTCGATCTCGGAATAGAGCTCTGTACCCCAATAGACATAACCCACCGTAATATCGTTATCGCCGTTCCTCAGATCCTGTTCGGTGTTTCCGTAAATATCGTTCCACTCCGCCAGTTGGCTGCCAAAAACGGGTGTACAATCCCCAATTAGGTAAATCCCATAGAGGTCATTATTTATAATCTGGTTATTTGTATTAAATACCGGAGAAGCATTAATACCATAAAAACCATAGTCATTATTCTGCAGAAGGCAATGATCAATATTTAAAGACGCCGGAGCATTGGCAAAAATCCCATACGATGTAAAATGCGTGGCATATTCGATCGTGCAGTACTGAAGGCTGCCACTGGAGCCCGAATTGAAACTCAATCCGTACCACTCATCATCGGTATTACGCCGGGTGAACAGGATTCCGTTGCGACCAGAGGTGCCATTGGCATCTAGAGATCCGTACACACTAATATAATGTCCGTTCTCAAACCGGACTGTTACATTATCGTCTATAGTTAAAGAGCCTCCAACATTGATATTCGGATAGAAGGTAACTATAAAATCCTCACCTACATCGTGCCAGGTAATATCCGCACTGGTCGAACCTCCGTTAATCTGGATCCCGTCTTCATTAGTATTGCCTGCTGTCGGAATGTTGCCGGCAGATGACACACTCGGATAGGAGCC
>Ga0272442_10010020_pt1 | contig 11734 bp, 12 predicted proteins | sample SSMForm2O_FD_200262 | JGI IMG/M metagenome (GOLD analysis project Ga0272442, IMG submission 200262) | Marine sediment archaeal communities from Little Sippewissett salt marsh, Falmouth, MA, United States - SSM-Form-2O | ecosystem: Environmental > Aquatic > Marine > Wetlands > Sediment ...
ACAGGAGCTTAACCTCCGCCGTCTGCCGTCCACTGTTGGTGATCGACATGCCGCGGCAATCGGGCACAAGGTCCCTCATTACCGCAGCATGCACCATTATCGTGTCACATCAACATGTGCAATGGACTCATGTCCCCTGCTGATGTGTTATTTTCGAAGGTTTCCCTCTTCATCGGCAACCTTGAGGGCAGCGAAAACCATATCCGGAGTGACCGGCATGAGTTCGTTGTGAATGGTCTCTTTTTCACTGCAGGCAATTGCGGCAACCTTCATTAAATCTTCATCGGATGCGTCTCCAAGCCCCAGGTCCGCCAGGGTCGTTGGTAACCCGACTGCCTCGCAGAAAGAGTATACCTCATCAATTGTTTCCATGGGCTTGTCGGTCAGAAAGAGTGATGCCAGGGTACCGAAGGCAACCTTCTCACCATGATAGTAGGCATGGGTCTCTTTGAGAGCATTGAGACCATCCTGGATGGCATGTGCCGCGGCAAGTCCACCGCTCTCGAAGCCTATACCGCTGAGGAGTGTGTTGGCTTCCACGACATGATCGAGTGCCGGAATCACGACATGTGATTCACACGCCATTTTTGCCGCGACACCGTATTCTATAAGTGTATCATAGCATAATTGTGACAGCGTCAAGGCCGTCAGCGTTCCCCGTTCTCGGGTCATATTCTTTGCACATTTCGTCATACAGGACTCGGCTTCGAACCAGGTTGCCAGGGCATCTCCCATTCCCGCTACCAGAAATCGTACCGGTGAATCGGCAATCATCTTGGTATCCACAAGGACAACGTCGGGATTTCTGCGCAGGAGTATCACCCGCTTGATTGTACCTGTCTCCTGTCGATAGACAACGGAAATGGAACTACACGGTGCATCCGTCGATGCAATCGTAGGAACAATTATGACCGGCATGTTCATTTCATGTGCAACCGCCTTGGCCGTGTCAATTGTCTTGCCTCCGCCGATACCGACAACGACGTCGCACGCACCCGTTTTGGCCGCATCGACCAGTCTGGTTATCTCTTCATCGCAACACTCTCGTCCGAACTTTTCCGCAACGATCGGCACTGCCTCTTCCAGTGACTGCCGAAATTCCGGCAGGATATTGTCATAGCTGGACGGGCTCAAGATGAGAAGTCCTTTCGTCCCGTATCGCGGTATGAGTTTCTGCAGTCGGGCGATGGCCCCGGCCCCCTGTATATACCGGCCGGGGAAAATCGTTGATGTAATCATTCTATTACCTCCACGTTGTTATGTTTTTTCACTTTTGAATTTCATGCTTCCGGCCTACAGGCCGAAATGCGTTTTTTGCATTGAATGTTGGAGTCATGTCGAGCTTCACGCACCACCGCCTGCAGGAGCCGAATGCGGGCATTATGTCATCGGCACCACACGTACTCGATAACGGTCAATGCTCAGACGGCAATGCAGTCCGATGCACAGCCTCGACATGCACATCATGAGGAATGCGCAGCACGAACGCGTACATGTACATTGTCAGGACGCGGGAACTTGCGTACCGCGACGACGGGTCCGTTGCAACATTGTCACCATATCCGCCGTACATTACCCTCGGACATTTCTCTGCTATGCACAAAACGTTCCAGAGAAGCGTTTTCATCCACGACGCGTCACACCCCTGTATTCGCACCGGGCTACGTTCAGATCATTATCCGTCTCTTCTAGAGATGCCTTCGATGTCGGCAGCCCTGAGGGCAGCCAATACTGCCGCCGGCGATATGGGCACTCGTTCGTTGTGTATCGTCTGCTTCTCACCGGATGCAATGGTGGCAGCCTTCATGAGCATTGCATCCGAGGCATCGGCAAGACCGAGCCCTGCAAGCGTGGTGGGGAGTCCTACTGATTCACAAAATGAATAGACCTCATCGATCGTACCCTTTGGTTTGTCTGTCAGGAAAAGGGATGCCAAAAGCCCAAAGGCGACCTTCTCACCGTGGTAATATGCGTGCGTCGCGTCGAGGGCGTTGAGTCCGTCATGCAGGGCGTGTGCCGCACCGAGCCCCCCGCTTTCGGCACCGATCCCGCTCAGCAGTGTGGTTGCCTCGACAACATGCTCAAGGGCCGGTGTCACAACGTTGGCCTTACAGGCCCTCTTTGCCGCAACCCCATATTCCAGCAACGTCATATAACACAGATGCGACAGCGTGTATGCCGTCAATGTACCCCGCTCCCGTGTCATGGTCTTTGCATATTTCCGCATGCACGATTCGGCCTCGAACCAGGTAGCCAGCGCATCCCCCATCCCCGCCACCAGGAATCGAACCGGTGAATCGGCAATTATTTGTGTATCGACAAGTACAACGTCCGGATTCCTGCGCGGAAATACGACTCGTTTGATGGTACCCGTTTCCTGCCGGTATATAACCGCCAGTCCCGTGCATGGCGCATCGGTTGATGCAATCGTCGGTACGATGATCACGGGAACATTCAGCTCATGCGCCACCACCTTGGCAGTATCGATCGTCTTTCCCCCACCGATCCCCACAATGATATCGCATGCGTTCGATCCTGCGGCCTCCTTTAATCTGGCGATCTCTTCATCGCAGCACTCTCGCCCGATCTTTTCTGCCACAACTGAAACAGACCCTTCCAGAGCTGACCGTATTTCCGGGTAAATAGTGTCATAGCCGGACGGGCTCACGATGAGAAGCCCTTTTGTCCCAAAGCGTGGGATGAGTTTCTGCAACCGGACAATGGCTCCCGGTCCCTGTATGTAACGACCGGGGAAAATCGCGGCTGTAATCATTTTTTCTCCTCCATGTGATGTGTTCTGTTTTTTTAATTCTTTGCCCGATCATGTCTGCCTGATTTCCGTTATGCTTGTATGGCCGCGCATCACTGATTTCGGCATATGAAGGCACAGATCGGATGTTGCATCCCAGGTGCACAAATCGTTCCTGCATGCCTTTCCGATCATGCGCCTCAATGAATAAATGAGATTTACGTTGGGGATGTGGCGGGCATGATCTGTCGCTGTATCCGCTGCGGGGCAAATGCGCCAGACATTATATGAAACGGTACACAACGCATCCGTGTGCGACTAATGTACGACATGTTTTGCAAGACGGGACAGAACCGAACCGCTACCGATCTCGTGTGTCTCGAATTATTACGGTCATCTGGCGGGGACGCACAATTCCCAGACTTTCAGAGCAATTTCCGAGATCGTGCGCCTTGGCATCGTGTTTTTTTGGAACTCCGGCCGGTTCCGTTTTTCAATCAAGAAGGGGATGCCCACCACCTCTGTTGAAAATACATCCTTCAGAATTGAAATCGTCGCGTGCATCCGTTTTTCGACCGCGCCAGGGACGCTGTAGTCGCTTTCGGCAGACTCGTTGTACCCGAAATCATCGACATATACGATCCTGTTGAGCGCCTGATACGGCACCCGTGATTGCACGGCGGTCCAGAAACGTCGGTCGTTCTTGTGAAAGCCCATGTCTGCAGAGTTGGCAATTTTTACGGTCCCGGTGTGGACGCCTGTCGGATCGTCCTTGAGGGACACCCCTGCCACCCCCAGACCCTGAAGTGACCGAATAATCGCGTCCGTCGCCTCGGCGTAATGGTCTGTGGCAATGAGGATAAGCACGGAAGGTTCCTTCACCAGCTTTCCTAGCAGCCACAGCCACTGCCGGTCGATAAAGGAGTGTGCGAAATAGCTCTCAACAAAGCGGAATGCGGCTTTGTGTATCTCGGCCCCTGATACGGCAATCGCCGCCTTTTTTGATATTTCCATCAGCTGCCGAACCATGAGGTGCGTGTAGCCGATGGAGGTGGTACTCCCTTCATGCCAGGTCGGATTGACAATATCGTGCCAGAAAATGTCCGTCCCCGTTACACCGCAGTGTTCGAGACCCGTCTCCGTCAGCCGGTTCATGAGATACTCCGGGGTTCCGAACCGAATGGCACCCAGGCTGAGCGTCCCCGAATAATCGAAAATAACAAGTGTTGTGATATGACCGCTCATAATCAGTTCGATGGGTGGTATTATGGCTATGGTCTATCGGTCGACAATTTGATCACCTTGTCGCACCGGGTCATTAAAAGGTCAACCAACTGCCTCTCCCTTCGTGAGAGCGGCGAATCGGCGAATGTGGTCCCGTAGTAAGCGTTGAGCACCTGCGTCGCGGCAGTATCCAACACATGAAAAAGCGTTTCGGGCTTTCCGGCATGCAGATAAAGGGTCGTATCATTGATGAAGAGAACCTCACGAGGATGTGCAAGGTATTCGCCGAACAGCCCCTCGATGGCCCGCGCATTCTTGCGGGCAAGCAACGTGGTTTCATTTTCGTTCATACCCGAAAGACGGGGCGCAGCAATGGCTGTCGTCAGGTACAGGATCGCGGCATGCTCCATTCTACCCATCTTGCCACCGATACCGCCGGTCGTTTCGGGTGCCAGATCCAGGACGGCTATGTCCGTTATCCCCCCACGGATGAACGTTTCGAGGACATTGAGGGTATACTGCGTTTTCCCCGAGTTCACATCACCGACAATGAGGGTCTTTTTATGTAAAAAATCTGCTACCATAATGATGCGGTCAATAGTGAACGATACGAAAAAGACGGTTGCCGGGCGCACACCGGCACCGGTCGTTTATGTCCACGCTCCTCAGAGCAGGCCTGTTTTCAAAAGAATGAACCTGATTGCCAGAAATGTCGTAACTGCCAGGGCAATACAGCCGAGGATATTCAGGATCAGGGAATTTTTATCTTCGCCGACAACCTCCCTTTTATTCAGGAGGTGTAGTACGATGGCAATAATAAGCGGTGTCCCGCACAGTCCCAGGGCAAGCATAAGCGGCAGGAGGAGGAAAAATCCGCCCTTCAGAAACGGTCCGAAGGCAACAATGATGCACCCGACGATGACCGTCCCTGTAAAGCGCCTGTCTTTCCGGTCGAGCGGCCATTTCATCTTGTCGACAAAAAAGTACGTTGCCGCCAGCATTGTAGGGGATAACGTGGAAAAGGCGGCCCCCCATACACCCAGCATGAATATGACCGACGCACCTTTCCCGAGCAGCGGTTCAAGACTGAGGGCCGCATCCGTTGCGGTGACCACCTTGACATGGTACGGATGCAACACTGCCGCCGCAACAAAAAAAATAATGACACTGTAAAGACCGAAGGCCAGTCCCATGGAAACGAAGTTGTCGAACCGGGCCAGGGAAAGATCGTCTCTCGTCCATCCTTTGGCATTTGTGTTGTAGGTATGGAGTCCGATGATGGTGATATGGACAGCCCCTCCCATGATGGCGGCCATCATGAGGGCCGACTCTATCCCGCCGGGGATGTTGGGAACAAGCCCCAGGGCGATATCTGACCATGAGAGATCCACCATGGCCAGTGTAATCACAAAGCAGACGAGAATGAACGCCACAAGTGCCTTGCACAGAATTTCAAACCACCGGTATCCGCCCCGTATCAGGAACACACCAACAATCGCAGCGAAGGGCACCCCCCACAGACGTGAATGGATGCCGGTCATGAGAGATGTAACTCCGACCAGCGCATTCATGAGTACCAGAGCGGCAAGCCATGTCACCAGCAACGCATCAAGGGCAAGAATCCACCCCCACATGGGGCCGAGGCGCTCTTCTACGATGGTAATGATCCCCTTCCCCTCAAGGATACCAATTCGTGCGGCAAGATACTGTACCGTTGCCCCGAACAGGACACTGAGCAGGACCACCCACAGCATCTTGTACCCGTACATCGATCCGGCAATACAGAGACTCGCCAGCGTCGCGGGCCCACTGGCATCTGCCGCAATAATCCATGCCGGCCCCATTTCCTTTAAATACCGTCTCGATTTATTCAGCACTCTCCGTTACCCTCACTTGCCGTCATGTTTTCCTGCCGGGTGTCACTGTCTTATGCACAACGCGGCGTGATAAACAGCAAGGCACTATTGCTTCTTCACCGGCAACGGACCCTGTCCTTTAAACCGGCGTGTTATGAAGTGCCATCTCCTTCGGATGCGTTATATCGCAGCTATTTTTCCGCTGCCATTGTTGCAAGCAGAGCCACGACATCAACCTTCGCTTCAATAAGCCCATATTTGTAGGCAAAATCGGCAAATGTCTGCCAGCGGGTCACATCATGACGCTGAGTGCTCGCATAGAGCGGCAATGTGATTGCAAAGGCTTTCGTCTCCATGCCCTGTGGCGCGTCAGGTACGGCGTTAAAGTACAACGCAAGTGCCTTTTCGGGATGGTGCCGCGTATCCTTTATGGCTCGGTCGACCGCCCGTACGAACCCCCTGATCAACGCTTGCTTATCCTTTAATGTCTTTTCACCACAGATAAATATCAATTCATCATAATCGGGAATACCCCACTCCCGCAGTTCGAAGTAACCCGCGTCATAACCCTTTTCCTTCAATTCAACCGTCTCGTAATTCTTATATGGTCCCATGATGGCATCCACCTTCCCGGCCACCAAAGACTGTACGATGGCAAATCCTACATTGACAGGCTCATATTTTTTAATGCCGTTGATCTGTGCAAATGCATCCGTCAGGATATCCATCATTCCCGGAACCGTGTAGCCGATCTTCCGGCCGTTCAGGTCTGAGGGATGCACAATCCCCGTGCCTTCGAGATACAGGAGTACGCTGAGAGGATGCTCCACCAGTCGTCCTACCACCTTTACGGGCAACCCCCGTGAGGCCCCCATAATGGCCTGCGGGGCATAAGAGACCGCCAGATCGACATTATTGGATGCCGCAAGTTTCAACGCGTCCGTCGTTGCCGAGGGGCTGAGTATGGTTACATCCATACCTTCATCGGCAAAAAAGCCTTTCTCCCGTGCGACGTACAGCGGAAGATGGTCGATATTCGGAAACCAGTCCAACATGACCGTCAGCTTCTCGGCAGCGTTCAGGGGACCTGCCATGCACATCATAAGACAAAGTGCAACACCAAGTATTCTCGTGGTAGAAAAAATTCGTCTCATAAACCTTTCTCCTTGCCCCCGCGTAATGCGGTTTATCTCCAGTGTATAATCCGTTTTTCCAGATACCCGACAAACGACCACATGGACAGCCCCATGACCGAAAGCCACAGGATCGCCGCAAATACCATATCGACGCTTAATCGCGCATTGGCCTGTATCATGACATAGCCGAGCCCTTGTTGTGCCCCCACCCACTCGCCGATGACTGCACCGATGGTTGCCACCGTGACGCCTACCTTGAGCCCGGCAAAGAAAAAAGGAAGGGCCCACGGCCAGTGTAAAAGCCGCATTGTTTCCCAGAAGCGGGCACCCATCAGCCGAAAAAGGACGACATATTCCTGTTCGCAATTTTTGTAGCCTTCAAGGAGGCTGACCGTGATAGGAAAAAAAATAATAATGGCCGCCATGAGCACTTTGCTTGCAATGCCGTATCCGAGCCAGATCACCAGAAGCGGCGCCAGCGCGAAGACCGGGATTGCCTGCGAGACCACCATAAACGGCGACAGGGCCTTTTCGAGTGACGGGTGGACGAACATGACGGTGGCCAGGGGAACCGCAATCAGGAGCGATAACACAATGCCCAAAATAATCTCCAACGCCGTCACGGCTGCATGGGGCAGCAGGACGGGGGCCTGCACAACGGCCACATGCAGTATCTGCAAGGGTGTCGGCAGGATGAAATCGGGCACCGCCAGGATTCGGCACAAGAGTTCCCAGAGCCCGAGAAACGCAATCATGACGGTCGCGGCAATCACTCTTGAAATATTCATCGCTACGCCCCCCCCACCTCAGTGACCGGACGTGTCACGGATACCGGCACAGTACCCTCGGCGGCTTCCCCCTGGAGCAGCTCAATAACATATTCCTTAATTCTCAGAAGGTCGTGTTCATCGCTTCGTCTCGGTTTCGGCTTTGCAAGGACGAAGCGCTCTCGGATCTCCATGGGAAATGTCGTCAGCACGAGGACTTCGTCCGCCAGCAAGAGGGCTTCTTCGACGTCGTGGGTTATCATCACGATGGTTTTACGGAATTCGCTCTGCAGCAGCAGAAGCAGTGTTTGCAGGCTTCTTCTGGTGATGGCATCGAGGGCCGAGAGGGGTTCGTCGAGAAGTACCAGTTCATGTTCGAACATGAGCGTACGGACAAGGGCACATCGCTGACGCATCCCCCCGGAAACCTTATGCGGCAGATACTCTTCAAAACCGTTGAGTCCCAATCGTTTGAAGAGATACTCTGCCTTGTCACGTGACGACTCCTCTGTACCGGATATCTTTTCGGGAAGCATGGCATTTTCGAATAGCGTCAGCCATGGCAGGAGAAGATCCTTCTGCTGCATATAGGCCGCGCTCCTCCCCACATGAGGCAGGGAATTACCGCACCATGAAATTTCGCCCCTGTCCTTCCGGACAACACCTGTGAGCACATCGAAAAACGTACTCTTGCCACATCCCGACGGCCCGACCAGTGCGGTAAATCCGCCTCGCGGCACCGTGAGGCTGAAACCGTCGAAGACGGTCAGCCCATCGAAACTCTTCTTCAAATCATAGACAGACAACATGACAATAATCCTTCATCGGGCAGCACGTCACGAGTACTTTTGCGCAACGATCAGCCGGGGTTCGACGATCCGACTAAGCGGTCAGTATCGACTGCGTCACTTTCTTCCCGGAAAGCAGCATGCCGCCGCTACCAGTCCGGAGGGACCACCACCGACAATGGCTACATCGAGTTCGGTATATGCCGTGAATTTTTTAAAAAAGCGGTCGACGATGGCCCTGGTAATGGTTATTTCATTCAGCTGCATTGTTTGTCCTCCCTTGCGTGATCACACTTCCCGACGGGTCCGCAACGTATCCGATATCCGCAGTACTTTTTCCGCCACCTCGGTGGGTGTCCTGCCGAGGATTCTGATCACGGGCTCCTTCCCGATATCGCCCCTGTCGAAGATCATATCGGGGATCGTGTTTCTCCTTGAGAGGACATCATTGGTACCCCATTCCAGAGACGATCCCTCTCGCTGCTTCACGTCCTCGGGTTCATTGGCACGACTGAATTCATCAAGGTCGTAACCCAACTCCCGACAGATCGATACGAGCTCGTCCGAAAATTTAATGTCAATAGCCGACCGGTACGTACCATCGTATCGCATGACGGTGAGGACGATCTTTGCCACATGGCTCGATGCGGCAAACTCGGGATCGTGAAGTGTCCTGGCATGCTCACCGACACGGATCAGGCGGCCCGGTATGGCCGCAACATCTTCCGAATTCTCAGCGTAGGGAAGCGCAAAGGCGAAATTAGACTGGATCTCCGGTATGATATTTCCGCAACGGGCCTCTTGTAATCTTTGTACGGCGCCCTTGAGTTCCATGATGCACCGATACCGTTCGGACTCGCGAAACACGTACGCCATGTGATTCGTAGGCCCATGCCCGCCGCCGATTCTGAACGAAAATCGGATGGCCGTGGTGATGTAATCTTTGGCCCTTCTCACCGCCTCATACACACCAAGCCCCTGGGCCAGGCCGGTCGCGATCGCGGCCGATGTCGTACACCCCGTCCCGTGCGTATCCTCCGTCGCGTATCTTTTCGACACAAATTCATAAAACTCGCGCCCATCATACAGTATATCACGCGCATCGCCCGACATGTGTCCGCCCTTGACAAGCACATTGGCAGCCCCCTGGCTCGTAATTATGCGGGCCGCCTCTTTCATGTCATCCACATGCGTAATCTTCATTCCGGCAAGCTCTTCAGCCTCAGGCACGTTCGGTGTGATCACGAACGCCAGTGGTATCAGTTCTTCAATCAGTGTCTTCTTGGCCTCCTCCCGGATAAGCTGAGCACCACCTTTGGCCACCATGACGGGATCGACAACGAGCATTGATATTCCGTACTCACGGATCTTGTTCGCCACGATTTTCATAATGTCCGAACTCGCAAGCATACCCGTTTTCGCCGCATCAATACCAATATCTGTCGCCACAGAATCGAACTGTTTTTCTACGAATTCGAAGGGCACTTCATGGATTCCCTGGACTCCGAGCGTATTCTGCGCCGTCAGCGCCGTCACCACACTCATCCCAAAACCGCCGAGAGCCGTAATGGTCTTCAAATCCGCCTGAATGCCGGCACCGCCACCGGAATCCGACCCGGCGATTGTCAATACCTTTTTTACCTCCATGGATTATTCCTCCTCTCTGAAATACCGCACGACCAGAAGATAGCCATGCTTCACCGTAATAACACCCTGTGATCCGATCAACCGGTTGCTTATGCCGTAAGGTATGCCTATTTCCATTGTTCCATCCGTCAGGGGATATTGAAATCCTTCCAGTGTGATGCCGGATACGGTCGTCGACACGGGCAGGCACGACACCGTCTGTCCCGGTGCGCCATGTATGACATGCCGTCGCGCCACAACCACCACTTCACACCGTTCATCGATGATCTTTGTTTCTACGCCCCGCCTGGCACCCAGCACCAGAAGCGATATATTTGCAAGGGCATGGTCGATTCTTCCGCCCAGGGCCCCGAAAATCCGGATCGCCCGGGGTTTCAGGGCAAGGGCATGTTCAAGGGCAAGCTGGGTATCAGTTTCATCCTTGTCTTTTGGATGCCTGATCAGAATACTGCCCTTTGCTTCGAAATACCTGAGCATTTTGTCGTCTGCGGAATCCATATCTCCGATAATAACGTCGGGGACGAGATCGAGAATATGGAGAAATCGTATCGCGCCATCGGCACATATGAGTACCGGCGAATCAACGGTTTGCACCTCGCGCATAATAATGCGGGGATCGTCAATCACACCCCCCGATATAATGAATACTGTGGGTTTCATGGTCACACCCGAGACTCCGCATCATATAACAAAAGGGGCACAACCTTTCAGGCTATGCCCCTTAACATCGTTAGATTCAAGAATAAATCCCTACGCTGGCATTACCCAGATCAGGTTCTAAGGGTATTCTCTCAGCCTTATCGGCACCCCTGACACTTTATTCAACTGTTTCTTTTCTAGTACTCCAATCGCCGGCGATAATCAAGAAAATTTATCGGATATCCGCATTATTCCGGTATCGTCCTGCCTACATATCTACGGCAGGATTCCCTTGGAAGATATTATCCGCTCGGTCACCCCGACAGAAAACTCCTTATTGCATGCGTCCCCCGTCTCTGCCGGCGAGGTATCGGGGAAGACCCTGTATACTCTTGTGGAGAGACGCCGGTACAAAAAGTGCGTGCGTGTGGTTTTGAGACGCCGTGGTATCCATCGCACACAGGTTTCCGCATCAGGTACGCAACCAGTGTTAATCTGCCACGATACCAAATGCATCCAGCGTATTGCGATACGTTACCTTCTCTACCTCGTCCACGGGCATTGCCTTAATCTCGGCAACCTTGATTGCCGTATACATGACATTCGCCGGTTCGTTTCGCTGGCCTCTTTTGGGAATGGGGGCCAAAAAGGGAGAATCGGTTTCCACAAGCAGCCTCTGGATGGGAACCCGCCTGACAACGTCGCGGAGTGTCCCGGAATTCTTGTAGGTAATCGTTCCCGGCACCGAAATGTAAAAGCCCATATCGAGACACTTCCGGGCCATTGTATAATCACCTGAAAAACAATGGATAATACCCGTGACATCACCGTTCCAATTTTCGAGCATTTGTAACGTTTCCGCATGCGCGTCACGATCATGAATCACGACGGGAAGTCTCAGTTCGTGGGCAAGTTCCATCTGTTCACC
>Ga0272442_10010021_pt1 | contig 11733 bp, 6 predicted proteins | sample SSMForm2O_FD_200262 | JGI IMG/M metagenome (GOLD analysis project Ga0272442, IMG submission 200262) | Marine sediment archaeal communities from Little Sippewissett salt marsh, Falmouth, MA, United States - SSM-Form-2O | ecosystem: Environmental > Aquatic > Marine > Wetlands > Sediment ...
TGGAAGTTACTACTACGCTCCTTCTGGATGGGGAACTTCTCCCTCCATTTCCCAAGTGAATCTGTTCGAGCCTCTGCCGCAAAGTCTTCAAGGGCGGCAGTTGGTTCGGGATTTCGGATGGCTGCTGGCGCTCTTGGGTTTCATTGTCGTACCCGGATCCGCCGCGCAGACCTATCTTCAACAAAGAAAGAAAAAGACGTTTGACCTGCTCTTCCTGACGCGGCTCAAGTCGTGGTCGATTGTTTTGGGAGACTGGGTGGGAATCGCCCTGCCGACGAGCCTGGCGCTGATGGTCACCCTGCCGGTTTTTACCGTCTCGTTTGCCTTTGGGGGGGTATCGCTACCGGAAATCGCCGGCGTTTTTCTTATGGTGTTCGCCTCGGTGTTCGCCATGGCGGCGGTGGGACTCTTTTGTTCCATCATCTTTCGATCGCTGGCTTTGGCCCCGATCATCTCCTTTTTCCTTTGTATTCCGATTGCGGTAATGACCGGCTTGGGCGTTGAGGTAATAATCGTGGGACCTTCCAACTTTCTTGATTTAAGAAGCGCTTACCTACCGCTTGAGATCTCCATACCGCTGTTTGTCGTCACAGTGGCGGGGCTCGTGTCTCTGAATTTCTTGTGGTGGACGATTGCGGATTTCGAGTTTCTTTTTTATCAACAGCGCGGCGAGCCGCCGGTCGTGGACAAGGGTCTGCCGCTGCCCCGGGAAAAGGTTTGCCCATGAAAAAAGTCATCCTCGGATTTATTATTCTTGTGCTGCTGGCGGCGATAGGGGTGGGCGTGTGGTACATCCTGACGCCCCACACCCCCGAGCAGCATCATGCAAGGCTGCTGAAGCGGCTGGGCAAGGTGCCGCCGGGCGACGTGGAGGGATTTCAGCGCATGGTGGGCGAGTACGAAGTGGTGGAGCGCCGAATCGAGGAGTGCTTTCCGGACTCGACGCTCCGGGACGTTCTGGCGTTCGAACGCGTCGAGATTGTCGACCGGCTGGTCGGCGACGCCACGGGCGCGCTGCCGATGTATGAGACCTTTGTTCAACAATTTCCCTCAAGCGAAAAGGCCGCCGCGGCTCACTACCGGATCGGGGAAATTTTTCTCCAGCAGAAGAAATACCTGCAAGCGCTGGACTCCTTTCGTGAAGTCACCCTTCGCTTCCCCGAGCATGCCTTGGCCGATGAGGCGCAATATCAGGTCGGGATGATCTTCAACGAAATCGACGAGAATGAAGCCGCACTGCGCGAGCTGCGCCAACTTGTTGATAAGTACCCGGACAGTCCCTTGGCTCCAAAGGCGCAGTTGAAGGTCGCTGACATTCTCAGCGAGAAGCTGAAGCGCCGCCGCCAGGCGCTCCAAGAGCTGCAGAAGCTGCAAATCACCTTTGGCGGAACGCCGGAAGCCACAACGGCCGGAGCCGTCGAGCAATCCCTCGGCGAGGAGGTCTCGCAAGAAGACGTACAGGACTATCAGCGCGAGCGGTATCAGTACCCGCCGCCGGATCACACGCAACGCTGGCAGGACGAACGGGAAGAAGCGATCCAGGAGGAAATTCTCGCTCAAGGATTGGACATCGAGCATTATGAGCTCGAGGTCGTGTTGGCGCCGAGCCGCCGAACGATCCAGGTTCGCGCCGTGATGACGTTTCAAAACGGTTCTCAGCCGTCGGGCCGCGTGACGCTGCGGTTGGGACCGCAAATAACGCTCAAGCGCCTGGCGCAGGCGCAGTCGCCCCGGCTGCCGGCCGAGGACGCGCAACAAGGCTCGAGCGGAACGCCCCTGGAGTTCAAACACGAGGAAGGCCTGTTGGCCTGTCGGTTTCCCGGAGAACTTCCTCCCGGAGAGCGCGTCTCGCTCTATCTGGAATACGAGGGCCGGTGGGCCAACCGAGCGCAATGGAAAGGCGATGTCATCGATGCCGCAAGCGGTTATCTTCGCGCCGAATCGCAGTGGTATCCTTACACGGCTTGGGGAGACACGGCAACGTATCAAGCGGTGTTCCACATTCCGAAGCCCTATCAAGTAATCGCCACGGGCGTGCTCGAAGAGCAGAAGGTCGAGCAAGACCGGCAGTCCTTCGCATGGAAAGCCAATCAGCCCTTTTTCGGCATTACGGTCGCTTACGGGCATTTCGCCTGGCAAAGTCGGGAGGTGACCCTCGGCCGCCGGGTTGTTCCGGTCCGCTGCTATACGCGGCCGGAGCATCTTGGCCAGGCTTCCGCCCTGCTGGACGAAGCGGAATCGATTCTTCAGTTCTACAGCGAGCGGTTTTGTCCGTTCCCCTACGACAGCCTGAAGATCGTCGAGATGCCTCCCTTTCCCGGCGGTTATGGAGGATGCACGCTGGTGTTGCTGACCAGCCGGGCGTTCGAAGGACAGCTTCCCCGCTGGCTGCTGGCGCACGAGCTGGCCCATCAATGGTGGGGCAACCTGGTGGGAATCACGCTGGCCGAAAGCAGCATCCCCTGGCTGACGGAAGGCTTCGCCACCTACAGTGACATTCTCTATACCGAGCATCGCGGGGACCGCGAACATCTTCATCGCCACCTGCTGAAGTACGCGGGGCTTTACTACGACCATGCTTCTTATGGAACCGATGAGGCGATCCGCACGGCGAACTGGCGTTCTCCCATGTATCAGGCAATCACGTATCAAAAGGGATCGCTGGTGTTGCACGCACTGCGGTACGTGATGGGGGATCGGGCGTTTTTCCAGGCGCTTCGGGAGTACGCGACGCGGTTTTCCTTCAGCGCTGCAACGGTCGAGGATTTCCGCCGTGTTTGTGAAGAATTCTACGAACCGGAACCCGAGTCGCCGGGCTACCCGGAAGACGAATGGGAGAAGCCCAGTCTTCACTGGTTTTTCGAGGAGTGGCTGGAGCGTCCCGGGTTTCCCATTCTCCGCATCGACACGGTTGAGGCGACGCCGGCCGAGTCAGGCTACGATCTTGAAATCGTGATTCTTCAGGACGAATTTGTGTACCGAATCCCGATCGACCTGCTACTTTCGAGCGGCGAAGAGAAGCGAACCGAACGCGTTTGGATGGATATGCCCAATAGCGTCATCACGCTGGAGCAATGGCCGTGGAAACCGGAAGCGGTCAAACTCGATCCCGAGGGATGGATTCTCAAAGATCCCAAACCGGACTATGTGCATTGGAGCGCGAGTGAAGACAACTGAGGCGGACTGACTGATGCCCTTGACCTTATCAGCACTCATGGTGGTTCTGGCCGTCGGTGCGGTGGCTTACGTCATCGGGCTTGCGCACCGGAGCCTGGTATTGCTGGCGCCGTGGCGGCGGGTAGCGATCACAGTACTGCGCTGCCTGCTGGTACTGCTGCTGCTATTGGCGATCTTCGAGGTTAAGTGGAAGCGGCGCACCGACCAGCTGGCGGTGCTCTTCGTGCTCGATTATTCCGACAGCGTGTCGATGGAGGCGAAACTCTGGGCGCAAAATTACCTGCGCGCCGCCTCGGAAAAGATGAAAGTGAGCGACCGGGCCGGGTTGCTGGTCTTCGGCGAGGAGACGTACGTCGAGATTGCGCCTTCGCCTCGGCCGGAGTTTCTTGCCCAGTTGGACAGCATTGGGTCACTGCCGACGACCAGTTACACGAACATCGCGCGCGCGATTCGCCTGGCGCTGGCGGTGTTTCCCGAGGGGGCGCAGCGGCGGATCGTCCTCTTGACCGACGGCGAGGAGAATTTGGGCGACGCTCGGGGCGAGGCGATCGTTGCCGCGGCGGGCGGCACACAGATCGAGGCGATTCCGCTTCAGGAGACGCGCGAGAGCGAAGTGCTGATCGAGCGCATGGTAGTGCCCGGGCACGTGCAGCAGGATTCCACCTTCGACGTCAAGCTGCTGGTGCAGAGCACCGAAAGCGGCAGCGCTCGCGTCCGTTTTTTTCAGGACGGGCACTATATCGGCCAGAAAGAAGTCGAGCTTCAACCGGGGAAAAACCTCTTCGCCTTTCCCCAGAAGCTTGCCCAGCCCGGATTTCATACCTTCGAAGCGCGGATTGAAGCGTTGGGCGACAGCCGCGCCGAGAACAACGTCGCCCGGGGATACAGCATCGTTCGAGGCCCCCCCAAGGTGCTTTACCTGGCCAATCCCGATCAGCCCCGGCTGTCGCCCGTGCCCCGGCAATTGGAAAAAGAAGGCATTCTGGTCGAACTCCGCAGCCGCTCGGCGGTGCCGTCCGAACTGAGCGAATTGCAGAACTACGATTGCCTGGTGCTGGACAACGTCACGGCGCTCAGCTTCACAACCGCCCAGATGCGCATCGTGGAACGTTACGTCCACGACCTCGGCGGCGGCCTGATCATGATCGGCGGCCAGCAAAGCTTCGGCCCCGGATTGTACATGGATACGCCGATCGAAGAGGCCCTGCCGGTCCACGTCACGATCAAGGACAAGCGTCATTTTCCGAGTTTCGGCCAAGTCATCGTGATCGACAAGTCGGGCAGCATGGGCATGACGGCGCCCTCCGGCAAACAAAAAATCGAGCTGGCCGCCGAGGGAGCGATTCGGTCCGTGGAGTTGCTGAACGACCAGGACTCGATCGGTCTGCTCGCCACGGACACGCAACCGAAGTGGGTGGCCCCGCTTCGCAAGGCGACCGACCGGAATGCGATCATCGCCGACATTGCCACGGTTCGAGCCGGCGGCGGCGGGATTTACGTCTATAGCGGCTTAAGAGAAGCCTTCGACCGGTTGGCCGTCTGTGACGCGATGGTGCGTCATATCATCCTCTTCGCCGACGGCTCCGACGCGGAACAGCATGAGGGCTGCGAAGCATTGACCGAGGAAATGGTCCGGGCAAATATGACGCTGACCTGCGTCTCGCTGGGCAAGGGGCGGGACGTGCCTTTCCTGAAAGATATCGCCGAGCGCACGGGAGGACGCTTCCATCTGACGGAGGACATTGACCAGGTTCCGCAGATTTTCACCAAGGAAACCATTCTCGCGCGGCGCTCCTATCTGATTGAGGAACCCTTTGCTCCCGAAGTGAGAACCACGGGAGGATTTCTCCGGGGGCTGAATTTGGAAGCCATGCCGCAGTTGCTGGGCTACGTGGGAACCACGCCCAAAGACCGGGCGGAAGTGCTGATGGTTTCCCATAAGGGCGATCCGGTGTTGGCCGCCTGGCGATACGGGCTGGGCAAGTCCATTGCGTTCACTTCGGACACCCAGCCCCGGTGGGCTCAATACTGGCTCGGCTGGGAACAGTTCGGGAAGTTCTGGACCCAGGCTGTGCGTTGGGCCTTGCGAACGGCCGCCGCCACGCACTTGCAGTCTCAGGTTGATATCGCGCGCGGCGAAGGGACGCTGACGATCGACGCGCTTGACGAAGAAGGGGATTTTCTGAACTTCCTCCAGTTGCGCGCTACGGTACTCTCGCCCAGTCTGGAGCGATTCGAACGGGTCCCCCGGCAGACCGCCCCCGGCCGTTACGAGGCCTCTTTCCCGGCGCGCGAGGTCGGCGCCTATATGGTCAGTGTTGTGGATGAGACTCCAAGTTCGCCGCAGCAGGGCAGCCGCGATGTTTCCGGCATTGCGTTGTCGTATCCGGTGGAGTTCAAGCCGAGCGGCAAGGGGCCTTCCCTGATCAAGCAGTTGGTCGAGACCGCGCAGGGGGAAGTTCTTGTCGAACCGTCGCAGTTGGAAGGCGTTTTCCGACACACCCTTCAGGCGCGCCACGCCGCGGTTGGCCTCTGGCAGGATCTGATCGGGTGGGTGGTCCTGCTTCTTCCCCTGGACATCGCGCTCCGCCGGCTGACGCTCACGGCGGAGCAGTGGCAAAAAATCTACCGCGCTTTGGCGCTGTGGAGGTGGCTGGCGCCCGGTCGCCGCGCGGTGCCGGTTCCGGACCGGACACTGACCCAACTCAAAGAAGTCAAGGCAGAATGGGCCGGGAAAGAACCTCCCCAAGAGGACCGGCAGCGGACGGAGCAAATCGCCCGCCTGCAAAAAGCGCTGCAGCAGGCCATGGATCGCCGGCCGGAATCGCTGTCCCCTTCGCCCGAGCCGCCATCGGGCGAAAAGGAACAGTCCACCACACCGCCCCAGGCGGAAGCCCCCCCGGCGACGGCGGCCGATTTCACGTCCCGGCTTCTGGAGGCGAAACGGCGCGCCCGGCACCATCGCCCCGAAGAGGACAACGGCACTTCTTCTTCAGATTTTCCCGCATCCCGTTAGCGCTGGCGGCGGATTCATGCCCCCCCCCCGGCCGATTGGCGGACCGGCGTCAATAGGTATTGAAAACGTGAGAGTTCTGTGCTAATGCTTGATCGTCTTGTGAGCTCGCTTTAACAAACGTATCCTGAGTTACAAATCATGCGGGATCTTAGTGCTCAACCTGTCGATCGCGAAAAAGTCTTCGGCACGATCATTCAGGTCAACACCCGAATTTCCATGACGGTGCCCGAAGGAACGTTTGCCGGAATCTATCCGTCCCGGGTGGAGGATATTTCGGAGAACCACCTTGAGGTCGCCGGCCCCTCGTACAAAGGCACCCTCGTGCCCTTGGCGGCCGGCATGCAGTTGGTGCTGGAGGTCGTAGCGGAAAACGGCGCCTATGAATTCAAGGCCAATGTCATCGAGGTCCAGCGCGAACCGATCTATCAGGTCGTCCTGGACGTGCCTCCGGAGGAACCTGTCCGTCACTTGCAGCGACGGGCGTTCGTCCGTCTGGATCTGCATATTGCCGTTCAGGTTCAATTCCTCAACGCCGGCGGCGAAACCGAAAAGGAAAGTCAGAAGGTAGAGATTTTCACGCGGAACATCAGCGGCAATGGGGTTTGTTTGCGCCGAGAGGAGCCTTTGCCTCGAGGCACTCAGATGGATATGTATTTACCGTTGCTGCCCGGAAAGCCGCCAATCTACGTAATGGGCGAAGTCGTGCGCACTGCCTTGGCTTCGGAGGAATCGGGGGCCAAGGGAGGGTATGACATCGGCGTTCGGTTTGCACAGATTCGCTTGACGGACCAAGACCGGATCGTCAAGTTTATTTTTGAAAAGCAGAGAAAACAGGCGAAACGAAGGCCATCCTCCCGAGGGAGATCGGCTTGAACAACTATCCACTTTGGCCGTTCAGTCTTATCGTGAGGTAGGGCGATGCGCGTTAGTATTGAAAGAATCAGTCGAGCGGAATTTCTTCAGGGCATTCTGAAAATCAATCAAAAGATTTCGATGAAAATCACCGAGGGCACATTCGCCGGGATCTATCCCACGCGCGTGGAAGACACCGACGATAAGGAATTGACCGTGGCGGGGCCGACGTACAAAGGCGCAAACGTTCCCTGGTCCGTCGGCATGAGCGCCCTGTTGGAGCTGACCGGCGACAACGGCATCTACGAATTTGACGGCAAAACCACCCAGGTGCGGCAGGAGCCGCTTTACCAAATCGTTCTGGAAATCCCTCCCGACCAACCCGTGCGGCACGTTCAGCGCCGGCGATTTGTTCGCCTGGAATGGCGTATTCCGATTGAAGTCGAACTGAGCACCGCATCGGGCGAGTCGTCCGAGTCGCAGCCGAAGGAGCGGCTGTTCAGCCGAAACATCAGCGGCAATGGGATCTGTCTTTCCTACCACAAACGCCTGGCCAAAGGAGAGCAGGTGGATATGATCGTGCCGCTGTTGCCAGGAAGACCTCCCTTGCCGATTATCGGCGAAGTGGTGCGCGCCGACGATCCTGCGGAAGGTCCGACGAAGGATCGCTTTGATATCGGCATTCAATTCATTCAGATTCGGCTGTCCGATCAGGATCGCATTGTCAGATTTGTATTCGATAAGCAACGAGAAAGAGTTCGAACAACGTAAGCGATTCCTCGATTCGCTTCCCAAGCGGCGGTAAACGAATGGCAATGGGAGTAACGCCCGGATGGTTCGGCCTCATCGCAAATCCCACGAGACGGGCTGAAACCAGTATGCCCGCCCTTCATGCGTTTTTCAGATTTTCACCGATTGTATCCCAAGCAAGGTCCGCTCCCGGAGGGAAGAGCGGCGCAGTAGCCATCGTGCATCTCGACGCGAACGCAGTCCGGCGAAACCCGGATTAAAAATAGAAGAAAGAAACAGATTCGGCTTCCATTGGAGCTGAAATCGGGGGGGGAATTATGGAGATCAGTACAAGTCCCAGCTACAGCATCACAATGCGCCTGGAAATCGAAGATCGGGCGGGAATGTTCGGTAAACTGGCCTCGACCATTGGAGCCCATGGGGGAAACCTCGGCGCGGTGGACTTGGTGCGCGTGGCCAAGAAGCACAAGATTCGGGATATTTCGGTCGACTGCCGCGACGAGGGGCATGCCAAAGAGATCATCTTGGCGGTTCGCAAACTGCCAAGCATTCGCCTGATCAGTTGGTCGGATCGGGTGTTTCTCATGCACTTGGGAGGCAAGATCCGGGTGGAGAATAAAATCCCCTTGGATACCCGCGCCGCTCTCAGCATGGCCTACACCCCGGGCGTGGCCCGGGTTTGTATGGCTATCGCCGAAAAGCCGGAGAAGGCTTATAACCTGACCATCAAACGAAATACGGTCGCGATCGTCTCCGACGGTACGGCCGTGCTCGGCCTGGGCGATATCGGTCCCGAGGCGGCCATGCCGGTCATGGAAGGCAAAGCGATGCTTTTCAAAGAGTTTGGAGGCGTCGACGCCTTTCCGATCTGTCTTGACACGAAAGACACCGAAGAGATCATTGAAACGGTGAAACGCATTGCTCCCGGCTTTGGCGGCATCAACCTGGAAGACATCTCCGCCCCCCGGTGCTTCGAAATCGAGGATCGCCTGAAAGCCGAACTCGAGATCCCGGTGTTTCACGACGATCAACACGGCACGGCCGTGGTCGTTCTGGCCTCCCTCAAGAACGCCCTGAAAATCGTAGACAAGAAGATGAAGGATCTGCAGGTGGTCATCGCCGGCGTGGGCGCCGCCGGAGTGGCCTGCGCGAAAATCCTCCTGAGCGCCGGCGTCGGCCACGTCGTGGGCATTGACCGAACGGGAACCATCTTTCGAGGGCGCAAAGAGAACATGAACTTCATGAAGGAGTGGTTCGCCGAGCACACCAACGAAGACCAGCTGAAAGGCGACGTCGGCGACGCCTGTAAGGGAGCCGACCTGTTCCTGGGAGTCTCGGCGCCGGGAATTCTCAAACCGGACCACGTTCGTTCGATGGCCAAAGATCCGATCGTCTTTGCCATGGCCAATCCGATCCCGGAAATCATGCCCGAAGACGCCGAACCGCACGTTCGGATCATGGCCACCGGGCGGAGCGATTATCCCAACCAGATCAATAATGTGCTCTGCTTTCCGGGTCTCTTCCGCGGGTGCCTGGACGTCCGAGCCCACAGTATCAACGAGGCGATGAAGCTGGCCGCGGCCGAAGCAATCGCTTCGATTATCTCTGATGACGAGCTGTCGGAGGAGTACATCATTCCAAGCGTTTTCGACAAGCGGGTGGCGAAGAGCGTCGCGGCCGCCGTCGGCCGGGCCGCCTTCGAGACCGGTTCGGCGCGCAAAAGCCGCGTCAAACGCGGCAGCGGTCAAGACTGACGAACCTCAAGGTGGAGTCCATCTCCAAGATGGCCTCCACTTATACTAAGGAAAGATTGTCTGAAGCAGAATTCACTGAATTAAAGAATGAACAGAATTTAAGATAAATTCAGAAAATTCTAAAATTTTGAAAATTCTGCTTCAGACAGGCTTGATCGTATTCGACCGGCGAGGGCGCCGGTCCTACAATAGGATTACTTTCACTCGCAGCCCTCAACCAAGTTGAGGAGCTGCCACACAGATTCCTCTCCCACCGGGAGAGGCGGGCTTTCTTGTTGGCTTCGGTGAGGGAATTGTTTGAAAAACCTCCCTCACCCTGACCCTCTCCCAAAGGGCGAGGGTGTCAAAACTCCTCACCCACCGGGCTTTGATCCCGCCACACCGGGCAGGCAAAAAGCCTCTCCCATCAGGAGAGGCTTTTGCTCGCGTTCATGACCTCAGAGACTGAGGAGACTACTTCGAAGCCATTTGGGACTTGAGATAGACAATCGGCGGTACCGGCGAAGGATCGACCTTGTTGAGAATCGCCAGATAGACGCTGACGAAATCCCCCAGAAGGATCAGGGAGAATAACCGGGCCAGCAATCCCCGGCCCTCCGAACTGAGGGAGTAGATTTCCCCGCAAAGGGGCCGGATGATCTCGGCCATGACTTCGAAGCGCCGCTTGACCTGTCGGTGATCTCCTTTGTCCTGAAGATAGATCGCCGGCCATTTTTTGACATAATTCTGAAGGCCGCTCCAGCCCACGATCTCGTTGTGATTCATCTCAGGCACGTAGCCGGCATGCGCCAGGACCTTGGCGTTTTCATTAAACTGCGCTTGCCACCGCATGGCCACGACGTTCAGCCGTTCTTGCGCGGCGTAAATGATGGGAAAATGCTTGTGGCAGGCAACGGCCAGCTTCTTGGCCACATTCGACTTCAGCGGCACTTCCCGGCGATAAGCGTCAATGCAGCGCTTCACGATGGCAAGGGCCTCTTTGACCGCCTGAGACTGGTCCGGCACGGGAAATATTTTCTCCACAACGCCGAGCATGGGGAAGAACGAGTAGCCCAGCGCGGCTCTCGGCTGGTAAATCGGCGCGCCGTGAAAATACCTCGGCGGCGTGATATTTACCCAGGCGAATCCGTCCTTTTGAGCCAGCTTCGCCAAGGTCCCTCCCTGCGTCTGAGCCACAATCCGGGCTCCCCGCTTGCGCGCGTCGCGATACGCCGACAGGGTTTCTTCCGTGGTCCCGGAATACGAAGAGGCGATCGCCAGCGTCCGCTGCCCGACCCAACGCGGCACTTCGTAACCCCGCAGCACCGTGATCGGGATACCGAGAATGTCCGCCATGTAACAGCGCAACAGGTCCCCACCGATTGCAGACCCGCCCATGCCCAGGACGATGAGCTGATCCAGATCCTTCATCTTGGGCAACTTGATGTTCCGGGCAATCTGATACGCCAAATGGCACTGCCGATCGAATGTCTCGACTGCGCCGAGCATATCCTGGGGATCATTCTGCCGGATCTTTTTCAAATCATCCAGTATGTTCACTGAGGGCATGGTGTCCTCCTGCCGGGCGGCGCCTCACGCCGTCCCGAGCCACCTTGTTCTGGCCTTTCGTTGCAAACCCCCCAGGAACCAGCGCGACAAGCGAGTTCCCTTGGCAAACTTAGCGAAGAATCGCTTCCACAATGGCGCTGAATGAATCGACTTTCAGACTCGCGCCGCCGACCAAGGCTCCATCGATGTTGGGTTGTGACATGAGCTGGGAAGCATTGTCTGGTTTGACGCTTCCACCGTACTGGATCCGGATTTTCTCCGCGATCTCGGTCCCATACAGCTCCCCAAGAAGACTGCGAATGAACGCATGGACCGCCTCGGCATCCTCCGGCTTGGCCGTCTTGCCCGTGCCGATGGCCCAAACCGGTTCGTACGCGATCACCACTTCCTCAATCTGGGCTTTTGAGACTTCTTTAAGACCTTCGGTCAGGTGTCGTCGGACAACTTCTTCCGTAATCCCTTGATCTCGCTGGGCTTCTGTTTCGCCACAGCAAAGAATGGGCTTCAGGCCGTTTTCCAGCGTGAAGCGGACCTTTTGGTTAATGAAAGCATCCGGCTCTTTGAAAATCGTCCGCCGTTCGCTATGGCCGAGGATACAGTACGTACACCCAAGTTCCTTCAAAAACTTGGCTGAAA
>Ga0272442_10010022_pt1 | contig 11733 bp, 7 predicted proteins | sample SSMForm2O_FD_200262 | JGI IMG/M metagenome (GOLD analysis project Ga0272442, IMG submission 200262) | Marine sediment archaeal communities from Little Sippewissett salt marsh, Falmouth, MA, United States - SSM-Form-2O | ecosystem: Environmental > Aquatic > Marine > Wetlands > Sediment ...
GCGCAAACGCTGGCCGTGGTCGCGCTGTTCGCTGATGGGCCGACCGAGATCGGCAACGTCGCAAACCTGCGGGTGAAGGAATGCGACCGGATCTCGGCGCTCGCTTCGGAGCTGCCGAAACTCGGCGCGACCGTCGAGGAACGCCCGGACGGGCTGGTCATCACGCCTCCCGAGCGCCCACACGGCGGGCGCATCTCGACGTACCGCGATCACCGCATGGCAATGAGCTTCGCGATCGCGGGGCTGGCCGTGGAGGGTGTGGAGATAGAGGACCCGCGGTGCGTCGAAAAGACGTACCCGCGGTTCTTCGAAGACATCGAGAGGCTTCGAGGCACCTGAGATGGCGCCAGTGCGCTTCGCCCTGATGTGGCACCATCACCAGCCGGTGTACACCGACCCCGAGACCGGCCAGCCGGCCCTGCCATGGGTGCGACTTCATGCCATCAAGGACTACTGGGGCATGGCGCGGCTGATAGAGCGCGTCGATGGCATGCGCGCCACGGTCAACCTGGTGCCCTGCCTGCTCGAGCAGATTCTCGCCTATGCCGAGGGCCGGGCGGTGGACCGGCATCTCGCCGTCGCGCGCAAACGCGCCGACGAACTCAGCGAAGAGGAAGCGCTGTTCATGCTGGACAACTTCTTCGTGGCGAACGCCGAGACAATGATCCGGCCGGTGCCGAGGTACGCGGAACTGCGCGCGCTGCGCGACGCCGGGGGGCGAAGCGCCGCCGAAGCACTGAAGCGATTCGGCGAGCGGGACCTCCGCGACCTGGCGGTCCTGTTCGATCTCGTGTGGTTCCACCCGGTTCTCCGAGAAGAGGACGGTGTCGTACGTGAGCTGTGGACCAGGGGAGGCAACTATTCCGAAGACGATCGACGGGCGTTGCACGCGCGCGAGCGCGAGGTGATCGCCGGCATCATTCCGCTGCACAAGAGGCTCGTGGAGACGGGCCGGCTGGAACTCGCGACGAGTCCGTACTACCACGCGATCCTGCCGCTATTGGTCGACTACGAATCGATCCGGGAGGCGATGCCGTCGGCGCCCGTGCCGGCCGACGCGACGTCGCTGGCCGATGACGCGTCGCGACAGATCGCGGATGCGCTGTCGCTGTGCGCGTCGCTATTCGGCACGCTACCGCGAGGGATGTGGCCGAGCGAGGGCGCGGTGTCGCAGGATGCCGTGGCGCTCGTGGCGCGCCAGGGCGTGGAGTGGATCGTGACGGACGAGGAGATCCTGGAGCGGAGCCTGGAGTGCTCGATCGGACGCAGCGGCGAGGCGCTGGCGCATCCCGAGCTGCTCTACCGACCGTACACGTTGGCCTTCGACGGGGTGCGCACGAATGTGGTGTTCCGCGACCACGCCCTGTCGGACCTGGTGGGCTTCCGCTACCGGAGCTGGAACGAAACGTCTGCCGCGTACGACCTGCTCGGACGCCTGCGGGCGATCGGCGAGTCGTGGGTCGAGGCGTTCGCGCCCGTCGTGGCCGTCGTCCTGGATGGTGAAAACGCGTGGGAGCACTACCCCAATCACGGGATGGAGTTCCTGACGACTCTCTACCGGGGGCTCGCCTCGGGCGGAGACGACTTCGTGCCCGCCACGATGAGTGAGGCGATCGCGTCGTCCGAAGCACGGAATCTGAAACGTGTCTTCGCGGGGAGCTGGATCGACCACGACTTCAGGATCTGGGGGGGGCACGAGGAGGACCGCGCGGCCTGGGAGGCGGTGTACGAGTGTCGCGCGCGGCTCGATGAGGCAGGGGTTGACGAAGGTGCCGCGGCGCGGCGGGAACTGCGCATCGCCGAGGGCAGCGACTGGTTCTGGTGGTACGGCGAGGATCACGCATGCCCCGAAGAGGCAGAGTTCGACCGGCTCTTCCGGGGGCACGTCAAGGCGGCGTACGCGCGCGCCGGCCTCGCGCCCCCCGTGGAACTCGACGAACCGATCAAGCGATGCTTTGGCGGACCGGCGTACAGTTCGCCGACCGACCTCGTAACCGCCACGATCGACGGTGAAGTCACGCACTACTATGAGTGGTTGGGAGCCGGCCGAGTGAGCGAGGGCGGTGCGGCCGGCACCATGGACGTGCCACGTGGGGCGATCGAGGCCGTGGTTTTCGGATGCGATGTGAAGCAGTTGTTCATTCGCGCAGACTTCCGCGAGACCGAGGCGGTGGGCGGGGGCGGCACGTGGATACGCGTCGTCTTCTCGGCGCCGCACGACGCCCGCGTGCTTGCGCCACTGGTCGCGGGGTTCAACGACGTGACGGTGGAGGGCACGGGTTGCGTTGCGGGCGAGAGCGCGCTCGGGCGCGTTCTCGAAATGACGGTACCGTGGGGCGTCGTGCCGGCGCGGCCGGGAGAATGCGTCGAGTTCGTCGTCGAGCGGTTGGAGGACGGCCAGCCGGTGGAGCGGCTGCCGCGCGAGGGGGGCATCCAACTCGTGGTGCCGACCGAGGACGACGTCAAGTGGGACTGGTCCGCCGAGTGAGAGCACGCCCCGCGAGAGGGGGGGTGTCTTGACACTGTGGTAGTGGCTTGTATGGTCCCTTCGGCAGACGCTCCCACCCGCGAAGTGTCACATCTCTGCGTCGCACGTGTCTGTCGGTTCACGGGTGAATCTGGAGGATTTCGGTGGCGGAACCGCTGAGCGAATCTTCCGGCGAGGCGGGGGCGCCCCCCGAGGTGACGATCGGCGGATACCGACCGCTGTCGCAGGTCACGCATACTCCGCATGGCGCGTTGTACCGGGCGCGGAGAGGCGACGGCCCCGCGGTCTTTCTGAAGGCGGTGAAGCCCTGTGCGTCGAGCGCGGCGATGCTCGACCGCTTCGACGCGTGTGCCGAAGCTGTGGCGAAGGCGAAGCACGCGAACGTCTGCAGGCTGATCGAGCACGGGACCGACGAGGCCACGGGTCTCCGCTTCGCCGCCTACGAGGCGGCGGGCACCGAAACCCTCAAGGACATCGTCGAAGAACGGGGGCGGTTGTCCGAGTCGGAGGCGGCCGCAATCGCGGTACAGATCGCGAACGCGATGGATTGCATCTATGGCCTCAAGCTCATCCACGGTGACGTCAAGCCGTCACACATCGTGGTGGCCCGCGGCGGGGTCGCCCAGCTCGGAATGCTGGGCGTGGCCGAGCCCGTGGCCGACGCCACGGTCGGCACGGGGGAAAGCGCGCGGTTCATGAGCCCGGAGGTGACGACTTCGAGCGAGGTCGATATTCGCGCGGACATGTACTCCCTGGGTGCGGTGATCTACTACATGCTGACGGGTGCGGCTCCGTTCGCCGACAAGAGCCCGAAGATCGCGGTCGAAGCGCACAAGGCGGGTAGCGCGACCTGGCCGGAGGACGTGGCCAGGGCGACGTCGGACGGCCTCCTGCGCGTCGCTGCGCGCATGATGGCGAAGAGTCCCAAGGAGCGATACCGGACGCCGACCGAACTCGTGCTGGATCTGCATATCGTCAAGGAGGGGCAGCAGCCGATCATCGCGGCGTCGGCCCCGTCGCAATCGACCGTCGCGGCGCCCGAGGCGGGCGGCGGCGCCCGGCGGGCGGTGAAGCGTTCGACGGGTACCGCCACGAAGATCAAGGCGAAGCGCGTCACCGGCGGCACCACCAAGGGCGGGCGGGTGGTGAGAGGCGAGGCGCCGCGGCGAGGGACGAATCTCAAGCTCGTCGCCGCGGGGACGGGCGGATTGGTCGTGCTGCTGATCGGACTCGCGCTCATCCTCGGGGGCGGTGCCCCCGAACCTGGCGCGGAGAACATGCCGATGCCGACGAAGGGGGGCGTGCCGCCTCCGCGGGCGGTGGTCGTGCCGTCGGTGGCCCCGAGTCCGGCGGAGGCGAACGACGGCCCTCTCGCCGGGCAGTCCGCCCCGGACACGGACGGGGAAGATGCACAGGCGCTCTTCGACGAGACGAAGGCATACGCGAAGGGGAAGGCGGACGACTACGCCGGGATCCTGAAGCGATACCAGCGATGCCGGGTGCTCGCGGGGAACACCCCTCTCGGCGAGCTGATCGATGCGGAAGTGAGCAACGTCACGGCGCGGAGGCTGGAGGCGGCGGACGCGGCGTTCGAGAAGGCGTCACGGCTGTCTCGTGCCCGCGCGAGGGAGGACAACTATGACCACGCGATCAAGGCCTTCGACGACGTCCCGGAGGCCCTGACGGCCGTGCTGCCCGAACGGTTCGCGTCCGAAATCGCTCGTGTCAAGAAGAACGGTGACGAGAAGGTCTCCTCGTCTCTCGCGAAGGTGTCCGCCCACCTCGACGCCGGCGATACCGCGGCGGCGCGCATCGAACTCGCCGCACTGGATTCCATCAGGCACGCGTCAGGGCGCAAGGTGCATGCCGCGCGTGAACAGGCGCTCCTGAAGCGCGTGCGCGACGTAGAGCAAGAGAAGCGCGAGGCGGCATCGGCCAGTGCACGGAAGGAGTTGCCGGGACTGCTGGCGAAGTTCGACGCGTTCGTGGATGAAGGAGAGTACGGTAGCGCCCATGGGCTGATGGAGACGGAGATGCAGCGCAGGGATCTCGTGCCGGTCGTGGGGACGCTCGGAGCCGCGAGGAACGTCGCTGCGGCGCTGATGGAGCGTGCGGGCGCGATGCGCGAGGCTGCCTCGAAGCTGGTCGGCAAGAGCGCGGAGCTGCGCACGCGCAAGGGCATGCGGAAGGGCGCCGTGACGGACGTGGTGGCGGGCGGGATCGTGCTCGAGATCCCCATGATCGTGAACGGCAAGGTCGCCGGCAACACCAGGACGACGATCGCCTGGCGTGACCTCGGTGACGAGGAACAGGCGAGGCTGCTGGTCGAGTACGAGGCGGAGGACCCCAGCTCGCTGGCCGTCGGGATGGCGATGGTGGCGCTCGCCATGGGTGACGAGGCGGCGGCGGGGACGGAACTGGGCCGGGCGGGAGAGCACCAGTTCGCGCCCCACGTGCGGTCGCGCATCGAAGCCCTGAAGGTGGGTGAGGAGGACGCGAAGGCGGCCGCGCTGTGGCGGCTCGTCGAGGCCGACCTGGCGCGTGGCAGGCCGAGCGCGTACCAAATCCGGCGGCTCGGGAAGCTGATAGACGAGTTCGAATCCAAGTACGGCAAAAGCCACTTCGCGCACGAGCTAGGCGACAAGCTCCTGGCGGCCAAGGAACGGCTCGCGCGCCTGGACACCAGCCGGGCGCGCCCGATGCGGATTCCCGGTGACGCGAAGGCGTTCGGCGGGAACAAGTACCGCGTGTTCACGGAGGCGTTGCCGTGGGAGCAGGCGCGGCTCGCGTGCCTGAAGCTCGGGGGGCACCTGGTGTCGATCGGCAGCGCGCGGGCGAGGGCAGGGCGGAAGTGTGGGTGGGACTGACCGACCAGCACTGTCTTGGATGTTGGGCGTGGGTGTCTGGCGAGGATTTCGCGTTCGCAACGTGGGCGCATGGGGAGCCGGACAACGCCGGCCAGGCGGAGCGCGTGGTGGCGGTCACCGCCGCGGGCGTGTGGCACGACCGACGCCCGAATGCTCCACGGTGCTACGTGTGCGAGTGGGAGACAGACAAGCGCCGAGGAGCCGACGCGCGGGCGGTCGGCCTGCTGGGCACGTACTTCGCGACGCCCGACCTCAAGCAACCCACCGTTCGAAGGCTGGACCGGCAGGTGTCGTTCAAGTGGCTCTCCAAGCGTCCGGACGAGGCCTTCGAGGAAGGGCGCCCCTTCGGCGCATCCTGGTCCGGATACCTCGTGCCCGAGGTGAGTGGCACGTACGTGATAAGCGGCCATGCGGACGACCACTTCCGGATCGTCCTGGCCGGGAAGACGATCGTGGACCACTGGACCGGGAGGCCAGGCACGGTGCCTTCGAAACCGCTGCCGCTGGAAGCGGGTAGCGCGTACCCCATCCGTTTCGACTTCAAGGACATCGGCGGGGGCGCCGGCGCCCGGCTCATGTGGCGAATGGGAGAGGCGCGCGACGCGGTCATCCCTCCGCAGTGTCTCCGGCCGCCGAAGAACTACGCGAAGTTGCCGGGGCCGCCCATCAGGCGGCCCGCACTCGAACTCCCCGACCCGGAATGACTCACTTGGCGAAGAACTGGGACTCGTCGTCGCGCGGGCGCGACCGGTCGCGATGCGCGTTGGCTATTTCGTGGGCGCGGGTTCGGGCGATGCGATTGGCTGCGTGCGGACGTTGCGGATCTTGACGGCGCCCTTGTGGACGTCGATGGCGATCGTCCCCTCTGCGACGGCCCCGCCGGAACTCGGCTCGATGGCCTTGTCGTCCACCATGACGCTGACGTGCGTGCCGGCAACCTTGGCGCGCACCGTGAGCCAGGAGTCGGTTCCCCTGGCGGGCAGCTTGATACGGTACCCGCCGCGGGCCGCGGCCTTGGGTTTCGCGAGGAGGAGGTAGACGTCCGCGTCATGGGCGACGAGCACCTCGATGTGCAGGAGGTAGTCCGACATCGTCTTGGCGGTCTCGATCCTGCCAACGCCCGACGAGGGGCTGTCGATGAGACCGGCGGTGACCTTCCAGCCGCGGTTGCCGGTGCGTATCCAGCCATCGAGATTGGCCCCGTTGAACAGGGGGGACCACCCGGCCACGTCTTGAGACAGGTTGTTGACGAACCCCTGGGCCGCCTGCCGCGCCTTGTCGACGAGTTCGGGCCGCTGGCGCACGACCAGAACGACAACGCCGACGGCGAGGGCGAGGCCAAGCAGGATGCCAACGAAAAGCATGACCGGGCTCCGCTTGCCGGCCTTGTCCCCCTTGCCCCCCTTGAGTCGGTCGGCGGCCTTGCGGAACTCGGCGGCCTTGATCGTCGAAAGGCCCGGCGCCAGCCCGCCGCCCTCCGGTGACCTGTCGGACAGGAGCTTCTCTAGATCCGCCGCGAGGGTCTCGGGATGGTCGTAGCGGTCGTCGCGGTCCTTGGCCATCATCTTCTCGAGGACCATGACGAGGCCGTCGGACAGTTCGGGCACGATGTCCTGCGGGTTGGGCAGTTCCTCGGTGAGGTGCTTCGCGACGATGACGGCGGGGCTGGAGCCCTCGAACGGGACGCGCCCCGTGACCAGATGGTAGAGTGTCGCGCCGAGCGAATAGACGTCGCTTCGGATGTCCAGGTCGGAGGCGCCCATGGCCTGCTCGGGCGAGATGTAATGCGGCGTGCCCATGGTGATGCCGGTTTGGGTGAGTTTCGCCGCGGTTGCCGACGTCGACTTGGCCAGACCGAGGTCGGTAAGCTTCGAGGTGCCGTCCTGCATGACGAGGATGTTGGCCGGCTTGATATCTCGGTGCACGAGGCGGTTCTTGCCGGCGTACTCGAGGGCCCGCGCGACCTGCGCGGCGATGCGCACGGCTTCCTTCTCGGGGATGCGGCCGCGGCGTGTGAGCATGCGGTCGCAGTCCTGGCCGTCGACGAACTCCATGGCGATGTATTGGGCGCCGTCGGCATTGCCTACGTCAAGGCCCCGGACGATGTTGGGGTGCTCGAGATGCGTGACGGCGAGGGCCTCGCGCTGGAACCGGCCCATGAACACCTTGTCCTGAGCCATGTCGGGCGGCAGGACCTTCAGCGCGACCATGCGCCCGTTGGTCGCGTCCTTGGCCTTGTAGACGGTGCCCATGCCTCCTTCGCCGATCTTCGAGATGAGTTCGTAGCGGCCGATCTTCTCGGGACCGAGCTGCTTGTCGGCGAAGCCCTGGATGGTGTCGCGCTGGTTCTTGGTGAGGTAGCCGCGCTTGACGAGCACGTCGGCGAGGCTGAGTGAGGGCTCGGCCTTCAGGCGTCTGGCTAGTTCGCCGGAGCACTCGCGCACCTGCTGGGGCGAAACGAAATGCCGGGCGACGGCGACCTGACCGAATACAACGTCGGCGCGCTTGAGTTCGAATCCTGGGGGTGCGTCCCCCATGGCCACGCTCCAATACGAGGATCATCCGGTTGCACGAAGCGCAACCGCAGGCCCGGCAAAAGACGAGCAACCATTCTAGGGCTATTCCTGGCGCCATCAAGCCAAATTGCCAGCCGAGTTGGACGGCGGCCTCGTGGCCGTGTTCGACGGACCGAGAAGTGTTGATCGCCCGAGGGGCAGGGAGTAGTATTTCTCAACGAGCAGTCCGCGATTGCCGGCCTGGAATCACCGGGTCGCGATGGAGAATCAGTGGACACGCACAGCAGCACGACCGATCGAGCGGCCGTCGCCACCACCGTCGTGGTCCTGACGAAGAGCGACTCGTTCGAGAGCGCCGTCAAGAACGCGCTGCCGCCGGCGGGATACCGGATCATGCGCGCCGGGACGGTGGGGCGCGTGGTCGAGCTCGCCGACGCTGGTGTCGACGTGGCGATCATCGACGGGGCTCAGGAATCGCAGTTCGACGTCTCGGCCGTCAGGTCGCTGCGCGACCGGTTCAGCGGCTTCATGATCGCGTGCGCCGGTGAGGACGGGGTTGGGTTGCGCCAGGAACTGGTTGCAGAGCTCAAGGCGGTAGCGTGCCCGGACATGTCGCCCGGAACGGGCGGGCTCGTCGCTGAGGTGGAGCGCCTCGCGTCGATCAGGGCCCACCGGCGCGAACTCGAGGAGTGTGAGCAGGGCGAGCGGGACTGCACGCTGCGGAAGCCGCGCCTCATGCGGTCTTTCAGTCGGCACCGGCGATTGATGTTGGTGATCGCCGCGGGTGTCATCGTCGTCACGGCGATAGCGGTGCCGTTGGTGGTCGCGTCGCTGAGACGGGCGAAGGAATCGGTCGAATCCGGCGTCGACGTGACCAACGAGGCCATCAACGCCATCCATCGGATGGAAGGCTACCTGCAACGGGACGAGGAACGGAAGACCCAACGGCAGAAGTGAGTCGCGCCCGCAGCTCTATTGCCGGTCGCCAGCACATACGTCTCCGCCCGACGCGTCTCCCAGCGCCAGGACCAGCACGAGCGTCAGCGCCACGCCGCGCACCAGCGGAGTGGTGAACACCCCGAGGACGAGGACGGCGGCGACGACGCCGAGCGCGCCAGCGGCCACGCCTGAGGCGTCGACCGGCACCCGGCGTGCGAGACGCGCGATCACGCCCGCGAAGAACGCGCCGAGGGCGAGCAGGCCGAAGAGGCCCGTCTCGACCGCGGTGACTTCGTAGAGGCACTGCGTGCCGGGCTCGTCGAAGCGCACGTCGAACCCGGGGATGTCGTCGCTGCTCCCGTGGAGCTTGTCGAAAGGCGGGAAGTAGTACTCGCTGATCCGCTTCTGGAACTGACCGGGCCCGACGCCGAGGGCCGGGTAATCGGCGAGAGCGTTCATGCCGGCCTGCCAGCGACGGATGCGGGCCGATGGGGCGCGCCGCCCGCTCTCGTCCTCGGGGAGGAACGACACGGACCGCAGCTGCGCGGCGCGCACGCGAGGGAGGGCCAGCGGCTGGGCGACCAGCGCGACGAGCGCAACGGCCGCGAGTGCGATCGCGCCGCGACGCCAGCCGGTCGCCGAGGCGCCGACGAGAATGCCGCCGACCGCCGCGGCCGCGGCGCCACCCGACGTGAGCGTGAACAGCGCGAGCACGGCGATAAGGAGATACCAGGCCCGCAGCGCGGCGTGCCGGCGCGGGGCGAGGCCGACGCACACGAGGACGGGACAGGCCACCGCGGCGAGCGCGCCGAAGGCGTTGCGGTGGTCGGTCAGACCTCGCACGAGAAACGCATGTTCCCAGCCGAAGAGCTGGATCCAGGCCAGCAGGACGTGGATCGTGAAGGCCGCGGCAAACGCGATCAGCGCTCGATCGGTCACGCGTCGATCGCGCGCGGCGAAGAAGACATACGCGTATCCAACGATGACCACCTGCGACAGCTGCACTAGTTCCTTGACGATGGCGGTTACGTGCCCGTTGCCCAGCGCCGCGATGCCAGACGCCGCGCCGACGACGAGCAAGGCGAATGCCCCCACCGGCGGCAGCGCGTGGCGCCACGGCGTCTTCAGCATGAGTATCTCGGCCAACCCGGTGGCTGCGAGGAGTGCGAGAAGGACGTCCGCGGCGGTGACCGGGCCGAGGCGAGCCCACGACGAGAGCGGCGCGGCGGCCGCGAGGGCGACGAGCCCGTAGGTCCGCACGAGTCCGAGTGCGCGAGACATGGTGGCGTGCGGCGTGGGTGATGTCATGTCGGCCTCCTGGCGGTGTCTGCGATCTCGCGTCCGTGCCGTTCGGCGAGAACGCCCATGACGAGGACGAGGAGCAGCGCGGCGGACCCGATGGGGAGAATGCCGCCAGTCGTGCGCCACGACGCGTTCCCGAAGCAGAGCGCGGCGGCGAGAAAGCCCGCGGCCATCGCGGCGCCCTCGGCCAGGCGGCGGATGTTGGCGGGCAGGAGCGTGCTCGTGGCGGACCATGCACGGGAAAGGATGAACGTGACGCCGACGACGGAGATGATGTACGAAAGGGGCGTGCGCATCAACAGGGCGGCCGCGGCGGCGAAGACGGCGACGAGGCCGAAGACTGAGCCGATGAGGGAATAGCGCTTGCCGCCCTCGCCTTCGGCGTGATCGAGTACTTCGAGCAGCGCGCCGTACGCGAAGTACAACGCGACCGCGACGGCGACGGTGGGATTGGTGAGATAGACGACGTCGGGATGTGCGCTCATTCCGAGAGCGAGGCCGAGGGTCCGAACGACGCCGGAGGCGAGCGGGCCGAGGACGGGCAACGCTACGCCATGTCCTGTCTTGGCCCACAGCGCGAGGAAGAGGAACGCGGCGACGTACGCGGGAAGCTTGCCGACGAAGGCCCCCGCGCCGAGTGCGGCGAAGAGCCCGAGCATGGCAAGGGCGGCCCCGGCCATGAACGCGGCCTTGAGCGAGAAGCGACCGTCAGCGAAGTACACGGAGACGGCGACGGTGTGCCGCGCGGCGCGGGCCGGGTCGGTGCGGCCGGCCGCTACGCCGAAGCACACCTCGAACACGGCACCGGCGGCGCGAAGCAGCACGGCGGAGGAGAACAGCAAGGGCAGCACGAAGAGGGTGTCCCCGACACGGGGGAGCGCAGGCGCCGCCAGGCAGTAGCCGGCCAGCACGTCGGTCGCGCCACTGAGGCTGGAGGCGGGATTGGTGAGTGCAAGCCTGCGCATCTCGATCGGTATCCCCGGTCCCTTGCGACCAGCGTACGGCCGGGGTCCGCGGCCGTCAACGAGGAGGGTCCACCCGGGCGCTGGACCGTCTGCAAAGAAACGGGGCGGACACGAATGTCCGCCCCGGGCGATGCACGTTATCACGGACGCGACTGGTTACAGGCCGCAGGCCTTGCGCAGCGCGTCGGCCTTGTCAGTCTTCTCCCAGGTGAAGCCGGGCTCGTTGCGGCCGAAGTGGCCGTATGCGGCCGTCCTCTTGTAGATTGGCTTGAGCAGGTCGAGGTGGGCGATGATGTCCTTCGGCTTGAGTGAGAAGGTGCTCTTCACGGCATCGACGATCTTCGCCTCATCTATCTTGGCCGTGCCGAACGTGTCGACGAGGACGCTGACCGGGTCGGCCACGCCGATGGCATAGGCGACCTGGAGTTCGCACCTGTCGGCGAGGTCGGCCGCGACGATGTTCTTCGCGACGTAGCGTGCCATATAGGCCGCCGAGCGGTCGACCTTGCTCGGGTCCTTGCCCGAGAACGCGCCGCCGCCGTGGCGGCCGACGCCACCGTAGGTGTCGACGATGATCTTGCGCCCCGTGAGGCCGGTGTCGCCCGCCGGGCCGCCGACCTCGAACCGACCGGTCGGGTTGACGTGGTACTTCGTGT
>Ga0272442_10010023_pt1 | contig 11732 bp, 10 predicted proteins | sample SSMForm2O_FD_200262 | JGI IMG/M metagenome (GOLD analysis project Ga0272442, IMG submission 200262) | Marine sediment archaeal communities from Little Sippewissett salt marsh, Falmouth, MA, United States - SSM-Form-2O | ecosystem: Environmental > Aquatic > Marine > Wetlands > Sediment ...
AATACTAGTTTTTGGGGTGTTTGGGGGGAGGAGAGGGGGGCGGGGTCTGCTTTACCTCAACCGGGCATTTACAGATCGAGCAGCAGGTTCCCGCTTTCTGTATCGTTCGGCAATTGGGACAAAGTGTCATTCTGATCATAACGCACCTCCGGGTGCTTTCATCTATATCTATTAGCAATATACGTGCCACTACCTGGAAAGATTCGAACTATATTTTCAGGAGTGTGAAGTTCCCGATTCTGCTGGGTTTCGGATCGGGGACGGAGGTTGGCGTTTGTGAGGGTGGTCACACCAGGTGGCAAGATGTTGCCACACCAACACGACAAAGGTGTCTTGATTTGTTGACAGTTTCTACGGCAGGGGATTGTCGGATATCTTCTGGTTGGCTTCACGCAGCCGGTGGGTCAGGACCCGGATTATCCCGTAGGCTATCTCGGTCTTTTCCGACATGAGTTCGTAGAAGTCCTCGCGCTCGACCTTCAGGCAGGTAACGTCCGAGGACGCGGACACCGAGGCGCTGCGGGGTTCGTTGTCGAGAATGGCCATCTCGCCGAAGGCTTCCCGTTCGCCCAGCCGGGTGAGCTGCTGGCCTGCCCGGTGCACAATCACCTCGCCCTCGATGATCAGGAACATGGAGTCCCCGATTTCCCCCTCCTGGATGATCAGCTGGCCGTTGTCGAAGGTGACTTCCTGGGCGATTCCTGCGACCTGGGCCAGGTCTTCCCCGGGAATCCTGGAAAACAGGTCCACAGACTTCAAGAACAGCACCTTTTCGACAGTAGAGATCATTTTCTGGAAGGCTAGGTCTCTGCTGGTGCGGCGTCAACGAAAAAGTCCGCCTGCTCCTGGGCCCGGACGGCGGATACCGCCGCGCCCAGCAGCGGGGCCCGCTGGGGATCGGGCGCGCAGAGGATTGCCGCCTCGGCGTTACGCGGCAGGGCCTGATCCCGGGCGGCCTTGATCAGCGACTTCTTGAAAAGCGACCAGGCCTGGGCCACTCCGCCTCCCAGGACCACCGTCTTGGGGTTGAGCACGTTGAGCAGAACGGCGATCCCCAGGCCGAAGAGGGTTCCCTGCTCCTCCCAGATGGAGATGGCGGTCTGCTGGCCGGCCAGGGCCAACTCGGCCAGCTCCTCCGGCAGGGTGGGCAGCTCGTAGCCCGCGGCCCGGTACTCGTGCAGCAGGGTGCGCAGCGGGCCGCCGCCGGCATGGGCTTCCCAGCAGCCCTTCTTGCCGCAGGAGCACGGTCGTCCCTGGAAGAAGAGCGGCATGTGACCGACCTCCATGGCCGCCTGGCCGGCTCCGCGCAGCAGCTTGCCTTCCACCACGTAGCCCGCGGATATTCCCGTGCCTATGCTGATGCCCAGCAGGCAGTCCTTCCCGCGGGTGGGCCCGAAGGTGTAGAAGGCCAGCGCCGCCGCGCCGCCGTCGCCCTCCACGGTCACGGTGCGCTCGAAGGAGTTCTCCAGCGGCCCGCGCACGTCGACCCCGACCCAGCTGGGAGTGGCCGAGGCCACTATCACGCCGGTTTCCGGATTGACGCAGCCCGGAGTGCAGCAGCCGACCGCAACCAGATCCTTGGTGGTGGTTCCCGCCTGTCCCAGGACGTGCCGGCAGGTGTCTACCAGAATATCGGCCACGCCCCCGGCGCCCTTCTCCACCGGAGTTTCCCGCTGCTCGTAGAAGGAGATCTGACCGTTGGAGTCTACCAGGCCGGCCTTGACGTTGGTGACCCCGACGTCGATGGCCATCACGAATGGGCCGCTGCTTTCAACCACGAAAAACTCCCCGCTGACCGCTAGAAGTTATACTTCGGATTATCTGGATTGAAGTCCTTGGCGGTCAAACCGACGTCGAACTTCATCTCGGGATACTCGTAAGACTCGTACAGCCGCCCGGCCCAGTCCCAGGTGGTGGCCTTTACGGGCAGCTTGGTCTTCTGGCTGACACAGAACTCCGCCCGGCCTCCGTAGTAGCGGGGGATGAAGACCTTGTCGCCCTCGTCGGGATCGTCGGGCTCGTCGAAGTCCTTGTTGGCCCACATGATGATGAACATGTCCTGCCCGGTGCGCTTGGAGATATCCCAGAGGGTCTCGTCCTCCTTGGCGGTGACGAAGTGGCCGCCCTTGGGGAAGCTGGCCTCGATCTTCCATACCGGCTGGCCCCACAGCTTGTCCTCGGTGACCTTGAAGTCGCCCTCGTTGCGCTTGAGGGCCTTGCGCAGGTTGTTAGCGGAGATCTTGATGGTGTTCTCGATGCCGAAGTGGGTAATCGGATGGTGGTTGCCGTCCATGGCCCAGCTGCCGTAGGGGTCGAGGTTCATGGTGACGTCGGGGAAAGAGCCCTTGTGCACCTTGGCCTCGCCGTCGTTCCAGCCCGGCTTGTAGATGGCCTCGCGGCCCGTGTGGGGTTCGCGGTATTTTATGTACACCTTGAAAGGCCGCTGGAACTTGAACTCCATCACGGCTTTCTCCACACCGTCCTCGAAGCGCTCGCGCTTGATCATCAGGCCGGTGTAGTCCTTTATCTTGGCGATGGCCCCCTCGGCGTCCTTGAGAATCTGCTCGACGCCGGGCGCTCCGGATTCCTCCTTGGCCGGTTTTGTGCCTTCAGGCACGTCTTGGGCCAGAGCGATGGAAGCCAGGCAGAGGCAAGCAGCCAGAACGAAGCACTTTTTCATTGAGTTCCTCCCATGGAATGGTACCGGAGAACATAGCCAAAACCGGGGTGTGTCGTCAACAGAGTAGGACGCCCTGATCGCCGGGTTCATTCAGGGGTGGACGGCAGCGGACCGGCCAAAAAGCGAATTGCGGCACGGACTTGCGGGTCGGGATCGTCGCCCAGGGGGGAGACTGCTGCGGCCAGAGATTCCGGGGCCAGCAGGCGCTTGAGGCAGAAGGCCGCGGCCTCGCGGACCAGCGGCGAGGAATTCTTCAGCAGCATGCGCACGCTGGATTCGAAGGCTGCACCGTCGGGCAGGCGGCCGACGGTTTCCAGGGCGCATACCACGGTCCATTCGTGGTCGGAAACCAGCATGCGGTGCAGCCACTGCTTGGCGTTGAGGTGCAAAAGCGGGAAGAGCGCGTCGCCGGAGGCGGCCAGGCTGGCCGGGTCGCGCTCCTCCAGCAGGGGTAGCAGGCAGCGGCGGGTCTCGGTGTCCAGCACGTTGTCGAGCAGCTCCAGGGAGTTGGCCCGGATGGCCGAGTGGGGGCTAGCCAAGTTGCGCTGGATGGTTTCCAGCGGGCGCCCGGGGTGCAGAACGCGCAGCAGCTTGAAAATGCGCTCGATGCCCTGTTCGTAACGGTGCTGGATGTTCTCCTGCAGCAGATCCCCGTCCATGGGTGCCAGCTCGACCGCCATGGCCTGCAGCTGGTAAGCGTCCTTGAGATCCCGGCGCAGGGCGCGGCGCAGCTTCTCGCGATCGCGCCTCAGCCCCGGATTCTTCAGGTGCAGTTGAACCACCGCGTTGAGAGCGGCGCTGCGCAGCAACTCCTCATCCCAGTCCAGCATGTTGGAGAGCACGTCCATGCTCAGCTGGTCGTCGATTCGCGCCAGCACCTGGGGTATGGCCCGCCGGATGGCCGGGTCTTCCTTGGGATTGTCCATAACGGTCCGCAGGGTGGTAACCAGTCCCGGCCCGTAGGAGCCCAGGGCGTACACCGCAGCCCTGGAAACCTGCGGGTCGGACAGCCGGTAGATCAGCGGGAGGGTCAGCTCGGGGCATTTCAGCTCGCCGGCCGCGCGCACCGCCTCGGCGCGCACCGACGCGACCGGATCCATCAGCAGCGGCAGCAGGCTGCGGTAGAAAGTGCGCACGTTCACCTGGCCGATGATCCAGGCGGCCGTGCCGCGGCGCGCCGGTTCGGCGGAATCCAGCAGGCCCTTGAGGACTTCGGCGGCGGCCAGGATTCCGTCCAGTCCCCCGTAGCGCACCAGCCCCACTACCGCGGCGGCCTTCACCTTGATGGACTCGTCCCGCAACAGCGGAGCAACCGTGCCCAGAGCCTTTTCCTTCAGCGCCGAGCAGTAGGAGCTGACCGCCTCGGCGCGGACATCTTCGTCGGGATCGTGGAAGCGCGACTGGATCTGCTCCAGGAAGGGGGTGAAGGTTTCCCGTTCCAGCAGGCGCAGGGCCTGCACCCGCACCCGGGCCGATTCGTGGTCCAGCAGCCGGCCCAGCTCGGTGGACCAGTCGCGCTGCTTGACGTGAGCGACCATTTCCAGCGCGTGCAGGACGGCCTGCTCGTCCTTGTCCGCCAGGGTCTGCTGCAGCGCCTCCACCGCCTGGGAGTCGGAGATGGACAGGCTGGTCGCACCGAAGTGGATCCTTCTCTGGCGCAGGCTGGAGGCCAGCGAGCGCACGTAGCCCTTCTTCAGGCCGAGAACCAGCACAACCCAGGCCACGATGACCAGCAGGGTGCCCACGCTCATCCACTGGATGCGGTGGGCGACCAGGCCGGCGGTCCAGGCGATGGCCAGACCGGTGATCCCCTGGGCGGCGGGTTTGAGAATGGTGTCGATGAACGCCTTGGCCCGGCCGCGGATCCGGCCGGGGACCGGCAGGTAGAGGACCTGCGAGGCGGCGTCGTTGACGGTGTAGCGCAGGACGTTGTCGGCGCCCTTGAGAAAAGTCACCATCACCAGCGCGGGCATTAAAAGCACCAGGATGCTGCCCGCCGCCAGGAAAACCGGCAAAAGCAGCAGGCAGAAGACGATCCCGATGCGCTGCATGAGCCGGCCGGTGAGCAGGAACTGGATGAAGAAACTCAGCACCCCCGCCAGGCCGTAGAACAGGCCGAAAAAGGCCGAGAGCTGATCCTCGCGGTTCAGGTAGGTGAATCGGGCGATTATCTTGAACTGGTAGTCCACCACCGTGATGGTGACGAAGGTGACCAGGACCATCCAGGCGATGACCTTGAGGTGGCGGCTCGAAAAAATCTCGCCCAGGTCGGCGCTGAGTGAAATGCCCCGTTTGGACGGCAGGGAGCCGGCCATGGATTGCACCAGTTCCCGGGTGAACGAGCGGCTCAAGGCCCCCACGGCGATCAGGCACCCTACCAGCAGCGCTGCGCACAGGAACAAGAGGTTCTCGGTGCCCACCAGGCGGGCCAGACCCCGGACGGCGAATCCCGCGCAGATGGTCGCCATCACTCCGCCGGCGCCCACCAGACCGAAGAGGCGCTTGGCCTCCCGGGTGTTAAAAACGTCGTTGGCAAACGTCCAGAACTGCAGGACCAGCAGCCCGCCCATCACTTCCACGAAGACGTACAGGATCGGATAGAACCAGTCGCCGGTGAAGGCCAGCAGAGCCCGGGCGGCGCACACCAGCAGCAGCAGGATGGTCGTCACCGCCATCACCAGCCGGTCGCGGCGGAAGCGGTCGGCCACCCGGGAGTAGGCGTAACCCAGGATCACCATGACGCCGGCGACCCAGACGTACATGTAGGGCAGGTAGGAGACGTCGTAGCGGCTGAGGAAGAGCGAATCGCGGGTGATGCGGCCGGTGATGAAGGCTCCCACCGCCATCATCAGGTAAAAAAACATCCCGGTGGTCTTGCCGAATTCGCCCGCCTTGAGTCCCAGCCATCTGCTAAGCGCTACTCTCACCGGCCGGTTCCTCCCGGATCAACCAACTGGAATCTGTTTGCGCTCCGCCAGCCAGTTGGCGAACCGGCGCACCCGCGAGGAGGGATCCTTGAGATGCCGGTTCAGGGTGGAGCGCAGCTTGTCCCTGGGCATCAACTGGCCCAGGGCCAGCAGGGCGGTTTCCCTCACCAGGGGGAAGTCCGAGGCGGTGCATGCCAGCACGTCCGCGCTCAGATCTTCGGCCTGCATCTGGCCGGCGGTGAATACCGCGCAGCAGGTCAACCAGGCCTGCTTTTCTTCCATCAGGGCGTGCAGCCGCTGGCGCAGGTCCAGCCGCTCTAATCCGAAGGCTTCTACTCCCACCTCGGTGCGGTCGTCCTTGAGAGTCTCGTCCAGCAGCGGGAGCAGCAGGCGTTTGATTTCCTTGTCGAGCAGGTTGTCGAGCACCTCGATGGCGTTGGAGCGGGCGCGGCGCAGCGGAGCGGAAAGGTTGTTGTAAACGGTGTCGATGGTGCGGACCGGCAGCAGGCAGCCCAGCAGGTGAAAGATGCGCCTGGTGGTCTGCTCGCGCCGGTGCTCCAGGGCGTCCACCAACAGGTGGCCGTCCCGCAGCGGCTCCAGGTCCTTGAGCACGAACCACTGCCCGTACAGGTTGCGGATTTCGGTCATGATCACCTTGCGGATCCGCTCGCGGGGAATCTCCAGATGTATTCCGCGCAGGCGGAAGCGGTGGATGCTCTCCAGGACGCGGGTGCGCAGGGCCTCTTCGGGGTCGTCGATGTGGTCGAACAGGACGTTCATGGCGGTCTGATCGCCGATGCGGGCCAGGATTGGGGGTACCGCCAGACGGGTGGCCGGATTCTCCTCGGGGTTGGCCAGCACCCGGGAAAGCAGCTGGACCGCCGAGGTTCCGAAGGTCGCCAGGGCCTCGCTGGCCGCCGTCCGGGTGGAGGGGTCCTCTATACGGTAAACCAGGGCGGGCAGCAGCTCCTGGCTGCCCATCTTGCCCGCCGCGCGGATGGCCGCCAGGCGGACTTCCATCTCCGAGTCGGTCAGCAGCGACAAGAGCGGGTGGTAGAAGTTTTTCACGCCGATGTCTCCCAGGATTCCCGCGCCGGTGGCGCGCTCCTGGGGATCTTCGCTGTCCAGCATCTTCTTGAGGCGCTCGGCCGAGCTGAGCACGCCGTCGAGGCCGCCCCAGCGGATCAGCCCCACTACCGCCGCCGCGCGGACTTCACGGTGGGGGTCGTCCAGAAAGCGCGTGATGGTGCGGATGGCGCGCGCTCTGCCGATGGCGCAGTAGGCTTCCACCGCCGCGGCCCGGACGTCGGGGTTGCGGTCGTGCAGGCGCTCGAAGACCAGCGGGCCGTTGTTCAGCGAGGCGTTAGCGCCCAGCCGGCGCAGGACCCGCGCGCGTATCACCGGCGATTTGTGGGACGACAAGCGCACCAGGTCATCATTCCAGTCGACGTTCTTGCAGTAGCGGGTCATTTCCACCGCGTGCAGGACGTTCTGCTCTTCGGGATCTTCCATCGCCTGGCGCAAAACCCGCGCGGCGGCCTGGTCGGGGATCAGGCTGTTTACCTCGCCGAAATGCAGCCGCCGGGTCTGCAGGGTGCGCATAAGTGACTGCAGGTACTGTCTCCGGGTTCCGTAGGCGACGAGGATCCAGCCCAGCAGGAAGGCCAGCAGGATCCAGCCGAAGGCGTCCGGGGGCAGCTTGGGCAGGACCCAGGCCAGCATGGCGCCGGAGAGGCCGATGGAAATCGGCCGGATGATGCCGTCGATGAAAGCCTTGGCCCGCCCGCGAAAATGCGAGGGGACCGGGGTGTACAACAGCTGCATGGTGGAGTCGTTCACCGTGTAGCGCAGGGTGGCGTCGCCGCCCTTCAACAGCGTTGCGCTCCAGAGAATCGGAGCGGCCAAAAACGCCACGGTGCCCACCAGCAGGGTCAGGGGCAGGAGCAGCAGGGCGAAGAGGACTCCGAAGCGCTCCAGCATGCGGCCGGTAAAGAAGAACTGGATCAGGCAGCTGATTGCCCCGGTGAAGGCCCAGAACAGGCCGAAGAACCCGGCCAGCTGCTCCTCCTGTCCCAGATAGGCCTCGCGGGCGGTGATCTTGAACTGGTAGTCCACGAAGGTGATCACGAAGCCCAGGATCAAGATCAGCCCGGCGATGAGCACCAGGTGCTTGTTGGCGAATAGCCGGGCCCAGTCCGACTTGAGCTCGATGCGGGTGCGCACCGCGCCGCGGGTTTCGGTGGAGAGGGAAGAGAGTATCTCCTCCCGGCACAGGCGGGAGATGCGGATGATCAGGAGCAGGCCGACGGTCAGCAGGAAGGCGCTGAGGTACAGCAGCTGCTCGATTCCGACCAGCTTGACCAGTCCGCGGACCGAGAACCCGACGATCATCGCCGAGACCACCCCGCCGCCGCCCACCAGGGCGAAGAGGCGCTTGGCCTCGCGGCTGGTGAAGACGTCGTTGGCCAGGGTCCAGGTCTGGATGATCAGCAGGCTCCCGGCCAGCTCGACGAAGACGTACAGCACCGGGTAGAACCAGTCGCCCACCCAGTACATGGAAAACCGCGCGGCCAGGTAGGCGATGATAATACCCACGAAGGTGATCCCCACGGTGCGGTCGCGGCGGAAGCGGTCGGCGATCCGCGAGTACAGGTAGGACTGGATGCTGACTCCCAACGCCACCCAGATGTACAGGTAGGGGAGGTAGTCCACCGGGTAGCGGCTGAGGAACAGGCTGTCGCGTGCAACCCGGCCGGTGATGAACGAGCCCACCACGCACATCAAGGTCCCGAACATCAGGGCGGTCTTGCGCCCCTCGCCCGGCTGGATGCGCAGCAGGTTGCCCACAAGTTTCTTTACCTGTTCCACTGACCGGAAATTGTCGTTCAGCTATGTCTAAAAGTCCAGAGCCCCGCACTCACAGTGCTCCGAGACCTTCTGGTGGGCCGTCTGGCAGCGCAGGCGGGCGTCTTTGCAGCGGTCTTTCAGGCTCTCGTGCCGCGGGTTGCGGCTGGCGATGTCGCAGATCTTCTGGGCCAGCTTGCAGATGTTGCCGCCCAGCTCGCACGCCCGCGGGCACTCCGGCTTGGCGGCCGCCTGCAGGTCCTGCTCCAACTCGGCTTCCAATTGCTGGATGTCTTTTTCGATCTGGGTAATCCGGGCAGCGGGCTCGGGCTCCGTCTGCGGTACCGCTTGCGGTGCGGGCGCGGGCTCGGTTTGTACCGCTTTCTGGGCGGCGCAGCCGGTGAAGGCCAGGCAAATGCCGATGGCTAGAATGCGTCTCACGGCGTCTCCTCGTTTTCCAGTGTCTGGTTCAAAAGGGTTTCGTTGATCTTGAGCGCCAGGTGGTAGGCTTCGGCGGCCTGGGCCTCCTGGCCCAGGGCCTCGTGGGCGCTGCCCATGGCCACGTACAAATTGGCGGTGAAGAGATCCTGCTGTTGGCCCAAAGACAGGCCGTGCTTGGCCCACACAAGAGCTTCTTCGGGGCGCTTGGCTTCCATTTCCACCAATGACAGACGGAAGCACATGTCTTGTTTTACCATCCGGCTGTCTGCGGGGTTGACCGTGTCGGGCACCGGCTGCTCCAGAGAGGCCACCAGGGCGGTGCGGGCGGACTGGGTATCCCCGCGGCGGATGGCCCGGTCGGCTTCCAGGTTGGCTTCCCGGGCCTGGCTGATCCACCGGCTGGACCCGTCCAGGCGCGAACAGGCCGGGGCCAGCAGGGTAAGCAGCAGAGCTATGGTGAGGCAACGGTACATGACTACTCCGGATACTTTCCGGCCAGCGAGGCGTACATCTGGCCCCGGTACTTCTGCATTTTCTTGTCAAGCCCCTTCAGATTCCTGTCCCTGAGTGCCTGGACCTGGGCCATCAACAGATCCCGGGGAGGGGCGGGGAACACCACCGCGGCTTGCTGGGGGGGGGACTTGGAAAGCATCGGCACGGTCATCACCAGAAACAGCACCCCGGCTACCCCGGCCACCGGCACCAGCCAACGCAGCCAGGGAATGCGCCGCGGTTTTTTCTCCGGGAGGATTTTGTCGAGGATTTCCTGCTGCCGCGCGGGATCAAGTCCGGCGTCCTCCCGGCTGGCCCGCAGGAGACTGGCGGCCTCCAGGGCGTCGGTGGGTATGCCCTCGGGAGAACCGTCACCCTCGAGTGCGCGGGCCAGCGCCTCGGCCTCGCGTTTTTCCTTGTCGCTCACGTTTGTTCCTCCCACTCTTTCCGAAAGGCCCTCAGCGCCCTGAGGACCAGTACATCCAGCGTTCCCAGCTTCAGCTCGAGCATCTCAGCGCACTCCCGGCGCGAACGGTCCTGAAAGAAGCGCAGCTCGAGCACTTTCTTGTAACGGGGATTCAACTTTTCCAGCACATTGGCAACCGCCTGGCGCAGCCGTTGGCCTTCCTCCTCCGCCTGCAAGCCGTTCCCCGGAAGCGGCGAGTCTCCCAGAAGCGGCGCCAGCATCCCCTCGAAATTGCACAAGGCCCGCCCGGTCCGCTCGCGCGCCCGGTGCATGTCCAGCGCTTTGTTCTTGCCGATCCGCGCCAGCCAGTGAAATACCGAAACTCCCTTTTCCTCGAACGTCTTGATTTTCTCCAGCGCCGTCTTGAAAGTCTCCGCCAGCGCATCCTCCGCCGCCGCCCGGTCTCCCAGCGTGGGCAGCAGCACCCGGGTGAATAACCGGTTGGCGAAGGCGTTGTACAACTCCCCGAAGGCCCGCATGTCGCCCTTCTTGATGCGCCCCAGGCAACGCTTTTCCCAAACAAGATCGTGTTCCGCCACGCCGCCAGCCTATTTTGAAACTCCGGCGCATGCAACGCCTCCTGCATCTATAACGCAAAACCATGCAATTGCTTACACCTACACAAAAAACGCGTCCGCGTCCGCGTCCGCGTCCGGCAGGTGTAAGCATCTTTGCCTTCCTTCGTTTTGAATATGAAACCCGATGAACATAGGAGGAAACGTCATGAAAAAAATAGCGATTCTGATTCTGGCAGGAATGCTCGCCGGCTGCGCCGCAGCCAGGCCCACCCTGGAAGTGGCCATGGAGCCCCTCCAGTTGGGCAAACCGGCCGCCCCGCAGCCCGAGGTGCTTGAGAAGGACCACTTCAAGCGCGATCACGCCGGATCGATCTCCGAGGAGGACCTGCGCCGGGTGCTGCGCGCGCCGGTGTTCCTCGAAGCCGACTCGCGGGTGGGGGTGGTCCCGGTGGCCACCTGCTACGAGCCCGATCCCGACCTGCCCCTGGCGGTGGTTCCCAAGGAGCTCTCCAGGGCCATGGAAGACTCGGGCATGTTCGAAGTCACCACCGAAGTCTCCACCGACTGGCCCGCCGACCGCGGTATCTCCGGCCTGCGCGAACTGGCCGCCCGCTACCGCTCCGACTACCTGCTGCTCTACCGCCACCGCTTCGTCGACCGCAGCTACACCAACGACTGGGGCTGGCTGTACATAACCGTCCTGGGAGTAATCTTCGCCCCCTCGCAGACTTTAGAGAGCGCCGGAGTCCTGGAAGCCACCCTCTTCGACGTCAAGACCGGCACCCTGCTCTTCACCGTTTTCGAGCGCGTTCACGCCGAGTCCAACGAAACCGTCTTCAACAACGACCGCAAGCGCCGCAAGATGAAGGAAAAGCTGTTGACCGAGGCCGCCGAAAAGCTCTCCGCCCAGGTCATAGAAAAAACCCGCCGCCTCGTCGCCGCCCGCCCCGAAGCAGGGGGACGTGGCTCCGTTAGTTCCGTAACTCGCCCCCAGGATATTCAGGGCCAGAGTTCGAATCCGGCCATGCGGTAGTGTTCGTCGAAGGAAAAGGCCCTGCGTAACTTGTTGCGGCGCATGAGTATCCAGGAGACGCAGTCGGTGAAGCTTACTTTCTGGTCGGCGAATTTCTCGAAATCCTCCACGGCTTCCAGTTCGTCTTCCCGGCCCGGGCGGAGGATGGTCAGCGCCCGGGACGAATACAGCAGGCGGGCGCGCTGGGAAGCGAAGCGGTAGCCAGCCCGGCGGCCCAGCAGCGTGAAGGTTTCGTCGAGGACGAAGTTGCTGGTGAAGCAGCGCAGGCCGCCGCGTCCGATTTCGCTCCAGGCGGCCAAGGCCCTTTGGTGGTATTGATCGCGAGCCAGAT
>Ga0272442_10010025_pt1 | contig 11728 bp, 8 predicted proteins | sample SSMForm2O_FD_200262 | JGI IMG/M metagenome (GOLD analysis project Ga0272442, IMG submission 200262) | Marine sediment archaeal communities from Little Sippewissett salt marsh, Falmouth, MA, United States - SSM-Form-2O | ecosystem: Environmental > Aquatic > Marine > Wetlands > Sediment ...
AGGCAGTCAATAATAAAAGGCAGAAATCTTACAGAATTCTTCATTAGCCTGGGAATAACGCCCCCGGTCCATATATTCGCATCCTGCTTCAAGGTGAGGTAAATTATCTTCCAGCTCATCTATTAAGCCACAAAGCTCAATAGTTTCAACCGAAATTTCTGAAAATTCAGAATCTTTCAACTTTTCCATAATTTCTTTTGATTCTGAAAGATCCTCGGAAACCTCAGCATATTCAAGGGCAGCTTTGTCCCATTCTTCATTTTCAATAAATTCTTCTGCATTAATTAAATGTTCCAGTACATCGAGATAGGGATAACTTCCGCGGATTTCCTCTTTAATTTCCAGCAACATTTTTTCACCATTCTCCATATCGTTCCTCAAAAGAATCATGTTACTTTTATCTTCTACAGGAACCTCTTCAGGATCGATACTGATAATTTTATCTTTTGCTGAATTCAAAGAAATCTCGGATTTATTTAAAGCTTCAGAAGCCATGTCAAGTTCTTTCCTGCTAAGCTCTATTTCCTCAGAACCAATATATGCACCGCACTTATCCAGGTGTTCTAAAGAAGTGACCATGTTCTGCGAGAAGTTTATTCTGTCCAGACCACTACTGGAAAGGATTTTAAATCTCTCGATGTCCCTGTTTTCTCCTTCATAGTCAGAGTAAGCATTGTCCAGAATCTTTAAAGCTTCCTCAAAATCTACTTTTGAAGCTTCAAGATTAGTCTTTACAGTGGTATATGCACCTGACTCCAGATAAGACCTTGACTTTTCAAGCCTTTCTTCAGCGTTGTTGATGAGCAAAATAGAGGTATTGATTTCCTCCGAAGCGGAAACCTTATTTTCCGTACTATTTCCTACACATCCAGAAAAAGACATAGTCAATACAAGTCCCAGAAGGATTAGCAGTCCTGCTTTAGTTAAGATAATTTTATTCCTCGTATCCATTTATCTCAAATCCTCACAATTAAAATTATAAAAAGTAAGTCCAGTGTGCTGGATTCAAAACCATCTCAAGAAAAAAGAGAGCAAAAAGCCTCAAGTCCAGCCAATAAAAAAATTTAAACATTTAGAAAGATGAAAAGACAGAATAATAAAGTTTTCTATTTTTTAGACAAAAAGAAAAAGATTAATTATATACTTAGAAACTCAAGAAAAAGAATAAATATGAAAGAAAAGACAAGACAAATAAAAATTAAAGCCTCTTCACCACTACCTTCACAAGCACGACCAGAATAAGGATTAAAAAAAGAATCCATATAATGGGAAACAGGAACCTTAGAACGAAGTACAGGATAATTGCAATTAGCACAACATGAAGGAGTGAAATATCGTTTCCTCCGGCTGTCATAACAGGGCGCTGCATATTCCGGGAAAAATTGTCAAAAGTGGTGGATTTATCTCTTATTCCTGATTCTCTTCTATTTCCTCTTCCTTTTCCTCTTCCTCTTGCCATAAAACCAGAACCATGATAATAAAATAGAAAACTAAAAACCGGGAAAGTAAAACCGTATGTTATCTCAAAGGCCACTGAGAACCACAGGATGTTTGGTATTTAACATTCAGGATATTTTAATTTTATGGGGATAGAGGCCCGTATTCTTTATAGCTTTTACGTACTGTTCCCTTGCTTCATCATTTCTTTCAAGCCTGGTAAGCAAAAGAGCGTAGTTGAAATAAATACTCGGGTTTTCCGGATCAAGCCTCAGAGCCTCAATGTAGCACTCTTCGGATTTTGAGAACATGTCGCATTCCCGAAGGAGGTTTGCGTAGTTGCAGAGGATTTCAGGGTTTTCGGGATCCAATTCCAGGGCTTTTTCATAATGCTTCGATGCTTCCTCCATTCGTCCTTTTCTGGCAAGCAGGTTTGCATAGTTGAAGAGAGAACCCACATGCTTAGGGTCGATTTTGAGAGCCTCTTTATAAAGTTTCTCTGCATTCCCGCTTCTACCCATTCTTACAAGGATTTTAGCATAGTTGCAGTGGGTGTTTACATGATCAGGGTTCAGGATGAGCACGGATTTGTACATTACCTCTGCCTTGTCCAGCCTCCCGCACTCCGCTAGCAGGTTTCCGTAGTTGCAGAGCGTGTTCACATGATGGGGATTTGTTCGAAGCACCTGCTTGTAATGCTCCTCTGCTTCGTCGATTCTTCTGAGTCTGGTTAAAAGGACTGCATAGTTGTAATGGGCTCCGGCATAACCAGGCTGTAGTTCCAGGGTTTTTATGTACTCTGCCTCAGCCTCGGCAGTCCTGTTCATCTCAAGAAGCAGATTTGCATAATTGCAGTGGACATTTGCATTTTCAGAGTCCCTTTCAAGTCCCTGCAGGTAATGGTTTTCGGCTTCCTCCAATCTTCCCGCCCTGGCAAGCAGGTTCGCATAATTGCAATGAGCACCCGCATGTCCGGGATCAAGGGCAAGGGCACGCTCATACTGTTCCCTGGCATACACTATCCGACCCTGCCCCTCAAGGAGAAGCCCGAGGCTTGAGAGAGCATCCGTGTACTCCGGGTCCAGCCTGAGGACTTCCCTGATTTCTTCTTCTGCAAGCCCTGCCAGACCCAGTAAATACGCAACCGTTCCCGCAAGGAAGATAGAGTCGACTTTGAGCTTTCCCTCAGCAAGGGCTCCGCTAGCTCTGGAAAAAATGTATTCTTCACGATACATCCTTTCAGATGCACAGATCTTCGCAAGGCTGAAAAGCAGTTCCGGGGAAATGGAATTTTGCTTTGAAAACTCAATGACGAAGTCCACCCCCGCCCTGAGATCTCCATTATTATCCCGGAGTGCCTCCATTGTATCCAGCATAAGTTTGTTGATAAAGTCCAGATTATCCATGTAAACCACGTCCTGAAAAAGAAATTTCAAAATATATTTCCTGATTTAGTTTTAAATAAGACAGATTTTATTATTATAAAACGTAAACTCATAAAATATATTGAAATATACAAAACCATTGGAAAACTTATTTTAAATTGCACATAAATGCCTACTTTTTAGAATTTCTTTTTTCTTAGAAGCTACTTGATTACATTAATAATATGATTTTTATGATTTAAAACCAGATAAAAAATATTCAATGATCTTAAAACCAAAGTGCCAACATTAAAAAAAAGCATCGACAATTATTTCAGGTTAAATTCAGGATTTCTTACAATGAGGTTTTTTGTATAAAATATAAATGTTACTGAAATATTATAAAAATTATTCAGACCAGGCCAAACATTGAAGCGAATTATATTTGCTCAACCGGATTTCCGCAAAAAGACCGAGCCGGGACAGCGGAACTCACCCCCGGATCAGATCAAAAAAGACAAAAAACAGCCTTAAGGCCAGGAAAAAGCCCATTTAAGCTTTCCATAATTTATGTTAGAACGTCCTGACAATATATTTCATAATAGAAAACACGAGTAAGACGAGGAATAGAATCCAGACTAAAGGCAAAAGGACCCTGAAAACAAAATAGAGTGCAAGTACAATAAGAATTACATGAAGTAAGGATATATTTGTTCTCCCGATCCTGCCAACCGGGCGATTAAGGGATCTGTAAAAATTATTAAAACTGTTCCCGGTGCTTCTCCCTCTTCCTCTTCTTGCCATGGTATCACAAAAACAAAATAAATGAAAACGGACCGGTAAACCGGAAAAAATATTCTTCAAGCTTTTTAGTCCTTTTAGTGTCAGAAACAGGCCTGCTGGGAATCGAACCCAGGTTCGGGGCTCCGGAGGCCCCAGTGATATCCACTACACCACAGGCCTTTGCTATATTGAGATATAACCCTGAAGGTTAACTGGCTGTCTATAGTGCGAAATAGCTTATAAATTTAATCCTCATTTTTATTCTTCAGAGATTTCTTTTCTCCAGGTTTCCACCACCCCCAGCAGTTCCACCGGCTTTTCGCATTTTACTTCCACCTCTCCTTCATAGACCGTTCCGCTGGCCCCGTCAAGGCTGATGATGTCTCCTTCCCGGAACTCTTTTTCCCCGATCATACATCTTCTTACTTCGGTTTTGATTTTAAGGTCCCTGCAGTTAACGATACAGACCTTTCCCATCTGCCGGGCTACCACAGCTGCATGGGCAGTCCTCGCACCCCTGGAAGTCAGGAGCCCTGAAGCGGTATGAATTCCCGGAATGTCATCAGGAGACGGGGTTTCCCTTACAAGGATTACGGGACTTTCTTCCGCATAGGCTTTTGCCCTTTCGATACCGAGTGCGATTCTCCCGCTTACGACTCCTCCGGAAGCCGAATCACCTCTTGCGAGCGGGGATTTATCAGCAATGATTTCCTGCGTGCATATAGAGTCAATGTCCACTTCTTCCAGCTGTTTTTCGGCTTCGGGGGTGCTGAGAATACCTTCTTTCCAGAGGTCCACCGCGATTTTGAGGGCAGCAAGGGGAGAGCGTTTTCCACTCCGGTTCTGGAGGAGGTAGAGCCTTCCTTCTTCTACGGTGAATTCCAGGTCCTGCATGTCCCTGAAATGGGCTTCCAGTTTTTTCCCTATGCTTTCGAGTTCCCGGAAAACTCCTGGAATCGCAGTTCGCATTTCCACTCCATAGCTTGCCGCCTGGGAACCGGAAACAACGTCCTCTCCCTGGGCCCCGAACTTGAAATCAATTACCGGAGTGTTTTCCCCTGTCCAGGGGTTTCGAGTAAAAGCAATTCCTGCCCCCGAATTCATTCCCATGTTCCCGAAAACCATCGCCTGGACAGTAACTGCAGTGCCCTTTGCCCCTTTGATCCCGTTAATCCTCCGGTACTCCCGGGCCCTTGGGCTCATCCAGGAATCAAGCACAGCCTTTACTGCAAGCTCAAGCTGTTCGTAAGGGTCCCCGGGAAAAGCTTTCCCACTGGCGTCCTGAAAGACCTTTTCATATTCAGCGGAAAGTTCCCTGAGCCCGTAAAAGTCCAGTTCCACCTCATCAGGGACTTCCTGGGCAGCCAGAGCCCTGTTCAGGAGTTCCCTGTAAGGAGCGGAGTCCTGAAAAAACACACTCCTGCCAAAACCTTCCACCAGCCTGCGGTAGGAGTCCCAGGCAAAACGCGGGTTGCCGGTCCTGGCAATCATTCCGCTTACGGTTTCCCGGGTCAGCCCTACGTTCAGCAGGGTCTCCATGGAGCCGGGCATGGAGACCGGAGCCCCGGAACGGACCGAGACCAGCAGGGGAGGCTTTCCTCCAAAGAACCTGTGGGTCGCAGTTTCCAGGAAAGATATACCTTCCCGAAGCAGGGCAGGAACATCTTCGGGAAGCTGTCTGTCATTTTTAAAGTACTCCCCACAGATCGAAACGTTGAGCGCAAAACCCGGCGGGACCGGGACTCCAAGGGCTGCCATGGTCGAAAGCCCCGCAGCCTTGTTCCCGAAAGCTTCCCTGGAAGCTTCACCTTTATGCATGTTTCCGAACTTGAAGATCCTTTCCCCGGTTACCCCTTCTTTTGCGGACTCCATATATGGAACTACCCCCTGCCACCGTTTTCTTAAACTTCTGTTTCCTTTGCCGTATTTATAGTCCAGGAAGTGAATATTTGTACTTATTTTATAAGCACGGAAGACACGGAAAGCACGGAAAGATTGCGCCCCTACCATATTCAGTGCTTTTCGTGCTTTCTGTGCTTGAACTTCCACTTGAGATTGGTGAAGGAATTTGGGGCATTGACTATAACATCCCTTTCCATTACTTTCTTAAGGTCTGCTTCCTCTTACCGCCTCTCCCAGGCGTTCAGTTCGAAAGCCCTCTCCCGGACAGTATAGGCGGCCCACATAAGGGAATTTGTGGCTTCCTCGATATTTCTTGCAAGCTCGGAAGAAACCCAACAGGCCCGGAAATCCTGGCACTCCCTTACGAAAGATTTCTTTGCTACCCTGTATTCCTGATCACCCTTTTCCTCAAGTTCGATAACCTTTGCCACTGAAGCCAGGAAAAACTGCATCTCATCAAGGGAACAGCCCCGGATAGTGCACTGAAAAGCGTAGAGGGTCTTTAAGAATTCCCGGCTCCCGTTAAGCGCCGTATCAGCAAGATTGCTGAGCTCAGAGATAGTCTGTTCCGACAGCTCGTTTTCGGGAATAAAGGTTGTAAAAAAGGCGGCTTCTTCCAGATAGTCCAGCACATCGTCCGAGAAATAGATCAGCCTTTCAAAAAAAGCCGCCGAATCTATCCTCCTTGAGATCGTACGTACCCGGTTTACCAGTTCGTCCGCCTGGCTTTCCCAATGCTTTGCCCGCTTTGCATTCCTCAGCACAAAACCCGCTTCCCCGCCGTAAAGGACATGGAGGAGAGAATCCCGAACCGCTCCAGCAACTTCTACGGTAAAAGAAGCGTGTTCCGCGCAAATTTCCATGAGGTCCTGCTCGGCCGAATTGAAATACCTGAGCAGTTCGGCCTTGATCTCGTCCCGGATCAGGAGAAGGGGCTCTTCCGCAAGGAGACCCTCGGCAGCCCTTTTGAGCACCCACTGGAAAAAACCGACTGTCCTTTCCCTGCCCATGACCTGATAGAGGGGTTCTCCGTAACGGATAGGGACCCTGGACGCAAGTTCCAGGGCTTCGAAAACTAGCTGCTCTCCCCCTAGCACCAGAAAACCCCTGTGCCCGTACTCATCTTCCGCAGCTTGGTGGAGCACTTTGACGCAGTCGGCGTTTCGCATGAAGTTCCTTAGGCGTTTTCTTGCCCTGTTCCAGTCGATCAAAAAGACGATTTTTGCCCCCAGATGAGTGAGGAAAGCTTCGAGCTCCTCCCTGTTTTTGCCCCTGAACCTCCCCACGGAGAGGTGGTAGACATTTTCCTCGAACCTGTCAGCCGATTTCGAGAGCGTGTCTTCCCAGACCGTGCCGGTGCCCTCGAAGAGGCTCCGGAAGAAAAGCACCCTCTGCATATGGACGTCGGTATAGGTCACGGAAGCTTCCAGCCCCCTGACATTCACGACCAGCACGTGAGCTTCCGTTTCCCCGATATCGTTCTGGATCACAAGCTTGTCCGCTGTGTGGGTGGCGGTTGTCCCAAGGCCCGGATGCTCGAATTTAAGGGGCTTTGTCCTGTTTACACCTTCCATAAAAGCTTTAACCAGTCCCCGGTCCTGCTCATTGATCATATAGACCTTTGCCCCGTCAATGGTTTCCCCTGCAAGCTCTTCCTGCATCCGGTTAAGGGCTTTATGGACGTCCATGACCAGGAGGTGAAGGCTGTCCCCTGCTTTCCTGTCCCCGGAAGTAAGGGCCCGTATAAACTCCCCGCTCAGCCCTTCCCCTTCCGGGACATGGAATTCATTTCCCCTGGGCTTCATCAACTGCTTCAGCCGGATTTCAAAAGCCTCTGCCTCGTCTCCCCCTGCCATCAAGAGGGGTTTTAGCATCTCATCCATACAGCCCCGGATCCGGGCAAGAAGTTCTTCTGCAAAAGGAAACACGTAAGAGCCCGAATCCTTTTTCACAGCCCCGGCTACGACCCTGTCAAAGCTGGCGTCCTCTTCCCCTGCTGTTTCCCTCTCCGTCCTGAGAACCGGAAACTCCCTTTCCGGATGTTCGGCTTTTTCCCGGCCCGTCTGGAGAAGCGTAAAATAATACTTAATCCGGTCATTTGCAAGAAGAGCCGAATTTACCAGTCCCGGCAGGAGAAGCTCCTCTTCTCCAAGTTCCCTGACTATGGATTTTTTCTCGACCATGCCTCACCCCCTGAGGCAGCTACTGGAATTGATTTGGGTTTCCGGCAGGCTAATGATGCCACTGCACGAACAACGCCATTGCAGAAGGGCAAATATTAGTATTTAATTATATAAAAGTCCGAGATATTAAACGTTGGTATCCTTTTAAAAAAAGGTACGGATCTGCAGGGAAGAGCAGGTAATAAACAGGAAAAAAAGAGAAGATAAAATTCAAAATTGAATCTGGTAAAATTCCTGTAATGTTTTTAACCTTCCCAGACCTTCCCGTACTTTTCCTCAAAAACAAGCTCATTCAACTCTTTTCTTGGGGATGTCCTTTCCTTTCGGACCGGTTCCCCGATTGCAAGCACTGCCATGAGTTCAAAGCTTTCCGGGCACTCAAGAATCGAGTTCACCTTTTCACCCTGTTTCAGGATTTCCCCCAGCCACACGGCTCCAAGGCCCAGTTCGCAGACAGCAAGGAGCATGTTCTGGATGGCTGCACCGACTGCCTGGACGTCTTTAGTGTAGTTGTAAGAATTTTCCCCGTCCAGATAGACAGCAATCAGAAGCGGGGCACCTGCAACTACTTTTGTATAGTGCGTGCATTCCGAGACCTGCATGATGGTCTCCTTTTCCCGGATTACGATAAAGCGCCATGGCTGGTTGTTCAGGCCTGAAGGTGCCCAGCGCCCTGCATTAAGGATGATGTTGATATCTTCAGCGCTGACGGGGCTATCCGTAAACTCCCGGACGCTCCTCCTATTGAGGATTGTATCAATTACCTTGCTATTTTCTGTTACTGGCATCATTTCCCTCCGGATTTCATGGGTCAATGATTCACATTGTCTTTTCATTTCAAGTATCTTTTCTGCATTGCCAAGATAAACCTGAGAAACAGTTTTTACTTTCCCATCAACTCTGGCAGTCTTAACAATATACCAGTAAGGTTTGCCATTGATTAGTTTCTTTTTTAAGAAAACCATGTTGTTAATTAGGCATTATCTGTATATAATCATTCTGTAAAATCAGTGGCTACAAACCTTTTAAATTGGAATTAATATTTAGGCTCTATATAAGTGTTTGCAAGCTACAACCTGCCAAAAAAGTCCGGCAGCTAACCTGCCAAAAAAATCTCACCCGGATAGGGAAAGAAACCCGGGCGAGAAAGAAAAAAATAAGTTCAGGATGTGTCTTTTCTCTGTCGTTTCAGGATCAGTCGTCGTCGATCTTCTTGTTGAGCCAGGGGATGTTTGCCCTGATTTCCTTGCCGACGACTTCGAGGGGGTGCTCTTTTTCCTGGCGTTCGGTGGCTTTGAGCACGGGGTGGTTGACCATGCCTTCGAGGACGAACTCCTTGGCAAATTCCCCGTTCTGGATCCTCTCGAGAGCTTCGTACATGGCTTCCCTGGAGTACTCGTTGATGACTCTGGGACCGACGGTCATGCCGCCGTATTCCGCGGTGTTGGAAACGGAGTGCCACATCCTCTCAAGCCCGCCTTCGTAGATCAGGTCGACGATGAGCTTGACTTCGTGGCAGGTCTCAAAGTAAGCCATTTCGGGCTGGTACCCGGCTTCCACAAGGACTTCGAAAGCTGTCTTGATAAGGGCGGAAAGCCCTCCACAGAGGTCTACCTGTTCCCCGAAAAGGTCGGTTTCTGTTTCTTCCCTGAAGGTGGTCTCGTAGACACCTGCCCTGGTTGCCCCGATGCCTTTGGCGTAGGACATTGCAAGGTCCTTTGCAGTGCCTGTTGCGTCCTGGTAGACTGCGATCAGGCCAGGAACCCCGATGCCTTCGGTGTAGGTCCTCCTGACAATGTGCCCTGGGCCCTTGGGAGCGACCATGAAGACGTCAACGTCTCTTGGGGGTACGATCTGGTTATAGTGGATGTTGAACCCGTGGGCGAAAACCAGGGCGTTTCCGGCTTCAAGGTTGGGTTCGATTTCGGAATAGTAGACTGCTGCCTGCTTTTCGTCGGGCAGGAGGATCATGATAACGTCTGCGGCTTTTGCAGCCTCTGCAACGGTCATGACCTTCAGGCCGTCTGCTTCGGCCTTGGCACGGCTGGAACTGCTTTCCCTGAGCCCGACAATTACATTGAGCCCGGACTCATGAAGGTTGAGGGCATGGGCGTGTCCCTGGCTTCCGTAGCCCATTACTGCGATAGTCTTGTCCTTAAGCGCATCAAAGGTGGTGTCATCGTCATAAATTATATTTGCCATTGCTCGCATCTCCTCGTAAATTCCTGATTTCGTGGAAAATCCAATAGTATTTTCTTAAATCTCAGAGTACTTACTCAAATTTCATAGTACTTACTTGAACTTCTATATAAATTAGTTAATTCTTCGATGAAAAGTTGCCTGTAAGTTGTCTGTAATTAGTTACCTGTAAGTTGTCTGTAATTACTTACCTGTAAGTTGTCTGTAATTACTTACCTGTAAGTTGTCTGTAATTAGTTGCCTGTAAATTGCCTTTAAGTTGCTGTGTTTTTTAAAAATTTTCCTTACTTCCAGGAAAATTTCCTGCCTTCGGGAAGGCTTTAAGAAGGCTTATTCCGTGCCCGGAACCATGAAATATCCGGACACGGAGCTCCATCTATGAAAAATAATTGGGCAGCTACCTCTTTTTAACTGCCCTTTGATATTTAAACTTTCTTTGAACCGCGGGCCATGGCAATTTTACCGGTCCTGACCATCTCCTTGATCCCGAACTTCTGGAGCAGCTTTTCGATTGCCAGGATTTTATCTTCATCTCCCGTGACTTCCACGGTAACGGATTTCGGGGCAACGTCCACTATGCGGGCCCTGAAGATATCGGTGATCTGCATGATTTCCGCCCTGGAGTTCTCGTCGGCTGCAACCTTGAAAAGCGCCAGTTCCCGTTCTACGGCATCTTCGCTTGCAAGGTCCGAGACCTTGATGACTTCAACCAGTTTGTTTAACTGCTTCTTGACCTGTTCAAGCACGCTGTCATCCCCATGGACAACGATGGTCATCCGGGAAACGTCCGGGTCTTCCGTGACACCGACAGCCAGGCTGTCTATGTTGTACCCGCGCCTTGAAAAGAGGCCCGCTACCCTGGACAGGACCCCTGACCTGTTCTCAACCAGAACCGCAAGTGTGTGTTTCATTTTCAGTCCTCCAGGTCAAGAATTTCGTTAATTGCAGCCCCTGCAGGGACCATGGGGGAGACATTTGCCTCGCACTCGATAATCACATCGATAACTGTCGGCCTGCCGGATTGGACGGCTTCCTCGATTGCCGGCCTGACTTCGGACGGCTTTTCAGCCCTGATCCCGAGAGCCCCGTATGCTTCGGCAAGTTTCACGAAGTCAACACTGCCCGAGATATCGGTGCAGGAATATCTCCGGTCAAAGAAGAGTTCCTGCCACTGCCTGACCATTCCCAGGTAGCCGTTGTTCAGGATCACGGCAACGACCGGGATATCGTTCTGGACTGCTGTGGCAAGCTCCTGGGAGTTCATCTGGAAAGAGCCGTCTCCCGAAATGTCAACAACCAGCTTGTCAGGCCTCCCGACCTTGGCTCCGATGGCTGCCGGGTAGCCGTAGCCCATGGTCCCGAGGCCGCCGGAGGTAAGGAAAGTCCTGGGCTCACTGAACTTGAAGAACTGGGCTGCCCACATCTGGTGCTGTCCGACTTCGGTGACAACAATCGCGTCCTTGCAGACTTCCGAAAGCTGTTCCACAACGAACTGGGGCTTGATAACGTCCGATTCCTTTCTGTAAGCGAGCGGATATTCATTCTTCCACTCGATTATCTTTGCAAGCCAGAGTTCGGAGTTGCAGCATTTGACGTATTTGGTCAGGGACTTGAGGATGTGCTTTGCATCTCCCACAATCGGGATATTCACGGGCACGTTCTTGGAGATCTCCGCAGGGTCGATGTCAATGTGAATGACCCTGGCATTCGGGGCAAAGGATTCCAGCTTTCCGGTAACCCGGTCGTCAAACCTTGCACCCACCGCAATAATCAAGTCGGATTCCTGAACTGCATAGTTTGCATACTTGGTCCCGTGCATTCCCAGCATCCCCAGGTTCAGGGGGTGCTCGGTCGGAATGG
>Ga0272442_10010026_pt1 | contig 11727 bp, 10 predicted proteins | sample SSMForm2O_FD_200262 | JGI IMG/M metagenome (GOLD analysis project Ga0272442, IMG submission 200262) | Marine sediment archaeal communities from Little Sippewissett salt marsh, Falmouth, MA, United States - SSM-Form-2O | ecosystem: Environmental > Aquatic > Marine > Wetlands > Sediment ...
CATTGAACTTGAAGTTGCACAGGTCTCCGTCCTGCACAATATACGCCCTGCCCTCTGACCGTATCCGCCCCTTTTTTCGAAGTTCCCCCTCGCTTGGCACCTCGAAATAATCCTCGATGCGTATTATGTCCGCACGTATGAAGCCCCTTGCCATGTCCGAGTGCACAGTGCCCGCGGCATCCACTGCGGTACTGCCATTTCTCAAAGGCCAGGCGCGGCATTCATCGCTTCCGCGAGTGAAAAAACAGATCAGATCGAGCAGACGGAAGGACTCGATAATGAATCTGTCCCTCGCGCTCTGTTCAATGCCCATTTCAATGAGAAACTCCGCCTGCTCTGATTCGGGTAGAGAAGCGATCTCCATCTCGATACTGCCGTTAAACCCCACGATCCCGAGTCCCCTTTCGCCTGCATATTTTTCAAGATCCTGCCTGAAAATGGCTGATTCATTGGAATCGTCATGGTTCAATACTATTATCGAGGGTTTGAGAGACAGAAAGGCAAACCCGCTTAAAGAGGATTTTTCCTCTTCCGTAAGCGGAATCCGGTAAAAGGGCACTCCCTGTTCGAGCTGTTCGTAACACCTGCTCAAGAGCTCAAGCTCCTTGGGGCTGGAGTGATCCTTTTTCAGTCTTTCAATGCGTTTTTCCACCACTGCAATATCGGCCAGTATCAGCTCGGACTCGAAATCCCTTACTTCCTCCAGGGGACGCGGATCCGAAACACCGTTGTTGAACCCCCGCACAACGAGTGCGAGCGCGTCCATTTCGCGAAGCTGACCCTGTGTTCTGGGCTCAATGCAGCGTTCTCCTTCCTGTCCGGGAACATCGGCGAACATTATTTCCGCGTACGTAGTCTTTTTCGGCTGGTCTATCTCTGCAAGAGCGTCCACCCTCGAATCCGGGACCTTGATCACGCCCAGGTTCACTTTATTCGAAGCGCCGTAGCCCGTTTCCTGCGAAAGGCCGGTCAGAGCGTTGAAGACCGTGGTTTTCCCCGATTGTTTGAATCCTGCGATTCCCGTTTTCATGCATCAGGCCCTTTTTCGGATAGAGTATTCATTTGCGCCGGGAATGTTACAGATTATGTGCATACAGATCAATCAGCAGCTTATATCTGAAGGAAACTTGAAAGATCCGGCCCCAGGACCTAGACATAATAGACAATGTCGATTGATACCGGAATCTTTCTCTGGATGAACCATGCCTTTTCAGGGCCGTGGTCCACGCAGTTTTACTCGATAGTCACGTGGCTCGGGCACGGGCTCGTGCTTGCGCTCATTATTGTTCCGGCGTGGTATTTCCTTCACCGGCCGGGGCTGAAGAAGCACCTTCTGCCATTGATAATAAGCCTGTGCCTGTCCGGCGGCGTTGTCGCATTGACAAAGATCGCGATTGAACGACCCAGACCGCCCGAGTTTTTTGCTGGGAAGTCCATTGTCATACATGTTCCGGGAACGGTTCCGACGGATAAATCCTTTCCATCCGGGCATACGAGCACGGCATTCGGGGCGGCAACGTACCTTTCGATGGTGTATCCGTATCTAAGCCCGGTACTGATGGCGCTTGCATACTTTGTAGGGCTTTCCAGAATAGCCCTGGGCGTGCATTACCCGTCCGACGTGCTCGTCGGCGCACTGCTTGGAATCCTGTTTTCCGTAATAATATTCAGGATAAAGAGAAGATATTACTGACCGATCAGTCTGTATCCTTCATTCCCCGCCATCGGCGTCTTCCGCAATCACGTGCCCCTCACTGTCGATAAACCCGCCTTCCTCAAGGTCGCAGACATAGACATGATCTTCATTGCTGTCAGTTTCCTCGTTATATCCATCGTGCTTGAAGGAAATGTATTTCCCATGTTTTCCCAGACTCGAATATTCCGATACACGAGGAGAGAATTGACGCGCTGCTTCGGTTTCCAGATCATAGAGATAAATATTAGAAGGATTTTCACCCACAGTACCGTCTTTGTACTTGTACATCATAATATTCTCATCAACATCTGCGTACCATTGCATATACTTCTCACTTATTACCGCCCTGCTTTCCCCGGTTTTTATATCGTACATCCATATATCCAGATCGGCTTCACCATCTCGAATCCTGGAAAAATAGACAACTCCATCATCAATGGCAGCCCATACGTGATCCGTATTTCCAATATACTTTGCCATACCCCCGTCGGCTTCGTCATAAAGCATCATTTTAAGTCTGTTCTGATCGTCTTCTTCGCAAAACAGAATGTAATGGTCGTCACCATCGATACAGGAATGGGCAAGGTTTATTTTCTGCGAGATGATCTTGTCTTGGCCGGAATCGGCATATAAAACGCGAAGCTCGTCTGGTTCACCAGTCTTTTCATACCAGCAATACAGTACGTTTTCTCTTAATGTGTAACACCATTCACTCCAATCATTATCAGTCACTCTACGAATATTATTCCCTTGTGGGTTTGAAAAATAGATTTCGTCTGTCTCCGGAATCCCTCCATCGGGCAGGAAAGAAGGCTGTCTCCAATATATTTGCTCGCCAATGACACTGACGGCCGTTATCATGAATTGTTCTATAATAATTTCCTGGCTCTTTTGTTCTAAATCATATAGATGCATTTTCCATTCGTTGTTATCTATCCATAATTGGTATTTGTTGCTCCAGGAGCTTCTAAATACGGGCCCTGGGCTGATAGGAAACCGATATAACCTCTCACAACCCTTGGGAGGACACCATCTTTGGCAGTCACCATCCGAGTCAGAATCTATGTCTGAGTCAGTGTCCGAATCAGAATCAGTGTCTAAGTCAGCATCAGCTGCTGCATCCCCGGGAGTATCTTTTGCATCAATGGATGCATCTTTTTCCTGTCCGCTGGAGCCGCTGCAGCCGGCAGCCGGCAGAAGGAACACGGAAATAAGCAAAAACCGGCACATTGTATTATTTTGCACCCGCATCTTCCGGAATCACGTGCCCGTCGCTGTCGATAAACCCGCCTTCCTCAAGGTCGCAGACGTAGAAACGGTCTTCCCTGACATCGAGTTCATAATTCTTGCCTATGTGATTGAACGCAACATATTTGCCATGTACTCCAAGAATGTAATGTTCTGAGACCTTATTTGAAAAGACTCTTTTAGTTTTTGTGATTGTATCGTAAATGAATATGTTCATTGGATGTGTGCATTCATCACCATTATTGTGCAGATATGCCATGATATTGCCCTCGACATCCATGCCACATTGTGTTCCGGCCTCCTCAAGAAGAGGGCTTCTAGTTCCGGACCCAATATCATATGTCCATATGTCCATGGAATCGTCATTCAGAATTTTCTGATAGTAAACCTTATCATTATCGATTACTGCAAAAGTATACACTTCATCTGAGTCGCTGATATCCTGGACAGTGCCTCCATCAAGCAGGTTGTAGAGCATGAGTTTCAGCTTTTGTTGGGAATCCTCCTCAGCAAAGATAATATAATTTCCATCGCCGTCAGCGAAAGTGTGGTTCAAGTTTATGTTACTGGATATTGTTGTATCCTTGCCTGAGTCAGCGTAGAGCAATTTAAGATGAGTGGGTTGGCCGTCTTTTTGATACCAGCAATATAAAACTCCCTTCCTTAATGTGTAGCACCATTCATACCAGTCATTATTTGTTACTCGTCTGATGCCTTTTCCATTAGGATCGCTTGTGAAAACTTCACGAAAATCAGTCAATCCACCATCAGTGTAAAAAATCGGCTGCTTCCAGTAAATCTCTTCATCTACTACACTGGCAGTTACAGCCATAAACTGTTCCAGTATCACCTTCTGACTTTCATTCTGAATATCATATAGATACATTTTCCACTCGTCATTATTTACCCATACGACATATTTCTCGCTCCATGAGCTTTTTACAGTCGGCCCTGGGCTGGCAGCAAATATGTATAATCTAGCACAACCCTTTGGCGGGCACCAGCCTGTGCAGTCATCATCCGAGTCTGAGTCTGTGTCTGAGTCAGTGTCCGAATCAGTGTCTGTGTCTATGTCTGCATCAGCATCAGTTGCAGCGTCCCCGGGAGTATCTTTTGCATCAATGGATGCATCCTTTTCCTGTCCGCTGGAATCGCTGCAGCCTGTGCAGGCGTTAAGGTGCATTATCAGAAGCGCCATCAGTGCACTCGTGATTCTGAAACGGTATTTATTAACCTGCGTCATTACACTGCCCCCGCAGACTGTCATGATCCCTGGACTATATCACCCATCAGGCGAAAACTCATCATTAATGCTTTTCACACCTTCCTGAACAGCATCCTGTAGACCGTAATATTCTCTTCAATGCACTTGCCTTCGCGGTGCGTGCGCGTGCCAAAGGGGTTTTCGTCGATGAAGTCCGAACCGGGATGCTCGTTTTCGAATCCCTCGTATGCATTAAGAAGCGACAGGTAAAAATCTGCCCGGTCGGGCACGTCCGTCTGCACGAAAAGAGTGCCCCCCGTCATAATCAGCCTGTGCAGCTGCGATATCAGCGTCGGAGAAATCAGCGTGCGCTTGCGCTGCCGCTTCTTCCACCACGGATCAGGAAAATTAATGAAAACGGTCTTCACAATATTCGAATCCTCAATCCTCGGCAGCACGTCCCTTGCATCCGCATGATACACGCGCACGTTTTTGATATCCTGCCGCAGTGCCCTTTTATCCACCACGTGAATCCACTTTCTCCGTGTCTCCAGTCCCAGGAGGCGTACGCCGGGCGCAGTTTTCGCCCTTCCCAGCAGGAAATGCCCCCTGCCGAAACCGAGCTCAATCTCGATTTCGCCCGTTCCCGGCGGACACAGTTTCTCCAGTTTCCACGTGGTGGTTGCATCGGACGCTATCATCAGCGACGGCACGTTGCCGTATAGTTCGAGAGCGACTTCGTCCATCTAAATCACCTGCAGATCCATCCGGATCCGAGCACGAGGCCGTCCTGCCTGAAAACGGCCGCCTGCCCCGGCGTGACCGCCGTTTGCGGTTTTATAAAATTCACCACAGCCTGATCGGACTCGACTTTTACACAGGCCGCGGCCGGTTCGTGCAGTGAGCGAATCTGTACAGTGCAACTGAATTCATCATCCGGGGGCTCAATATGCCATGCAACATCCCGGACCTGCATTCGTCCCCTTTCCAGCTCGTGCCTTGGACCGACTACTATTTCAGCGGTTTGAGGATAAATAGCGGTAACGTACAGCCTGTCCGCGGTTCCGCCTATGTCGAGACCCCTTCTCTGACCGATGGTGAAAAGATGAATTCCCGCGTGATCTCCCAGCACTTTTGAATTGCTGTCCACGATTTTTCCGGGACGGGGCTCAAAACCGGGCCATGATTCCAGGATGTCGTCATAACTGCCGTCCCGGGATGCAAAGCAGATCTCCACCGAGGATTTCCTGTCAATGCATGGAAGCTCAAGTTCGCTCGCCTTCTGCCTGACCTGCGAATACGTGTACGAGCCGAGGGGAAATTCAATGTTTTCCAGCATGCCGGGGTTTATCCTGCTCAGGAAATAGGATTGATCTTTCTGCCTGTCCATGGCGGTTTCGATTCTCGCCCTGCCCTCTTGATCTCTCCTTATGCGTGCATAGTGTCCGCTCGCTATGCGGCTCGCTCCATGTTCTACTGCTTTTTCAAGGCCGTGGCCGAATTTCACTGTCCTGTTGCAGTTTACGCAGGGGCTCGGAGTCGTTCCTGCGAGGTAGGCCCTTACAAAAGGCCTGATAATTTCCTCTTCGAAGAGATCCGTGCAGTCGATCTCTATCAGCTCGATTCCGAGCGAAGATGCAGTCATTGCCGCGGTTTCAGAATCTCTGGAGTCTTCAGCCCTCATCTTCATGTGGATTCCAAAGACTTCCACCCTGTTTTTAAGCTCAGCCGCGGCCACGGCACTGTCGAGCCCGCCGCTGAGAAGCACTGCATATGGTCCTGATGCCGTCATGGCTTCAGGGACAGATCAATACCAACCGGACAGTGATCCGATCCCATCACGTCTTTCAGTATGAATGCCGATTTCAGATGCCGCACGAGGTCCCTGCTGACAAAGAAATAGTCGAGTCTCCAGCCCACGTTCCGTGACCTGGCCCTCGTCCGCAGGTCCCACCATGTGTAGTTCTCAGGCTTGGTGTTGAAATGCCTGAAGGAATCCACGTAGCCTTGATCCAGTAGATCGTCGATCCATTTTCTCTCCTCCGGAAGAAATCCCGAGGTCTTCTCGTTCTGCTTCGGGTGTGCAAGGTCTATTTCCGTGTGAGCCGTATTCACGTCGCCGCACACGACAATGCGTTTGTTTCCAAGGGAGTCCAGGTGTTTCAGAAAAGCCCTGTAAAACCCCATCTTGTATTTCAGCCTGTCACTGTCCTTTTTCCCGTTGGGGAAATATACGTTGAACAGCCTGAAGCTTTTGAACTCGATTTCCTGCACCCTGCCCTCTGCGTCGTACTTTTTCACTCCGAAACCGTCGGATATGGAAACGGGCTCTTTCAGACAGAATGCCGCCACCCCGCTGTAACCTTTTCTTTCGGCTGAATTGAGAAAGAACCGGTAAGGAGCGGGATTCGCGAGATCCGGCGCAAGCTGATCCATCATGGCCTTTGCTTCCTGTATGCAGCAGACGTCGGGCCTATGCGCCTTGAGAAAATCAAAGAATCCCTTTTTCGCAGCTGCGCGGTATCCGTTTACATTCCATGAGATGAGTTTCATTATTTCCTCCGGTTACGGATCAGATCTGAACATGTATGCAGATCGCCCGTATGCTTAATATATTTAATATATTTCCTCGCCCAGAAGATCCATCCACAGATAATGTTGCAATTCTAGCTTGTTACGAGTTCTTTTGTGGAATCAGCACAATCAATGATCATAAACTTCATGCATCACTTTAACTACCATGAGGAGGACTCTTCGCCATCCTTTTTAGGCATTATCATTGGAACGACGAAGGCGACCATGGTTCTGGCCCAGCCTGTATCGTCGGAAGTGTCATCAGGCGGGCTCTCAGCCCAGACCCTTCCTCCAAACGCTTCAATTATTTTCTGGGTAATGGCCAGTCCCAGACCCGCCCCCTGGTATACGCGGGTCACGGACCCGTCGGCCTGGTAAAATGAACTGAATATTTCCCTCAGCATGTCCTTTTCTATTCCGATTCCTGAGTCATAAACCGCAAAACCGAATCCTTCGGGCTTTCTTCCGACGCTGACGAGCACTTTCCCCTCTTCCGTGAACTTCAGAGCATTTTCTATCAGAAGGACCATGGCTCTTGCGAGCTTGTCCGGGTCTCCCCTGGCCGGGAAGGACGCATCCGGAATATTTATCTGGAGTTCAAGGTTCTTTTCGTCGAACAGGGGCTTCAGCCTTTCTGCTGAATTCCGCGCTATCTGCGCGAAATCGTAGTCCCTGTGGAAGAAATTCATCCTGCCCGTCTGCATGGCGGTAATATCGAGCAGATTCTCTATCAGGCTCCGGATCCTAGTATAGCACTGGGACACGGAGGCGAGGCACTTCTTCTGGAGATCGGTAAGGGGCCCGAGCTCCTCGTCCTGCAGTAGAGACAGGTATCCGATCACGGGCGTAAGCGGCGTTGAAAGCTCATGGGATATGTTCCGGTAAAATTCGGATCTGATCTTGTCCGCCTCGCGAAGCTTCCTGTTCGCCTCGGTGAGTTCGGTCACGCTTCTCTCGAGACGGCTGACTATCTTCCTGCTCTGTTCGAGCAGCAGGTCCTGCCTGTCTCCCTGTGAGGCCTTTTCTCTGTATCCATCCAGGAATTCATCCAGCTGCGGCGCGAATTCCGTAATGTTTATGGGTTTCTGTATGAATCCGTCGAAGCCTACGGCAAGGCTCATGTCCCTTGATCCCTCGGCCGTAATGGCAACTATGGGGACTCTTCGTTCTTCGAATTCGTCACGCAGCTTCAGCGTTACCTCGTATCCGTCCAGGTAGGGAAGATTTATGTCAACGAGAATGAGATCAGGTTTCCGGGCCATTGCGAGCTTGATACCGGAAACGCCGTCGGTAGCTTCGAGGACATCGAATCCGTAAGCCTCGAGCACCTTGCGCACAAGCCTTCGATTGTCCGCATCATCTTCTATGTGGAGAATACACTTTTTAGACATGGGTCAGGGTAAATACCCCCTGCCGCCTGATTGTTCAGCCCTGGTTTCTTTCGGATTTTTCCTGGACTTTTTCGCCCAGCCAAGCGCCTCCGGCTCCCAGGATCACGGCAATTAAGCCGAAGACTATGAGCAGCCATATCGGCTGCTCGAATGCCAGAGAGAATTTCTTCGAAATTATGGCGGCGGGAACCATTCCAACGAGGCATCCGATCGCGGCTTCGATAATCGTCCTGCCCGGAGATGCAAAGGCCATAAGGAAACCGCCGCCCAGCACGAATACGAACGCCGCAACAATGCTTACTGTCTTGCTTCCTCCTCCGAATACGCCTCCGAGGTAGGTTCCGAATATCACCATTCCGAAGAATATAATGATTCCGCCTATGACCCACGGCGGATAGAATCTGGAAGGCGCCGCTACGGTTCCTCCGCACTTTTTGCACTGTGCTGTTGAATTCGGATTCTTTTCTCCACAACTATAACAAATCCAGGTCATAACACCCCTCCTTTTGTTGGATCATTTCACATTAAAGAGAACATGCTGTCAACGCATCTTCTCCTGCCTGAACTCTTTGTCCGCGCTGATAATGGAACCCCACTTGAGTCCTTCTATCATGAGGCAGACGAATCCGACCGCGCTGACAGTGACCAGATCGATTGCATGGGAGAACAGTGCCAGGGCCTGGGCGTCCTCCCTCGCAACACCGTAAACGCCCATGGCGAAAACGACTGCCAGATGGTACACGCCCACGTAGCCCGGCATTGAAGGAAGGGCCAGTGAAAAACTCAGGGATACGAGCATGAAGAGTCCGGCATCAAATGGAAGATCAAGACCGAAAGAGTGTATCCTGAGATGCAGCACCGGGATCATGGCCAGCCACAGGCATGCGGAACACAGTATGGCAAGCGCGAACTGTTTTTTCTCTCTCAGGGAGCTCAGCCCCCGGGCAAATGCCAGTGCCTGGGTTTCCAGCGGCCCGCTGATTTTGTCCGGGATCCACGAAGGCAGGAGCTTTTTCCCGGAAATGCTTCGACCGGCCATGTACCCGAGCAAGGCAAAAAGCGTAATCATCGCCACTGCAGTGACCGCTGCCGCGAGCTTCACCTTTAAGGGAACTGGACTGACAATGCTCGATATTCCCGTTAGAACCGCTATCATGGACATGTCCAGCATGCGTTCGAGCGCCATTGCCGCCAGTACAGCCGCTATCGGGATCATGACCCTCCGGCCGAAGAGCACGGGCCTGACTATCTCCCCCAGCCTGAAGGGAAGCACGTTGTTGGCCAGAAATCCTATGAAGATATACCTGTAGGCAACATCCACCCCGACAGGCCTGATGTGTTTCAGGAGCGTTCTCACTATCAGGGCCCTGAACACGATTACGATGAAGAAATATATTACTCCGGACAGGATCAGGAGATCCCATCTCAGATCGCTCAGGCGTCTGACGAGCACATCCAGCTTTGCGTCCTTCAGGGCGATGACGAGGGCCGTGCCGCTCACGAGGAGCCCGATTAACAAATGAAGCCAGCGGCGCCGAGTCATCTGAACGGCTCAGCGTTTCCGCTTCTTTTTAGATTTTTTCTTTGAAGACTTTTTCGTCTTGCTTTTCTTTGCGGTAATTTTTGCAGCTTTTTTGGAAGAACTTTTAGTACCGGATGATTTTTTGGCCGATGCCGGGGCCTTGCTTGACTTCAGCCGCTTCTGCTCCTCTTCCCACTCGGCAAAATCCTTTTCGAAGTCCGCGTCAGCGGACGGAATGGAAACATCCATGTGCTCTGCAAGCTGGCCGGTTATGTACGATACGACATTTACATGAATGGGGGTGAATCCATCCTGATCTTTAATATTCATAAGCTCCATTATTCCAAAGGTTCTTCCTTCGAACTGAACCGGAGCGCAGAGGACGCATTTCACATCCTCATCGAGCCTGTCCTTCATCTCTTCAGCGAAACGCTCGTCATTCCCGGCCTGGTTGATGCATATCGCGACGCCCTCTCGTACACAGAATCCGTACAGGCCCTTTCTCAGAGGATATTTCTGACCGATGCTCTTCTTTGACCTTGAGCCGAAAGCGCCTACAACCTCAAAACCGAGGCCGTTAACGTCAGCGGTAAGACAGCGGCCCGCATCAACAGGAATAAACCTGCGGATAAGGTCAAAGGCAAATCGTGCAGCTTCCTGCCGATCCCGGATATCATAGAGAGCCTGCATGTGTTCGAAAACTTCAACGAGAATGCCCTGTTCGTCTCCATCCGAACCGAGAGCGGATATCGCTGATTCCGGAGGCGGAGTGGAAATCCTGCCCTTCTTCGCCGGCTTCTTTTTCTTCTGTGCAGAAGGCTTCTTCCCAGGCTTTTTTTTCTCTGCCGGGGCTTTTTTCTCTTCGGGCTCTTCCTGCGCAGGCTTCTGCTGCGCAGGTCGCGTTGCCGGAGCGCCCAGTTCGATAACGGAGGGTCCTGTTTCCTGAGCGTCCGGGGTGCCCTGACCCATGGTTTTCTTTTCAGAAGGCGGATACGTGGGCCTGCCTTTTTTGGGTATGAGGGGTATGGGCGAAGACTGCGAAGGCTGCGGTGGAGCATTTCTCGGATAAAATACGTTCGGTTCGGTTCCCAGCCATTCCTTCCATACGAGTGAGACCAGGGCCGGTCTCTTCGGGTTCATGTTAAAGGAATGATCGAAAACCGCGACGTTGATGTACCTTCTGCCTTCGTAATCACTGAGCTCGTTCTTCAGTACTTCAAACACCTGCTTTGCCGTACCGTAGGCATCGGCATCAGTCGAATCCTGACTGACCACTATCAGACGCTCCCGGTAAATAATCCCGGTGGATTCGTCAGGGGCCTCATCACGTACAAAAAATATTTCGTACTGTGGAAAATCACCCGCCGGAACAATTTCTCCGGCACCGGAAACGGCCCGATCGTCCTCTGGCTTTTTCTTTTCTTTCCGAGAAGCTTCTTCAGTGCTTTTTCCGGAACTGACCTCTTTTTTTTCAAGAGGGTTCAGGATATACGCCTTGCTGGTCGCGTAATCAGTGACATGCACACTCTGGTCTTCCTGAATACTGCATGCCAGGTTTCTGACAGTCAGTTCATCCTGTCCGGCTTCATGAAGTGCGCTCTGAAGAGCCTGAATCCAGTTCGGAGCCTCTATCGTCAGATTTTTCGAAGAATCACCACCGGTATCTGAAGGAATCTGAACTTCCCATTTCATGATTTCTTGTCTCACTCCATCCAGAAAAGGAAAACGGTTACGGGGACATACATAAATACAGGTGCCAGTCTGTTTTCATCTGCTTCATAGTGTATTCCATAAGTGAATATTAACCATAAAATCTTCATGGTGGACACTAGCAAACAGCCTCAGGTAGAGTCAATACGAGCAGTAATGACCAGCGCAGGCAAAAACCTTCTTCCACACGTTATCGCCGTATCCATGGGGGATCCCCGCGGGATCGGACCCGAGGTCATCGTCAGGACGGTACTTTCGAAGGACATGCCCCGCTCTGTGAAGCTCATTGTATTTGCGGATGCAGAGGTCATGGACAGGGCTGCCGCAACCCTGAACGTAACTCCTGACTGGAATGTCTACTCGCGTCTTCCTGAAACTGCCG
>Ga0272442_10010030_pt1 | contig 11725 bp, 11 predicted proteins | sample SSMForm2O_FD_200262 | JGI IMG/M metagenome (GOLD analysis project Ga0272442, IMG submission 200262) | Marine sediment archaeal communities from Little Sippewissett salt marsh, Falmouth, MA, United States - SSM-Form-2O | ecosystem: Environmental > Aquatic > Marine > Wetlands > Sediment ...
CAGAAGGGAAAAAGCGGCGCTTCTTCAATCACCTGCACCTTCGACCTGTCACCTTCACTGCTGACCGTATCTGGTCGTGCTCAAATTATCTTGTTTTTTGTCGCAGTTGAGATTGATTAAGCCGCTAAAGGCCGATGATCGAGTAGACAATGTCCTTCACAACACCGTCACGCTCGAGTGCGTCGAGAACAGGGTCCAGCTCGCTCGGCGCTCCCGCCAGGAAATACGTCCAGCCGTGCGAGTCATCGTGGATAAGCTCACACGTGAGGAAGGCCTCCGCACCGGCTACGTCGCGAGGTGTCAGTTTTCGTGACGACAGGATCATCGCGGATTTCCTGAGGTTCTGTGAATCGTACGGATGCTCCTCTACATCAATCACCTTGCTCAAACGTCTGACCTTGCGAACCATCATGTCCTTCTTCCCGCGATCGCAGAAGAAGGTGAGCACCACGCTGCCTTCCACCCCTGCCTTCTCCTCAATGCCATGGCCGACAACGGTAGTGATGCTAATGCCTTCGTTGCTGAACGCCGACGCGATGCTCGTCAAAGCCCCCGCCCGATCCACCACGTGAGCACGAAAAACCCAGTGCGATTTCGTCGTGTCATTCATCATCCAATCCCCCCCCAAGCTCAGCCGGTCTCAGCCGTCCCGTATCGCAATGGCTCGACCTGTTGAGTCAATACTGCAACCACGCGTTCGGCCAGCGCCTCCATCTCCAGCGAACCCGGGAACACGAGCACGGGCGCGAGCTGCGCGACCATCGCGGTTACGCCCTTCCGCACTCGCCTGCTGCGCACCAGGCCGCCGGTAAGCACGATCGCTTCCACGTCGCGGCCCGAAGCCACGTACATGGCGCCGATCTCCTTTCCGATCTGGTAAACCATTGCCTCCACCACCAGCTCCGCCTCTCCGTCGCCACCGGCAATGCGCTCTTCGATCGCCTCCATCCGATGCTCGTCCAGGTACGATGCCAGTCCACCGCGCTTCGTGAGCTCCCGCGCCAACTCGTCACGGGTGAACTTGCCCGAGTAGCAGAGATCGATCAACTCCCCCGTCGGCAGCACACCGGCACGTTGCGGAGTGAACGGCCCGCCGCCAAGCAGCGCGATCGTGTTGTCAACCATCCTGCCCTTCCGCATCGCCGCGACCGTGATGCCGCCGCCCAAATGCGCGACAACCAGGTTGATATCCTCCACCGGCCGGCCGACGGCAGCAGCCGCGCGCCTGGCCGCCGCCCGAACGCTCAGCGCGTGCGCCGTGCTTCTGCGTGTGATTCCCTTGTAGCCCGAGATCTCCGCTCGCCGGTCGAACTCGTCCACGACCACAGGGTCAACCGTGTATGCCGGTATGCCCAGTCTCCGGGCCAGTCGTGCCGCCACCGGAATACCAAGATTGCTGGCGTGTTCCTTCTCCGCGCGCTCAACAACGGCATCCACGATGGCCTCGTCCGTCACGACCCCGTCTTCCGTCTTCTCGGCCACTACGTATGTGCCGCTCCGAAGCTTGCACGCCTGTCGCGGCAGGAACCCCCCTCTCGCCGCGATCGCCGCCGGTTCGCCAACCTGCCATCGCTCGACCGCTTCAGCAACCAACCCCGCCAACTTGTCCAACTGTCCCGCGAAGGCCTCCGGCGTATCCAGCGACGGCATCTCGTAGGATAGCTCTTCCTCGTGCAGCGCTTCCGTCCCGGTATGGGCCGCCAGCTTGATGGATGTCGATCCCGGATTCACCACGAGAACGACGGGCGCCGGCTCCCGTGCATCCCGGCCCGTCGAAACCGCCGACCGCGAGGATGCCGCCGTGCGCTGCGCGTAGATGCTGCACAGCGCTATCGAGAACAGCCTCGTCTCAAGCGTGTCCGCACGTGACAGTATGATGTAGGGCACCGGGAAACCCGCGGTTATGCACGCGATCGACGCCTGGCCGTATTTGCTCATGGCCATGATCAACTTGTAAAGCACATTCGCCGTGTCTATCGACGGGCAGGCCAGGATATCCGCCTGCCCGGCAACTGCGTTGACGGCCGGGGTATCGGGTAGTTTCTTGGCCCGCACCGATTCGGGGTCGATCGCAAGGTCAAGCGACAGCGGCCCATAAACGTCCGCGTTCGGCCACGATCTCTCGGCAAGCTTGCGTGCCAGCCAGGTCGAGGGGAGCGACGCAATCTGCTTCTCGTTCGCGGAGAGCACCGCGACCCTCGGCCGGTCTATGCCCATCGTAACGCGAGCCACCTCGACCGCGTTGTCTATCAGCCCCGCCATGCGGCCGAAATTGCATACCGTTGTCACACCGGGATCGGTCATGATCATCGGGCGCCCGCCCGCGACCGGTGACGCCTCGAACACGGAAGCCAGGCTCACCGTCGGGCGGACGGCAAGCTTCAGCATCTGGCGGTTGATGACCGGTGTCGAAATCCCGCCCTTGAGCACCATCTCCGCCCGCCCCTCGCGAACCACCGACACCGTCGCGGCCGCCATCTCCTCGTCATCATCCGCCGCGACTATCTCGACGTTGTCCAGGTTGATGCCGACCTGTCCCACGGCATCTTCGACCAGTGCCTGCTTCCCAACGAGTATTGTCCTGTCGACGATCCCGTGGTCACGGGCCGACTCCACCAGGCGCAGGTCCTCCACCCGGTGCCCGCCCGCAATCACAACGGTGGACGATTTGAGCGTACCCGCGATCTCGACCAGGTCCGTTACGCTCTCCAACGTTTCCACTGTCATTCCGGCTACTCCACTCCTTCCTTCGGCTCTCCGAAGCGGGAGATGATCCCATCCTGCGCCACTATATACAACACGTGCCTGGCCTGTAAAGAGGCTCCGTACGAGCAGCTCTTGCAAGCAGCTCGGACTGTCTGGTATTCTCGGATGTCAGGGCCCTCCGGCATGGCGCTCAACCCGGCAAGAAGCACACGATGAGCATTAAGCACGACATCCAGGCCTATGCGGCAGAAATCGGAGTGGACCTCGTCGGCGTGACCAATGTCCAACCTTTCAGCCGCTTCATCGAGCAGCTCGATACGCGTCGCGCGCACTACATGGACAGGTACGCCTACCGCATGGAAACGTGGCAACGCATGGCAAGACCACGCGCGGTCGTGCCGGACGCCAGGTCAGTCGTGGTTCTCGGCTACTACTACTTCCCGCCGGACCCGAAACCCGACGGAGTGTCCGGGAAGATGGGCCGGATCGTGACCTACGGCCATCTCGGCATCCTGAAACGCGCCAGGCTCGTAAGATCCTTCCTCCAGCAGCGTGGACACAAGGCCGTGATGGGCGCACACAGGAAGGAAGCGGCCGTTCGAGCGGGCCTCGGATCGATCGGCAAGAACAACCTTGTCATGAACCCGCGCTACGGAAGCTGGGTTGCCTACCAGTCCATCGTGACGGACGCGGAACTGGAACCGGACGAGCCCTGCCGGGACGACATGTGCGGCAACTGCACGAAGTGCCTGGACGCATGCCCCACCGGGGCGCTGTACGATCCGCGGCAGCTGGACCCGAGAAGATGCGTCACCTGCCTGCTGACCTCCCGTGACGTGCCGGAGTCTTTCTGGCCGGCGATGGATAACTACATCCTCGGCTGCGATGCCTGCCAGGAGGCCTGCCCGCGGAACCGGGGCCTCGAGCCCAAACCCGACCTCGAATCGCTCCTGCCGGAGGGAATGGGGATCTACCCCCCTCTCGAGAGACTGCTCCGCCTCGACGAAGCCGGGTTCCAGGAAGAGATCATCGGCTTCATCCAGGAGAAGATCTCCGGTGGGGGCCTCGCGGCACGTCTCCTCCGGAACCCGCTCGTGCGGAAGACCGCAACGTGGTTTACCAAGACTTTCATGCGCGGAAAAGAGGTTCTGCCCGAGACGTTTGTACACGCGAGTGGCAACCTGGAGGTCTACAAGCGCAACGCCCTCGTAACCATCGGCAATCTCAAGGCCGCGTCCCTGCGACCCGACGCGGAAACCTACACCAACGATCCCTACCTTGGCCCCTACGCCCGGTGGGCCGTGCAACAACTGGAGGTGCCATGATCGACAACCTGGCCATTCTCAAGACGACATGCGTCATCTATGCCTTTGTGTTCGGAGCGGCCGGTGCGCTCACCCTGGCCTTCAGAAAGACGAACTGGGGCCGGAATATAGGTATGGCGATCCTGTCGTGGTTCGTCATATTCTGCCTGTTCATCTTCCTGGGTTACATCGGCTGGGGCGCCTTCGCGATCCTCATCCTGCTGCTGGGCTACGGAGCCGTCCGCGAATTCTACGTTCTTAACAAGGTATACACGATCGACACCATGGTCTTCGTGGGCCTCTTCCTGGTCCTGATGGCCGCTGCCATCGGCTACAACCGCGTGGATTTGTTCTACCTCGTTCCTCTGATGTCCGTGTTCGTCTTCTTCACCGTTCATATGTGCACACGTTCATTCGAGGACATCAACCGGCGCGCCGCCCTCCAGGTCACGGGCCTGGTTTACTGGGGCTGGATGCCGATGCATTTCCTGCTTATCCAAAGCCGCACCGGCGGCTACGGCGCGATCGTGGTGCTGTGCACCATGATGGCGATGAACGACAACTGCGCCTACTACGTCGGCAAGCTTCTCGGGAAACGTAGCCCGAAGCTGTGGCCCGCGATCAGTCCCGGCAAAACCTGGGTCGGTTTCGCCGGCGGGTTCGCCGGCACCGTGGTGTCCGCCCTCGCGTTCGGCTACGCGCTGCCGCATCTGTCGCTTCTGCAGCGCCTGCTGCTGGGAACCCTCATGGCCTTCGTCATTCCGACCGGGGACCTGATGGAATCCGCAATGAAACGCGACCTCGGGGTCAAGGACTCCAGCAAGCTGATCCCCGGGCACGGCGGCGTGCTCGATCGCTTCGACTCGTGGGCTTTCACGGTGCCGCTCTACTACTACTTCCTCGTGGCATTTTCCTGGATACACTGATCCCATGATTATCGACGGGCATCGTCACATTCTCGGCGGACACGAGGACATACTCCGGAACATGGATGCCCTGGGTATCGACAAGACCGTTCTCGTGGGAGTGGGCGTCAGGGATCTCGGCGTGATAACGATCCGGGATTCCCTGATCTTCCGTTCGGATTTTCTCATGCGCTTCTTCGGCAGCCTGAAAGCGCGCCTCCTCGTCAACTCACCGGCCCTGAAGAGGGTCCTGCTCGAGAATCCCGTGAACGACAGGGTCCTCGATGCCGTGAAGGCCGTTCCGGACCGTTTCCTCGGCTTCGCGTTCATCAACCCCGACTCGAAGGACGCCCTCGACGAGCTCCGGAGATGCCTCGACACCGGCATGCGCGGCGTCAAGCTGGCCCTCGTGCAGTTCTCCACCGACCTTTCCGGGCCGAGCATGGCGGCCATCTGCGAAACGGCGCGCGATCGCGGGGTGCCGATCTTCGTGCACCAGGGCATTACCGGGCCATCGTCCGACCTTCGGCAAGTGACGGCCACTTTCCCGGAAGTTGATTTCATCATCGCACACGGCGGCGCACAGTACTATGATCAGGCCATGGAACTTGCCACGTCCCGCTCCAACATCCACATTGATACTTCGAGCTACCTCGTGCCTTTTTCCAAGCTTGCCCGGATTTGCAAGTCGATCGGCGCCGGGAAACTCATCTTCGGCAGCGACGTGCCGGTGATGTCCCGGGACCCCTCGGAAGGGCTGGACCGAGTCAGGCGACTCCCGGTTTCCGAGGATGACAGGGCGCGTATCCTCGGCGGAAATCTTGCCGACCTCCTGGAGCTGCAATGAACGACAGGCCACAACCGGGCGAAACGGGCGCGCGCCGCGAAGTCGCCGCGCGCAAGGCCGGCTGGGCGCGCGTCGCTGCCGCACGGCTGGCGGACGCGGGCATCAAGCCGAACTGGATATCATGGCTCAGCGTAGTGTTCGCCGGCGGGGCCGGCACGTGCCTCGTGCTCGCCGGCCGCTCCGACGCCGAACCCGCCTCGGCCCTCGTTGTGCTTTCCGTGATGCTCATAGCATGCCGGCTGCTATGCAACCTGTTTGACGGCATGGTGGCCGTGGAGGGCGGGCTCGGAACGAAGTCCGGCGAGATCTTCAACGACCTGCCGGACCGCATCTCCGACCCGATCATCATCGTGTGCGCGGGATACGCGATCCGGGACCTTCGCTTCGGCATCGAGCTCGGCTGGCTGGCCGGGCTGCTCTCGGTCCTCACCGCGTACGCCCGAATGCTGGCCGGCGCGACGGGAGCCACGCAGGTATTTCTCGGCCCGATGGCGAAACAGCACCGAATGGCCGTCCTCACGGCGGCACTTCTCGCATTCGCCGTTGCGGCGCGCTGGACCTGCCACGGGTACATCGTGGCCGTGGCACTGGGCGTAATCGCACTGGGATGTGCAATCACCATTGCTCGCCGCGTCGCGGCGGCCGTTCGCGAACTGGAGAGCCAATGACCCGAAAGGACGAGTTCCTGGACATCTTGCTGGCGTGGACCGGCCGCGCCGTCAGCGGGACCGTCGGGCGCTGGGTCAACTGCGAGCCTTCTACGCGACAACGGATCTACTTCGCAAACCACAGCAGTCATCTCGACATACTGGTACTGTGGGCGTCCCTGCCGCCCGACGTCCGCAGGCTCACCCGGCCCGCCGCCGCAAAGGACTACTGGGACAAGACCCCGTTCCGCCGGTACCTGGCACTGAAGGTGTTCAACGCCATCCTCATAGAGCGCCGTGAACACGGCGGATCCCTGCGCAGCGCGCTCAGGTCGGTTGAAAACACCGTTGCGGGCCTCGGCGACAGGCATTCCCTGATCATCTTCCCGGAGGGAACCAGGCGCGAGGGCCACGAGGTAGGCCCGTTCAAGACCGGGATCTTTCACCTGGCGAAGCGTATTCCCGGCATCGAACTCGTACCCGTCTACATGGAGAACCTCAACCGGATCCTCCCAAAGGGGGAGTTCTTCCCTGTGCCCTTGCTCAGCAGCATAAGCTTCGGTCCCCCGCTCACGCTGGGCGACAGTGAATCCAAGCACGACTTCGTGAAACGCGCGCGCGACGCGGTGATCGCGCTCGGAGACGGCTGACCAATGTTGACCGACAAGGAAACGATCCGCTTTCTCGGCAGCGTGCTCGGCATCCTGGCCCTGGCCAGCATAGCCGGCGCATTGCTGGCCCGCTCCGTGCGCGCGGCCCGGGCACGCGAGCTCGTCCGAATCGTCAATACGAAGCTGCGCCTGTGGTGGGTGATGTGCGCAGTCTTCGCCGTGGCCATGCTCACCGGCGGACTCGGCTCAATCATCGTGTTCGGGCTCACCTCGTTCATGCTGCTCCGGGAGTTCATCACGATCACGCCCACGCGCCGCGGCGATCATCACGCCTTGTTCTGGGTCTTCTTCGTGATCCTCCCCATGCAGTACTACTTGCTGGCCATCGAATGGTACGGCCTCTTCATCATCCTCGTCCCCGTCTATGCGTTCCTCTTCCTGCCGCTCCGCATGGCCGTGGCCGGCGATCCCGACAGGTTCATGGAGCGCGCGGCCAAGATACAGTGGAGCCTCATGCTCTGCGTCTACTGCGTCAGTCACGCCCCCGCCCTGCTGAAGCTCGACATACCGGGCCACGAAGGGGCCGGCGCGCGCCTGCTCTTCTTCCTCGTTCTCGTTGTACAGGTCAACGACCTCGTCCATGAGTTCGTCGACCGATGGTGCGGCTCGAAACCGTATGCGCCGCGGCTCACCGAGGAACGTACGTGGCAGGGACTCCTCGCCGGGGCCGCGGTCTCAACGGGGTTCGGCACGGTGCTGTTCTGGGGCACGCCATTCTCGGTGTCACAGGCCGCCGCCATGTCCCTGTTGGCGGCGCTGCTGGGGACCGGCGGCAAACTTTGCTACCACGCGATCCGCCGGGACCGCCAGGGCAAGGGCGTGGTCGTTGTCGAGAGCTACCGCAGCATGATGGAACGTGTCATATCGCTCTGCGTCGCTGCACCGATATTCTTCCACATGACCCGCTACTACTTCGTGGCCGGTCCTCTCAAGATGTTCTGAACGCTATTGCCGCCGGGTCAAATAGGCCGCAACAACACATTACACGCGCGAACGCCCTTTTTACGGGTGCTTTCGCGGTTTCCTGAAAAAAAAACGTTGGTTTCCGGAAGCACCGGAAGACTATGTGTAGAGGCTGTGCGCATCGTGACGGATCGGGAACAATTCATAAAGCATTTCACAGACGTTGAGCACGCGCTGAGGGCCTACCTTCTGGCCGCGACGCGAAACCTGAACGACACGGACGATCTCTTCCAGGCTGTCTGGATCGTGCTTTGGAACAAGTTCGACCAGTTCGACGCCTCCCGGTCGTTCCGCTCCTGGGCCATCGGTGTGGCCAGGTTCGAAGTGCTGAAGTGGAAGCGGCAACGGGCCCGGTCCCGCGAAGTGCTCTCGGAGGAAGCCATATCGCTCCTGGCCGAAAGCGCGGAAGAGCACACCCAGGAAATCAACATCCATCGGATCCTCTTGCGCGAATGCCTCAAGCGTGTCAACGGGCTGCGCAGGCGCGTGCTGGACATGAAATACTCTGAAAACATGAAAGCCCGCGAAATAGCACACGCCGTCGGGCGAAGTGTTGAGGCCGTTGAGATGCTTCTTGTCCGGGTCCGCCGCGTGCTCCAGTCGTGCATAGAACAGAAGCTGAAAACACAGGCAGCCCTGTCGGAGGTACGATGACAGAGCCCCATGAAGAGCTGATTTCCCGCTACATCGAGGACCGGCTCAGTGGTGAAGAGCTCAAGAAGATCGAGTCACTCATCTTGTCCGACGCAGACGTACGGCGACGCCTGCTGCTGTCGGCCTCTCTCGAGACGGAACTGTCCGGAATCCTCGTAGCCGAAGCATCGGCGGACCGTGTGCCTGTGGAGGGAGCAGCCGACACGGGAGGCTCCACCCCTGGCCCCGCAACCCCTCGCAAGAGATCGGTGCGCGAGCCGAAGCGCAGCATGCGGTCCCGCGTGATCCCGCCGGCGGTCGCAGCCGGCGTGATGGCTTGCCTGATCTGCGGCATCGCCATACAGAGCACAAGGAAGCACCCGGGCCGACCCGAAACCGCCGCACCGGCAGCCGGGACCATGCCCCAGCCGCAGAGAACCACGACATCACCGACAGCCAGGCCCGTGAAGCCGGGTCTCACAGTCGCCGCCCTGAAGGGCACGCTCCGAGTGTCTCCCGCGGGCCCTGGCCAGGCCACAACCTTGAAAAGAGACGACACAATCCCGACGGGCGCCACCGTGAGCATCGGAAAAAACGGCGCGGCAACACTTCACTATCCCGACGACAGCTCTCTCGAGTTCGGCGCGGGTGCACAATTCAGATTCGCCGACAAGCCAACGGCCGGGAATGTGCACATATTACGCGGCCAGTTGATGGCCGACATTAAACACCAGGCCCGCGAAACGCTGTGCTTCACCACCCCGGACGCGATTCTCAGAGTTGTGGGAACCCGTTTCTGGATCTATGTCTGTCCCGTGTATGGATCATTCCTCAAAGTGCAGGAAGGCCAGATCGAACTCACGCGGAATATCGACCGGCGGACATCCATTATAGGCGCCGGGCAGTCCGCGAAAGTCGGGAGAGCCGGAGTCCAACCACGCAGCATGAAACTCCACCCCACCACGAACCGGCTCCCCGCAAAGCAAGGTGGAGACAAGAACACCTCAACCAGCAAGACAAGATAGCGGCGCGGAACCCCCTTCCCCCCAGGGCTCCAGAACAGAACACGAGTGGCTAACGTGCGAGGCCGCCCATGCTTTCCTCGTCCTTCCAAATGCAGCGGGTGGGGCGCTGGGGAGATGGGCGGCCACTTGTCTCAACATGCCGCCTTTACAGCCGGGGGGAGCTACGGTTAGGATGGGTGTGTGACTTCGGTTGACACAATGCGCCGGAGGAGACCTGCCGTACGCAGGACTGCCGCCCTGCTCCTGGCCCTCTTTGCAGCGGTGCCCGCGGGCGCCGCCCGCCCCAAGGGTATCCCAAGGAACAACCCAGTTGCTCACTACGGTCTGCCCTGGACCGATACGCTCAACTGGTCGAATGTGGTCAACATCGCCGATATGCCCAGCGATGCCCCGTCCGAAAAGCTCGCAACAGCCCAGGACAAACTGGCCGAGACCGGCGGCATCGTCTACTTCCCCAAAGGCGAGTATTCGTTCACCGACAGCATCAAGCTCAAGACCGGCGTCGTCCTGCGTGGGGCAAACCCACGCAAGCGTGACGCGCGCAACGACGAGTACCGTACCGAAGCGCGGTTTGAGTTCCCACGCTACGTTCCCGCCTTCGAAGGCGACGGTACCGCCAACAACACCGCGTTCAAGGGCATCCACCTCGAAAACCCCGGCACGGCATCGAGCTGCGGCGTCGTCGATATCGGCATCAACCACGGTCATATCGAATTCCAGGAGGACAAGGATCACAAAGCCGGCCGCAACCGGCTCGTCTTCGGCTGTGTCGTCCGCAACGCGGCCATACTCGACAGCGCCGTGCCGGCGAAGCATCAGCACGCCTGGCAGCGCTGGACGCAACGTCACCACGCCGCCATCCATGTCAAGTCCGGCGAGAACATGCTCATCGCGAACAACCGCGTCCCGCCATCCGACGCGAGCTTCGAGATGAAGGGCTTCAAAATGTTCGTCGACAGGAAGAACAGGAAGGACGTCATTGAACTGGACGTCACCTTCGACTACGACCTGCGGCCCGGCATCTATGCCAACCCTGCCAGCGCCGGTGGCGGGTGGGGCAGCCCGCGCGGCACGCCCGAAACCCACCCATGGGGCTTCCGCAAGGGGCTGGTCATACGAGACAACTACATCTTCTGCACCGCCAGTCCCGGGATAATGTTCACCGGCGACGGCACGATCCGTTCCTTCAACGTCATCAAGTTCAAGCCCGGCGTACTGCGCCACACCATCGGCGGCATACACCAGGGACACTTCACCGGCAACATCCGCGCCATCGAAATGCGCGGCTACCGCTGGACAGTCGAAGGCAACTACTACGAGGTCTATCGCAACCACGGGAAGATCGGCGCCGACGGTGAGGGCCTAATGCACGAGGCGCACCACAACAGCCCCGTCAAGAACAGCAAGCTGCTGTACAACCGGGGCAACGCGTATCTCTGTCTCTGGCGCCTGCCCGTCGACGGCCTGCTGATCAAGGGCAATATCGTCAGCGGAACAGGCTTCTGCGGTGACGGGATATGTGTTCTTGCGAACGACAAGCAGAAGAAGCTGCCCTGCAGCAACGTCACCGTTGAGGACAATATCGTGATAGGAGGCAACATCCGGATCGACGGGATAGGCACGAACAACGTCATCCGGAACAACAGGTTCCTGAGCACCGGTCACGCCCGCAAGATAGTCAATGCCGGCAATGCCGTGGTGGAAGGCAATACCGGCTTCGACCAGCCCTGAAATATTCACCAACGCACTGAGAAATGACGACAACTTGTTGAGCACCAGAGATTAACCGCGGATTGCGCTGATTGCGCTGATTTCCAGAAGTTTCTTTCTTGCATCCGCGCCCATCCGGGTCATCCGCGGTTATTCTGGAGTTCTCAGAAAGTTGATGAATGGATCAGGCTAGCCCTGCGCCTGCCCCCGCAGAAAAGACGGGACAGAACCTTGGCGATCGTGTATAACCGGGGACATGAAATCAACAACCAGTATCAAAGAGAAGCTCTCGACCCCTGAAACCGTAACGTTAG
>Ga0272442_10010032_pt1 | contig 11724 bp, 9 predicted proteins | sample SSMForm2O_FD_200262 | JGI IMG/M metagenome (GOLD analysis project Ga0272442, IMG submission 200262) | Marine sediment archaeal communities from Little Sippewissett salt marsh, Falmouth, MA, United States - SSM-Form-2O | ecosystem: Environmental > Aquatic > Marine > Wetlands > Sediment ...
TCATAAGTTGCCCATCTCTTTTTCTATTAACTCAATCATTTCTTCAACAACGAATTTATTCTTAGGCCTGGTTATTCTGAAAATTTCAACCGCAGAGGAAATTTTTCCGCATTGTTTCAAATGTAATTCGTGACTTTCTTCTCCACCTATGAAATTCATTCTGTATGTGTTGTTAATTAAAGCTTGAATCTTATAAAAAGATTCTATTTTTTTGTGAGTTATTTCTTCGTTATTATCAGTATTTAAAATGAATATGGCTTTTAATGGCTTGTGGGTTTCGGAAAACGAATCTCCCAGTTTTATATTATATTTCTGTATTTCTTTTCGAATTCTTCTTGCATTTTTAAGATCTTCTCCAAGATGTTTTGCGGAATCTTCCCAGAGTTTTATCTTATCGAAACCTGGAGTGACAAATGGTATTTCCTCTTCTGAAAAAGTTATTGAAGTGACATCATCACTGAGAACTTTATATCCTTTTTTTGCAAAAGCCTTTGTCAAAGTGGATTTCCCGGCTCCAGAAATACCAGTAAAACTGATAGCACCTTTTATTGTTTCTATTGTGGAAGCATGAAGGACGAAATGGGATCTCTGATGAAGCAGTGCCCCGAATACGGATCCGAGAAGAAACAGTCTCAAATCATCCGTATCATAATTTTTAAAGGGTTCTATTATTATCTCTTCTCCATTTTTAGCATAGAACCTGGCTATATTATCCAGTTTCAGTAAAAATTCGCTTTTGTTTACTTCGTATCGAATGCCTTTTTTTAAAGGATTATGCAGTTTTTCTTTGATATTTCCAATTCTTATATTTACATCAGGAGTCCCCTTATACGGCGTCAGTTCGGGTAATTCTATTTCAGATTGTATTTTCAACCCATAAGCTTTGTAATTGTATGTATTCATTTTTTCACTTCCTCTAAAAGTTATTCCTTATGAATCTACTGAATATAATCGATCTTATAACTAACCTGATTTCCGGGATGTCATTTCTTATAAATTCCATATTTAAACTTGATTTGTAATTTTCTTTTATTTTTTTTATATCTAAATATTTTTTTTCTAAATTGTGATTACCTATTGAATTTACCTCTTCTTCAAGAACTTTCCATATTGGTTTTATCCTCTGACACCAGTCGGCTCCCTGAACTCCTCTGGTTTTTATATTCAACCGTATTTTATCCGGTATAATTCCTTTCAAGGCATGGCGTATAAATCTTCTTTCTTCGCCTTCTCTGACATATTGATCTTCTGGGAGGTTTAGACAAAATTGAATTACTCTAATGTCCCTTGTTGGATCTCTTCTGACAATTCCAAGTTTCATGCTTTTTTTATTTTCCAGACAACTCAAGTGAGTAAGAGAGCTGTTGTTTATAAGTTTCAATCTTTGTTCAATTGAATTACCAACATATATGAAATACGTATCAATTTTAAATTTTTTGAGTCTGTTTTTTTGATCCATAAACTTATAAAATTCAGTATTGATTGGACATAACTCTTCATAGTCCTTAAGTGAACCTCTTAAATTCATGATATTTTTTTTAAAAGAATAGGGGAATAAATTCAGAATTGCTTTTATAAAATCTTTATGCGGATTAGTATTTCTTATTATTGATTTATTTTTGATAACGCTAATACTTTTAATTATATTCCCATGTTGCAAAAGTGTTTTAATATATGGATCGAATTGTCCCCATGAAATTGTCATGTTACCGGATTGACCATCTAAAAGTAAATCAACGTCTTTTCCTGCTGCCTGATTTAGTATTTCATTCATCCAATAAGAATTCTCGAATGTTTTATAAGGTTGTTCTATTATTTGAATGGTTTTATCTATTTCTGTGAGAGGGTTTAAAGTTGCACAAGAAAGATAATAAGAATTTATATTATTAAAAAAAAGTGAATATTCTCTTGCATATTCGGTTTCATCTGCTATTCCCTTTCCAGTAAGCCAATTTTTATAGTCACTAAAAGGAACTTGTGTGAATGAATAAAGTTTTTTTCCATTTATATTTAGTATAGGTGCTGCAATACTTGCAATAGCTCCCGAATCGAGACCTCCACTTAAATATATACCTTTGCTTTTTCTGCTCCTGAGCCTGCATTTAACAGCTTTTGTGAAAACATCTATAAATGCCTGCTCATATTCCCTGTCATTTTTCATCTTTATTTTTTCTGTTTGTTTAATTTTCCAGTACTGCCATTTTTTAACTGTATCCTTAGAAATAATCATACAACTTGCAGGATGAAGCTGATATATATTTTTATAAATAGTAATATTCGGATCAATTTCGTGTCTTACCGAAGGCAACGAAAGAAAGTCAGCTATATAAATGTCGTTAGGGGCTTTTTCTATTTCTTTCAATTCAAATATGGGATTTATAAGTGTGGAAAAACAGAAGAACTCATCCGAGTTGTAAAAGTATAAAAGGCGTTTTGCTACATGATCCCTGCAGCAGAAAAGTTCCTGTTTTTTATCATCCCAGATGGCAAAGGCAAAATCTCCAAGTAAATATTCAGGACAGGAATATCCCCATTTCTTATATGCTTCAAGTATGAATGTTGAATCGGGAGTGTTTTCATCATCTTTTAAATCGAGTAAATCGGATAAATCATCCCTGTTGTCTATTATCGCATCGGCAGTTATAACCAGCTTACTTTCAGGATCATAAAACGGAAGTGTTTCGTTTTCAGATTCGGGTACTATCTTTTTCAGATGACAACCCATAAACACGGAATCGTTCTGCCATGAAAGAGCGGTATCATGAATATAAATACCAGATTTTTCAAATAATCCTGATGTGTTGTATTTTTTTATACTTCCTTTTTTAGAAAACAAACCACATATTGTACTCATATGCACCTCTTTTATGGTTTTGATACATGATTTTCTCTATTGAGGATGAAAAATACTTACCTATAATACAAACAGATTACTTATCCGAAAAAATCGAAATAACGTTATAATTATCCATACCAGTTTTGCCGGTTAAAATGATGTCATTACTCTTAATCCAGGCGTGCGCTTTTATGTCTTTTTCTTCATCTTTTGCCACCCCGAAATAAACCGTACTTTTAATCCCACGCTTTTTAAGCATGTATTTGGCGGTAAGCGCCTGAACCAGGCATTTGCTTTCCCAGGGGGTATTTCGGGATACTGTTTTAACAGCTTTGGAGATTCTTTTTATTTCAGCTGTATAATTGTCTTCATTAACAGATATATCTTCCTGTTCTTTGCCAAGTATTGGCGCAATTTTCCTGAACGGTACAAATTTAACCATGAACCTGCTTTTTGCAGAGTAAAAAAGAGCTTCTAAAAAGACTTTTTTGTCTTTATTCTTCAGTTTTAAGAACAAGATTACATTTTTAATTATTCCCATAATTCACCATGTTTACTGATAGATCTCAAGCATTTTTTTGAAAGTTCCGTTTTTAAGCTGTTTTAACTGATCGTATTTACCCGTTTCGATTATTTTTCCATCGTCGATTACTATTATGTTATCCGCATTTTTTATGGTAGAAAGCCTGTGAGCTATGACCACGATAGTCAATTTACCGTAAATTCTTTCAAGTGATTTCTGTATTCTGTACTCATTTTCCTGATCTAGTGAACTTGTTGCCTCATCAAGAATGAGTAAGTCCGGTTTCCTCAGCAATGCACGCGCTAATACTATTCTCTGCCTTTCTCCGCCTGATAATTTTATACCGCCATCTCCTATGAATGTATCAATTCCTTTCGGAAGTTTAAGTACAAAATCCTTTGCGGCAGAAAGCTCAAGGGCATTCATGATTTCTTCTTCACTGCTTTGGGGGTTGAACCTCAACAGATTATCCTTTACGGTACTACTGAAAAGAAAAGGTGTCTGGCTCACGTAACCTATTCTTTTTCTCCAGTATGATTTTAAACCTGAATCAAGCTGGCTTCCGTCTACCGTTATTTTTCCGCTTTCTGGGGATATGAAACCCATGAGTAAATCCGCTATCGTACTCTTTCCTGAACCAGATTTTCCTACTATTGCTGTCATTTTTTTTGATTCAATGCTGAAATTAATATTTTCGAGTCTGAAACTGGATTTGCCTGGGTATTTAAAACAGACATCGGAAAATTCGATTGAGTTCACGAAATCTATTTTTTTATAATTACCGTTAAGTGATTCGTTCTCTTCTTCGTTGTTTAACAAATCTTCTAGCAGAGAGTTGTACGAATTAAAAGAGGGGATTGTTATCAGTATATGCTGTAAATTACTCTGAAACGATGAAAACAACGGCCATAACCTCGAGAATACGAATAATATTACCAAAACTGAAGAAGGAGCGATTTGAAAATCTATAATCGAAAAATAGAAGAATATGCTAATTATTATTGCCGCTCCGATCTGATAAAACAATTGTGGTTTTGCCCTGAGCTTTACAAAATCTATAAAATTCCTCTTAACTTCTTCTGTGGTTTGTTCAAATTGATTAATTTGCTGGGATTCTATACCGTAACTCTTTACTTCTTTGATTCCATCCAGCTGTTCGGTGATTTGTGAAATAAGTTTTTTGTTCACTTTCTGCAGGTCGTTACCGAGTTTTTTTGAGGATTTTATTATCGGGTTGACTATTACGTAAAGAGTTATACCGCAGGCTATCACGAAAAGACTCAGCTGATAAGAAAGTAAAAAAGCTATATAAACCTGAATCGTAGCCAGAATTGCCTGAGATATAATCCGGAGGAAAAATAAACACCCCGAGGAAACCTTGTTTATTTCCAGAGTGAATGAATTCGTGATTTCTGATTTTTTCTTTTCGACCAGGATTGACCAGTTTGCCTTCACCGTGGCATCATAAAGCCTTGTTCTGCAGTATTTCTGATACCCGTTTGTCAATTCGGTGTTCATTATTTCCATTTTTCTGTTTATTAAAGTTTGAATGGCTATAAGGATGACGTATATCAAAAGAACAGTTATGAGTTGTATATTCTTCGGCATATTATTTAAAATATCTTTGAATCCATTCAGAAACGTAAAGGAAGATGAATCTCCGTTAGATATTCCTATTAAATCCAGAAGTGGTATGAGCATAACTATCCCGATTCCACTCGTCACCCCAGAAAGAATCATAAATAAAATGTTTGTTATGAATTTTTTTTTCGAATAACCATACAAATCTGCTAAAAATTTCTTCATAATTTCTCCTTTGGTTATACGAAAGTTACTTTATAGAGGTAAAAATATTCCATGAGTGTAAAGTGTATTATCAGGATTACACTAATATATCTTCGTGCTTATTATAACGTATTTTTTTACAATTTCAATGTTATAATTATAACATAACTTTTAAGGCTGAATACGTAAGTGTTGTGTAATTATATATTAAAAAAGTTATTTGCTTTGTGTGTGTTTGGAATAAACTATTAATAACAATGTATTGGAATAAACACAATCCCTGTAGGGAAAATAAATAAAAAAATAACAATTAATTAATATGGCGGTGGATATGAATTATCTGGATAATCTTGAGGATAAAAGTATTTATATATTGAGAGAGGCATATTCGTCTTTCAAGAACCTGTGTATGTTGTGGTCAATAGGAAAAGACAGTACGGTAATGCTCTGGCTTGCCAGGAAAGCTTTTTTTGGGCATGTTCCCTTTCCGTTGGTTCATATAGATACCAGCTACAAGATACCCGAAATGATTGAATACAGAGATGAATTGGCAATAAGACTGAAACTCGATATGATTTACGGACAAAATGAAAATGCATTGGAAAATAAAAAAAACTTTCCAAACGGAAATACAAACAGAATAGAATGCTGCAGATTGCTTAAAACTGAAGCGCTGAAAAATACTTTAAACGGAAACTGGTCAAGGTACAGGCTGAATCATGGAAACGGAAAATATGAAACGGATGAAAATAAAGAACCTTTTACCGGAGTAATAGTTGGTGTCAGGGCTGATGAAGAGGGAAGTCGCTCCAAAGAGCGATATTTTTCACCTCGGGACAGGAAAAATGACTGGAATATAGGAGATCAGCCTCCCGAATTCTGGAATCAGTACAAAACGGATTTCGCATCAGGTACACATGTAAGGATTCACCCGCTCCTTGACTGGACGGAGTTGAATATATGGGAATACATTCAGCGGGAAAATATTCCAATGGTTTCGCTTTATTTCAACAACGGAAACGGAAAAAGATACAGGTCTCTCGGCTGTTATCCATGTACCAGCCCTGTTGAATCGGAAGCAGTTAATGTAGAAGAAATAATAGATGAGCTTAGAAGCGGGAAATTCAGCAGTATTGCAGAAAGGTCAGGCCGTGAACAGGACAAGGAAGATGGAGGCGGATTGGAAGATCTCAGGAAAGGTGGGTACATGTGAGAAAAGAGATTTTTAATGTCGTATTCGTTGGACATGTGGATCATGGAAAGAGTACTGTAATAGGTAGAACTCTTTTTGAAACTGAATCACTTCCCAAGGGAAAACTCGATCAGATAAGGGAAACCTGCAGGAGAAATTCCAAACCTTTTGAATACGCTTTTTTACTGGATGCACTTAAGGACGAACAGAGACAGGGAATAACTATAGATTCTGCAAGGTGTTTTTTTAAAACAGAAAAGAGAAATTACATAATCATAGATGCTCCCGGACATATAGAATTTTTAAAAAACATGGTGACAGGAGCCTCAAGGGCAGATGCAGCTTTTCTGGTCATAGATGCGAATGAAGGGGTTATGGAGAATTCACGAAGGCATGGATACATGCTTTCCATGCTGGGAATAAAACAGGTTTCGGTGCTGGTGAATAAAATGGATCTGGTCAATTATAATGAGGGGAAATACAACGATATAGCCCATGAATACAATGAGTTCCTTCACAAGATAAACATAAAACCGGTGAATTTCATTCCCGTCAGCGGTAAATGCGGGGATAACATAATGAATAACGGTGATAAAATGGAATGGTACAGAGGTAAAACCGTTCTGCAAACTCTCGATACTTTCGAAGCGTATGAAGATATGGAAGAAAAACCGTTTCGAATGCCCGTACAGGATGTTTATAAATTCACATCCGATGGGGATTCAAGGAGAATAGTTGCCGGATCTGTGAGTGCGGGAATTTTGAATGAAAACGATGAAGTTGTATTTTACCCTTCGGGGAAAAAGAGTACGGTTTTATCCTTTGAATCATTCGGGAAATACAACAGTGAAATGTATCCGGGCAAGGCTATAGGTTTCACTCTGAAAGATCAGATTTTCGTCAAACGCGGTGAAGTTGCTACAGTAAACGGACAGAAAAAACCCGTTATATCCAAAAAGCTTCTTGTGAATCTTTTCTGGCTGGGAAAACAACCTATGGTGTTCAAAAAAAATTATAGTTTTAAACTGGGTACCGAAAAAGTAAACGTAAAACTGGAGAAAATAAATCTCGTATTGGATGCTTCAACTCTGGAAAATATAGATAAAAAAAGGATTGACCGGCATGATGTTGCAGAATGTGTATTGAAGCTGGAAAGGGAAATCGCATTTGATACCGCAGATATATGCCTCGGTACGAACAGATTCGTGATAGTCGATGATTATGAAATAAGCGGTGGCGGAATTATCAGGAAATCGTTGGATGAGGAATACGACTGGGTAAGGAATTCAGTGAGAATCCGTAATCAGAAATGGATGCACAGTGAAATAGACAGAAAAACAAGATGGGAAAGGTACAATCAGAAACCCGTTGTTATAATGATCACGGGAAACGAGAATTTAATCCGCAAGGAAATCGCAAAAGAACTTGAAAAACAGCTTTTTATAAAGGGTAAATTCGTTTATTTTCTGAGTATAAACAATTTGCTGTATGGTGTGGATGCAGATATAAAGCTGGGAAAAGAAAATAACAGGGAAGAACATTTCAGAAGGCTTGCCGAAATTGCGAATATTATGATAGATGCTGGAATGATACTTGTGATGACGGCAAGGAAAATAAGCAGAGCAGATCTGGATTTACTCAGTATCGGCATAAATGTTGAGAACATAGAGCTTGTATGGGTTGGTGAGCAAATCGATACCGATATGGAGATAGATACACACATTTCAGAAAATTACGGTGTGGAAAATGCAGTGGGGAAGATAATAAACTCATTAAATCAGAAAGGTTTTATTTTTAACCCATGGTAGGAAAAACAGTGTGGAGGAAAAATGACTGATAATCTTTACTGGCATGAATCCAGAATAGACAGAAAAAAAAGAGAGATTTTGAACGATCATAAAAGTTTTGTGATATGGTTCACGGGACTTTCCGGGGCGGGAAAATCAACAATAGCCAATGCATTGGAAGAAAAATTGCATGAGAAGGGAATACATACGTATTTGCTGGATGGAGACAATATCAGAAAAGGCTTGAACAGTGATCTTGGCTTTTCTCCTGAGGCAAGGCGGGAGAATATCAGAAGGATAGCCGAAGTATCCAAATTATTCGTGGATTCGGGGATAGTTGTGTTGACTGCATTCATATCACCTTATAAGTCTGACAGGAATTTTGCAAGAAAATTGTTTGATGAAGGTGATTTTATCGAAGTACACGTTGATTGCGATATAAAAACCTGCATACAAAGAGATACGAAGGGACTTTATAAAAAAGCCATGGCTGGAATGATTGATGATTTTACCGGAATTTCGGCGCCATATGAAATTCCTGAGAAACCGGAAATAATAGTGAATACCGATTTAAATACGGTTGAAGAAAATATCGCTGTTATCGCAGATCGCATAGCAGAAAAAATCTCTTTCTGAAAATTATCTTTTCAAAGTAACCATCTGATTGTCCAGTATATCCATCTGATACTGCTTGGGTGTTATGTGATATTTTTCTTTAAACAACTTTATGAAATAGGAAATATTAGAGTAGCCCAAGTTGAATGCCACATCCGTAACATTGGAGTTTTTAAGCTGTTCAAGTGCTATTTCCATCTTTCTTTCTTTTATATATTCGATCGGGGTTGACCCAATCAATTTTTTAAAAGTATGTGTGAAATTAGACTTAGACATACCCAGATCTGTTGCGAGTAATTCCAGATTTATCGATTCATATATATTTTCATTTATAAATCTTACGGCCTTACTTATCGGGTGAGAATAAATACCACTTAACAGGCTTCTGGAAATTCTGTTTTTCATCATGTTAAAAACAAGCCTTTGTGCATACAGGTCGATTAAAAACCTGTTGTTATCATCTGTTGCACAAGTGTTTTCCGAATCTGAAGCGTCTGAAATTGCCAGAATATCTTTTGAAATATCGGTTTCGGTGTTGCCGAGAAAATATCCCTTTTTCAGGTCAATTTCGTCGTCGAAGTCGTTCAGAAATCTCGTTTTATTTATAACTTTTTCTATTAATGTATCACTCAATTCGAAAACCATCGCCGTAGTATGTGTGTCTATATCCATGTGCACCTTGGTTTCTGGGGGCAACAAAAGGTAATTATCTTTATTGTATGTGAATTCTGTTCCATTTCCTATCGATACTTTCTTTCTGCCTGATAAAATAGTACAAAACCTGAAATAATTGTACGATTTGTACACTCCGGTATAATCCTTTGAAAGATCGTAATATAAAATTCTTACATAATCTGTTTCTAACCCATGCATTATCTCAAGCTTTCTCTCAAAATTGTTAATCAAGTCATCACTCCTGAAATAGAAGTATTAAATTAATACACCAACGTTTATTATACTTTTTTTGTTTCATTATTCAAAGAGGCAGAAATATTACTGTTGATGGTATTTTGAACAACTCGTTATCATGCTGAATAGATGGTGAATTTTAATCGAAATAAAAGTAAACTGATGCTGTGTTGTGTAATGGAAGTTAAATAGAAAAAGTTATCATATATTGATGTTTAATATTTAATTGAATCGGAATTCATTCAAAAAAATGATATTTTTTAAAAAAATGGGTTAGATTTTTTTGGGGAGTGATTTTATAATAATTTTGTATGATTAAGGTTTTGAGATAGCAAATAAAGGGTTATTTTATTTATAAAAAAGAATTTGAAAAAAAATTTGAGAAATAGAATGCAAATAAATCAAAATGAGTGGGAATTTATTTAAGCAAAACGGGTACGCAGACAGTATAAATCAGATTACAAAATTCGTTATTATAAATTTTAAATAAGTAAATATGCTTATAAAAATTTTTAAAATTCCGTTTGTGAAATTTTACACGGACGTCTTGTTTAATACGGTAAATATCATTAATACTGGTTGAGGTGTTTAAATGTACGAGATTATAAGAAAAGAAAAACTGAATGAATTGGTTGAGCTGATGGAGATAAAGGCTCCTTACGTTGCAAGAAGATGTGAAGCGGGTCAGTTCATCATATTGGTAGTTGAAGAAGATGGCGAAAGAATACCATTAACAATAGCTGATTATGATAGGGAAAACGAAACGGTTACAATAATCTACCAGGTAGTGGGTTACTCCACGAAACTACTTAGTGAAAAAACACAGGGCAATTGTGTTCAAGATTTTGTAGGACCTTTGGGTCATCCGGCGCCACTGAAAAAAGTGAATAGGGTTTTGGGTATTGGCGGTGGTGTCGGAATAGCCCCAATCTATCCCCAGTTGAAAAAACTGAAGGAAATGGGTGTGGAAGTAGATGTAATACTCGGTGGTCGCGACGAAAGTTACATAATTCTGGATAAAGAAATGAATGAAGCTTGTGACAACGTGTATTATGCGACAAATGATGGTTCCAAAGGTATACAGGGTTTCGTTACCGATAAGCTGAACCAGCTGATAGATGCCGGGGAAAATTACGATCTGGTAATAGCTATAGGTCCATTGGTAATGATGAAAGCTGTATGTGAGATAACGAGGAAATATAACATAGAAACCAACGTATCACTTAATCCCATAATGATAGACGGGACCGGAATGTGCGGAGGCTGCAGGGTATCTGTAGGTGGAGAGATAAAATTCGCATGTGTGGATGGGCCTGATTTTGACGGACATCTGGTTGATTTTGAAGAGGCTATGAACCGCCAGAAAATGTTCAAAGAAGAGGAAGAACATATCTGCAGAATGGCAATTGCTTCACAGAAAATCAGTCAGGATGGTGAAGAGAAATGATAAATAAATCTTTGGTTAAAACACAAATAACAGAACAGCAGCCAGATATCAGAAATAAAAATTTCGATGAAGTTGTACTTGGCTACACCAACCTCGAGGCAATAGAAGAGGCAAGACGCTGCCTGCAATGTAAACATATGCCATGTGTAAGTGGTTGTCCTGTCGGAGTGCCTATTCCTGAATTCATTCATGAAGTAGCAGAGGGTAAATTTGAAGAAGCGTACAGGATAATAACTCGTGAAAACTCACTTCCTGCAATTTGTGGAAGAGTATGTCCTCAGGAAAATCAGTGTGAAGGTAAATGTGTAAGAGGGCTGAAAGGTGAACCTGTAGGCATAGGCAGGCTAGAAAGGTTTGTTGCCGATTATCACATGAAAAATAACAATGAAGAAATAAATAAAATGGCAGATGAAAATATGCCAAAAATAGCAGTAGTGGGTTCGGGACCCGCGGGTTTAACATGTGCCTCTGAACTAGTGAAAAAAGGTTACAGGGTTACCATATTCGAAGCATTGCATAAGACTGGAGGGGTTTTGAGTTATGGAATTCCGGAATTCAGGCTTCCAAAAAGACTTGTGGCAGCAGAAATAGAAAATGTAAAAAAACTGGGAGTGGAAATTCATACTAACG
>Ga0272442_10010033_pt1 | contig 11723 bp, 9 predicted proteins | sample SSMForm2O_FD_200262 | JGI IMG/M metagenome (GOLD analysis project Ga0272442, IMG submission 200262) | Marine sediment archaeal communities from Little Sippewissett salt marsh, Falmouth, MA, United States - SSM-Form-2O | ecosystem: Environmental > Aquatic > Marine > Wetlands > Sediment ...
ACTCAGAATCGCTTTCGTCGGTCATGAGGAAAACCCCTGCTCAAACCTGATTCCTCTGCCACTGATATCGCGCTCATGAACTCCTCAGATCGAATCCCCCTGTTGAGTTCCGGATACTCAGATGCCTTATGCTCCGGCCGATACTGATCCATGATGTTTACATACGAATTCTCTGATAATCCGGCTACATAATTCAAAACTTTTTCAGTTCCGGCCAGATTACCCGGCAGGACCAGATGTCTTATTAGCAAGCCGCTTTCGGCTATGCCTTCCGAATTAATCTTCAGGTCTCCCACTTGCCTGTGCATTTCGGAAACAGCGGCAGTTACAGCGTCAAAATAGCCCGGTGCTTCGGAATATTTCTCCCCCGCATCGTTATCACCGTACTTTATGTCCGGCATGTAAATATCAAACACACCATCAAGTAATTTCAAGGCGTCAATGGACTCATAACCCCCGCAGTTATGAACCAGAGGAACACGGAGACCATTTTCAACAGATAAAAGCAAAGCGGCAAGTATTTGGGGAATATAGTGTGTGGGAGTGACAAAATTTACGTTGTGGCACCCCATATTTTGAAGATCAAGCATAGCCCTGGCCAGTTCATCCGATTCTATCTCTCGACCGCGCCCCAATTGACTGATCTCGTGATTCTGGCAGAACACGCAGCCTAGATTGCAATTTGTGAGAAAAATAGTTCCAGAACCGGAACGGCCTACCAGCGGCGGCTCTTCACCAAAATGCGGCCCTACACTGGAAACCATCGCGCGCATGCCGGATCTGCAAAAGCCCTTCTCATCCTGCAACCTGTTAACACCACATTCTCTGGCGCAGAGCTTGCACTCCTTCAGCATTTCGTAAGCAGCAGATACACGGCCCTTTAACTCACCGGTCTCATAAAGTCGGACATATGAAGGCAAAAATTTCATTGATTACACAAGCATTCAGTAGCTCATATCTCCGTATTCCCATAACCGGATGTATTCTATCAGAACAGTTTTGCTATGTCAATCAATTTCTGCTTGACACCTCCATGAATTCATGATAATCACTTACAGACCAGAACAAAGCTTCGCAACCGCGGAGCGGGGAGGAAGAAAACCACAGAGATACTGAGGCACGGAGAAAGACAGATTAATCACAAATCACACGAATCAGAAGAACAGCACGAACCATTTGTGAAATTCGTCCCATTCGTTTCATTCGTGATTTTCCTTCCTTCTCTGTGTCTCCGTGACTCCGTGGTTAGTTTCATAATTTCCTGGTCAAGAACAATACGAATGATTTGTGCAATCTGTCTCATTTGCGTCATTCGTGATTTTCTTTCCTTCTCTGTGTCTCCGTGACTCCGTGGTTAGTTCTATGCTTTCCTGGTCAATGAAAATATTTGACACCACAACTATCAACGAGCAAGGCGGGATCAAAGATGACATCAAAACAGAGGATATTGGATGCGATCCATCACAAACCCACAGACCGAATACCGTTAGATTTATGGGCGACAAAGGAAGTGCTTCACAAGTTATGCGCGCATTTCCAAACAGACCAGGTCGATGATGTTATGAGGGAATTAGGAATAGATATCCGGCTCGTGGAACCGGAATACATCGGCCGCCCTCTGGAAGAATCCCCGCAAGGCATAGTAAAAGACATCTGGGGTGTAACACGTAGACGGGTAAGTCATAGCGAAGGGAGCTATCTGGAGGTGGTAAACTATCCACTGGAAGGCGACATAGACGTTTCAGACATCGAGAATTATCCCTGGCCGGATCCGGATCACTACGACTACTCTGTCATACCAAAATCGTGCGAAAAATACGAAGGCTACGCCATCCTGAACGTAGGAAACAGGCTCAATCGAACCAGTGTGTTGAAAGCCGCAATATATCTCCGTGAGATGCAGCAGTTGATGATGGATATGGCACTGAATCCGCCGCTGGTAAAAGCCTTGCTGGAAAAGATTTCAGATTATTACCTGGCGCATAACGAGAGAATATTCAAAGCAGGTGAGGGATTTATAGATATATTCATGATGGGCGATGATTTTGGAACACAGAAAGGCCTGCTGATAAGCTCCCGGATGTTTCAGGAGTTCTTCGCGCCCAGGTTAAAGGAATTCGCAGACCAGGCAAAAAGCTACGGTATGAAAGTGATGCTCCATTCCTGCGGAAGCATAAGGGAATTGATACCCAGCATTATCGAGATAGGCGTGGATATACTCAATCCAATCCAGACCCACGCCGTAGGGATGATCCCGGAGGAGCTAAAAGAGGAGTTCGGCCACAGAATCTGCTTCCATGGCGGCATAGACATCCAGAAAACCCTTCCGTTCGGAACCGTCCAGGAAGTCGAAAACGAAGTGAAAGATCGGATAAGAGTTTTGGGAAAAGATGGAGGATATATACTGGCCTCCACGCATAACATCCAGCCAGATACACCCATCGAAAACATCCTGAAAATGTACGAAACAGCCACTTCACAAACCCTACTTCCTTAAATCCGGAAGCCTTATATCACGACAGCGCGTTCTGGAGAATGTAGCGATGGCGAAGCAGCCATGCGGCGGCCCGGGCTCGCCAGGCAAGTGCCCATAATGGTTCAGGATCCCTGGTGTCCGGAGTCACGCCAGCGTCGTCAGCTTGTTCAGCAGTATCGTGGACAACGAACTCAATGATACGGTCGACGAAACCGCGCCGCTGTCTGATTGAAAGCCCATAGGCATCCACCATGGCCCGGAGTTGCTGGGCGCGATCGGCGAGTGGCGGTAGGCCATCTCGTCTCGCGACATCATCATCGTGAAGCTTTGCATTGAGCCAGCATGCCTGCGCGAGTTCCATAAGTGGGTCGACCGGGCCCGCGAAATCCCAGTCGATAAGGGCAACTGGGAGGCCGTTGCGCGCCACTATATTCCAGGGAGCGACATCGCAGTGGCCGATAACTCGCTCAGGGCCACCAAGGGAACGACCAAACCAGGGGCCCCATGTCGCATCCGGCGGTGGATGGTAAGAGGCGGTCGCTTCGTGCAACTTACGGAGCATTTCACCCACAGCGGCTGCTCCTTCCAATGTCCACGGGCCGGGCTGTGTAAACTCTCCCTCGATGTAGGTATGCGTCTCGCGGCCCTCCATGTCAAACCCCGAACCCACCACGCGCGGAGCACCAGCAAAGCCTACATCCTCAAGGTGGCGTAGCAGTGAATGCACAGTAGCCGCCCAAGGGCCGGTTTCCCGGACGACAACCTGTCCTTGCCGATAAACGGCTCTATGGTGGAACAGGCTCCTGGTTCTCAACACCTCAATTTTTGCATTCATTCAGATCACCAACCGGCGAGGCTATTTGACGCAGCGAAGTCCGATAAGATCGCTGGTGTTGTCCGGATCATAGCTATATCGGTAGGAAACGGACAGGGGAGTATAAACATTAGCGAACCACGAACCACCCCGCATAACGCGAGCTTCCCCCGAACCCGGTCCCGTCGGATTTCGATCGGGAGACTCCCGGTAATAGGTCTCACTGTACCAATCCGTACACCATTCCCAGGCGTTCCCATCCATATCATGAAGACCATAGCCATTAGGAACAAAACTGCCCACCGGTAAAGCTCCGCTTTGTTGGTTCCCACCAGCGCCAGAATCGGCTTCACGTCCCCGAGGGATTTCATCTCCCCAGGGATAAATCTTGCCCACCAATCCCCCGCGAGCACCTTTCTCCCACTCCGCTTCAGTTGGCAAACGTTTACCTGCCCATTTGCAGTAAGCCATCGCGTCATGCAAGTTCACTCCCACCGCCGGCTGATCAGGAGCATTATGCCTGGGATCGTCCCAGTACCTCGGCGCTTTATGTCCTGTAGCATCCAAAAATCTCTTATAAACGGCGTTGGTCACTTCGTAAACATCCATGTAAAAAGCATCCAGATAAACCGTATGCACCGGCATTTCATCCGGCTCACCGAAATCGCTCCCCATCTGGAACTCCCCCGCAGGGATCAGCACCATAGGAGCACTATCCATACCCACGGAAATACCCGGTGTTACCAAAACCTTGCCCTGATAAAAATGGCCGTTTACCAGCAAAGTAGCATTCGCCTGTATATCAAGCTCAGCCCTCAGCATCTCATCGCCGAGTTTAAAAACAACCGGGCAAGAGCCTACCGGGATTTCCTCTATGATTATCTGGTCTTCCGTTTTGTGTATATTCTGGTCAAGAAAAGACACATCACATTCCAGCGGCAAGCTTCTGATAACGATCTTGCCCGTCCGGTTTCCCGCAGTGGCTTTATCAGACCCGCTTTTCTGCCCCACTTCGGCCTCAGCCGCCACCACGCAAAAAATTACAGCCAAAACACAGCCTGCTATTACAGAAAAAGCCATGACATTCTTTTCATGATTCCTCATTTGCACACAACACCTTTCTATAGGCTTTTACAAAAGAATTAAGACCCGGATAAGTAGTTAATGGCATATGATCGACAAAAGTCAGAACGATCACTGATTATTGATAACCGGACACTTAATATACCTCACTTGCAGGACTTGATCAAGGAAAAACCAATCGACGCTTTTTTGCTTGCCAAAAACGCGCTTTTCGTGATATAATAATGCTAGCAGTTGGGGAAAAATCAAGGCTCTACGAAATCTGCAAAGCATGTGGATAACTTGTGGATAACTTGTGGATAACTAGACTTGCTATCTGACCAATTTTTCTCCAATATCCCAGTCCAAATGCGGCTTTCGCAGATCACTCCTGTGAGAGATTTGTTTTTGTGGCTGGCGCCCGCGTTTTTTCTGGAAAAACCCTTGTTCTTCACGTGTAAATTGTAGTCATATCAGTCGTTTACAGAGTTATCCACATATGTGCATAACTTTGTGTATAACTCCAAACTGTGGAAATATGGAGATAATCTTAACATATACCTCTTCATCCACAAAGAAAAGAGACTGGAATCCTACTGATAGTCTTATAGATCGGTATGTGTATAACTTGTGGATAACTTGTGGATAACTTTTTGGGTTCTGATACCACATATGCACAAATACATGTTATATTGAAAACCAATAGAAAGGATTATTGAGATGGCCGAGAAGACAGCGGTTGAAGTATGGTCAGAAGCTATGGATATCGTCGAGCGGAGTCTTGGCCAAACTGATATGAACCTCAAACTAACCAAGGCGGTATCACTAACCGATGGTGTTCTGTCTGTAATAGTACCTAGTATTGTGACCAAAGAAATCATAGAAGGTGAGCATCTGAAACAAATCAATAAGGCCCTGAGAGACATAATAGGTACTGATGTAAGTGTAGAATTTGACATAAAGGCAGAATATTGGATTGATCAAAGTGAAGCAAAAGAAAGTATAGTGTCCCCAAAGGAATCCGTTGATGCTTTCTCTTTGAAATCCAGATATACCTTCGACAGTTTTGTAGTAGGCCCAAGCAATCGGTTCTCCTACACGGCTTCACTAGCTGTAGCTGAATCGCCAGGTAAGGTGTATAATCCCCTGTATATTTACGGTCGCGTGGGACTGGGCAAAACTCATTTGATGCACGCGATCGGTAACTCGATGAAAAGTAACAATAGCAATTATAAAGTATCATACATGTCCTCCGAAAAGTTTACCAACGAAATGATAGAATCTTTAAGGCGTGGAACACCAATGCCTGAATTCCGAAACAAATATCGTACAGCGGACGTTTTGCTCATAGACGACATTCAGTTTATTCGCGGCAAGGATGGCACACAGGAGGAATTTTTTCATACTTTCAACGCCCTTTACGATGCCCAGAAACAGATTGTCTTAACGAGTGATAGCCACCCGCGGGACATACCAACTCTTGAGGAAAGACTCAGATCCAGGTTTGAATGGGGTCTGATAACTGTCATAGAACCTCCGGAAGTGGAAACCAGAATAGCGATTCTGAGGAAAAAGAGCGAAGAGCTGGGGATAAATAATCTCCCGGATGATGTGGCCATGTTCATTGCAGATCGTGTTACCACAAACATAAGAGAACTGGAAGGATGTCTTATCAGAGCTTTAGCTCTGGCCGATCTGGATAATGTACCCCTGTCAGTTGATCTGGTCAGAGAAGCGCTTAAAGACATTATACCCCCGGAATCTGAAGAATATGCGGATCTTGTAAACGTTGAATCCATTCAGAAGGTCGTTGCCAAATACTTCGGCGTCAAACCATCAGATTTAAGATCCACAAAGAGACCCAGAAACATCGCATTGGCAAGACACGTAGCCATGTATCTTTGCCGCCGTCTCACGCAACTGCCCCTCATAGACATAGGGAGAGATTTCGGCAAGAAAGATCACACAACAGTTATGCACGCCATCAGCAGAATCGAAGAAACTATGAAAAGCGATCCGAATTTTGAGAAAACTATAGAGCAACTTATGACGGAAATCAGGAATTACCAGGACTAAAGAAGTCGGATAAGCGATAAAGCTAGTAATAAAGCAATATAATGAGTATTTTCTATCAATAAAGACGATGAAAACAACACTTATGTGAATAACTTGTGGATAACGTGTGGATAACCTGTGGATAACACAAAATAATTTGTGGATAAGTTATCCACATTGTGGATATGTGGATAACTTGCATAGTTATCCACAAAGTTTTCCACACGTTATCCACATAGCTAAAGCAAGACAGGGTATAGCGTTGAGTGAGTTATCCACATATCCACATAGGCCTACTACTACTACTACTAAGTTTAAATAAAATATAATAGTAGTAATAGATCAACCGGATCCGGTTCTTTACCGGAGGGGAAAACTTGGTTTTTGGGAATGAATACGATGGATGATTAGGATGACCTTTTTACTGGGAGAATTGTTATGGAACTGAGTTTCGAAAGAGAAGATTTATGGGAAGCTATGCAAATAGTTGGTAACGTTGCAGCAAGTAGGAATACATTGCCAATCTTAGCTAACGTTCTGATCAGAACAGTAGAAGACCATATACAATTAGCCGCAACAGATTTGGAAGTTGGAGTGAAATCCGTAGTCAAAGGTGAAATTCTGGAACCAGGATCTATAACAATTCCTGCCAGAAAACTGGCTGATATAGTGCGAGAGCTTCCTGCCTCCACAAGTTCAGGGGAATCAGCCAAGGTCAGACTGACTACTCAGGCAAACGATAGAGTTGAAATTGATTGCGAGAAGGCAAAGTTCAGAATCGTAGGTCTAACTGATGAGGAATTCCCGCCTCTGCCTGAACTCGGTGATGATTTTCTCACAATTGATTCCGATATTTTAAGGCGCATGATCCAAAAAACGGCTTTTGCTGTGTCTACAGAAGAAACAAGACACTTTCTAAATGGGATTTACTTCTGCATAGACTCTGATTCCATAAAAATGGTGGCGACAGATGGCAAAAGACTAGCAGTCGCTACTAAACAGCAAACAGAATCTGTAGAGAAAGAAATCGGCGTTATCATTCCCACAAAAGCGGTTAATAACATTTTGAAAACCTTCGCAGATGAAGAAAATGTCAAGATCGCTCTCTTGGAAAATCAGATTTTATTTGCTACAGAAAACATGACCCTTATCTCCAGGCTAATTGAAGGTGAATATCCCGATTATAAAGCAGTTATGTCACCTGCTATGAGCAACGAGGTAAAGTTGATAGTTGATACGGAATATCTCCTATCCGTGATCAGACGCGTGTCATTGTTAGCAAATCCCAAAACGCCTTCAGTAAAAATGGAATCCAAAGAGACTGAACTCAGAGTATCTGCCAGTACACCAGAACTGGGAGAAGCGCAGGAACAGATGGAAGTGAAAATTGAGGGTGGTAATATTGAGATAGCTTTCAACGCTCGGTATGTTATGGATGTGCTGAGAAATGTTGAATCCAAAGAGGTTCTCTTCAAATTCAGAGATTCTCTAAGCCCTGTCTTAGTAACGCCGTCAGAAGAAAATGGGCAGGAATATATGTGCGTAATTATGCCTATAAGGTTTTAGAAACTTAAAACTTATGGTCAAACTCCAAGCTATTCATTGTGTTTCTTAGAAATGTTACGTTCCGAAATTTCCGCAATTATGAATCACTGAATCTTCAGTTCTCTGCTAGTGTGAATTTGATAACCGGCGAAAATGCTCAAGGGAAGACCAATATCCTGGAAGGCATATATTTCCTGTCTACAGCAAAGTCGCATCGGACAAGCCGGGATGATGAGCTGATTCAGCGTGGAAAACTGTGGTTTTATCTGAAGGGGCAGGTCTTATCTGGAAACGTATCCAACGTGGTAGAGATAACCAATGCCTGTGGAGAGAAAAAGAAGGTTAAAATAAACGGTAAGGCTCAAGAGAGAATATCCAGTGTTCTGGGCAGGATGAATGTGGTGATGTTTTCTCCTGAAGATTTATCACTGGTAAAGGGCGCACCTTCTGAACGCCGTAGATTCCTCGACATATTGATTTCCCAGATCAGTCCATCTTACTTGTATGCGCTTCAGGAGTACCTTGTGGCTCTTAGGCAGAGGAATGAATTGTTGAAGGGCATCAGAGATAAAAGAGCCAAAGCTGACTCTTTGGATTCATGGAATCTTCTCCTGGTAAAATCGGGAGTTGAGATTATTGAGCAGAGGGTCTCCATTGTTTCTGAATTAGCCAAACTTGCGAGGGAAAAGCATAATCAACTGACATCTCATCAAGAGGAATTGGGTGTAGAATATCAGTGCCAGTTGGAATCTGACCCCGATCTTGAATTTAAGCAGGTTTATGAAAAAAGCCTGAATAACCTTGCTGATTCAGATATAAGGCGTGGTTCCACATCTGTGGGACCGCACCGGGATGATCTGATATTTACCGTGGACGGTGTAGATGCCAGAAAGTTCTGTTCACAAGGACAACAGCGCACTGCTGTTTTATCGTTAAAGCTGGCCAATCTTGAGCTTATAAGTGGAAAGCTGAACGAATATCCCATTATTCTACTGGATGACGTTATGTCGGAGCTTGATGAGAATAGAGCTTCATTTCTCTTCGATCTGTTGGATAAAATACCCGTTCAGACGTTTTTAACAGCTACCAGTTTTGATAGCCTTCCGGCGAACTTCTCAGATTATGAGTCTTTCGTTGTGGAAAATGGCAGTGTAAGAAAAGGCAAGGCACCAAGCCCTAAGCTCTAAGCTATTATGGAACCGACAAGCATCAAAGGAATTTTGCAGAATGTATTAAGCCGTACAGGTTTGGATAAAAAGATTGAGGATTGTAGGGCTTTACTTCTGTGGGACGATATCGCGTCAAATCTGGCTTCCAGTACCGAACCCGTTGGCATCAATCGAGGGAGAATGACGGTAAATGTTACTGATTCTGTAGTTTTGCACCAATTAACATTCTACAAAGAAAAATATATAGACAAGATCAATCTGATGCTGGGCAAGCGCGTTGTCAGGGATATTGTTTTCCGTATAGGCAAAGTCGAAAAGGTGAAAAAGGTAAAAGAAACCAGAGATGAATACATTGAAAAACTTCATAGCGTAAAACTGGATGAAAATGAAATGGCTCGAATAGACGAGATAATCGCACAGGTTGATGACGAGGAAATACAAAACTCCCTGAGGGAGATATTTATTAGCCAGAGCAAGCTGACAAAAATGAGAAAGGGGGAAATTTAGGTTTTGGATTCGCGATCTCTTCGCTACTTTAATCTGAAATTGCAAATCCAAAATCAAAAATACATAATATGTCATCTTACAACGCCAAAGATATTCAGGTTCTGGAAGGATTAGAAGCTGTCAGGAAGCGTCCGGGTATGTATATTGCTAACACCAGTTTCGATGGTTTGCATCAACTGGTAACTGAACTGGTGGACAACAGCATTGACGAAGCTATAGGGGGATACTGCTCAGAGATCGAGGTGATTGTACATACAGATAACAGCGTCACGGTTGTTGACAATGGTCGCGGTATTCCGGTAGATATGCACGAAGACGGCAGGCCTGCTCTGGAAGTTATTATGACCACTCTTCATTCCGGGGGAAAATTTGATGGGAAGAGCGATATTGGATATAAAACAGCCGGAGGGCTTCACGGAGTTGGACTTTCAGTGGTAAACGCCCTGTCAGAGTGGTTTCAGGTAGATGTGAGGAGAAATGGAAAGGTCTACAGACAGAGGTACGAAAAAGGCGATCCGGTAACTAGCATGAAAGTAGTGGGCAAAAGCGATAATACCGGAACCACACATACTTTTATGCCGGATACGACTGTGTTTGAGGATACTGACTTCAGTTTTGATACCCTGTCCAACCGGCTGAGGGAACTTGCTTTTCTCAACAGAGGAGTGAAAATATCCCTCATGGATGAGGGAACAGGTAAGGATCGGACTTTCCAGTATGAGGGTGGAATTGTTTCTTTCGTCCAATTGTTAGATCAAAATAAGAACACGCTACACAGAGACCCAATATATATTCAGAAAGAGCGGGACGACGTTCAGGTCGAAGTGGCCCTGCAGTTTACCGACGACTACTCTGAGCAGGTGTTTTCATTTGCCAATAATATCAACACACATGATGGTGGAACTCACTTAACCGGGTTCAAAACGTCCCTGACGCGAGTCTTCAATACTTATGCACAGAACAACAAGCTTCTTAAAGATTCTGAGTCGAGCTTGCAGGGAAATGACATCAGGGAAGGCTTAACGGCTGTGGTGAGTGTAAAAGTGCCTGAACCGCAGTTTGGCGGACAGACTAAAAATAAGCTGGGCAACAGAGAGGTTCAAGGCATTGTGGAGTCTGTTGTGAACGAGGAGTTAGGTACTTTCCTGGAGGAGAATCCATCAGTCGCTCGTTCCATAGTCAAAAAAAGTTTTCTGGCCGCTCAAGCCAGAGAAGCTGCTAGAAAGGCGAGAGAGCTAACCAGACGAAAAGGCGCGCTGGATGGTGCTTCCATGCCAACAGAACTGGCTGATTGTAGTGAAAGGGATCCCGCTGCCAGTGAGGTGTTCCTCGTCGAGGGTATTTCAGCAGGCGGATTGGCAAAACAGGCCAGGGACAGGAGATTTCAGGCCATTCTTCCCATGAGAGGGAAAAGCATAAATGTTGAGAAATGGCGTCTGGACAGGGTGTTGGCAAATAACACCATAAGGACTCTGATCACTGCTCTCGGTACGGGCATTGGTCAGGACGACTTCGATCTATCAAGACTCAGATATGGAAAAGTCATTATCATGGCCGACGCTGATGTGGACGGTGCGCACATTAGAACTCTGATCCTGGCGTTCTTCTACCGGCAGATGGCGGAACTGATCCAGAAGGGACATCTTTATATTGCCCAGCCCCCGTTATACAGGGTCTCCAGAGGGAGAAGGCAGAGTTATATCGAAAATGAGCAGGAGATGAGTAAATATCTCTTTGAGCTGGCTCTTTCCGGAGTGACTGTAACAAATGTCAAGCGAGACAAGCCTTATACTGATCTCCAATCTCACAATATAGTGGAATGGATCTACGATATGGACGACCTGTTTATGGATTTGCAGATCAGAGGCATAGACGCGGAAAGGTTGTTCAAAGAGAGATTTATCCAGGAAATCGAAACGCCGATATACAGAGTGAGAACGGATAAGGGAGAGTATTTCAGATTCGAGGGTGAATTGCTTGATGTTGAGGATCAGTCCAGCATTCACTATCCAGAGCAGCTTGACATGCTCTCAAGTCAGGAGGATGAGGAAGCTGAGGTAGTTATCGAAGACGCGTCCGATCTGACGGAGATCAG
>Ga0272442_10010035_pt1 | contig 11723 bp, 10 predicted proteins | sample SSMForm2O_FD_200262 | JGI IMG/M metagenome (GOLD analysis project Ga0272442, IMG submission 200262) | Marine sediment archaeal communities from Little Sippewissett salt marsh, Falmouth, MA, United States - SSM-Form-2O | ecosystem: Environmental > Aquatic > Marine > Wetlands > Sediment ...
GCAAGGGCACGCGCTGCAAGACGGCGGTGTGGGACACACGCTGATCTTTGCCGAGGCGCGCGGCGGTCGCGATGTGATGGCACGCTCGCAAACGCGCAAGCTGATCCTGAGCAGTGGTAAGAACGAGAACCTCTTCTTCGATCTGGAGAAGGACCCACAGGAGATGCGTAATCTCTACGGCTCGGAGGCGTACCGCAGAGAGATTGAGGCGATGGAGGCGGCCTTGTCGGTGTGGCGCTGCAAGGAGGCCAAACCCAAGCCATATCTCGACCAGGGAGCACCGCAAATCAATCAGCCCAACGTGCCGCCGCTCGACCTGAGCCATCGCCAGGCGATTCAGGAGTACTACCGCCGAAAGATGTACGCCCTGCAAGGCCGCACTTAAGACGGTTCAGCGATCCTGCGCCGCGAAGCGCTGCCACTGGCCTTTCAGAGCCTGCACACGCTGCGGTTCCTCAGCCGTCAGATCCTTCGTCTCGTACGGATCGGTCGCCACGTCGTAGAGTTCGGCGCCTGTGCCGTCGTTCTTGAGAATGAGCTTCCAGTCCCCACTTCGCACGGCTGAGAATCGTGGCGCTTTCCAGTACAGGGACCGGTTCGCTTCGTCCTGGGCCTCCCCCGCGATTGCAGGCCAAACGTTCGTGCCGTCCCAGTCCAGGTCTTTGTCGGACGTGTAACCGGCCAGCGTGCAGAGCGTGGGCATCCAATCGACGATGTGGATCGCCCTGTCACAGACGCCCGGCTTCAGAACGCCGGGCCAGTTCGCCAGGGCAGGCACGCGGATGCCTCCCTCGTAGACGTCGCCCTTCCAGCCGCGCAGGGGCCGGTTGTCGCCCAGGACCGTGTGCGGCTTGTCGGCATAGCGTCCCTTGTATTGCTCACTACTCTGCCAACTCCTCTGTCCGCCGTTGTCACTGACGTAGACGACGAGCGTCTCGTCACGCAAGTGCAGGCGGTCGAGCGCCGCGAGGATGCGTCCGATCCCTTCGTCCATATGGGTGATGCTCGCGGCCAGCCAGCGTCGCGACGGCTCGGCGATCTTGCCTTCGTAGAGTGACATCCACTTCACCGGCTCGTCCAGCGGATAGTGCGGGACACTGTAGGCAACATAAAGGAAGAAAGACTTGTCGTGATCCGATTCGATGACGCGCACGGCTTCGTCGGTGATCAGGTCGGTTGCGTGTCCTGTCTCGTCGAGGTATTCGTCGTTGCGGTGCCAGGAGGGGACGCCGGTCTTGTAGTGATGCGTGTAGGGATCGATCTGGCCATGGAAGTACCCATATGAGGTATCGAAACCATACCGGCGCGGCGTGCACTGCGGCGGCGAGCCCATGTGCCACTTGCCGCTAATGTGCGTTGTGTAACCGCCGCGTCGCAGCGCCTCGGCCAGCGTCACCGTGTCGTTATCGAAGATCTCTCCGTAGGCTGGGGATGTCACACCGTAACGGCTCGGATAACGACCGGTCATCAGACCGACCCGCGTCGGCGTGCAGGTCGGCATCACATAGTGTCGATCGAAACGCACACCGTCTCTCGCCAGCCGGTCGATGTTGGGCGTTTGAATCACCGAGCCATGGTAGCCCACGTCGGCCCAACCCATATCGTCGGCGATGATGAAAACGATGTTTGGCGTCTTCGTTCGCTTCCGGTCGCCGCGCACGAGCCGACCGGTGCACGCCATGCCGACAATGCTACCCAGAGAACACTGTAGAAACGCACGGCGGGTCAGCGCATGGCATACCCTTGCAGTCATCATCGGCGATCCTCCCATAGAGTCCATGATCCGGCTCACAGCGAAAGACAACGAGCGGGACATTCCAAAGTGGATTATGGCAAGAGGCGACAGCTTCTGTCAACCTTTGCCAGGACTGCCTCTGGCCGGCGAGGGGCCTATAGACATGGGGCCCATCCCTCGCCCGCCGGCAAGGCAGTCGAGAGATGGGCCCATCTATGTGAGTCGATCAGATTGTCTTAGAAGTGGTGCACCAGGCGCAAGTTGAAACGATCACCTTCCGGGCGACTGTGCGCGTGCGACTCGAAATACGCATTGAAGAACAAATGCGTCTCCTGCGAGAAGCTCCACATCGCGCCGGGGCCGATGCCAAAGACCTGCTCCCGCCCACTCGTGTCGTTGCCATTCGATTCGGAGGCGGTCGTCTGCCGGAGGTAGTACCCGTTGACGCCGGCACGCAACTGCTTCGGCAGCACCTCATAACTGACGGCGAAATTCGCATGGAACGCATCGCCCGCCTCGGACTCCCTGACAGCGGGAATGCCCGGGAAAGGATCGTCGTTCTTGGCGTTCCACAGATAGTGCGCCCGGACTGTGCCGGTCAGCTTGGGGGTGAAGAAATACGTGCCCGCCCAGTACGGGTTGAACGAGAAGAAATTGCTGCCTGGGTTCAGCGCGTCCTCGTCACAGTACTTGCCTGTTGGGAAGATACACTGCAACTCGACGCGGTGCATGAACTTTGGTCCGTTCGAACCCATGATCGGATCCCATTGCAGGAACGGACCGACGAGAACATCGCCGATGCCTCCGGCGTTGTCCGGCACTGCCGGGTCAGCGTCGATGTACACAAGCGGAACGATGACATCGACACCCCACTTGCCACCGAGAAACAGCTCCTGGTCGGACTGGTAGATGAGTTGGTTCAAGCTGACCCACACATCCACGCCGGTGTCCGGAGGACCGTCAGCGAGTTCGTCGGCCGTGTAGAACTGAATGTACTCGGTGAAGTACCACCCGGGGCCGGCCGGCGGGCCACCGTCCATGAAGCTGGTGAAGCCCAGGTTCACCGAGGGTTGATCGAAGGCGCCAACCGGCGTCGCCAACAGACCGGCCAGCAACACGCACACCCCCACCACGAGCAATCTACAATGACTCATGATCGACCTCCTTAAAAGAATCAGCGTCGGGCGTCCGCACCAGCCCTTTCCACAGTAATTCCACCGGTATTAGCCAAAATCATCGGCCATGTCACCTGTTTTTCTGCACTATTTCTGTGCTAGCGGCCCTGCAAGTGACCCCCGTGGCCCCTGTCACCGACTACTTCCACTGGCAGTCAAACCGCTCGAGAAACGGCAGAAATCCCTCCTGGCGGCCAATGTGCAGACCCCACTCGATCATCTTACCCTCGCCCTTGCCACGGAATGCGCCGGGTCGGTACGCGCCGGGCGCGCTGGGAACCTGATCCAGATTCATCATCTTCCAGAACTTCAGACCATCCGGGGCATACTGCACGGTACGCCGAATCCCTTCCGGCCCGATGTTTATCAGCGCCGCCACCCCCGTATCCAGCGGCCAGACCAGAACTTCGTGACCACCTCGGATTACGGGATTGCCGGCGTACTTCTTATAGGGCCCTTCGGGACGCTCCGCAATCGCCACACCCATCATGGTGTTGGCGGGCGTGTTGTCCCACTGGCGGCCCTTGTAGTACAGCCAGTATCTCCCATCGCGAACGATCAAACAGGCGTCGTCAACGCGCATGCTGTCGAAGTGCGCGGGATCGTCGCTGCACGTAAGAATCGGGTTGGTCGCGAGTTTCCGCCAAGGACCGTCCGGCGAATCCGCTACGGCCAGACCTATGGCGCTTTTGGTCACCTTGTTGCCCTTGTTGGTGAAAGGCTTGGGCACGCCGGTATAGAACAGGTAGTACTTGTCCTCAGCCTTGAGAATGTTCGGCGTGAAGACGCTCTGCGCATCCCAACTGTCCTCGGGCCCGCGCGGCAGCGCCTCGCCCTTCTCAACCCACGTGCGCCCATCGGCCGACGTCGCATACCACACGGTCGCATCGTAGCCATGCGGCACGTGACTCTTTGTATACCACGCGTAGTACGTATCGTCTGTCTTGAGAGAATTGCCCTGGTAGTATAGTTCGCGCGTCCTGATGATATCGCTCGGATCGCGGCGCATCACCCCCTGCTCAGGTCCCAGGCCGTGAGCCCCTGAGTAACTGACGATCATCTCGCGCGCTTCAGGAAGCGGGTAGGTCGACAGGTCGATGCAATAGTAGTACCCGCCGTCGACGACGGGTCCCGGGAAATCAATGTAGACATAGGATTTCGCCAGCAGGAACGCATCGAGCACGAACGCCATATGCCCAGAGAATGTCTCGCGTCGGAAATCGCGTGGAAGCAGAGGAGCCATCAGCAAGATATCATCACGACTACGGTCTTCCTTCCAGATGTACGGTCGAAAGTTCTGCTTCTCAGGCGGGATCTTGTCCCGACACACGATCAAGTAGGTGCGAAGATACTCCCGGGGGTTAGGCGCCGTGGTCAGCATGACATTGTATTTGTCGTCCTGTCCCGGCTCAGGCAGAATGCGAACCCTAAGGCCGTACTGCCGTTGGTTCTCGTGCGTGACGCGGGCAAACTCACTGAACTGCCCGTGCGCACTCCGGGCGAAGAGAATAACGAATATGCCCATCACAACGGTCGCCACCATTCGTCGCTTCATGCCGCGTCCTCCAGTATCAAAGGGTCTTCCGCGCAACATCAGAATACGGGAGCCAACGTGAAAAGGCAAGCAGGGATAAGGCTTGTGCTCGCACAACGCAATCGGTAGACTCACACAACAGAGAACACGGCAATTGTCACAGCGGCGAAAGGAAATGGCCATGTCGATTCGATGCTGTATCATCTCATGCCTGATCGCGGCAACGCTGCTGGCGGGCTGTGCGAGCGTGAAGGAATCCTCCGAAGCGGGCTTTGTGCCGCTGTTCGATGGCGCGACCTTCACCGGGTGGGAAGGCAACCTGGAGATCTTTCGCATCGAAGACGGCGCCATCGTGGGTGGTACGCTGGAGGCACCGATACCGCATAACGATTTCCTCTGTACGCGCCGGATTCACAGTGATTTCGAGTTGCGCCTCGAGGTCAAGCTGCTGGGCGAGAACGCCAACGCGGGCATCCAGTTCCGCTCCCGCCGCATCCCCGACCATCACGAAGTCATCGGCTACCAGGCCGACATGGGCCAGCAGTACTGGGGCTGTCTCTATGATGAGTCACGCCGCAGGAAGATCCTGGCCGGTGTCACGCGCGAGCAGGCCGCCGAAATCGTTCGCGCCGGCGACTGGAACGACTACGTCATTCGCTGCGAAGGCGACCGCATCCAGCTCTGGCTCAACGGCGTCCAAACCGTTGACTATACAGAGACCGATGAGACCGTCGAACGAACCGGCATCATCGGCCTGCAAATCCACGGCGGCCCGCCCAGCGAGGCGTGGTATCGCAACATCCGCATCAAGAGGCTCTGAGGACCGCGTCCGTCGCCTCGTCCAGGATCGCCCAGATGCGCTCGAGCCATGCCTCGTGTTCGGGCTTCATCAGAACCGATCGCAGACACGTCACGTGATCACAGTCGCCCTCCACGCCGGCCCCGTCGAGATCGAAGAACGCCACCGGCAGTTCAGCCAGCGCCAAGTGAAGTTGACGCCGCGCCGCCTCGTCGAAGAGTTGTCGCGCCGGACCGGACGATTCGCTGACACGTGCGGCATGTACCATCCACACGACAATATCCAGCTCAGGCACGAACGCCGGGACGAAGCGCTCGTCGGCAAGCAGCCTACCGTGCAGCGCCAGCGCCGCCCGCCGTCCGGAAGCCAGCCCCTGTGCGAATGGCCCCCCTTTGACAAGCGGCAGCAGCTTCATCGTCGCCCACAGCGCCACGGCCGACGCGCCGGCCCGTGAACACTCCAGGCTGATCTCCCCCAAATGAAGCTCGGCCGAACTGAAGTAGGTATAAGGCGAATCGTGTTTGTAGAACCGCCCCACCTCCGGGTCCCGAAACAGCACGCATCCGCATCCGTAGGGCTGAAGACCATGCTTGTGCGGATCGATCACCAGCGAATCGACCTGCCCCAGCCGGTTGTATACACCCCGCGCCGATTCGCCGAGATTGTCCACCAGCCCGAAGTAGCCCCCATACGCCGCATCGGCATGCAGGCGAAAGCCATACTCATCGCGCAGCGTCAGCAACTCACCCAGTGGATCGACCGACCCGGTCGCCGTCGTCCCCACCGTCGCCACCACCGTACCAACACCACCCTTATCGAGCTGTCGCTTCAGCGCCTCAACATCGAGCCGGCCGAACCGGTCACAGGCCACAGCCTCGAACGGCAGGCCCAATACGCCACTGATGCGTCCGTGCGTGTAATGCGCCTGCTCGGAAGCCACCACCGTCGCGCCGGGGTGCAACTGCCCGGCCACCCAAAGCGCTTCGAGATTCGCCATCGTCCCGCCGCTGGTCAGGTGACCGAGATGTGTTGACCAGCCGATCATCGTCGCGATCTGGGCGACCGCTTCCTTCTCCATTTGCGAGCTGGCCCGCCCCCCGTCCAGTGCGTGATTGTTCGGATTGATCCACATCGCCAGCGCGTAGGCCAGCCGCGCCACGGGATGCGGCGGCTTGAGCATTTGCCCGGCGTAAAGCGGATGGAAGTAAGGATAATTGTCCCCCAGCCGGTCGGCCACGTCCATCAGCACGCGCTCGACCGCCTCGGCACCAGCGAGAGACTCAGCCGCAGCCGGCAACGACGGGAAACGCGCATCAAGCCGCTCCAGCGCCGCCTGCAAAACACCCAGCGACTCCCGCTCCAAAACATGTGGCTCAGAGTCACTCATAGCCACCGCCTTTCTAACCTGGTTCCCTGCGCCCCGCTACTCAAGCTTGGTGCGAAGAATCCACTCGGCCTTATCCATCTTGGGTGGCTTATACGACGCCAGTTGAGCCAGCAAACCTTCAGGTTTCTCGTCGACCAGCAGCAAGGCGCGATGGGCCCCGTCGATGAATCCTTCGCTCGTGGCGTGATCGACAAAACGAATCGCATGATCGTAGTAGCCACCGACGTTGAGCAACCCCGCCGGCTTGCCGTGAAATCCGAGCTGCGCCCACGTCAGAATCTCGAACAGCTCCTCCATCGTTCCGAACCCGCCCGGCAGTGCGACGAACGCATCGGCCAGCTCCGCCATCAGCGCCTTGCGCTCGTGCATGTCCCCCACCACCCGCAACTGTGTCGCCTCCTTCAGGCCCAGGTCCATCTCTTCCAGCGCCTTCGGGATCACACCGATCGCCTCGCCCCCCTGCTCCAGCACCGTCCGCGCGAGCACCCCCATCAACCCGATCTTGCCCCCACCGAAGACCAGACCGAGCCCCCGCTCGACCAGCGCCAAGCCGACGGCCCGCGCCGCCTCGGCATACTCAGGACGCTCACCCACGCCGCTGCCACAATAGACACACACCCGTTTCATTCGCTGCTCACCTGCAATTGAGGACGGCATCGCCGCTGCCACAATGTCGTCAAGAACGAAGGCACAAGCCTAGTGCGCCGCCACCGCGCTGTCAAACCCAATCCCATCCCACCCGGCAACCATACCCAAGCCAGTGAGCGTTCGCCGAAAGCACCCTTGACATCCCCCGCCACCAAGTCGCATAATCGTATTTGCGACAGCGGAATCTGGCACCTTTTGACGCAAGAAGATGCAGACGAACAAACCAGGGCCCCAGGGGCGTTTCGTCGTCTTCGCCTCGCAGAGAAGGAGTGTAACCTATGGATCCGATCGTCAGCAAGTGCGGCTATCGCTGTGATCTCTGCCTGTGCTTCGAAGCCAACCTCAAGGACGACTCCGACAAGCAGCAATTCAGCGACGCCCTGGCCAAGTACTATAACTACCACCTCTCGCCCGACCAGATCGGCCCCTGTAGAGGATGCCAGGCGGCCGACGGCCCCCCCGATACGAACTGCCAGGTCTACCCCTGCGCTCAAGCGAAGGGCCTCGACAACTGCGGCCAGTGCCCCGACTTTGGCTGCGACAAGCTCAAGACCCGCATGGACAATGTGGAGGAATGTCTCAAGAACCACCCGGACATCCCGCAAGCCGACTACGACAAGTTTTTCCGTCCCTATCTCAGTCGCGGCGTCCTCATGGACGTCCGCCTGGCCCTGAAAGACTGAGCCCCAGCCGACCCGAACTCCCTTTCAGTCCACCAGCGTGAACTCGGGCAGACGCACGATCTCGCCGCCCTTTTCCGTCGACTGATGCGCGCATAGTCCGACGCACGTCCAGTTGGCGCTGAGCGCGGCGTTGGGCCAGGGCTCGCGGCCATCGCGCAGCGCCGAGACGAACTCGTTGACCAAATGCGGATGCGAACCCCCGTGTCCACCGCCCTGGATAAAGGACAGATGATCCGCATCCTGAATCGAACGGGTGAACTTGCGAATGGGTTCCGGCAGCAGATGCGCGTAGTCGGGAACCGTCACGCGCTCAGGGATCTCCGGCTCGGGCTTCTTGGCCGTGTGAATGACGTGCTCGGCGCCCTCGACCAGCGCCCACTCGAAGCTCTTCTTCGTCCCGTAGACGTCGAAGCTCTCGCGATATTGCCGGGCCGTGTCGAACAGGAACCGCCAGATGTGGGCCGCCACGTCCGAGTCCTTGATCTTGATATGGCACGACTCGACCGCGTACTTGTTGCCGCTCTTCTTCGCCAGAGCCGGGTCGATGGTGCCCGAGCCCAGACATGAAATATACTCCGCCCGCCCCTTGACCAATCCCAAAACGGGCGAGACCACGTGCGTGGCATAATGCATCGGGATCATTCGCTCCCAGTACTCGGGCCACCCCTCCATATCCTGGGGATGCGACGCCTGCATGTACTGAACCTCGCCCAGCTCGCCTTTCTCGTACATCTCCTTGATGAAAAGAAACTCGCGGCTGTACACCACCGTCTCGGCCATCATGTACGTCAGGCCCGTCTCTTTCACCAGCGACACGATCTGCTCGCACTCCGCGATCGTCGTCGCCATCGGCACCGTGCACATCACGTGCTTGCCCGCCTTCAGCGCCGCGATCGACATCGGCGCGTGGTCGCCGATCGGCGAGTTGATATGCACGTAATCGACGGCCGGATCGCTCAGGAGCTCCTCGTAATCCGTATAGCGCTTCGCAATACCGCAGGCATCGCCAATCTCGTTGAGCTTCGCTTCATTGCGCCGGCAAATCGCGTATAGGTTCGCGTCCGGATGCGCTTGGTAGATAGGAATGAACTCCGCCCCGAAACCCAGCCCCACGATCGCCACGTTGACCTGCCCGCTCTTGGCCATGATGCGCTCCCTTCCTTACGCCCATCTCGTCGTCTCCGGTCGGCTCGTCACGGCCCCCGCCGACCGTCACACCACCCTAATCATCTCGCTCCCTGCCGTCAAATCCAAAACCACCCGGCAGAGTCGTCAGCGTGTACCGGTCGCGCTTCTGTCCTGCGGTCACGACAGCCAATCGAAGGGAACGCGCTCCCGCCGTCCAGGAAGCGCAGAGCTAGTTCATTTCCTTGATCTTCAGCTTGCGGAAGTAGATCGGCGCCCCCGCGTGCTTGCCTTGCAGGCCGATGTGTCCGTGCGTCGGCAACTCCGCAAAGGGCGTGCTCAGCCACGACGGAATCTCGCTGCCGTCGGGGTTCTTTTCGGCGCTGGTCCACAGCGACATGTCCATCTCCGTCACCACCTCGCCGTTCAGCGCCACGGTGATCATCTTGTCCTGACACGTCACCGTCATCCGGTTCCACTCGCCCGCCTTTTTGACCGCGCTTTTCGTCGGCGCCAGATGTCCGAAGATCGCCGCGCAGTGCCACGTCGCCGGCTGACTCGCCCACTGCTCTGCGAAATCGTCGGCAATCTGCACCTCCACCGAATTGGGGATCCAATCGTCGCGGTTCGAGCAGTAGACAATCACGCCACTATTGGTCCCCGCCGCCGTCTGGAACTCCAGATCGATCGTGAAGTTGTCGTAGTCCTTTTCCGTCCAGATCGCCTGGTCCTCGCTGGCCGTCAACACACCGCCTGCGACAGTCCAGATCCCTTCCGGGAAGATGGCGTTCGAAAGATCGTTTGCGAAGAGGTCGCCCCAAGACGAGCTGTCCGGATGCACCGCCGACGCGGGCGCCTCCGTCGGAGCCTCGCCGGATGGCACCGGCTCTTCCTCCTTCGCGCAGCCACCCAAAACCACCGCCCCAATAACCACAAGAGACACGACCATCCGTAGCTTATCTCGCGTCATCGTACTTCCCTTCCCAATGTGGATTTCGCACTTACCTGCCAAGCCGCCACCTGCCCTCGCTGCACCGCACCAGACCCATCCCACCATCCGTCCATCATCAACACGGCGGTGGCATGAACTGGCGAGCGACTGCCCTGGTGCGTCGATGCGGTAGCAGACACGTTATTCGGCCTGGGGCTCGGGTGTCTCATCCTGGACGGCCGGCGTCTCGGCGCCATTCTCATCGAGCGGCATCGCCTCACCGTCTGCCTCAACCGCTTCCTCAGGATTCTTCTTCTCGAGCTTCTTCTGCCGCTTCTCTTCCTTCTTTTTCTTCTTGGCTATCTCTCTCCGGCGTTTCTCGAAACTATACTGGTTCCTTGCCAAGCTAATCTCCTTCTACAAAGCCTCTCTATCATCACACGCACAGCCCACCAAGCCTTCGCGTCCGGCCCGACTGGGTCTGCTCATCCGGTTGTAACCCAAACAGCCGCATAAGTCATGGCATTTCCCCCGATTTCTCTGCCCCCACGCTCCACGGACACCCGGCAAGCGAACATACCTGCCCCATTTCTGGACCCAGGAGCCTCACTCTGACGATAGAATCAATGGAACAGACGCCCTTGGGCCCAACTGACAGGCAAAAAACCGCCGTCGGCAACCACATGCCAACATTGGATGGGAAGACACCTATGACAAGCACCGAAATCTGGCTCCAGGAGTGGCATGAAAGCGATGAACAGGTGACCGTAAGCGCCGCCATCGAGCAGACCGGCGAGCCCCGCCGGCAGCTCTGGTATCGCGTCCCCATCAAATGGAAAAGCGCCCTGACCGGCCGCGCCGATCCGTTCATCGCCGGCGTACTCTTCGACGCCATGCACGTCGGCGGGAAGCTCATCGTCCATGGCGACGTATCACCGTCGCTCTTACACAACATCGACGAGTTCCAGCGGGCCTGGAACAAGTGGCGCCCCGAGCTCTATCAACTCACCGAGATCGTGCCCGACCAGATCTCTGAAGCCCCCGAGCCCGAGACCTCCGCCGCCGTGATGACCTTCTCCGGGGGCGTCGACTCCTGCTTCACCGCCTGGCGACACCACGCCAAACTCGCCGGGCCCCAGCAGTGCGACCTCCGCGCCGGCATCATCGTGCACGGATTCGACATCCCTCTGAACACACCGGCCGACTACGACAGAGCCGCCGAAAACGTCCGCCGCATGCTCGCCACCATCGGCATGGAACACATCCCCATGGCCACGAACTTCCGCGAACTCAAGGGCCACTGGGAGGACGTCCACGGAGCCGCCGTGGCCTCGTGCCTGATGCTGACCCAGGCAGGCTTCTGCCGCGGCCTGATCGCCAGCTCCTACGCCTACTCCTATCTCGCCTTTCCCATCGGCTCGAACCCATTGACCGACGGCATGTTCTCCAGCAAGACCTTTCCCGTCATCCACGACGGCGCCGGCTTCGCCCGCCTCGAAAAGACCCGCGCCGTCGCCCAGTGGCCCGCCCTGCCCAAGTACCTGCGCGTCTGCTGGAAGGGTCCTGACTACGACCGCAACTGCGGCCGTTGCCAGAAGTGCGTCAGCACCGCGTTGCACTTCCGCCTCGCAGGCCTGCCGGAGATGGAATGCTTTGGCCCCGGCGTCACCAACCGCGAACTCTTCTGGATGTCCTACCCCACCGTC
>Ga0272442_10010036_pt1 | contig 11723 bp, 9 predicted proteins | sample SSMForm2O_FD_200262 | JGI IMG/M metagenome (GOLD analysis project Ga0272442, IMG submission 200262) | Marine sediment archaeal communities from Little Sippewissett salt marsh, Falmouth, MA, United States - SSM-Form-2O | ecosystem: Environmental > Aquatic > Marine > Wetlands > Sediment ...
GTGATAGTCGAGCCCCTTCGCAATGCAGTCATCGATCAGCAACGACAAAAACGGCGCTGGCAAATGCCGCGCATATAACTGCTCGATGATGTTGTTCCCCCGAACCTTCACCTCCACGAAGTGCCCGAGCTGCTTGCGGAACGCCTCGAACAGCGCCTCGAATGATTCGAACCTGTCCACCTCGCCCGTCTCAAGGCCGATGCGCCGCCCCGTCCGCGGATCCACCCCGTTGTGCAGCGTCACCTCGAAGATCTTCGGCAGATTCATGTACCCCGTCAGGTTGTAGTTCTCCTTCCCGAACGCCCCCACCTCCACGCACCCGCTCGCCCCCCCGTCCCGCGCGTCCGCCACGCTCTTGCCCTGACGCACCAGCTCCTGCACGATCACGTCCGTGTTGAAGAGCGACGGCTGGCCGAATCCCGTCCGCACGATCCTCCCCGCCCGCTTCACGAACCGGTCCGGACTCTTCTTGCTCACCTGCACGCATGAACTCGGTTGCAGCAGCCGCATCTCTTCGATTACGTCGAGAATCAGGAACGTGAGCTCGTTGACCGCGTCGCTCCCGTCCGCCTTCACCCCGCCCGTGTTGATCAGCGCGAAATCCGTGTACGTCCCGCTCTCCGCGGCCGTCACCCCCACCTTCGGCGGCGCCGGCTGATTGTTGAACTTGATCCAGAAGCACTGCAGCAGTTCCCGCGCCGTCTCTTCCGTCAGCGACCCGTCTTCCAGCCCCGCCCGGTAGAACGGGTAAAGATGCTGATCCAATCTCCCGGGGTTGAACGAATCCCACGTGTTCAGCTCCGTGATCACGCCCAGGTGCACGAACCAGTAATACTGCAACGCCTCGTGGAAATCGCGCGGCGCGTGACCCGGCACCCACCGGCATGCCTCCGCGATACGCCCCAACTCCTCCTTCCTCACCGCGTCCGTCTCCCCCGACGCCAGCGCCTCCGCCGCCTCCGCGTGGCGCTCGGCGAAGCGTATCAATGCCCGGGCGCAGATCCCCATCCCCTTCAATTCCTCTCGCTTCGCCCACGATTGACCGTCAGCCAGGTAATCGATGCGCCCCAGCGACGACTCGATCTCCTGCATGAAATCGAGGAACCCCTTCCGGTAGATCTTGTCGTCAAGCACCGTGTGTCCCGGCGCCCGCTGCTCCATGAACTCCGTGTAGATCCCCGCTTCGTACGCCGCCTTCCACTCCTCGCTCATTTCCCCGAAGATCAGCTCGCGCATCGAACGACCCCGCCAGAAGGGGATGATCTCCTCGCCGTACACGCGCTTCGCCTCGTCGCTTACCGCGAACGCCGTCTTCTCCCGCCGGTCCAGCGTCTCCAGGTCCTCCAGGCTGTGACAGCAGATCTCCGGATACGTCGGCGTCGCCTTCGGCGCCGGCCCCCGTTCGCCCACGATCAGCTCCCCCGCGTTGATGCAGATCGTCTTGCGCTCCATGAAATGCGCGAACGCCTTGGCGCGCAGCACCGCCGGCGAAAGCGCCTCCTCAATCCCCCGATAAAACGCCGTCACCAGCTCCGCCCGCTCCGTCGAGATCCTCGGCTTCGCCTCGAGGCTCTGCCGACGCAACCACGCTACCCGTTCCGTCATGCTCATCGCGCTTCACCTCGCACCGTCACCGTCAGCCCCATGCCCGCCAGCGCGCCCACCGCCTCTGCGATCGCTTCCTCCGACGGCGGCGCCAATCCCGCCAGCCGATACGTCTGTCCCACCATCGCGTGCTTCTCAATTCCCAGCCGCTCGTATGGCAGCACATCCACCGGGTACACCACCTCCAGCGAACACACGAACTCCCCCAGCCGCCGCAGATTCTCCTCACCGTCGTTGATCCCCGGAACCAGCGGCACTCGCACGATCACCTCCCGTCCCTCCCGCGCCAGACGCCGCAGATTCTCCTTGATCACGTCGTTCGACACCCCGCAATACCGCTCGTGCGCCGCTCCATCCATCAGCTTCAGGTCATACAAAAACAGATCCGCCGCGCCCGCGATCGGCGCGAACACCTCCGTCTCCGCGAACCCCGTGGTATCCACCGTCGTGTGCAGCCCCTTCTCCCGGCACAACTCCAGCAACGTCAAAAGAAACCCCGGCTGCTGCAACGGCTCGCCCCCCGAAAACGTCGCCCCGCCCCCGGACTCGTCATAAAACACCCGGTCCTTCAACACCTCCTCCATCACCTCGACCGCCGTCATCTCCCGCCCCGCGATCTCCCGCGCCTCCGTCGGGCACGCCGCCGCGCACGCCCCGTCCAGCATGCACCGATCCCGATCGAGCCGCGGCAAAGACCCGTCCAGCGTCATCGCCCCCCTCCGGCACGCCGCCACGCACAGCCCGCAGCCGATGCACCGCCCCCCGCGCAGAATCGGCTCCCGTTCCGCCGACCGGCTCTCCGGGTTGTGGCACCACCAGCATGTCAACGGGCATCCCTTGAAGAACACCGTCGTCCGGATCCCCGGACCGTCGTGGATCGCGAACCGCTTGATGTCCAGCACCATGCCCATCACACATAGTCTAGACCCCTTCCCCCGCATCACCCGTCCCCGAACGCCTCCCCGCGCTCCCCGTGCCGCCTGCGCTCGGCCCTGCCGCCCCGCTGCCCCTCCCGTTACCGTTCCCCCTCGATCCCCAGATCCGCCGCCGTGAACAGCGCGTCGAACCCGTACCCCGCGCCCTCGATGTTCTCACGCGCCCCCTCTTCCCGGTCGATCGTGCAGATCACCTTCACGATCCTCGCCCCGCGCTCCGCGATCACCTCCACGGCCTCCAGCACCTGTCCCCCCGTCGTCGCCACGTCCTCGATGATCACCACCCCGTCCTTTGCATCCAGAACCCCCTCCAGTCGCTTCTCCGTGCCGTACTCCTTCTTCCGGTTGCGGATGAACACGCACGGAATCCCGCTCGCCATCGACGCCGCCGACACCAGCGGGATCCCTCCCAGCTCCGCCCCCGCGAGCTTCGTCACCCGTCCCCCGAGATCCGCCACCCGCTGCGCAAACATCTCTCCCACCGCGCGCAGAATGTCCGGCTGTGTCGAGAACAGGTACTTGTCAAGGTAGTAGTCGCTCGTCCGTCCGCTGCGCAGCGTGAACCGCCCCCGGAGCAGGCTCGTCTCCGCAATGCGCCGCGCTACTTCGTCTCTCGTCAACATCCCGCTCATACCGCCTCATCCTACACCCCCCGCTTCGCCGCGGGGCGCATCCCCGCCCCGTCCCCTCACATCCCTCGCCCCGTCACGGCCGCCCCCGTCGCCGCGCCCCTTTACCGCCCCTGCTTCCCCTCGATCGCGCACAGCAGGATCCCCGCCGCGATCCCCAGCCGCCGGTCCAGCATCCCCTCCGCGTCACCCGTGAAATCCGCCGTGATCTTCATCACCAGCGGATTGAAATGCTGCCGGAACGTGCACACCGGCTGCCCTTCCATCTCCACCAAATACTTCTGCGGCAGAAGCATCGCGACCCATGGATGCAGCCGCCGCAGCAGCGCCAGGCCCACGCTGTCCTCCCGGATCACGGCGATCTGACGACCGTCCGTGTCGTGGAACAACCACTCGTCGCGCAGCATCGACTTCAGCCCCTTCCGCCGCAGCGAGCCCACCGTCTCGTTCGCCACCGGATCGAACACGTCGTACGTCGCCCCGAAGTCGATGATCTGCCTCGCCTTCATCGTCAGGATTTCGTTCACCTTCGCCTCTTCGGCGAACAGCCGAATGTCCTCCTTCAGCTTGAACGCCTTCTGGCGGCAGAAGAACACCAGCCTGCCCTCCGGGTCGTACACGTGAAACGACGCCCCGATCAGCGTCAGAATCTTTCGCCGGATCGTGTACACGTCGTGCCCGTACCGCTCGTCGACCATTGCCGTTCCTTCCGTCGAATGAGCCCGCCCCGTGTCCGGCGCCCGCCCTCGGCGCCCGCCCCCGCCGCCGATCATCGCCGAAGTGTACCGCATCATCCGCCGTCAATGTCCGCACCCCGTCCCCCTTGCCCTCCGTCGCTTTCTCCCTCCGTCCCTCCGCCCCTTTGTCGCTCCGCCGCCTCTCCCCTACCATACGCCCACTATGGCATCCGTCTGCTTCTACTTTCAGATTCATCAGCCGTTCCGGATCCGCCGATACTCCGTCTTCGACGGCGATCCGTTTTACTTCGACAACGACGCCAACCAGGCCGTCTGCGAGAAGGTCGCCGAGAAGTGCTACCGGCCCGCCACCCGGACCATTCTCGATCTCGTCCGCCGACACGAGGGCCGCTTCAAGGTCGCCTACTCCATCACCGGCTGCGCCCTCGACCAGATCGAGCAATGGGCTCCCGACGTGCTCGATATGTTCCGCCAGCTTGCCGACACCGGCTGCTGCGAGTTCCTCGGCGAGACCTCGCACCACTCCCTCGCCTTCCTCTATTCCCGCGAGGAGTTCGCCGAGCAGGTCGCCATGCACGATCAGCAGATCAAGAAGCACTTCGACCAGCAACCCCAGATCTTCCGGAACACCGAGCTCACCTACAACAACGAACTCGCCGGACACATCGGCGCGCTCGGCCGATACAAGGCCATCCTCTGTGAAGGCGTCGATCGTCTCCTCGGTTACCGCTCGCCAAACTACGTCTATGTCCCCCCGGGCGCCGCCGGCGACCTCGCCAACGCCCGCGTCAAGCTCCTCCTCAAAAACTACCGCCTCAGCGACGACATCGCCTTCCGATTCTCCGATCGCAACTGGCCCGAGTGGCCGCTGACCGCCGAACGCTTCGCCCGTTGGGTCAACCAGATCAACGGCGACGGGTACACCTGCAATCTCTTCATGGATTACGAAACCCTCGGCGAGCACCAGTGGGAGGACACCGGCATCTTCCAGTTCCTCGACGTCCTCCCCGAGAAAATCTTCGACATCAATCAGGGCGAAAACGACTTCGCCACCCCCAGCGAAATCGTGAATCGCTATGTCCCCGTCGGCGTCTACGACGTCCCCGGCACGACATCCTGGGCCGATACCGAGCGAGACCTCTCCGCCTGGCTCGGCAACGCCATGCAGGAGAACGCCGCCACCGAACTCTACCGCCTCGAAGAACCCGTCAAGGCCAAGCACGCCGCCGGCGACGACTACATCCTCGAAGACTGGCGCAAACTCACCACCTCCGACCATCTCTACTACATGTGCACCAAGTGGTGGGCCGACGGCGATGTCCACAAGTACTTCAGCCCCTACGACAGCCCCTACGACGCGTACATCAACTTTATGAACGTCCTCGACAATATCAGGCAACGCGCCGCCGTCTGACGAACAACCTGCCCGCCCCCCCCGACTCCTCACATCCCGCGCCTTCCCCCGGCGCCTTCGCCGCCTACTGCGGCACCTGCGCCGCCAGCCGTTCATCCGCGACCATCTCGAAATCGATCGTCGTCTCCGCCTCCGCCCCGCTTTTCTCGTCCCGTGCGCGGACCTTCAGCGCGTATCTCCCCACCGACAACGCCTGCGGCAACGTGATGATCTGCGTCGTGAAGAAATCCCGCCGCTTCTGGTTGCTTACGTCCGGCGCCTTCTGCCACGGCTCGCTCCACACCGGGATCTTGTCGTCGTCGCTGATGATCTCCAGTTGCTGAGAGATCTCCGTCACCCACTGACCCTTCTTGTTCCGCTCGCTCGAAAACCCGTCGATCTCCAGGTACAGAATCACCCGCTGCTCCGCGTGCGCCAGGAACACGCATTTCTCGAACTCGTCGTAATCGCCGAAACCCCCCACGCGCCAGCACAACAGGCTCGTCGGCAGCTCCAGCACCGGCTGCTCGATGATCCGCGCCTTCAGATCCTCCACCGCCGCCGGGATCACCTCACCCGCTTCGTGCGAATCGTCCAGGTTCTTCCCCAACGACGCGAAAAACCCCTGCAGCTCACGAAGCAGGTCCCGCTCTTCGTCCGTCAACTGACGCATGAACTCCGGGTGCAACTCCAGTTCCGGATCCACCATCGCCATCGCCGTCAGCGGAATCAGCTCCCGCAACGGCTGGTCGCTGTCGATCGAACGCTGGTACAACTCCTGCCGGAGCTTCACCATCAGCAGGTCCAGCGGCTCCACCGCCAGAGCGTCCGCCGCCCCCGGACCACCGGCCGCCCCCGGATCACCCGCCTCGGCCAACCCCGGCTCCTTTACTTCCAGTTTCTCCGCCGGATCCCGGAACAGCGGCGAGATCGTCGCGCCTTCCTCCATCATCGCCTCTTTCCTTGCCTGCGACCCCCTTGGTCCCGTCCGCACGCGCCCCGGTTCGTTCCACACCACCGTCGGCCCGGGCGCCGCCGGCTCCGCCCCCGCCACCGCCCCCGTCCTCTCCTCCCCTTCACCATCGCCTCGAAGACGCAACAGTTCCCCCACGTCCCGTTCCGCCTGCGCCGCCAGGCGCCGAGCCTCCTCCTGCTCCTTCAGCTTCGCTTCGCTCCGCGTCTCCGCGTTCAGCTTCACCTCCTGCCCCGGCGCCTTCGCCTGCTCTTCCATTGCCGGCCCCGGATCCGTCGACCCCCCCGTCGCGCACCCGGCCGACATCACGCTCACCACCACCACCATCGTGTTGACAATGCTTCGTCCGCGCATCGCTGCCTCCTGCGCCGTTCCGGCCGTCCTGGCCCCGCGCGATCCCCTCCTCAGCCCCTTCCCGACCCCATCGTATCGGCAATCTGCACCGCGATCGATTCAAGAGTCCGCGACGCTTTCCCCACCCCTCGCTTCAGTCGCCGGTCCGCCTCCAGGCACCCGCGCAACAGGGCCGCCGCCTCACCCACCTCCACACGTCGACCCGCCGACACCACCGCCTGGCCCGAATCCCCCCATAACCTCAACTCCTTCATCACCGCCCCGCCTCCCATCCCTTGACGCAACAACTGGCCCGCCGCGTGCACCTTCCGCATCAGGTCCGCCATCGCCCACCCCAGCAATTGCTCCGGCTGACGCGACACCTCCAGCAGCTCCCGCAGTTTCCCCACCGCCGCACCCGCCGACCCGCTCAGCAACGCCGACTGGATCTCCCACGCCTGCTCCTCCCGGCTCATCCCCACCAGCTCCCGAACCGACTCCACCCCGATCCTGCCCTCCCCACCCGCGTACGCCGACAGCTTCCCCAGCTCACCGTCCAGACGCGCCAGCTCCGGCCCGATCAGCTCCACCAGCCGCCCCGCCGCCTCTGCCGTGATCTCGCACCCGTGCGCCTTCTTGCATCGCTCCCGGCACCACGTCACCGCCCTTGCCTCCGTCGGCGCCTCGCACTTGATGATCCCACCCACTTCCTCCACCACCTTGTCCAGTCGCCCCGGCCGCCACGTATCCGCCCGCAGCAGCAGCGTCGCGCTATCCACCGGCTGCGCCGCGTATTTCTCCAGCAGCTCCCGCGCCGTCTTCCTTCCCCGTCCCGGTCCGTTTGCATCCTGCTCCTTCACCGCCAGGAACTTGTCCGCCCTGTCCACGATCACCAGCTTGTGCTGGTGAAGCAACCCGTAGCTCCGCACCTCGTCCAGAACCTCCGCCGCCTCCGCCCGCTCACCGTCAAACGCGAACTGCTCCACCTCCCCGTACTCCTCCGTCAACGCCTCCAACAGCGCCCGCGTATACGCCCCGCGCAGGTACTGGTCCGGCCCGCGAAGGATCACCAGCCGCATCGATGCATCCAGCTTCGTCGCCGATTTCGACTTCGATCCCGTCTTCTTCGCCACGACCGCATCATACCCTCCCCTCCGCCTCCCGATCACACATTGCCTCGATCCCCGCCCCGTCGGCGCGCCGGCTCACCCGTTCCCTTCCTCCCCCTCTTCTCGCGTTTCACCCGCACGGCCCCCATGCGCCCAGCACCGCCAGCAGATCCAGCACGTCCACGACCCCGTCCCCATTCACATCCGCGGGAAGTCCCCCCCCGGTATCTCCCCAGCTTGACAACACCGCCAGCAGATCCAGCACGTCCACCACGCCGTCGCCATCTACATCCTCCGGGCATTCCTCCGTGCATTCATCCGGCACCCCGTCTCCGTCGGCGTCCCACGAGAAGCCGTGGGCGATGTCGCACTCGTCCGGCACGCCGTTGCCGTTGCAGTCCGCGGCCGAGCCGTCGTCGACCTCGCACTCGTCGGGGATCCCGTTGCCATTGCAGTCCGGCGAGCCGACCGCCGCCGTGTCGTACCGCATGATCTCGCCGTGCGGATTCGCCCAGCGCATCGGCGAGAAGTACATGTGCCGGCCGTCGTATGCCGCGCCGCAGAACCCGTTGGCCTCCTCACCCACGCCGAACATCTTCGGCCGAAACGCCGTCCACGCCGCCTTGTCCTGAAAGTTGCCGACGCCCGTGTCGTAACGCAGGAACTCGTCGTTCGCCCCCGGATCGCTCACCGCGGGAACGTAATACACGAAACGCCCGTCGAAGACCGCCCCGGAGTATCCCTCCGGATTGTCGCCGATCCCTTCTCCGTCCGGGTTGTACGTCTTCCACGCCTTGACGCTGTCAAACGCCATATGCGTGTCATAACGCAGCATCTCGCAGTGCCAGAAGTCCGGTTCCTTGTAACACGGCACAAAATAGACGTACTGCCCGTCGTACACGGCCCCGGCATACCCGTCCGGATCATCCCCGACCCCGCAGTCGCCCGGGTCATACGCCTGCCACGCCGCGGGATCGAAGAAGTCGCCCTGCGTGTCGTAGCGCAGCATCTCGCCGTGATGACTCGTGTCGCTCGTGCAGTTGCCCACGAAATACACGTACTGCCCGTCGAACAACGCGCCGGCGTAGCCGTACTTCTCGCTCACCCCGAAATCGCGCGGATCGAACGTCGCCCACGAATCCACGCTTTCAAAATCTCCGGTCGTGTCAAAACGCAACACCTCGCTGTGGTGTGCTGTGCCGTTGTCGTACGGCGCGAAGTAGACGTATCGACCGTCGAACGCCGCGCCGTTGTAGCCGTCCGGATCCTCCCCGACGCCATGATCGCCGGGATCGTAGGCGGCCCATGATGCCGTCTCGAAGAAATCGCCCTGCGTGTCGTAGCGAAGGACTTCGCCGTGGTCGCCGCCGGCGTTGCGGAACGGGGCGAAGTAGATGTACCGCCCATCGAACACGCCATCCGCGTACCCGTCGGGCTTCTTCCCCACGCCGTGGAAGCCCGGATCGTACGTGGCCCAGGAAGCGGCCTCGGCATAGTCGCCCTCCGTGTCGTAACGCAGCACTTCCCCGTGCGGCGCCGTCCCGTTGTCGCTCGGCACGAAATACACGTACCGCCCGTCAAACACACACCCCCAGTACCCGTCGGGATCCGCGCCCACCCCCTCGTCTCCCGGATCAAAGGCCGCCCACGTCGTCGCATCGTCAAATGCCGTTCCCCACGACGCCACGTCCTCGGCATCCTCGATCCCGTTACCGTTGCAGTCCTCCCGCTCCCCGCCCGGACCCGCCCCGATCACCGCCGATGCCGTTACCGCCGCCAGCGCCCAGCGCAACCTTCCCCGGCATGCGATTCGTTCACCGTTCATCGGTCCAATCTCCTCGGCCGACATGCGCTCCGCTTCACGCCGACCGCGATATGACGCGTACCTGCGCGCGCCGGACCCTCACCATCTCGTCAACATGTCTTCTCCCCGCTCCCCCCTCGATCACCCCACCCACATAGCCCCCGGCGAATCGCCGGGGGCCCCGGCCCAATCACCCCACGCCCCCCTCCGTCGATCCCCGCCCCGAGGACGCGGCGGCTCACCGTCCCCCCTCTCACCGCCTCCGTCCCTCTGTCTTCCCCTTTCTTCCTTTCTGCGTTCCTTTGTCCCTTCCCTTCACCCCCGCTATCCTCCCCTGCCCCCTTCCCGATCCCGAAACCGGAACCACCGCCATGTCCATCCTCATCAACGGCCACACCAAGGTCATCTGCCAGGGCATCACCGGCTCCGCCGGCGCCTTCCACACCAGGGGCTGCCTCGACTACGGCACCCAGGTGGTCGCCGGCGTCACCCCCGGAAAGGGCGGCCGCACCGACGACAACGGCCTGCCCATCTTCAACACCGTTGCCGACGCCGTCCGGAACACCGCCGCCGACGCCTCCATGATCTTCGTCCCCCCCGCCTTCGCCGCCGACGGAATCATCGAGGCCGCCGCCGCCGGCCTCAAGACCATCGTCACCGTCACCGAGGGCATCCCCACCCAGGACATGATCCGCGTCAAGGCCGTACTCCGCGATTACCCCCACGCCAACCTCATCGGCCCAAACTGCCCCGGCATCATCTCCCCCGGAAGGAAGGTGCCGGGGTCCGGCGAAGGGCCCCATGCGAAGTTCCAGGGCGGCTGCAAAATCGGCATCATGCCCGGCTACATCCACCTCGCGCGGGAGGACGCTTCGACAGGAAAGGCCGTCGGAATCATCTCGCGCTCCGGCACCCTCACCTACGAGGCCGTCTGGCAGTGCACGGTGCTGGGGCTGGGCCAGTCCACCTGCATCGGCATCGGCGGCGACCCCGTCAAGGGACTCAACTTCATTGAGCTGCTGGACCTGTTCAACCGGGACCGCGACACGGACGGGGTGGTGATGATCGGGGAGATCGGCGGGTCGGACGAAACCGATGCCGGCCGCTGGATCGCCGCCCACATGACCAAGCCCGTCGTGGCGTTCATCGCGGGACTGACGGCGCCGAAGGGCAAACGCATGGGCCACGCCGGCGCCATCATCGGCGGTGCCGACGACACCGCCCAGGCGAAGATCGAGGCCCTGGAAGAATGCGGCGTCGCCGTCGCCCATTCCCCCGCCCACCTCGGCTCGAAGATGGCCGAGGCGCTGGCCGTGGAGGTCCCCGCGGGGGCGTGAGGGGTGTCAGCCCGTCCTGCGCCGTCATTGAAGTCCGGATACACTGAACTGAATGGACGGCCTGCCGAAATTCAGGAAGCCGCCGGTTGTCGAGACGGTTCTGGGGGTCCAGTTCAAGCCGTTGCCGGGCTTGGGCGGTTGGCGCCTGGGGGCGTTTTGCGGGTCTCTCGATCGAACTGAGTGGGCTCGGGTCAGCGAGGCCCAGCCCCTGGAGTTGCAGCACGAGACTTTCGGCGAAGCGATCATTCGTGAGCCCGGCTTTCGACTGGAGATGGTCCGGGAAGCCCCGCTGCGTCTGAAGATCCAGGATTCCGACGGGGAGCGGATGATGCAGGTGCAGAACGGCCGCTTCCACTACAACTGGCTGACCACCGAACGGAAGCGGCAGTACCCGAGCTACCCGAAGGTCCGACCAGAGTTTGATGAAGCTTGGCGGCAGTATCACGAGTTTCTCGCCAAGCAGGGTCTCGGTGCCGTCGTTCCCGACCAGTGGGAGGTGACCTACCTCAACCACATGCCCAAGGGCACAGTCTGGGAAACCGAGGCGGATTGGTCTTCTCTGTTCCAACCACTTCTGGGACCTGCTGACAGGCTCCAGATCGCGAAGCTCGAGAAAGCCTCCGGGGACTGGCGATTCGAGATCGAGCCGCGTCGAGGACGCCTCCACGTCGAACTCCGCCAGGGGTTGCTACCGGGCGGCGATCGCCTCGAGATCCTTGTCTTGAAACTGACCGCCCGCGGACCGATAGATGAGAGTGGTCCGAGTCTGGACGAGGGGCTGAACCTGGGCCGGGAGACGATCGTAAAAACGTTTCGGGAGATCACGTCGGAACAGGCTCACAGGTATTGGGAGTTCCTCGATGACGGCCCTTGAGAGCGAGGTCACAATCTCGAAATGCGTCGGGCA
>Ga0272442_10010037_pt1 | contig 11722 bp, 18 predicted proteins | sample SSMForm2O_FD_200262 | JGI IMG/M metagenome (GOLD analysis project Ga0272442, IMG submission 200262) | Marine sediment archaeal communities from Little Sippewissett salt marsh, Falmouth, MA, United States - SSM-Form-2O | ecosystem: Environmental > Aquatic > Marine > Wetlands > Sediment ...
GGTACTTCTCCGATTATTGGTCAGGATGGAACTATTTATTGTGGTTGGGATAAACTTTTTGCAGTGAATCCTGATGGGACAGTGAAATGGTCTTTAGATTTAGGTTCAAGTTGTATTGAAGGTGGAACGCCTTGCACTTCTGCGGATGGAACAATATATTTTGGAACGAGAATTAGAGAAACTTCGGGAGGATATATAATAGCGGTAAATCCTGATGGGGCTGAGAAATGGCGTGAGAAAATCGCAAATGAATGGTGTTGGTTTGCTCCGGTTATCGGTGAGGATGGCACGGTTTATATCGGTTCATCAACTCTTGAATATGTTCGGGAAGGAGCCGTTAAAAGTTATGGTTATCTTTATGCTTTTAATGAAAAAGATGTAAATGCTCCATCAACTCCAGTGATAACTGGTAGAAAAGAACCTCCTTCTAAAACACCTATTACTTATGGATTTTTATCAATATCATCACGTGGAAATGATGTCTACTATTACATTGATTGGGGTGATGGTGACTGGAATATTGATTACTGGCTTGGCCCCTTTGATTCTGGGAAGATAGCTTTCATTAATCATACCTGGTCAGAACCAGGTAGTTATACTATCAGATGTCGTTGTAAGGACAGTGATAATCTTTGGAGTGACTGGAGCGAGTTTAAGGTTACAATTCCAAGAAACCATGCAACTCATAGTTCTGTTTGGTTAAGATTCCTGGATTTGTTTCCGATATTGGAGAGGATATTGGCTCTATTTTAGTCCTTTTTAAACATGTATAGAACAAAAAACAAGGCTAGGTTTGGGATAAACTACATCTAGATATAAAATCGTGTAAGAATGTGTTTATTCGTCTTCTTCATCTCTATAAACAAAGTCTTCATTCCAACCAACTTCTTTATTGAATTCTTTTCTTAAATCATCTACCTTCCTAAGATTTTTTTCAAAGATTTCTTTGAATTTCTTTGGGTGTCTTAATTCATAATATTCATCAGGGTCATAATAACCTTCCATACCAATTTCAAAATGGGTTACTTCATGGACGATTGTTTGCCAAGCATGTCCTGGTAGACTATCGGGTGTATAAAGAAGCCCATCATATGTGACTGAGCATATTGGATTTTTTAACCAGACCTTTGTATCTCTTATTAAGAATGGTCCCATTTCTGCATCTCTGAAAATTCCACGATACGGCATAAGGTCAGCTACAGAAAGGTCATAAGTTGTATAAAAAAAAACAAGAATATCTTCACCATAAAGTCTCTTCATTACAAGTTTAGTATAATTCTCCATTATTTTTTGTTTACCTTTAGCTGGTGGACTGGGCTTCATATCTTTAAAGAAATGTTCAGCACTTATTTCATTGCCGTTTTTATCTTTGAAGACTGTCATGAGGTGTAAATCAATTGTAAGTTAATAAAGGATTTTCAAATTAAAATGGTATAATCTCAAGTCCAGCATAGGAAACGATAAAGAGAATTACACCTAAAATAAATAACATATAAAATGGTGGATTACTCTTAAAACTACCAATTTTGCCCTTTCTCTTATATAAAATGAAAAGAGATGAAAAAATCATAATAAGTCCAAGAAAACCACTGAGACTCCAAACAGAACTGACAATTGCCGTTATTACAAGGAGTACAATTAGGAATACTAAAATCATAATCAAATCCGCACTTTTGGTTATTTTTATCATATATTAGAATAAGTTTCTAGACCCATATATGCTTTTGGCATACACGCATAAGACTGCTTAAAACATGCCTAGAAACAAACGGGATTAAAGGGTCTGAGTCTTACTATTCGGACTGCTGTTCCAATGCGAGAAGGTGTTTAAAATAAAGTTAATATTCTCTCTATCCAAAATAGTGAGGGTAGTGAGGCAATATTTTACTTACTTAGATAATTAGAACATATTAAAATTATTATTAAGGTTTGAAATTACCCTAACTAACCCAGCTATTAGTAAAGCATTTATGGGAAAAGTATATACTTTTTAGCTATATGACAAAGATTCGCACGACTATTACTATAAGCCAGGATTTGTTAAATTTAGCTAAGCATCATAAGATAAGGATTAGCACTTTTTTGGACAATTCCCTTCGAGATTTCTTAAGTCAAATTGACGGGTCAAGGAGCTTACAAAAAACAAATATGGGCCCGCCGAGATTTGAACTCAAGTCTATAGCTCCCGAAGCTACAAGGATACCAAGCTACCCCACGGGCCCAAGATATATCTTTGCTATCAAACCTTGTGTTAATAGATTTGCTGTTTAATGCTTGAAATCAATCTATTATTACTCGAAAATTTAAAATGATATAATTTAATAGAATCATTTCGGAAACAATATTTATTTTAAAGTTAAATATTTGTATAGGGTGGTATAAAATCAGCCCAGCTACAATTATTAAGATGTCCTAAAAATAAATAAAAAACCCCTCTTAGTTCTAATTTATAAATATAAAATTCCAATAATCCATTATCATCATTATATATATCATGTAATCTATATAGCAAATTAATTCTAGGCATAAGTAAAGAAAATAAAATAAAAAATAATAAATCACAAATTACTCCTTCAGATTTCTTTACACATCCACAATTTTTATCAATTTCACTTTGTGATATACATGGTTTGGAATTTATAGAAATCGCACTTGAAATAGATACTCCAAAAAATAAAAAGATAATCCCAATTGCTTGGATTGAACTTAATCTAATCATATTCCCCCTTTTTGTTTATCAATCATGTTACCATGTAACATATATACACGATTAGTTTAAAAGATTTATGGATTAAAAAGTTTTTAAATGTTTAATATTCCTGAAGGGATACGGTTTTTTTCAAGTTTAAGGTAATCTTATATACCACCTATTTGATTTAAATATGTAATAGAGGGAGTGATATGAATAATAAGTTGTATTGTAAAATCCTTACTAGTGGGATTATTGTAATGTTGGTTGGTATTGGTATACAACCTGTTTTTGCTGTTAATACTAATCGATCTATCACAAATAATGAAAATCCAATTTCTACTTATGTGAAGATATATGAAAATACTAATTGTTTAATTATAGGTGCAGTAAGTGAGGCATTTAATGGGGTTCGAATATTTGGAAAAGGTGACATTGTCTTTGGATTTAAATTTGATGGTGAATTTCATCATTCTGATGGATGGATTTATACAAATGGCGATAATGGAAGATGGTTATGTACTACAATTTTAAAGGATGGTTTATTGGGCAATGTGAGTTCATATAGTATTGAAGACTGGTGGTCTGGTTTGTGGGTCACCTTTTATGTTGGTGTAGAAGGTTTCAGAGGATTGGCACTAGGGGGCCATCCAATTCAGGAGCCTATAAAGAATCCTAGAGGCGCAGATTGTTGGTTTATTGGTCATGCAAACCATGTGAAAATCTGCTACGCTTAATCTAATAATTATTATGTTTATGGAAGTGTTGGGTTGTGAGAATATTTTATAAACATAATTCCCAAATTAATAATATCTCCAGATTGGACGTTATAGTGCATCATAATATTCCTTTGGAAATACTACGGTTCCAGCATATTTATCAATAGTGTTTTCTTTTAATTCAAAGGCCATAAAAGCTTCATCTGGTGCTTCAATAGGAAGTTGAATTTTCCATTTACTGGCTGATTTAAATCCAAACCTTGGGTAATAATTAGGATGACCAACTACAATAATAACATCATATTTTGTCTTTTTACATTCTCCCATTCCTTTCTTCATTAATTTGCAACCTATACCTTTATTCTGATATCGTGGTAGAACTGAAATAGGTGCAAGTGATAAAACATCTTTATCACCTGTTTTGGTCTTAATTGTCAGAGGATAAAATAAGATATGTCCAATAAGGTTGTTATCCATCTCAGCGACAAGGGATAGATCAGAAATAAACTTTGATGTCTTTCTTAAAGCTGAAACCAATAATCCTTCATTTTCCCGTCCAAAGGCTTCATCATTTATTCTTAAAATGGAATCATAATCATCTTTCTGTTCTGGTCTAATGATAATATTCATAAAAAAACCTCATAATAAATTAATAATTGATTATTTACACTAAAAAAGATCTATTTTACTTTCTGTAAGAGCTTGCCCAGCTCCGAATATTTGTTCTCAAGGATCTTTGCTGATTCAAGCAAGGCATTCTTTGCAGAAAATGAACCATCTGTTTCATAACTAAATAGGTAATTTGTGGGATCGCGCTTAATAGTAATAAAATCAATTTTCTGTTTGTCGATATGTGATTCCAAAATTGGTAGTTTCTCAAGGTCCTTTAAAATGAGTTTACCTTTTTTTAGCTCAACAACATCGTCAGGGAGCTTTTCAATGAATTCCTTTAGCTCATCTTCTCTATTACTATCAAAATCTATTATTACATCTGCCCTGTAACCTGGTGCTTGTACAGCTTGCCATTTTGCATGTTTTTTTGTGTTTCCGAGTATTGCTTCCACCTCAAGGATCAATCTTTGATCACCATAAAGTTTTACAATAGGTATCTTGTCCTCTGTTATAGCCCAGCTTTTTTCAGCAGGCTGCAGGTCACCTGATAGAACAGTTCCATCACCCTCCTTACTTAATGTATATCTAACTGTGCAATTCGGGCAGCCTTTACCTTTACAAACACATTCATCCCTATATGATAAAAGGCTCAAATCTGTTGGAATCGGAACCAAACCTAGACGATGCGAGATTATCTCATCAAACAAAGCACTTGTGTTGTCATAGATGATTACGTTATCTATTGCCAGCTTTGGAAGTTCAGCAATCATTATTCGTCTTAGTGCATTTACAAAATAAGGTTTTGTATCTTCAATTTTTAAAACAGCCTTCTTTGGCTTTAACTCATTAACTTCTAGTTTCATATTAAATACACCTAAATTCTTCTTCCTCTTCTTCCACCTTTCTTTCTACAACCGTCATGAGGAATAGGTGTTACATCTTCAATTTTTCCAATTTTTAAACCGCTTCTAACAAGAGCTCTTATTGCAGCTTGAGCACCACGGCCTGGAGTTCCCCCCTTATTACCGCCTTGACCTCGAACCTTTACATTGACCTTATCAATGCCTTTTTCTTTTGCTGCATCAGCAACTGTTTGACCAACCTTCATTGCTGTATATGGAGTTCCTTCATCCTTTGCTGATTTTGTAACCATCCCACCTGAGCAACGTGCAATTGTTTCTGCACCAGTAAGATCGGTAATTGTAATGATTATGTTATTAAAAGATGCAAATATATGTGCGACACCCAATCTACCCATTTTTAACTATCTCCTTTTTTATCATCTTCTGTTTTCTTTTTATCTTCCTTTGGGGTTTTTTCCTCTTCTTTCTTTGTCTTTTTATCATCAACTTTTCCTGCTTGAGCTTTTTTAGGAAGTTCTTCTATTTGCTTTTTTTCTGGTTTTTCACGATCTTCTTTTATTTTTTCTTTTGGTTTTGGTGGTTCTTGTTTTGGTTTTTCTTCAGGTTTTTTATCGGATGGTATATCTTCTTTTGGACTTATCGGTGCCTTTGTTTTTTCTTTTGGTTTTGGTGGTTCTTGTTTTGGTTTTTCTTCAGGTTTAACATTTTTAGTTTCATCTTTTTTTACCTTTTCAGTTGTAGATGGAGCAGATTCTTCAGGTTTTTCCGGCGTTGAAACTTGCATAGACCTAAAATCTGCCTTAGGACGAGCAGGATGCATTGTATCATTTAAAGGAGAATCAGCGGTATAACCTATCTCACCCTCTTCATCCCTAGTAACCACGTAACTGGGAACAGTAATCCTTCTGGTTCCGATTGCAATATGTCCATGTGAGATCAATTGTCTTGCATGAGTAGGTGTATTTGCAAGACCTTTAAGATAAGTCAAAGTCTGCAATCTGCGAGATAAAATAGATTCAGTGTTCAAGGCAAGAACATCATCAAGTGTGGAATTTGTTGGAAGTATATTCACACGATCAAGGTGGATTAGTAATTGACTGCTCTCTTTTTTAATCTGAGGATCACCGGTACTCACTTTTGCTAAAAGCTCTCGGGCTTGAGTGCGATATTTCTTTAACCTTGTTTCAGCTTTCCAGATTTCTTTTTTATTTTTCAAACCATATTTCTTGATAAGTTCATTTTCCAATTTAATACGGTCCTCTTGCCAGGGGTGACTGGGTGTTTCATATTTTTTCCTAGAAAATTTTGGCTTTCCCATAAAAATCACTTATTTATTTCTCTCTTCTTTTCGATACTCCAAGAGCAAGTCCTCTTCTATTGTTTCCCTTTGTTCTCTGACCTCGTGCTCTTAAGCCCCTCTCATGTCTGATACCTCTGTATGATCTGATCTTTTTCATGATATTAATCTCATCTCTTAAACGCATATCGATTTCAGATCCAACTAAATGTATGTCATCTCCTGAGTCCAAATCCTTTCTATGATTAAGCATCCAATTAGGAGCATTTTCAGCAATACTATTGATTAAACCCTGTAATTTTTCAACCTCAGAATCAGACAGGTCACCAATCTTTTTATGTTTATTGATACCACTTTTTTCAGAGATTAGATTTGCTAAATGCATACCTATTCCCTTAACCCCTGTCAAACCATATACAAGGTTTTTTTCACCATCAATATCTGTATTGGAAAGTCTTACAATATATTTGAAATCTTCACTATGTTTTGATTTTTTCTTATCTTTTTCTGGTTGTTTTTCTTCTTGCTTTTGTGTTTTAACCTTTTTTTCTTTTGGTAACTCCTTTTCTTTAATATCCTTTGGCTTTCCTTCTGTTTTTTCTTGCGCTACTGGTTGTTTTTGCGGTGCCTCTTGTTTCATTTGTTCTTTTGGGGCCTCGTCTTCAATCTTCTTTTCTTGGTCTGCTGTATTTTCAATTTCTTTTGTCTTTTCAGGATTTTCATCAGGTTTATTTTCAATTTTTTTTGGTTCTTCTGCCAATTTATAACCTCGATAATCTTTAACTAATTATGTACCCCCAATATATACACGGAAGTATTGGCATAAATACCAGAAGGTATATATAAGCATTTAGGGAGATAAAGGGGCATAATTATCTGATATTTAGCTTTATCTGAATTATCATGATATTTCAAAAAAATTCTGGCTAATAATTTGGTTTTTTTACCGTAATTCATATATGCTAAAATCATATCTCAAAAAATGTGTTTAAATAATGAGCAAAAAACAATGGACTAAATTAAATGAGGTTATTCAAGGTAAAAAAAATGATAAGAACGTCAAAATCCGTGGTTGGATCTATAGAACACGCAGTAGCGGAAATATCGTATTTATGATCATTCGAGATTCTTCAGGAATCCTACAAGCTACAATAATAAAAGGGGAAATTGATGATGATAAATTCAATGACGCAAAAAAAGCATTAATTGAATCGTCAATAGAGCTTGAAGGAGTTGTAAAAGAGGATAAACGAGCGCCTGGAGGATATGAACTGAAAGTTTCGGACCTAAAAGTAATTGATTTTGCTGAAACGTTTCCAATTGTAAAAGACCAAAGCCCTGAATTCCTTCTAGACCAAAGACATCTATGGATTCGATCACAGAGAATTTCTTCTATTTTGAAGATAAGATCAACTGTGGTTGGTGCAATACATGAATTTTTCAGAAATCATGGTTTCTATGAATTCGATGCTCCAGTTCTGCAACCAAACCAGTGTGAGGGCGGTTCTACTTTGTTTGAAGTAAAATATTATGAGAATAAAACCTATCTATCGCAAACATGGCAGCTCTATGCTGAAGCTGCAATTTTTTCACTTGAAAAGATATACAATATGGGGCCAACCTTTAGAGCCGAAAAATCAAAGACATCCCGCCATCTATCAGAGTTTTGGATGGCAGAGATGGAAGCTGCCTGGATGGATTTACATGATGTAACTGAAATTGCCAAGGAAGAGATCAAATTCATCTTGGAAGAAGTATTGAAAAATAACAAACGCGAATTAGAGATTCTAAAAAGGGACATAACCACTTTGGAAAAGATAATAGAATCAGAAATTCCAACAATTACCTACACAGAGGCCCTTGATATTCTCAAGCAAAAAGAGGGAATGAATGTTGAATGGGGTAAGGACCTGCGAACAGTAGAAGAAGACAGATTGATGAAGCATTTTTCAACACCTGTGGTTGTAACAAATTACCCTCTTGAAATCATGGCCTTTTATAAACCAAAGGACCCAAATGACCCAAAAACCGCTCTTTGCTTTGATATGATTGCACCAGATGGATATGGTGAGATTGTGGGAGGGTCACAAAGAAGCCTTGATATTGAAGATATGACAAATAGATTAAAGGAGATGGGGGAAAAAATAAAAAACTATGAATGGTATTTTGACCTCAGACGATACGGCTCTGTCCCGCATGCCGGTTATGGTGTTGGTGTGGAAAGAGTGGTTGCTTGGATATGCAACCTTGATAATATAAAGGATGCGATTCCATTTCCAAGAACCCTTTTAAGGTTCAGGCCTTAGGAGAGTAGTTTCATGAATGTTGGAGTAAAGGTTGTTGTATCTGGTAGGGTGCAAGGAGTCTGGTTCAGAGCAAGAACTAGACAGAGGGCAGAACAACTTGGAATCAAGGGATGGGTAAGAAATACCTCTGATGGTCGTGTAGAGGCTGTCTTTGAAGGCGAAGAAGAGCTGGTCAGGGAGATTGTAGAGTGGTGCTATCATGGACCGCCCATGGCTAAAGTCTCAAGCGTTGAGGTAATAAAACAGGAATTTACAAATAATTTTGATAGTTTTACTGTAAAAAGTTAAATTTTTTTTTTTAAAAAAATAGTGTCCACATTAATTTTTTTTTAAAATTGCCTATGAATAATAAACTCGTACAAATCTCGCTGTTCCATTCATATCAAATATTCTATAAGCCTTTTCGAAATAATTTTCAAAATTACCATCAAACCAAAAAACAAAAGCAATATTCCAATTACCATAATATGAATCATTGTTAAAATTTATGTGGCCCGTAATATATTGAAGAGAAATTAAAACTCCACAAGCTCTCTTGACATTTACACCAGGTAAAGTGCATGAAATGAAATAACCTGGAAATAAATAGGCGTCACCATCAACTCCCTCTTTTGAAGTTTTTATATTGCAATTAAAATAATCTTTATGATTATTGATAGATGATTTATATATTCCTTCGTTAATTGATATTGCTCTTTCCGAAAGAACAAATTGGGGAATTGTCCCTAATATTAAACATAAAATTATAAATGTCAATAATACTTTTTTCATTTTATTATTTTCCCCCTATTTAAAACTAATATATATTTTATATATAAATTTTTGCAAAAAAAGTTACCAATATTACAAAAATAAAAAATTATTTCCCACATCATTTATTTTTTTAAAACAATTTGTTTTTTATTTATATTTTTCAAAATCCTCAATCATTTCAGAGTTCCGATCAACAAGCATTATTTTCTCGATTTTATCTTCATATTGTTTTGCAATTTCAACTATTGCCTTTGCAGCTATGCTTGTACCTACACCGCCTACTCCGGTTCCCATTCCTGGAATCGCTATTGACCTTATTTTCAGGCTGGTGGCAAGGTCCAATGCTGCCTTTGTGGCGAGTTTGACGTTTTCAACCCCTATTCTCATTGCAGGTTGTTTCATAGTTGGGGCGTGAATCACATATTTACATGGAAGGGAACCTGCCGTTGTTGCCACTGCCTTGCCCACGGGTATTGGCCCTTTTGACACTGCTTGTTTCTCTATCTCTGCTCCACCGACTCGTTTAATTGCACCTGCCACTCCCCCGCCCATATAACCATATGAGTTAGCAGGATTTACAATTGCTTCACATCTAACTTGTGTTAGGTCACCTTTTTCAACAATAATTGCCATTAGGCTCTTATTCCTCTTTTTTCTTTTTTTTCTTTTTCTTTAATTTTTCTTCCTTTTTTTTCTTTTTTGCTTCTGCGTGTTCCTCTTGATGTCTCTTTTCTTTTGTAAGTCCACCCTGTAGAACCCTCATTCTTGCATTCATGGTACGCATTTTTGCCTCGATGTTTTTCTTTTTTATATTGTACTCTGCCCTTGTAATCTTATGTTCATCAAGTTTTTCCTTTAAGGCATCAATCTTTTGTTTTTCCTTCTCGATATCCCTTTCTTTCTTATCAATTGCCTTTTGCAATCTTTTCTCGAAACTCATGGTATTAACCCCAAAGTTCTTTTCTATTAGCTTCAAGGGTATTGTTTTCTTTACCTAAATATTCTGCGAAAGTTTTTAATCTTTTTTTCCCGATTTTGTATGGTTCAGGATATTGTTTTTTATATCTTTTGTCTCTAAGCAGATGATGATCCAGTATTATTTCACATTTGGTTTTTTTAAGGATTTTTATCAGATTGTTTGAGGCAAGCTCAAGATTCTTATAACTGAATCTCCAACCAAGAAACATTGTTGGCGGTCCGTCAAGTATAAGCAGGTCTGGATTTTGTTTAATAATATATTTCATTGCTTTCTCTGAAACAGGACCTTGTACATCAGATGTATGTAATATTCTTTTTTTTCCATCATCTACCCTGGTCATCACAACATATCCCAATCGAATTTTTTCAGGCCCATGGAAAAAAGGTGGAGAGAATTTAATATTGGTTTTACCAAACATATGTTCTGAATCATCACATATTTTTATGGTGCATACATCTTTTATTTTTTCCAAGAACTCTTTTCCTCTTTTTTTCTGAGATTTATTTATATTCTTTGATATATCCTTTAAAAAAACTGTTTTCCCGCCATAGAACGATTCTTCTGGATCAAAATGGTCATAATGATAATGTGAGATTGTAAGAATATCTGATTTCTTTGCAATCTGTGATATTTTCTTTTTGGTTTTTTCATATAACTTTATTTCCTTTGCATGTGGTGGGAGGCTAAATCTATCTGTTGCAAGAGCTGCTGATGGATCGATAAAAATATTACAATCTTTTGTTTCAATGTATGTTGCCATTGATCTTATGCCCATAGAATCAGAGGCAATTGGTATTACTTTCATCTTTAGGACATGTTTGGAAACATAGAAATTAGATAAAAAGTTATCTTATTAGAATTTTCAAATATGGCTTTTATTGCCTTTTAAAATAAAGTCGGGCGTTTTCTTGTAAGTTTATCTAACTCAGGGTAGTATGTGATTGACTCATCGCATTTTTCACAATAGTATTCGATTATAATTGTTGAATCTGGTCTTTTAATTGGTATTTTTTTCATAACCGATCCACATTTTTTACAATACAGGTCGTTTATCATTAATATAACCTCAATATTATAAAAAATATATAATATATAAATCTATTGTATAAAAATAGCTCTATCTGTTAAAAATAATATTGTTACGGTATATTATCTTGAAAATTCTATGATATGGTATAGATGCAGAGGTTGTTTGCATAAAAGACCTATCCAGACTGACAATATCCTTCCCTGATATAATCTTGGTATCATTGTGAGCGCCCCTGTGAACGAACCAAATCTCTACTAAATCAAAATCATATTTAGAATTCCATTTTATGTTGTTCAAAATATCACGAGGATTGGTCATTTTTAAGGCAATTATTTGAACAACCTGGGTGAGTTAAAAACAAAAAATGTCATTTCCCCAGAGGTTTTTTCCTTTCCATCTTCATCATAGATCTTTGCTTCGATTGTCTTTTTCAAAAACGATTTTTCATTCCAATTCCAGATAAATGGCGACTCA
>Ga0272442_10010038_pt1 | contig 11721 bp, 11 predicted proteins | sample SSMForm2O_FD_200262 | JGI IMG/M metagenome (GOLD analysis project Ga0272442, IMG submission 200262) | Marine sediment archaeal communities from Little Sippewissett salt marsh, Falmouth, MA, United States - SSM-Form-2O | ecosystem: Environmental > Aquatic > Marine > Wetlands > Sediment ...
CAAAATTAGATTAAAATCATCTTTCAATACTTCAATTCTTGCTATCTCATCATGATGACGGACTCTAAATTGTTTTAAACCAAATTTACGTATAAAATCCTCTGCCTTTTCGATTTTTTCAAGTTCTTCTTTTGTTATAGTTGTACCATATGGGAATCTTGATGCTAGACAAGCAAAGGAAGATTTATTCCATGTGCTCAAGCCAATTTTCTTTGATAGATCTCTAATCTCCTTTTTTGTAAAATTCAAATCTTTCAAGGGGCTTATTATTTGCAATTCTTTTAGTGCTTTTACTCCAGGTCGATAGTCAAATTTATCATCTAATGTAGACCCATCTAATATAATGTTGTAATTGTTCTTTTTAGCTATAGCAATTATAACTGAGAAGAGCTCTTTTTTACAGATATAACATCGGTCTTTTGTGTTATTTGAAAATCCTTTTATTTCATTTTGATCAAAATCAACAACTATTTGTTTTATGCCAATTTCAGAAGCAATTTTTTTTGATTCTTCTATTTCCCAGTCTGGAAATACAGAAGAATTAATTGTGATAGCAATTGCCTCTGCATTTAATGTTTCATTGGCAATTTTTGCCAAAAAAGTGCTATCCAATCCGCCAGAGAAAGCAACAGCAACCTTTTTCATTTTTTTAAGGTTGTTTCTCAATTGCTCAAGTTTGCTTTCCATCAAAAAACGTATTAAAATATAATATTTAAATTGATTCAGCAAATAAATCAATTGAAATCAAAAAATAAAGAAGAATATTTTATTGATGTTTTCAGTTATCTATAGTTCTTTGGCAAGTATCCTTATTTTATTTATAATAGAATTAAGGCCATTCAATCTTGAAGGTGAAAGATTGGTACCTAGTCCTATTTCTTCAATAAAAAAAAGATCAGCATTTATAATATCACTTTTTGATTGATCATTTAAAACCCTTAATACAACTGATAGTATCCCTTTTGTAATCAATGAATCACTATCTGCTACATAATGAATTTTATCACCAATATTTTCAGCTTTTATCCATACTTGGGATTGACAGCCACTTATTGAATATTTATCGTTTTTTAACTGAGGATCTAGACCTTCAAGTGATTTTCCAAGGTCAATTAGATGTGCATATATCTCAAACCAATCACCAAATCTTGAAAACTCATCTATTATCTTATTCTGTATATCATCAATTTTGTTGCTCATGTTTGACTTTGCATCTCCTGAACTTTTTTCAATCCAGCAATCAACCTGTCGATGTCCTCTTTTGAGTTATAGAATGCGATACTGGCCCTCAAACATCCATTTATCTTAAAATGGTCCATAACAGTTTCTGCGCAGTGCTTTCCACTTCTGACAGCTATTCCAAGTTTATCAAGAATTAAAACTGCGTCATAATGATGAATGTTATCAAGATTGAATGAGATTATCCCACATCTTTCAGCCGGATTACCATAAATTGTGATTCCATCAATGGACCTTAATCTATCCAAGGCATAATTCGTTAATTTTCTCTCTTGTTCTTGTATCTGTTCAAGACCAATATTTTCTACATATTTAATAGCCTTCCCAAGGCTTATAACAGCTGATATATTGCTTGTACCTGCCTCGAACTTAAAGGGGATTTCTGAGAAGGTTGTTCCTTTTAAACTTACCTTAGAAATCATACCGCCTCCATATTTATAAGGTGGCATTTTATTTAGCCATTTTTCCTTTGCATATAATATTCCTATACCTGTCTCTGCATAGATCTTATGGCCTGAGAACACAAAGAAATCGCAATCCAAATCTTGAACATCCACAGGCATATGCTGAACTGCTTGAGCTCCATCAACTAGGACTGGGATGTCTTTTTCATGCGCAATTTCAATTATTTTCTTGATTGGATTAATAGTTCCTAAAACATTTGAAACATATGTAGCAGATAAAACCTTGGTTTTATCTGAAATAATATTTTCAAGTTCATCTAAATTCAGATTACCATCATCATCAAATGGGATGATTTTCAATCTTGCTTTTTTATTTTCACAAAGCATTTGCCAGGGGACAATATTTGAGTGATGTTCCATCTCAGTTATTAAAACTTCATCATCTTTTTCAACAAAGTTATTACCATAGGAATTGGCAACTAGATTAATTGATTCAGTTGTGCCTGATGTAAAAACAATCTGTTTTGATTTTTTTGAATTTAAGAATTCACTAACAATTTTCCGGGTGTACTCAAATTCAGTGCTTGCCTGTTTGCTTAGGAAATGAACGCTTCTGTGAACATTGCAGTTCATTTTGGTATAATATTCTACAATACCATCAATAACCTGTTGGGGTTTCTGGGTGGTTGCTGAATTGTCCAAATAAACAAGCCCCTGATCGTTAATCTTTTGACCTAAAATTGGGAAATCTGCACGTATCTTTTTAAAATCAGTCATTTAATCTCCATTATTTTTAATTAGTTGAACAAGTGAAAACCACTTATTTTCATCTGTGAAAATATTTTCAATTTCAAGGCCTGAATAAAGAGCTAATTCCTCTATATTTTTCTCTGTGAATTTATATGAATTTTCAGTATGAATCGATTCATCCTTATTAATTTGTAATTTAATGTCATAACAAGATGAATATATTTCAAGGTCCTTTTTTGCTCTTAGATGCATCTCGATTCTTGATTCTTCTTCATTGAAGAACGCAACATGGTCAAAATCATCCTGATTAAAATCAGTACATATAAGTTCATTCACAGCATTTAAGATGTTTTTATTGAACTTTTCTGTAATTTTCTTACTATCATTGTATGCTTTTTCAATTATCTCTTTTTCTTTTACCATATCAAAACCTATGAGAAGAATATCCTCGGATTTCATTATCTTGCTCAGATTAGTTAAAAATTTTTGCGCTTCAACCATTGAAAAATTACCAATTGTACTGCCTAATAGGCAAAATACCTTCTTTTTATCGTGTGGAATAACATCCAGTTGTGATTGGAAATCTGCAATAATGCCTTTTATCTGCAGACCTGGAAATTTATTGATTAATATATTTGATGATTTTTCAACAGCATCAATACTAACATCCAAAGGGATATAGCTTATTGAATCGATATAACTATTTGGTATAGATTCTAAAAATATAGAGATCTTTGAGCAATCGCCACTTCCAAATTCAACAATGTCAACGTCCTTGAATTTTTCCATTAATCTTGGGATTGCCTTTTCAAGAATGGACTTCTCTGTTCGTGTTAAATAATATTCAGGAAGTTGCGTAATATCCTCAAAAAGCTTTGAACCATTTGCATCATAAAAAAATACACATGGAATGCTTTTTGAAGGGCCAATAAGGCTTTGGATGAGATTATTTTCTTGGTTTTGATTTGATTTTTTCTGTAGATGATTCTCTATCGTTATTAATGAATTATAGATATTTTCCCTCCACAGTCTTTTTGATTTTATCACTTTTTTTCTCTGGAATCCCTGTTTCAAATGGTTTTCCATTATTGCTCCATTCAAACCATCCACCATCAAAAACCGAAATGTTATCCCATCCCATCAACCATGCGTTAAAAAATGCCTCGCTTCCTCGCCAGCCTGTACCACAATAAAAAGAATTATGTTTATCAGGTGTTATTCCTACTTCCCTCCACATTTTTTCAATCTCATGAAATTCCCTTGTTGTATGATCTAGGTTCCTATAGTTCTCCATATGATAGGCATCACTACCACAATTTCCAAATATTGCCCCAGGAATTCTTCCCTTTATATCAATATAATTATATCCGCTAACCTCACCAATAAATTCTCTCCAACTTCTGACACTTACTAAATTCTTATTTTTGGACTTTATTATCTTTTCAGCATCCTCAATGTCAACTGCAATTTCCGGATGCGAAGGGATTTTTAATCCAAAGTCTATTACAGGTTTTTTATAATATTCCTTTTTCGTGGTTTCAAATCCAGCATCGACCCATGATTGAAGTCCTCCATTTAAAATTCGCACGTCTTTAACACCCGCATACATCATTATAAATGCACATCGGAATGCGCCAAGATGACCTGCGCTGCTTCCAGGAAATGGATCTTTGTTATTTGGAAAGGAAAACCTACCATAAAGAATCACAGTTGTATCATGGGTTATCCCTAGGCCTTCCAACGCCTTCTTTAATTCTTTAGGTGAACGCCTGTTCCAAGTTTTTGATGATTCCAAAAGATTGGTGTCAAGGTCGATTGCCTTAGGGATATGACCATCTTCATATGCTTTCCGGTTTTGATAATGAGCATGGCATATTACGAATTTTTTATTATTAAAATCTAAAGCATCTCCTTTGTCGATAAGACTTTTAATCCATTCGGCTGAAACCAAATGTTGATATCTCTCCAATCTCTCCATTGGCAAACTATCGTTATTTATCCACTCCTCTAAAAAATTATAATAAACATGAACATCTTTATAACCGGCTCTAATGAATTGATTTGCAACTTTATCAACTGAAACTTTATCATAACCATAAACAATAAGAGAGTGGTCTGGAAGAATACCTTTTGATATTACAATTTCTATCCAATCAATATAATCTAGCCATTTAAAGGGTAGATTTCTTGCACCTCTTATGTGACCTCCTCTCATCTCATTATTTTCCTTCCAACCATTATAAGCCTCTGTTGGGCGTACATCGATTATATTATATTTTGGACGATCTATACAATCTAGAATTTCATTGGTAGATATTTCTCTGATTTTTATTAATTCAATTTCACCATCCATTGTTTAGCTATCTCCCCTAAATCAGCGTTTTAAGCATATATCTGTAATATAGATGTAATATTATATCATAAAAGGATTAAATGCTATTATATTTTACCATCTTTATGATAAATATTATTAGAATATTGCAAAAAATAATTTTTTAATTGATTTTATTATTTGTTTGATGATTATTTTGATTAAAAATTCAAAAAAATGTTATAAGGATGTTTTATATTTTTCAATTGAGGTATAATAAATGGTAAAGGCAATTTGGAAAAATAAGACAATAGCAGAAACTGAAAAATTTGAGATAGTAGAAGGTAATTATTATTTTCCACCTGAATCTGTAAATAAGGAATTTTTAAAAAAAAGTGGTCTTCATACCACTTGTCCTATCAAAGGAGTTGCAAGTTATTACGACCTAGTAGTAGATGGTGAAGTTAATAAGGATGCAGCTTGGTATTATCCAGATCCAAAACCAGTTGCAAAAAAGATTCAGGATTACGTTGCATTTTGGAAAGGAGTAGAAATCAAGAAATAACATTAATATTTTAACAGAAGATTCTATTATCCGATACCAATCTTTGAAATGTTGATTCTGGAATAATTAAATTAAAAGGATGAATGGAATGAATAAATATAATGTTAAAATTTACAATGAAGAATTATTAAAAAAAGATTATACATCTTATGTATTGGGTGTTGATATTGGTGGTACCCATACAAACCTTTGCATTGCTGGAGTTAAAAAACTAAAACCAAATTTACTTTTTTCTTTTAATTATCAAACAATTGACCTTAAGTCCATTGTTCCACCAGTTAAATCAATTTTGGAATATGCGAAGAATAATCATGGTATTCAAGTTGATTTTGCCTGTATAGGTGCAGCTGGTGTTGTTTCACCAAAAAATGACCATGTGTTTTTAACCAATGCTAAATGGGAGTTAAGTTCAAAGGAATTAACTGATGAAACTTTTCTAAAATCGGTTTATATTATAAATGATTTTCAAGCCATCGGATATGCGATTAACATTTTGGATATTGATAATAAAAACCAATTATTTCAAATTAGACCCGGACAAAATAAATCACATAATAAAAAAAACACAAAGGTTGTTATCGGGGCAGGAACCGGCCTTGGAAAATGTATCTTGACATATGATGATTATTTCAATGTCTATATTCCGATATCGAGTGAAGGTGGGAATACAGATTTCCCTATTCATAATGATTTTGAGAAGAACCTGGTTGATTTTGTTAAAAAGCTTCGAGGTATTTCACAACCATTGACCTATGAAGAACTTCTCTCAGGTAGGGGAATTAAAGCGATATATGAGTTTATAAGAAAGTCAAATCGATTTAGCCAATCAAATTTTACTGAAGAAATAGATGATACAGTTGAAAAGACTCCTTTGATCTCAAAATATCGTGATAGTGATGAAACTTGTAAAGAGACATTCAGATTGTTCTCACTTTTTTTTGCTAGATGTGCAAAAAACTACGTCCTTGATACTCTAGCAATAGGTGGACTTTATATTGCTGGAGGCATTGCAATGAAAAACAAGGAGATATTTTCAACAAAACAGTTTATTTCTGAATTTAATAATGCATATAGATATACTGATTTTTTGAAAAAAGTTCCGATAAATATAATAACCGATTATGATGTAAGCCTGTTAGGTTCATGTTACGCTGCAATTTATAAATATTTTATTAAAAAAGAAGAATCTGATTAGTGCAAAATTTTAAATCAATGATTCATAATCTGGCATAATTGTGGAGGCTAAAAAATATGAAGATTTTTATTGATTCAGCTCGACTAGATGAAATTGAGAAAGCCTATGGGTATGGAATAATAGATGGTGTGACAACAAATCCATCATTATTGAAAAAGGCAGTTGATAAATTACAAGAATCTGGACAAAAGATAACGATTTCAAAATATATTAAAAAAATTCTAAAGACTGCAAAAGGAACCCCTGTAAGTCTTGAAGTTACAGAAAATAAGCAGGATAAGATGATAGTACAAGCAAAAAAGCTGTACAAGATGTTCAACCCTATTGCAAACAATGTTTGTATAAAGATACCTGTAAATCCATCATTTCCCAATGAAGAAGGTCGAGATTTTGAGGGGATCAAAGCAATTAAGACATTGTCAAAGGCAGGAATACCAGTTAATTGCACACTTATCTTCACACCTGAACAGGCCCTACTAGCTGCAAAGGCTGGTGCAAAGTATGTAAGCCCCTTTGCAGGTAGGATTGATGATTATATTAGATCTAACAATAAACTCTCATTTAATAAAAGCGATTATTTTCCTGCTGAGGGTTGGGATGCAGATGATCAAATATTTGAGGACAATGGGGTTGTTTCTGGCGTAGATTTAATTGATCAAATTGTTGAAATCTTTTACATTTACGATATTGAAACTGAGGTTATTGCAGCCTCCATCAGAAATACCAGACAGGCAAGGGAATCTGCATTAGCCGGTGCAGACATTGCCACATTGCCCTACAGTGTAATTATGCAACTTCTTGTTCATTATAAAACTCAAGAGGGTATGAAAAAATTCACTGATGATATAGTTCCTGAGTATGCTGAATTGACCAAGGATTAATATACATGGATATTGAAGATATTGAAAGCGAAATATACAAAAAACATTTCCGTGTGGCAATTTTCGGTTCAGCTAGAATTCAAAAAGATAAGCCTATTTTCAAAGACGTATACAAACTAGCAAAATTAATAGCTGCTGAAAATATAGATGTAATCACTGGCGGTGGCCCTGGTCTAATGCAAGCAGCATGTCTAGGTCATTGTGATGGAAGGAAAAACAACGATAGTCAATCAATTGGTCTTAATATTTTAATGCCCCTAGAGCAAAAACCAAACCGACACCTTGATATCAAGAGGGAATTTGACCGTTTTTCTGAAAGATTAGATGCATTTATGATGTTGTCAGATGCTGTTGTTGTTGCACCAGGTGGTGTTGGAACTCTTCTTGAATTTGCCTATACTTGGCAGTTGGTACAAGTTAAACACATTTGCAATATTCCAATTATTTTAATGGGTGAGATGTGGGCATCACTTCTTGATTGGATAAAGAAATATCCATTGAAAAACGGACTATTAAAAAAGATAGATGTAGATAGGTTAATACTTGCAAAAGACGCCCATGATGCAATCAAGATAATTAAAAAATTCCACGATGGTTTCAAAAAAGGAGATGATATTTGTTTGAATTTTAAGAAATATAAAAGAACATATGAAAAGAGGGATAAAAAATGAAAGAATTAGAGTTCAATTATTCTGATTGTTTGGTCTCCCAAAAAGAAATTAAAGAATTAGAAAAAAAACTTCAAAAAGAAATTGAACAAATGAATATCGCCTCAGACCGATTATATGAGGATGAAAGGGCATCGATTAATCTCTTGGAGGATAAGGAAAATTTACTTAAAGTAAAATCTTTGATTAAAAGAAAAATAGAGTTAAATCCAAAGTTTCTAATTATTGTTGGCATTGGTGGCAGTAATCTTGGAACAATTGCTGTTCAAGAGGCAATTCTAGGTAAATTACACAACCAAAAAAATCCAGATTTAAAGGTTTTGTATGCTGACACTGTTGATCCGGATCTAATTTACGATATTATATCAATCATTGAACCTGAATTAGAGAATGGTGAAAATGTCATACTTAATTGTGTTAGCAAATCAGGAGGGACTACAGAGACCATTGCCAATTTTGAGGTTCTGATAGATGTTTTAAAAAAATATAAACAAGATTTTGAAAAATATGTAGTTGTAACAACAGATAAGGATTCAAAATTATGGAATTTTGCATGTGATAAGGGTTTCGATGTTTTGGAAATCCCACAGAAGGTTGGAGGTAGATTTTCAGTTTTTTCTTCAGTTGGTCTATTCCCCTTAGGTCTGCTTGGTATTGATATCAATGAAATGATTAAGGGTGCAAGACAGATGAAGGAAAAATGTCTTAGAAAGAATATCAAAGATAATCCTGCAGCAATGAGTGCTTCCTTAATATTCCAACATAAATTAAATGGAAAAAACATCCATGATCTTTTTTTATTTAGTTCAGATCTTGAGTCACTTGGAAAATGGTATAGGCAGTTGATGGGTGAAAGTCTTGGTAAAGAGTTTGACATAAGAAAAAATAGGATTTTCGAAGGAATAACTCCCAGTTACTCAATAGGTTCCAATGATTTACATTCAATGGCTCAGCTATATTTAGGTGGCCCATATGATAAATTTATAACTTTTGTTAGAATTAGAAGAAACAAGAATATCATCAGTATCCCTAATTACTCTGAATATTCTGAACTTGTAAAAGTTATTCAGGGGAAACAGTTATTTGAAATCATGGATGCCATTTTATCTGGGGTACAACAAGCTTTTAGAAAAGCAGAAAGACCTTTTGTTGAGGTTGTATTATATGATAAATCACCTTTTTCAATTGGACAATTCCTGCAATTCAAGGAAATGGAAATGATGTATCTGGGATATTTGTTGGACGTAAATCCATTTAATCAACCAAATGTTGAATTATACAAAGCTGAAACAAGGAAGATACTTCAGGGAAATAAATATCCAAAAAATTAATTTATTTTATAAAACACAGGTAATGAGATGCTAAAAATAATATATGATAAATATAAGATATATTACAGAACATCTGAGATAATCCAAAAATCAATTAACAATTTTATCCTGAAAAAGGATAAGGTTATTATTGGTTTGCCTGGTGGAAGAAGCATCTCTAAGATTTTGGATATTTTGAAAACGAAACCATTGGATTGGGAAAAAATCCATATTTTTATGGTTGATGAAAGGATTGTCCCACTTGAGGATCCCGATAGTAATTTTAACTTGATCAAAACGAGCCTTACTGGTACAATCCCCGAAAGAAATTTACATCCTTTTTATCATCAAAAGGAGGATATAGAGCACTCTTTAAAGGTTTATAAAAAAGAAATCGAGAAGTTTGGTGGTAGTTATGATATAGTATTGTTAAGCTCTGGTGAAGATGGTCATATTGGTTCATTGTTCCCCAATCATCCATCTGTTTATAATGACTCAGATTTCTTCATATCAGTTGAGAATTCTCCAAAAGCTCCTAGTCGCCGTATGAGTATATCAAAGAAGTTCTTACTCAAATCAAAAATTGGTGTTTTAATGTTTATTGGCGATTCTAAAAGGGGAGCATATATCGATTTTTTAGACAATAGTGTAAATTATGATAGTTGTCCTTCAAAAATTGTAAAAAAATTGAGCGATTCTTTTATTTTAACAGATATTGATCTATAATACAACATATCTTAAATAACAAATTTTTATAAACAAAAAAAGATGATGAATTTATCGATTTTTTTATTTATCAATTATGTGATTGCGTGTAGTATTATAATTGAGTTGGTATGAATGGATAAAAAAATTATTCCGGCAATAATTGCAAAAGATCAAAAGGAGCTTGATGAAAAGCTTTTAAAGGTTATCGACTACGTTGATATTGTTCAACTTGATGTTATGGACAATATATTTGTTACCAATACGTCCCTATTATTTGATTTCTTGTTAAAAGAGACTAATTGCCATTATGAGGCACATTTGATGGTAGAAGACCCTCAAGATTGGATAGATAAAAATATTGAAAAGGTAGATACGGTCCTTGTTCATTTTGAATCAAATTACGATCCAGAAAAAATCAAGGATTATGTAAAAAAACATGGAAAGAGATTTGGTTTTGTATTGAATCCTGAAACATCTGTCAAAAAAATTGAAAAATATATTGATGATATAGATCAAGTTTTGGTAATGACAGTTAAACCTGGTTTTTATGGAAGCCCTTTTTTACCAGATATGGTTGAAAAGATCACAAAGCTAAGAGAATTAAAACCTGGACTGGACATTGAGGTTGATGGTGGAATAACAGATAAAACTATTGGCCTTGTTGATAGGGCTGGTGCAAACATGTTCGTATCAGGATCATACATAGTGAAATCAAACAATGTAGAACAGTCAGTTAATAAACTAAAACAAATAGTTGAAATATAATATTGACAATAGTTTCGTATAATTTTACTATAAATTATTAATTTTTTTATATGTCTTTATAAAAACTTTAGGATGCTTTTTCGGTATATAGATTTCAAGATTAATCTCAAATTATGCAAGTTTTTTTTCTTCTTAATTAGTATTGATTCAACATCATTATCAGTACAACTTCCCAGAGATAGTAAAAGAAACTCTTTGGGTCTTGATGTGGCTTCTAAAACTCCAAATTTCAATGTACTATCTATTGCAATCCAATGATGTTTTCTTATTTCCCTATAAAGTATAGTCCTTGTATTTGTTTATTTACTGCTTAAAAAATAAAACCTCTTTGTCTTTTATCAATATTTGGTTTTGCCAATTTAGCAACAATAATTATTTAACTTTTATCTATATTCCTTTTTTTGTTAAGCTGGGCGTAGGTGGACGGCTCACGGCCATTGTGCTGAGGAAAGTCCCCTCTCGCTCTGGACTGGGTAACTGCGCAAGCAGTAAGGGTGAGAATCCTTGCAGAGACACAGAAACGACACAGCTCAGGAATAATTGCTATGATTCACTAGGTGATGAGGACTTCTTGGGATATGATGAAACGGTCAATCTGCACCTGGAGCAAGTCCAAACATTGAGATCAGTTGTCCAGACTGCTCAAAGGTAGGACGCATAGTAGAATGCCGTTTAAAACAGAAAGGGGCTTACGGCCTGAACGGAAATAGTCTTCTGTCCTGAGTAGGGAACAAATCTCTCCTTATGAGAGTCAAAATCCTACTCAGACACCCAGCATTATTCCGTTTGGGATGGAATATTTTAAAGTGTCTGATAACTGCTTAATTAAAAAGAGAGATAGAGGGTCGATTAACTCATTCCAGTCCTTCTATCTTTCCTAACTTATTTTAAAATGTGTATAGGCTAGTATCTAGAACTAGATTCC
>Ga0272442_10010039_pt1 | contig 11719 bp, 11 predicted proteins | sample SSMForm2O_FD_200262 | JGI IMG/M metagenome (GOLD analysis project Ga0272442, IMG submission 200262) | Marine sediment archaeal communities from Little Sippewissett salt marsh, Falmouth, MA, United States - SSM-Form-2O | ecosystem: Environmental > Aquatic > Marine > Wetlands > Sediment ...
TGCGATTGTGTGCGCTGCTATCGGGCCGATGTTCGGGACTCAATCGATCGATTTCGCGAGGGCGATCGATTTTTCAATTCCGCTTACGGAGAACACGGACCGGTTTATCCTGTTCGGTACACGAATTCCGCGAGTGGTGCTGGCGCTGGTGACCGGCGCGTCGCTCGCGATGAGCGGAGCCGCGATGCAGGCGTTACTGCGTAATCCGCTCGCGAGTCCGTTCACGCTCGGGGTGGCATCGGGAGGTACATTCGGAGCAGCGCTGATGATTTTTATCGGGATAGGCGGAACCGCGCTGATGGTACCCGGGACAGTGTTCGGAGCGTTTGTCCTCAGCATAGCGACGATCGCGCTGGTCTGGGGACTCGCCTGGCGTCGCGGACGCCTTCCGACCGGAATGCTCCTTTTGGCGGGAGTCAGTGTGAATTTCCTTTTCGGAGCGCTTGTCCTTCTCCTTCAATATATGAGCGACTTCGAGCAGAACTTCGCGCTGATACGGTGGATGATGGGATCGCTCGATACGGTCGGGTACGGGTCGGTCTGGGGAGTTCTGCCGGTATTGCTGATCGCGGCATTCGTCCTGTTCCGATATTCCAGATCGTTCAATCTGATGGCGCTGGGGGATGAAGCGGCGAAGAGCTCGGGGGTAGATGTGAGGCGGCTGGAGCTTGCGGGATTTCTCGCGTCCGGACTTCTCGCGGGAGCGGCGGTAAGCCAGGTGGGTCCGATCGGGTTTGTCGGGCTGATGGTTCCGCATGCTGTGCGTATGATTGCCGGACCGGATTACCGTCTTGTGATCCCGGGAAGCCTGTTTGCGGGAGCAGGATTTCTCGTGCTGTGCGACCTTGTAAGCCGTATAGCGATCCCGCCGTATGAGCTTCCACCGGGGATTATCACGGCGATACTGGGAGCGCCGTTCTTCCTCTGGCTTTTGAAAAGCAGGGCGCGGGAGATAGTTGTCTGAGACGGCAGACCGGAAAGTCTGCCCCACAAGCGTCCAAATTCCCTTGTTAAAAAAAATCCGGTCAGGGGTCTTGACAAACCCAGGTGAATGGGTTATAAACCTGAACAGGTTCAGAATTAGGATCGACTCATGTTTGGAGTAAATTCACCTGAGCGCAGTTGAGGTCTTATGGCTGGATTGAGAGAACGAAAAAAAGCAAAAACGCAGGATCGTATCCTCCGAAGCGCGATCGAGCTTTTCGGCGAGAATGGATACGCGAATACGACGATGGAGCAGATCGCGGAGCGAGCGGAGGTGGGGGTCGGGACGCTCTATAACTATTTCGGCTCCAAGAGGGCATTGCTGGTAGGTCTTGCGACGCAGGAGCACGAGAAGATAGAGGAATCGGGAAGGATAATCCTTGCGAAGGACGAGAGCGATCCGGCCCGTGCGATTTCGGATTTATTCTGGACATACTTCAACCATGCGATTCTGTACGACAAGAAGCTGATGAGGGAACTTACGGCGGCGAGTATCCTGGAGCCGGAAACCCTGGGAAAGGATATGGCGGAGCTTGACTGGCATCTTGTAGCGCAGGTGGGGAAGCTTATCAGGAAACAGCAGGAGCTTGGGATAATCGATGAAACCATTCCGGTCGAAGACGCGTCGCTGGTGATATACGGAGTGCTGGTGTTGACGTCGATGATTTTCATGACAACGGATGTCAACGAAGACTGGGTTGAAAAAACAATGAAAAAGCATATCGGTCTTATCATTCGCGGCTGGAAGAAGAAGGAGTAAGAATCATGCTACGAAAAATACTCATTGCCATAGCGTTTACATCGCTGATTATCAGCGGGACGGTTGGATTCGCCCAGGAGCAGGACGGACAGGATGCGCCATCCGCTTCGTCTGAAGAGGTCGGGACCGAGGGCGCGGGTGAAGGGCTTACGGCGCGTGAGATGGTCGATGCAATGATGGACCACCTTCGCGGGGACACGTCATACGGCGTTATGGAAATGGAAGTTGTCACTCCCGACTGGGAGCGTACGATGGAGATGGAATGGTGGGAGAAGGGGGAGGACCTGATGCTGGTGAGGGTGCTGAGCCCATCGAGAGACCGGGGTAACGGCACGCTGAAAATCGACAACAATCTCTGGAATTACATCTACACGTTCGACGAGACGGTTCATATTCCCCCGGCAATGATGGCGCAGTCGTGGATGGGCAGCGATTTCACAAACGACGATATCGTACGTGAATCGAGCCTTATCGATGATTACGACCATGTGCTTGAGGGGATAGATGATATGGAAGGCGAGCGGTCGTACTCGATTCTTATGACCACCGATCCATCGACGCCGGTGCCGTGGCTCACAATTCGCGTTTATCTCCGGGTCGAGGACCTTCTCCCGGTGAGGGAGGAGTACTACGACGATGACGGGCTGCTGTCGCGATACATGGTTTTCTCGGACTTTGAGGAGATGGGCGGGAGGGTTATACCGACGACGATGCACATGGTGCCGCTGGACGACGAGGACCGGTACACGGAGATGAGATACACGGAAATGGAGTTCGATATCGAATTAGACGACAGTGTATTTACGCTGCAGAGTCTTCAGAATCCGGATTTATAGGGGGATTACGCGGTTAGTTTTTTAGGAGAGATTTAGGACAATGAGAAACCTGACACTTCGAATAGCATGGAGAAACATCTGGCGGAACACGCGCCGTACGGTGATCACGCTGGTGACGATGGTCATCTGCGAGGGGATCATGGTTTGGATGATCACGTTCGGCGACGGCGTGCACGAGCAGATGATACGGACCACGCTCAATACGGGTCTGGGGAGCATCCAGATCCACGCTTTGGGTTACCAGTCTGAGAAGAAATCCGATGATGTTATTCTCGATCCGGGACCTGTTACGGAAATCGCCAGGCAAGTGCCGACAGTAGAGGGAGTCAGCACGCGCATAACCAGCTTCGGACTCGCCAGTCACAGCGGCAACACCCAGCCGTCGATGATTATCGGGGTGGAGCCGATCGGGGAGACGACAATTTCAGTGCTTGATGAGAAGGTCGAGCTGGGCGAATGGCTTCCGGAGGAAATTTCAAATCCAAGACGTCTGCCGATTGTTATCGGGATCGGAATGGCCGAGAAACTCAAGGTCACTCTGGGAGACCGGATTTATCTTACAATGGCCGACTTCACCGGCGCGCCGGCCTATGCGGTTTACTTCGTGCACGGGATTTTCAAAACCGGCATGGGCGAGATGGACAAGTCGATTGCATACGTGCCTATAGAGACGCTTCAGCCGCTGATGGCAGCGGGGATTCCGAGATTCGAGAACGCGGTGCACGAGGTGACGCTGCTCCTCGAACCGATGACCTCCGAAGCAGAGGCGGTGACTTTCCTGGGAGGGCAATTCCCGACCTTACTTCCGGATTCGGAAATACCCGGAGCGGATTCGGGATGGCAGTTGACGACCGTGCAGACCGAGGATGCAGTTGCCGCAGGCACCGGGGAGCCGGAAGACGGCAATTCAGACGGGGGTGAGAAAGAGCCTGTGGACGATCCGGATCAGGCCGCGGTGGAGCTGGACGGGCAGCAGCTCGAGATCCTTACGTGGCGGAAGATCCAGCCGGGACTGAAGACTTTCATCGATCTGGATAATTTCGGGATGTACATCACGATGGTGTTTCTGTTCATCGTGGTAGCGATCGGGATCATGAACACGTTTCTCATGGCGGTGTTCGAGCGTATACGGGAATTCGGGATATTCATGGCGCTGGGCACAAGGCCGTCCGCAATCTTCAAGCTTGTGATGACCGAGTCGTTACTGGTGGGAATAATCGGAGCGGTGGCCGGGCTTGGACTCGGGCTGATCGGGTACTGGATCAATACAATCTACCCGATCAGCTACGGCAGCTATGGCGAGCTTGGGGACATAATGACATTCGACTGGTCGATGGACCTGTACCCGATGCTCATCTGGGCCAACGTGATGAAGGCGGTATTCGGCATCATTGTTGTCACCGTCCTTGCGGCGTTATGGCCCGCGATTGTGGCCGCGATGCTGAAGCCGGTCGAGGCACTGAGGCATGTCTGACGGAATGACTGAGAATCAAACGGAGTAATGATATGGCTATCGTAGAACTGAAAGATGTCTGGAAAACATACCGTACCGGGAAGGTGGATTACGACGCGCTTCGTGGGGTGAATTTCAAACTCGAAGAAGGGGAATTCACCGCGCTGGTAGGCCCGTCCGGAAGCGGCAAGACGACGATGCTGAATATTATCGGCGGACTCGATCGCGCTACGAAAGGCGGCGTGTATTTCAAAGGCGAGGAAATCACGGGATGGTCGCTGACCAGGTTGTCGCAAATGAGGCGGGAGAATATAGGGATAATTTTTCAGTCCTATAACCTTATCCCGGTACTCACCGCGCGCGAGAATATCGAGCTCGGGCTTCTTTTAAGGAACTGGAATCCGCAGGATGCACGCAAGCGTGCGGATGAGCTGATGGAAGCGGTCGAGATAGCCGACATGGCGAACAAACGGCCGGACGAGATGTCGGGCGGACAGCAGCAGAGGGTAGCTGTCGCGCGAGCTATCGCCGACCGTCCCGCGCTCATACTCGCCGATGAACCTACAGCTAATCTGGACACCGCGACCGGCGACTCGCTTCTGAGAATCATGGAGAAACTGAACAGGGAAGAGGGTGTGACCTTCCTGTTTTCAACACACGACCAGAGGGTTGTTGACCGTGCCAAGAGAATCGCCACCATTGAAGATGGCGTTGTCGTGAAGGATGAAGTACTCGAAGGAATCGGCGCATAGGATTCGATGACACAAAAGGGCAAAATACTCGTTCTCATCTCTTTTATTGTTGCGGGACTGTTGATTCCGTCGCGGGCAAATGCGGAATGGCGCGACGAGCTTCCCGACAACCTACGGATGTTCGGGAGGTATTTCTGGGCGGGGGGATATTCATTCGACCGTCCGTTCCTGAAAGAGGGCTTGTTTTCGGAGGCAAACGTTCGTATGAACGGCCGGTACGTGATAGATGATGAATGGAACATGGAATTCGCATGGCAGGTGGACGGATCGTACTTCGAAGGTCTCTCGATGACGTCGATGACCGGCCCGGAAGGGCTTGTCAATCTTAGCTGGGAGGTAGATGAAAAGACGAACTGGCGAGTAAGGCATCTACTGGACCGTCTTCAGCTCAACTACCGGTCGGGGGATTTCACGGTCGATATCGGACGCCAGCGTCTGGCATGGGGAACGACGTTTACGATGTCGTTCATGGACATGTTCCACCCGATCCGTCCGGGCGATCCATTTGTGCCCGAGCAGCCGGGCACCGACTCGATCAGGTTGAGAGTGGCAACCGGTCCGGTGGCGGGATGGGATCTGCTGTACGCATGGTTCGATGACGAGGGTCGTGAGGCTTTCGCGGCGAAGTATCATAATGTGTACGGGGATTTCGAGTCGGGATTGTCGGTGGGGCGAATCATGGAAGAGGATTTCATCGCGTTTCAGACGACCGGCGATGTGAAGGATGTGGGGATACGTATCGAGGCGGCGTGGTGGGATACCAAGGGCGAGGGCGAGCCGTACCGTTTCGCGCTGGAATCGGACTATGCCCCGAACTCATCCACTTATCTTTCAGGGGAAATTTTTTATAACGGCCCGGGAGCTGAAAATCCCGAGGAATATGACCTGGAAAATCTTCTTACGGGAGGGCTGTATCCGGCGCGATGGTATGCCGGAACAAGGTGCACGTATAATCCCGGCGGACTGACAACACTGAGCGTTCTGGGACTGGCGAATCTCACGGATGACTCATGGTTTGCGGATTTCGGGGTACAGTATTCGGTTTCAAACTCGACCGATATGAGGATCGGGTATCAGCACTATGAAGGCGAGACGCTGAGCGAGTACGGGGCGCTTCCGGATATTATCTACGTCATTTCTACAACATATTATTAACGGGACTCAAAGCATCTCGACAATTGAATATTGCTTAAATGTTAAACCGGGGCATGGTTTTGATGCATTTGTATGCTAGAATTAGTTATCAACTCGACCACATTTACTACGAGGTGACCCACCGATGTACTCGCGAACCACTGCCGTTATTACAGTGCTGTTAGTTTTCGCATTCCTGATCGGGGCGTGCAGCAGGGATACTGCTCCAGTCACCCCCGGAACTGAAATTGAAGCTCAATCAAATGGCGCAAGCCAAACAATGAACTGGGGAACGTGGGATGTTTCGATCGACACCACTACTGGAGAGATCGAGACTGTTCCCCTGAGAGGCGTCGATTTCACTGCGAATGTAGTAAGGTTTCTCCAGCCGCCCGTCGCACCTATCAACCTGGTGAGCATGGAGTATCTCTGGTACGAATCGAACGTGCCGGAAGGCCTCATCTCGATGAACGTAACGCTGAGGCACCCGTTCCCGGGGATGACTCAATTCCGGGGATTCGACGTACGAGGGATTATACACAGCGACGGGGGAACGCTGGGGATCTACGATCCCAACGTCAACTACTACAACCCCGAAGGAACGCGTCTGCTGAATGCGGACGGATATACCCGCTGGTGGAACCAGGTAGAGTTCACAACCTACGGAAAAATCTTCGGATATACCGAGGGACGCTGGGCGAATCCGAATTTCGAGGCAAGCGAAACAGTCTGCCCGTACAAGCTGTTTACACCTTCACTCGAACCGAATCAGCCCTATTACCAGATGGATCTGTCGCAGCGGGCGACATTCCCGGTTGTCGATGGAGTCGCGACGCGCTGCTACAGGATGCAGTTCGACACGTCCTTCCAGCCGATATTCCGCTTCAAGTACTCGATCGCCGCAAGCTGGTCGATGCCGGATCCCGCGTACGATCCCGAGTACCCGATTGAGGCATACGATGAGCTCGCCAACTGCCAGGAAGCATACATGGTGCGCGTAACCGAGTACGAGGAGATTCCGTATTACGTCGATGAGTACGTGTCCGGCGGAGACCTTATATTCCAGCTCACTATCGGCGACTGGCAGGCACAGGATGGAGACGTGCTATCCGAGATCTCGCATGTCTGGCTGGAATCGAATACGCTCTTCGAGTTTCCGATCGATGTGCGCGACATGATGGAATACGTCGAGAGCCCTCACCCGACCCAGGCGACATATCGTATCTCGCTCGAAGACATGGCCCCGAAGGGGCTGCAGGACCAGCTCATGCTGATTACGGTTGAGAGCGCCGATCCGGTATCGTTTGAGCCGCAGATCGAGGGGAGCACGGCCGGATGGGATTATCCTGCGGATCCGCTCGCAGCGTACGCGGTCGCGGATGTCCCGATAACGAACCTGACTCCGACGGGTGAATACGCATACTGCTATTTCCTTCCAGACTGGTGCGCCACGATGCGTTATCAATGCACGTGGGACGAGCAGGGACCGTCCGGAGAAGGATCCCAGAACCAGCTTCTGATGGCTAACCTCATCAGCCAGAACGTAGAGGGTTACTACAACGACTACACTCATGTACAGAGCTGGGAAGGGAAGACGACCTACTACGTATGGGGTCAGAACTCGGACGCACTCGCCGACACCTGCGCGTCGCTTGGTTACACGTTCGAGCGAACGCAGTCGGGGCACGGGTATTTCGATCCAAGCGGAAGCCGCGTGGTCATAGCGGTTGTCTGGTCGAACATCAACACACCGCTCGATCCTCCTTTCACCGAGGACGAAGCGCGTGACATGCAGGAATTCATCGATAACGGCGGAATCCTGATGTTCATGTGCGAGGCGACCCACAACATCCATATCCAGAGCCTTGATAACATCTTCGAGTGGCTCGGGATGCTCATGGAATATGGTGGCGGCGCGACTCCGGAACTTACGGACGGCTACACGAGAAATATCACGTGGCACTGGCTTACCGACAACGTCGATCTGTATCACTACTTCACCTGCGGCGAGTGGATCACCGAGGATCCGCACGTGCTGACGCTGGTGGCTACGGAGCTCGACGAGAAGGCGGTACTGATGTACCCGCTCCCGCTGGAGTAAATCCAGGGCACAAGCGAATAAATGGCAAATAAACACGGACCGCAAATGCGGTCCGTTTTTATTATTAATTAGAATCCGAGCCCCGAGCGTAAGCAAGTCGGTATTGCCGGTTATCCGGGCGATTCAGAAAGATGATGTCACGGAAAATTCGCTTATTTGGCGCCTTTTAGTCCTTTAATGATAAAATATATAATGACAAGAATCCCAGCGGGAATAGCCAGGATAATAGCTATAACGCTTAATTTAATGAATGACCAAATCAGCGCAGTTATGACTGCCCCATATATCCCGACAATAATTAGGGATAGAAAGAGAATCTGGATGCCGTGCCAAATCTTATCGTGCCAATGCTTAGAGCTATTGTAGTTCTCCACTAGTCCCTTAAACTCATTTTCGAACAGCATGCCTCTATCAACCCCCATGTATTCTATGAGTTTCTAATGAATCTATCAATAAGCTCTTTTCTCTTATTGATATCGACTAGTGGTAGTCCAGGTAGTAACAGAACTCGCTTAAAAATAACATTTGGAGCCACTTCTGCAATGAAAATAGCATCGCTTGGCTGGTCTGAGAGCATTTCACGATATATAAAATAGTATACCTTGGACTCCTCAGCAAGCTCCTTAATAATTTAATCCGCCGAGATGGATTTCACTTCAGAAATTGGGAGTCCCAGGGGTTTGGGGGCAGTGTACATTTTCTCATGCTTTGACAGCAGATGTTTAACGAATCCTTCTAAGTCGAAATCACTGCTAGGATAAGCGAGTTCATATCTCGCGCTTTCTTTATCCATGATTTTTCCAAGTTTGCAGGCTACGACTATTAATGATAAGTGTGAATCCTTTTTTCAAGCAGAAAGCCCCACACCTTCAAGCGTGACCTGCTTTAGCACGTCGCGCCCCCCGAATCTGGCGGTGGCGTCCAGAAACTCGATACCGACAAGCCTTCCTTCCGAATCGTAGTCCGCCGCGATACCTTCTCCCAGTTCGACGGTTGTTGCGGTCGCTTCGCGGAAGATGATGCTGAGAGCATCGACATCAGGATCGTATGTGATTTTCATGTTAAGCTCCGGTGTTTCGTAAAGACGCTCCGATCGCATGTTGCGTCAATCAGTAGTAATAAGTGTAAACCGTAATCACCACTATCTCCAAATCTCTTTCCTCAAAGATTGGACGAATGCGTTTAGTACCATAATACTTCCCGTTCCAATCCTGATCATACACGACTTCAATCGAGCACTCGTATCGATTCTTTCCGTATTCTGCATGTTTCCACTTTGCGGTCTGGATAGCAGAAACGACTTCCTGACTGCTGAAGCCACGGATTTCCCGATATCCCTCGGCATGTTTTGAAAGCCGAATGCGCTTCGATAGGCTGTTATCTGACGGCAATTCTGTACTCCTCACGCGCAACATATTATGCACCCCGATCAATCGTTACTTCAACCATTTTTACAAATTGTACAAGGGTGTAATCCTTTCCCATATACTTTTCGTTAATCAGCATCATGCCCATAATGAACATCAGACAGACGATATCCACCCGCTTGCTTACGCGCGCGGCTCGGTATGGACGCGTGAATAAGGTCTTACGAGCCTTTGCCGGTTTTGCCGGTGAACATGAAGTCGCGGATTAATACTCCAGGGATGTCATAGCTGCCGATTGCGCTCCACCATGCAGCGCACGGATGAGTCTCTTTCTCGACGGCATCGATTCGCTTCCAGGCTTCAAGCATGCTGTCGGTGAAGCGGAGATTCTTAATGGCATGCTTGATCTCACCGTTTTCGATGAGCCAGGTGCCGTCGCGAGTCATGCCGGTCATGACAGCCTTGCGGGTGTCGAGGAGACCGTTCACGTAATGGAAGCGGGTGACCTGGATGCCGTTATCCAGCATCTTGACCATCTCGTCGAGCGTATGCTCGCCAGGAACGAGCCTGACGTTCAGCGGGATCGCATCGGACGGCATGCTTCCGGGTCCGAATCCGTGCCCGGTCGGCTTGACGCCTTCCTTCGCTGCGGTGAACCTGCTGTGCACGACAGCCTTTGCGACACCATGATCGATTAGTGTTACCTCTTGTCTCGGTACTCCTTCCATGTCGAAGGGAAGACCGGTCACGTGGCTTCCGTAGGCGTCATCGATCATGGTGATCATATCGCCGGTGATCTTGTCGCCGAAATGCCCGGCCATCGGACTCTGCCCATCCTGGACCGACTTCGCGCTGAGGCTGATGTAGTTGAACCACTCGACCAGCTCCGTGAACGCGTGAGCTTCAAGAACGACATCGTACTTGCCCGGCTCAACTTCGACCGGGTTGCGCGACAGAACGGCTTTTCTGCAAGCGCGGTCGTACGTGCCGCGGAAATCGGCCGATGCGACATCCCGTCCGGTCATCGCGGCGAATCCACTCGGGGGATCATCCTGCTGGTCATCCATAGCAACGAAATTACAGGCGAATCCGGTAATCGGCTGATATGCGCGCACGCCGTTGGAGGTCGCGACAGCGATCTCCCCGACTGTACTTTCAACCGCTCCGGCGAGGATAAGATTGTCCTCTTTTCCTCGCGCGATCGCATCGCGCGCGATCTTCGCCCTGTCGTCCGGACCCCACGCCGCGGTGGCATCAACGAAGGTATCTGCCTTCTTATACTCGGCTTTCGATGCGGGTTCGGGAAAGCCCTCGAGGGGTTCCGAGGTTTTCATGATCTCGAGCGCGTTCATGAGAGTATCGAGCAGTCCCTCGGGAGTCATGAGATTAGTCGATGATGTCCCGATGTGGCCGTCACGAGAAACCCGGATAGTGATGCGCGTCTCGTCGGTGTAGATGTTCTGGTGAATGACCGAGTTTGCCAGGCGTGTAAGACCGTGCCCGGTATGCATAAAGGTCATTTCGCAGTCGGCGTCACATTTTTTAATGACGTCGTCCGCCAGTTCGAAGTAATTTTGTTGTCCAGTGAGTTCCATTATGCCGCACCTCCCACCTGTACTTGTCGGAATCTTGTCGGGGACGTACCGTGAGCGACATGAGCCGACTGCATCGGCTCGCCTTTGCCACACGAGGGAATTCCCCATATGTGCCAGTACTTACCGTTGCAGATCGCGTCGCACGAATTCCAGAATTCCGGCGTGATGCCGGTGTATGCAGGATTCTTAAGGGGCTTTGCGAGTCTGCCGTTCTGAATCTCCCACGCGATCTCGCAGCCGAACTTGAAATTGACCCGGCGGTCATCAATCGACCACGATTTGTTGGCGTCCATGAAAATCGCGCCGTTGCTGTCGGCGATCAGGTCGTCGAACTCCCAGTCGCCGGGAGCGAGACTGACATTGATCATTCTTATGAGGGGCATGTTCTCCCAGCCATCCGCGCGCATTGCGCCGTTTGCGGGATGTCCGGTCAGCGCCTGGCATTCACGGCTGGAGAGGTAGCCGACGAAAAGCCCGTTCTGAATGATCTCTGTGCGCGTGGATTTCACGCCCTCGTCATCATAGCCGAAAGTCCCGAGGCCTCCCGGGGAGATGCTGTCGGCATAGATGTTCACGATATCGGAGCCGTACTTCAGTTTCCCGATGAGCTCGGGCTGAAGGAACGATCCGCCGGCGAGGCTGATCTCGGTACCGAGAACGCGGTCCAGCTCGATCGGATGCCCGCACGATTCATGCACCTGCAGAGCGAGCTGGCTTCCGCCGATGATGATGTCGCG
>Ga0272442_10010041_pt1 | contig 11718 bp, 7 predicted proteins | sample SSMForm2O_FD_200262 | JGI IMG/M metagenome (GOLD analysis project Ga0272442, IMG submission 200262) | Marine sediment archaeal communities from Little Sippewissett salt marsh, Falmouth, MA, United States - SSM-Form-2O | ecosystem: Environmental > Aquatic > Marine > Wetlands > Sediment ...
TAGGCCGTTGCCAGCACGGATTCGTGGTTGGTCTTGATGGGGCAATCGGCGTGCCAGTAGCCTTTCATGTCGGCGTCTGCGATGCCGAAATCGTCCCAGACTTTCCAGATAGGCCGCGGATCGCCGCCCCATCCGAGGCGGCTGGTCATGCCGTAGATCATGCCGCGCCAGGGATTGCCGCCGCCTTGCAGCATCTCGCCGAACAAGCCGAAGGGAATGCCGGAGATCTCGACGAGCCAGTAGTCGGGGCCCTCGTTGTAGTCGAAGCCTTCGCCGAACCACAGGCTGTCGATGTAGGGGAAGTGTTCGAGGTATTGGTTGGCGCAGTTCGAGAGGCCGTAGTTCGGGTGGAAGTTGTTGCCGCTGTGGAAATCGATCAGCGAGCCGGGCCGGCTCCGTTCCATGACTTTGCGCAGGCGCTGCATGACGACGCGGTTGTAGCCGATGCCGTCGAGGTAGAGGCCGTCGATCTCGGCGTTCTCGAGCAGCCATCCGAGGCCCTCGAGGTAGTAGTTGTGCCAGCGGGAGAGGCCGGTGGTGCGGATGGCGCCGTCGATGTCGCCGCCGGGCAGGTTGGGCTCGTGCCACGCCGCTGCGTAGTCGTCGACGAGATGCTCGCGCGGCCAGGAGTAACCGCCGCCGCGGCCGCCGGTGAAGACTTCGTGGCCGAGGCTGCGCAGCGCCCACAGTTCCGCGCAGTGATTGCTCAGTTCGCGCACGGTGTAGTAGATCTTGACCTTGACGTTCTTCTCGTGGGCGTGGTGCACGTAGTCGCGGAGCGCGTCCACGGCGTTGAATGGGTAGTTGATGTGGGGATTGAGCGCGTTGCCGTGGTGGATGTTGATGATGTTGGCGCCCGACGCGCCGATCTCCCCGAGGCCGACGTACTGGTGCTGGTAGCGCCAGTTCCAGTGGCGTGGGTCGAGCGGCTTGACCGGGGTGATGAGCAGCCCGAAACAGAAGGTGAGCGTCTCGCCGGCGGCGAGGCGGCGCGGGCCGGTGTAGGCGCGGACGAGGACCTCGTCTGGGCCGTTGTCGAGCACCACGCAGCCGCCCTTGCCGTCGTTTGCCCACGGTTGCGGCAGGCCCGTGTCGTGGAAGTTGTAGAGGTTCCACGTGTCTTGAGTGTCCTTGAGCTTGCAGTGGAGCCCGGCCTCGACGCCGCCGATCCAAAGGCTGTTGTTGGCCCGGCTCACGTCCCATTTCCATTCCCACTTCTCGGGGCGGCGTCCGCCTTTCCGGCCCATGCCCATCATGTAGGTGGCCGCGTCCCGCCGCAGCGGGATCTCCAGCCCGATGTCGGCCACATCGCCGGCAGTGCCCGCGGTCAGCGCCACCCGGAAGTCGAGGTAGCCGTCGAATTGCATCGTCGCCTGGCAGGCCACGGAGAAGCCTTCCCCTTCCCCTTCGGCGGTCCACTCCACCGTGCCCGGAGTCTCTTTGGTCACGCGGCTCCTGCCGGGACGCCACGGGCGCCGGCCTCGAGCGGTCTCGACGTATACAGCGACGGGGCGGGCCAGGAGGTCGTGGCCGCCGCTCTGGATGCTCTCGGGAAGACCACTGCCGGCAAAGCGCACAGTGCGGCCCAGGCAGGCCACGGTTTGGCCGTCCACCACGAGAGGGATATACGGCGCGACGACGTCGTCATCGAGCCCGATGCTCGAGTCGAGCCACATGAGCCGCGCCTGACGCCACAACTCATCCACGCCCCCGTCCTCGACCCGTTCCGGCGCGACGTCCAACGCCAATGCGATCTCCGTGTTTCCGGCCTTTGCCGAGCTAAGGCGTACAACGCCTTCGTAGCGCCCCGGCCTTGCGTCTGTCGGCACCGAGACGCCGCACCACAATGCCTGCACCCGGCCCAAAGGCACGCTCACCTCTTTCTCGAACGCGCGGCCCAGCCAGTCCGTTCCACCCAGGTTGATGCAGCGGAAGCCCAGCAGTCCGTCGAGGCCCTCGCAGCGCACGTCGAGGTCGTCGACGGACGTCTTGGCGGCGTAGACGCCGAGTTGGAAAACGTAGAACTCGCCCCGGGAGGCCTGGCCGGAAAACGCATTCGCTGGGCCGCGTCGGACCCAACACAACGGAAGATGGTCGGTCATTCGGATCGGATGCCGGCGGTCTTCCGGAAAAACCAAGTAGGCCTGTCCCGGATGTTCGGCAAGAAGTCTCTGCACCTCGTCAGCGGTGGCGATGACCTCCATCGGATCCATCCGGTCGAACTCGGTCCGGGCCTGAATCGCGGTGACGGTGGCCTCGGGCAGGTCCCGCCACGCTCCTCCCTCGAGTGCGCCCGCGCTGAGATGATGGCGCGCCACCCACGCCGCGTCCACGGCCGAGGCGTCTGGCGGCGTGTACTCGGTCGCAAACTGATGATGGGGCCCGCTGTGCCGATAGGGCATGTAGTAAAGCTCGTAGACGCCCGGCCCGGCACTGGGCTGGAAGACGAGGTCTCCGGACTCCTGGCTCACGTTCACGGGCACGACGTTCTCGATCTCGAGGTCGCCGTCCGTCGCGAACACACGCACGGCCTTGGTTTCGGGCGCGGGGTCGCGCCGCCGCCAAGGGATGTGGACGCGCACGGCGTCGCCGGCCTCGGACACCGCCACGAGAGCGCGATGATTGCCGCGCTCGCGAGGCCAAAAGGCGACGGAGTAGAGAACGTCTTCTCCAGCGGGGGCGTCGCCGGATAGGACAAGCACCAACGCAACGAGCAGCGACAAGACAAGGCCGGCGTAGGGGAACATGGCTTCTCCTTCTGCGAGCGGGGGTTGTCCCGAATCTCGACAACGGGTAGCATGGCACAGGCCCTAGGAACAGACAACCTCAGGAGAGAGTTGGCGGTATGGCTGAGGAATTGCTGTCGGATGCGGCGGTGCGGCGGAAGCTCGGCGCCGTGGACCGAGCGCTCGAGAAAGCCTATGGTCCGCCGCGCCGCCGCCGCCGGCGCACTGCCCTCGGATCGCTCATTGCCACCATCCTCTCTCAGAACACCAACGACGCGAACAGCGGCCGGGCCTATGACGCGATGCGGGCGGCGTTCCCCACGTGGCTCGAGGTCATGAACGCCGATCCCGGTGCGTTGGAGGACGTCTTGCGGCCCGGCGGATTGGCGAGGACCAAAGCCCGCCGCATCCAGGACATCCTCCGTGACATCGCCGCACGCGGTCCGCTCGACCTCGAGTATCTGCGCAAGCTGCCGGCCGAGGAGGCGGAGCACGAGTTGCTCGCCTTCGACGGCGTCGGACTCAAGACGGCGCGCTGCGTGCTGGTGTTCGCCTTGGGCAAGGACGCGTTCCCGATGGACACGCACATCGAGCGCGTGCTCAAGCGCCTGGGCATTGTCCCTGAGAGGATGGTGGTGGAGAAAGCGCATCGCTATATCCAGCCGCTGGTGCCCAAGGGACGAAGCTACGCCTTGCACCTGGGCCTGATCGCCCACGGCCGGCGCGTCTGCCACGCCCGCACACCGGCGTGCGCCCGGTGCGTGTTGCGCCGAAACTGCGCCTATTACAAGCGGCACCACATGCGGGCCGTAGCGGGCAGCGTGAAACCGTGACGGACTGGCCGCAAAGGACCGCAACGTTCGAAGCCCGCCCCGACCGCGCCGTGTGGTGCGACACCGGGCGCGGTTGGACCGCGTGCGTGATCATTGTCGCGTGCGCCATTGCCTACTCGTTCCGTTTCACCTCGTTTCTCCATGCCAAGGAGGCCGTGCTGTGCATCGGCCTCGGCGTCATTAGCATTCTGGTTGCCCTCCGCGGCCGCTTCTCGTGGCGGGGCATCGCCGCGTTCTTGCCGCTGTGGTTGTGGGTCGGGGCCGGGCTGTGTCGGCTCTGCTTCGCGCCGCCGCAAGTGCCCTCAGACGCCGCCGTTGAGCTGGGCCGCTGGCTGCTGTTGCTGCTAACCGTCGGCCTTGTGTTCGACGTGCTCGGAAATGACACGTGGCGCAGACGGGTGATGAACGCGTTCCTGCTCTCGACCGTCGTCGTAGGCCTGCTGGGGCTGGTCCAATACGCGGGCGCCGTCCCACTCCTTTTTCCTGTCTTCGAGGGCTACACCCAGCGTGTGTACTCGGTCTTCGGCAACCAGGACCTATACGGCGGCTACCTCGCGATCGGCGTACCGCTGTTGGCCCACCGCCTGCTCGCGAGCAAGCGCCTCGACGCGGCCTCACTGACCGGCCTGTGCGTCCTCACGCCGGCCCTGCTGGTGTCGGGCTCGCGCTCGGCGTGGCTGGCCGCCGCGGTGGGCGTGGCCGTGGCCGTCGTGATGACCGAGCGCAACCGGGCGCGTCTGGCCCTCTTTGGCGCCCTCATTGCCGCGCTCGCGGTCGTGGCCGCTTTCGCCGCGCCCGACGCCACGGTCCGCCGGATCACGCAAACCTTCCGGGACGAAGACGAGGGCCGGCACGCCCGTCTGTTTTTCTGGGAGGTCGCGTGGGGCCTCTTCGAAGACGCGCCGCTGCTGGGCCACGGCGCCGGGGCCTACGCCTACTGGAGCCCCCGCTATCTGGGGGAGTTGGTGGAAGCCGAGCCAGGGCCGCTCAAGTTCGACGTCGAGCGCCATGCCGACCACCCCCACTGTGAGCCGTTGCGCATCCTCGCAGAGACCGGCCTGGTCGGAATCCTGTTTTGGCTCTGGCTGGCGGCGCGGCTACTGCGCCGTCGCGGCATCGAATGGGCCGGGCTGGCCGCGTTTGCCGTGTTCGCGTGCTTCAACGGGCCCTTGGACAGCGCGCCCCACCTGCTCGCCGCACTGCTACTGGCCGCCATGCTGTCCGCACGGCGTCAAGAAGACACGGCCGAAGCCTGGCCCTCGGCGTACGCGTTGCCGGCGCTGTGCATCGCGCTGTGCGCGTTCGAGGTATGGGCGGTCCTGGTCCCCAGCTACCTACTGCGTGCGGCGCAAGACGCCCAACTTGCCGGCGAACCGGCTTTGGGCTTGTACGAGCGTGCGCTGCGTCACCCCTGGCCCAACGCAGAAGCGCATCGCGACTACGCTATCGCCTTGGCCGAGGACGGCCGCGTCGACGACGCCTACGGCCACTTCCAGGAGGCGCTGGACGGGCTCGACACGAGCGACCTCTACCTGGCCTTGGCCGCCTTGGCCATCGAACGCGGCGACCGCGACGCGGCCCGCCGCTGGGCCCAGGAATGCCTGCGGCGCTGTCCGCGGCACCCCGAAGCCACCGACTTGCTGGCGCATGTGGGAGGGGACTGGCCGTGACGCGCTATGAGACACACCGCTTCGTTGTCGAGGAACGCGACGGGGACCTCGTCGGGCGTGAGAAGGAACACGAAGTCTTGAAGCCCGACCGGTGCGTGTTGGTCCAGGGCCTTGAGGACGACCTCGACGCGTCCGTGGCGCAGGCCTTCGAGCAGATCGGCGCCGACGCCGTCATTCGTCCCGGCGACCGTGTGGCCATCAAGATCAACCTAGGCGGCGGCATCCACCACGTACTCACGACCTACTCGGATCCGCGCATCTGCGAGGCCCTCATCAAGCAGGTCAGGCGGCTTGGCGGCGACCCGTTCGTGTGCGAGGCCGACATGCGCGCGCACGTCATGAACGACAAGATGCTGCGCATCCGCGGCTACCACGACGTCCTCCGGCGTAACGACACGCCGTTCGTCAATCTCTCCAACGGACCCACCGTCACGATGCAGTGTCGCGACCTGGACGTGCCGCTGGTCTTGCCCGAGACGCTCCTGCGGCCGGACGTCAAGATCGTGAGCTTCGCGCCTCCCAAACACCATTGGGAATGCGGCGTCACGGCCAGCCAGAAGAACATGTACGGCGCGATCGCCGAGTACCGAAAGTCCATCTACCACCGCAAGTACGCCCGCATCGACCACGCCGTCGCCGCCGCGGCCCGTCTTCTGTCGCCGGATCTCAGCATCCTCGCCGGGTTCGACCTCGGCGGCGGGCTCGGCCCCCACTTCTGCGTGCCCATTCCGTTCCGCCGCATGATCATCGCGAAAGACATGGTCCGCTGCGACAAGGCGGCGTCCGAGATCCTGGGCTACCCGTACGATCTCGTGAAGTACGCCATGATCAATACCCGCGGACAGCATGTCGACTACGATCTACATCCCGCCTCCGACTGGCCCGACGGCGCGACCCTCGAGGCGATCAAGGCGCGCTCGGTCACACCGGCCGGCGTACGCTTCTGGAAAGCGCTGCTGTTTCCCCAGTATTACGTGCCCCACCGATTCCAGATCGCGGTGTATCCGCACCTGGAATTCCTCGCGACATGGATCAATCGTCTACTGTTTGAGAGGAAAGCCCCCCGGCCGTTCCCGCACAAGTGAGTCGCCTGCCGCGCGCGACGCCGTCGCCCTGTGCTACTATCCTCGGCCATGACAAGCCAACCTGCATCGCTTCCCCCGCACCGCGCCGCAAGTCCGTTGGCGGCGCTCCGAGACCTGTGGCGTGACCCGCGCTTCTACTTCTGGTGTGTGCTGTTCGCGCTGGGTTTCGCCTACGTTGCCGGCGTGATCTGCGGCCGGGCCAATCCGCTGCTTTCTCGAAAGGGGGGATACGAGGAGATTGTCAAGCTGATGGCGACCGCCCCGCTGCTGTTTCTCCTCGGGGCGCGACACACCCTCGAGTCTTTCGACGCCGGCTGGCGCAAGCTCGCACTGTGGAGCGGACTCGGCTATGTCCTGCCGTTTTTCGCCGGCCTGCACTGGGAGTACCTGCAACATATCTCGGTCATCAACTACTCGCTGACCTGGTCCGACCTCACCAGGATGCACCCGATCGGCATGGTGGTCTTCGCCTGCGGCGGCGTTCTCATCGCGGCCTTGGGCGTGTACCACGGCGTGCTCGCGCGCCGCGAAGGCATCCTCGCGCCCTATGCCGCCAGCTTCGCCGGCGTCGTTGTGTTGATCGCGGCCATAACCTGGGCACTGCACGACCGCTACTACCTCCACGTCCACCACTACTTCCTCTTCGGCTTCTTCATCCCGTGGGCGCGGTTCAGGAATCCGGTGTCCGTGGTGTGCCAGGCGTTCTGCGCAGGCGTCTACGTCGAGGGCGTCAGCGAATGGGGGATGGCCTCCCTCTGGGCGCTGAAACACTGACGGCGTGCTACTGTCCGTCGTTCAGGGTCAGCAGCGTCAGGCCGTCGGTCTTCTTGGGGTCGATCTTGCCGGGCAAGAACACGGGGATATAGCCTATGACGAGCATGACCACGAGGCCGGGGAAGGCGACAAACATGAAGCTGACCGGCCGCGAGAACAGGGCTCGGCCCACGACGGCCGCGGTGCTCATCCCGTGTTCCCAGTCCGTCACCTGTGCCGAGAACACGTATTGGACCAGCCGCGCAGCCGCGTTGTTGGCCGCCAGGCCCTCCATGCCTTGTTTCGACATGAGGTACCAAACCACGAGGAGGCTCGCAACCACCCACGCCGTGATACAGCCGACAATGATGTGGCGGGCCTGCACCTTCCGGGTGGTGACGCCGATCAGGAACATCGGCGCAAGCACCGCTGAAAAGGCGCCCCAGATCGTGTTCACCTCCATGATGGTGTCGCGGATGCTCTCGGCCACGCCGGCGATCAGCAGCGCCACGCCCACGGCGAATGAGCCTGCGACCACGGTCATCACGCGCGAGAAGAGCACTTGCTGCTGTTCCGAGGCATCGCGGCGGAAGAACTGGATGTAGATGTCCTTGGTGCTGACCGCGGCCAGGCTGTTCATGCCCGAGTCCAGCGTGGACATGACGGCCGCCAGCATGGCCGAGATCACCAAGCCGGGCAACGGGGACGGCAGGTGCATGGCGATGTAGCGGAACAGGGCGGTGTCGCCGGTCAGGCCGACTGCCTCGTCCGGGTGCTGGCCGTAGTAGCTGAACACGGCCAGCCCGATGAACCACAGCACCGCGGCAAACGGCAGCCCAATGATGACGAAGGTGAACATCGATTTCTGGGCCTGTTTGTAGGACGACGTGGCCAGGAGACGCTGGATCGAGATCTGGTCCGAGCTGTTGTAGAACAGGAACTCCATGATGATGCCGACCACGATCATCCAGATCGTGAGCCGGACGTAGGGGCTGAACGAGTAGAACTCGGGATTCTTCAGTCCCACGAATCCGCGCTCGTGCTCGAAGGCGTAGGTGACGATACCGACGACTCCGCCGTCGACCGACGCGGATATGGTGATGGTGATGACGGCCATGCCGACAAGCAGGATGACGAACTGCGTGAAGTCGGTCCAAACCACCGCCTTCATGCCGCCGAGAGTGGTGTAGAAGATGCCGATGACGCCGATGAGGCAGACGGTCAACCAGACCGGCCAGCCCGCCGCCCCCTCGAACACCTTCGATGAGGAATACAGCACCATGGCCAGGTAGGTCAGCCGCGTCCACGCGAAGACCAGGCTGCCGAGGAGGCGTACGCGGCGGTCGAAGCGTTGCTCGAGATACGAGAAGGGCGTGAAGGTCTTCGCGCGAAAGTAGAATCGGACGAACAGGTAGAACGTGCCGATCGCCGCAAACGGCGCCAAGAGGTTGCCAAGGGCCTTCGTGACGCCATACGAGTAGGCCTCGCCAGGGATGGCCACGAGCGAGATCGTGCTCATCAGCGAGATCATGTACGAGACGCCGATGACCCACCACGGCATCCGACGGCCCCCGAGCAGATACTCGTCCGTGTCCTTCTCCTTGCGCGAAAAGAGGATGCCGAGGCCCACCACGAACAGGAAATACAGGCCCATCACGACAAAATCGCTCCAGGCCAGAGTGGGGGTGACGGCGACGCTCTCTTCCATGCGCTCCTCCCGCGGTGGTTTTGCCGGTGGCATTGTATGTAGCCCCTCACGCGATAGCAAGGCCACGCCGTCTGCGGGCAGGCGTTGCGTTTTCCGCTGTCATTCCCTACTATCGCTCAGGCCTCTCGGCCGGCAGTCTGCGCCACGGAGGTATCTCAAGTGACATGGACCGGTAGACGCGTTGGCGTAGCTGCGGTCGTCCTGTGCCTGGTCGTCCCTGTGGCGGAGGCGTATCAGGAAGCGCCGATTCTGGCCGAGCGCGTGGTCGCGGGCGAGTTGCCGCCGGTCGAGGAGCGGTTGCCGCAGAATCCGGTGGTCGTCGAGCCTATCCACGAGATCGGCCGCTACGGCGGCACGTGGAACCGGCTGACCCTCGGCATACGCGACGTCCAACTGGACTCGCGTATGGGCTACGACCCGATCGTGCGCTGGGACCGCACGGGCATGAAGGTGGCGCCGGGGCTCGCGGAGAGTTGGGAGGTCCGCGATGGCGGGCGCGCTTACGTGTTCCATCTCCGCAAAGGGCTCAAGTGGTCCGACGGACGTCCACTGACATCCGAGGATTTCCTGTTCTACTACGAAGACGTGCTGCTCAACGAGGAGTTGTGTCCGGCATTCCCGTCCTGGCTCACGGTGGCCGACGAGCCGGTCGAGGTCCGCGCGCCCGACCCGCACACGGTCGAGTACCGCTTCGCCGGCCCCTGCGGCGTCTTCCTTGAAATGCTGGCCTACCGCGGCAACATTATCCTCATGCCCAAGCACTATCTCCGACAGTTTCACGCCCGCTACGCCGACGCGGACGCGCTCGAGCAACTGGTGCGGGACCAGGATTTCGACCAGTGGTACCAGCTTTTCTGGCGGCGGGCCAGTCAGAACGACAATCCGGACCTGCCGACGTGGAAACCCTTCAAGATCGTCGTGCCGCCGCCGGCCAACCGCATCGTGGCAAAGCGCAATCCGTATTACTGGAAAGTGGACCCTGCCGGCAACCAACTCCCCTACATTGATCGCGTGGTCTATGCCGACGTACAGAACAACGAGGTCGTCACCATGAAGGCCATGGCGGGCGACGTGAGCTTCCAGGCGCGCCGCGTCGACCCGACCAACTATCCGTTGTTCATGGAAAACCGCGAGCAGGGCGGCTACCGCGTGCTGCGCGATCTCGGCCCGGACACGCTGTGCCTCTACGTCAACCAATACAGCAAGGACCCGGTGCTGCGGCCCATCCTGCAGGACCGCCGCTTCCGGATCGCCCTGTCACTGGCCGTCAACCGCGACGAGGTCATCGATATCCTGTTCACAGGAATGGCCGTGCCGTCGCGGGGCGTCGCGTCCGAACACGACCCCTTCTACCTGCCGGAGTTCGACGAGAAATACATGGACTACGACCCGGTGCGGGCGAATGCGCTGCTCGACGCCGTTGGGCTATCGCGCGGGCGCGGCGGCATCAGGCGTTTGCCCAACGGCGCGCCGTTCCGCCAGTCGCTGCACGTGTATCCGACCGAGTCGGGCACGAGTTCGGACCTGTGGCAACTGGTTGCCGACCACTTCCGGGAAGTCGGGCTCGATTTTGCCATCGAGGTGGACGCGGTGTACCTGAGCGTCATGCAGATCGCCAACGGCAACAGCGATTTCTGGGCCTATCAGCTTCCCGGCATGCACTGGGCCGTGGACCCAAGGTGGTACGTCCCCTGGGTGAGCACCAGCTACTACGCGCCGCTCTACGGACGCCACGTCGCGTCCGACGGCAGAGACAAGATGGGCATCCAGCCGCCGCCCGAGCATCAGCGCCTCGTCGACTGGTACCGCGCGTTGTGCGCCACCGTCGACCCAGACCGCAAGCTCGAACTCGGCCGCAACATACTGCGCCAATGGGCCGACGAGTGCTACTGCATCGGCATCTGCCGCCAAGAGCTGCTCACCATCGTCTCCAACCGCTTCAAGAACGTCCCCGACGACATCATCCACGCCTGGCAGATCTACACCCCCGGCTACATCGGCATCGAGCAGTTCTACATCGAGGATGGTGCAGGCAAGCCAAGATAGGAATGAAACACGGACGCTGCGGGCTAAGACATCCACAGATGTCACAGATTTTCACAGAAGAAAAGAAGACGATTCTCTTGTGTCGTCCTCTGCGTTCTCTGCGCCTCTCCGCGAGGGTGTATTGTTCGTTCCCTCAGCTTCCTCGAAAGTTGCGAAGAATGGGAACCGCAGATGAACGCAGATGAACGCGGATGGTAATGCGTCTTACGCCGCCGTCAACACTCCCCCGCCTGGCCCCTCTTCGCTCTTCGCTCTTCGCACTTTCCTGTTCGCTCTTACCTTGAGACTTGAACATTGACCATTCGATATTGATTGTTTCTTCTCCAACTACTCTATCTCCCTACTTCCCCGTCTTCTCTTACCTTGAAACTTGAACATTGAGCATTCGATATTCGTTATTCCCTCTCGATGACGTAGGCCGGCTCGTGACCCGTCGTCGCGCGATGTCGGCGCTGATAGTCGGAGAACGCAACAGGTACATCACTTGCCCCACGATTCACGAAGCTGGTGCTGCAGTTCCACGGACGTATGCTGGTCGCGTTCGTCGCGCAACGCCCCACGCCAGGACAGCTTCAGTTCCCCGCGTGGTCTATGTGCCCGCCTTTCCAGTAGGGACCGGGCAAAATCTTCGACCTCGACCTTCAGGTCATCGGGCAACTGGCGAATCAGTTCGTCTATCTGTGACATACGGCCTCCTCAAGCCCAGGATACCACGGTGCGATCCGGCTCCCGGCCGACAGGCTCCCCGAGAGGGCCTATCCTTTCCGTTGAGAAGTATACACCATGTCCTGTGGTCAGAAATCAACGCCCTCAGTGGCTCTCACACGACACGATCCGAGCCGGACAATCTGCACCCCCGAAGACATCAGTCTAGCCCGGATGAATCACACTTTGCGT
>Ga0272442_10010042_pt1 | contig 11718 bp, 11 predicted proteins | sample SSMForm2O_FD_200262 | JGI IMG/M metagenome (GOLD analysis project Ga0272442, IMG submission 200262) | Marine sediment archaeal communities from Little Sippewissett salt marsh, Falmouth, MA, United States - SSM-Form-2O | ecosystem: Environmental > Aquatic > Marine > Wetlands > Sediment ...
CAACATCTAAATACGTAAAACAAGTAAATGAAATCAAAGAAAAATGTCCAACGCTTGAGCATATCATAATTGTTGGTGAAACCTATGATAATAATCTTTCTTATGATGATTTAATGAGAGAATCATCACACAATTTAGAACTTGAACCAACAAAAAAAGATGATATGGCCTTTTTCTGTTATACTTCGGGTACTACTGGAAATCCAAAAGGCGCTGTTCATCTTCACAGATGGGTAGCTGGAAACGACCCGAGTGTACTATTCTGGCAGGATGCAAAAGATGATGATATACTAGCACACACCGGTGATTTAAATTGGATATTTCCACTTGGAAATGGTTTTCTATATCCTTGGAGACACGGCTTTTCAACATTCATATATGATGGGAGATTCAATGCTGAACGCTGGTATGAAATACTTGATAAATACAAAATAACAAACCTGGCTAGTGTTCCAACTGCATACAGGTTATTTGTAGCGGTAAAAGACGCTGAGAAAAAATATGACCTTTCAGCACTAAGACATTGCATTAGTGCCGGTGAACCTTTAAACCCAGAAGTAATCAAAAAATGGAAAAAATTTTTCAATTTAGATATTTACGATGGAATAGGAATGACTGAGATTATGGTTTATCTGTCAAATCTCAGAGATATGAAAATTAAACCAGGCTCATGCGGTAGACCACAACCCGGTAAAATATGTGCAATAGTTGATCATGATGGCAAACCAGTCAAACAAGGTGAAAATGGCATTCTTGCAGTAAAACAAACTGACCCAGGATTATTCAAAGAATATTGGAACAAGCCTGACAAGACAAAAGAGAGCTTCAAAAACGGCTGGTTCCTAACAGGAGATGTACTTTACCATGATGAAGAAGGTTATTACTGGTTCAGCGGTCGCGATGATGATCTAATCATGGCTGCGGGCTATCGTATATCGCCTTTCGAAGTGGAATCAGCAATCATATCACACCCAGATGTTTTAGAATGCGCAGTTGTCGCCAGTCCGGATGATATACGTGGCGTAATTGTCAAAGCTTTTATTATTTTAAATGATAAGACTAAAGCCTCTGAAAGTCTTTTGAAAGACATTCAGGAGCATACAAAAAGTGTATCCGCTCCATATAAATACCCGCGGGAGATAGAGTTTGTAGAAGAACTACCGAAAACTCAGAGCGGAAAAATTAAAAGAAAACAACTTAGAGAAATTGAAAAAGAAAGAAAATTGGGAGGAAAAAACCTATGAATATAATTGTTTGCGCAAAACAAATAGTTGATATATCTGAAATGAAGGTAGACCCCAGTACAAAAAAACCAATACTGCAAGGTTTACCACAAAAAATTAGTGATATTGATAAAAACGCTATGGAAGAAGCAATTAAAATCAAAGATAAAAATGGTGGCAAAATTACTGTTTTAACAGTTGGGCCTGCCGATGCAAAAGAACGAATTAAAGAACTACTTGCAATGGGTGCAGATGAAGGAGTCCTAGTCACAGCACCTGATAATATAGATTATCATATGACTGCGACATTACTATCAGAGGCAATCAAAAAAATTGGAGAATACGACCTTGTCATATGTGGCGAAGCATCTGTTGATCTTTTCTCAGGTCAAATAGGGCCAAGAATCGCAGGATTACTCAACATTCCACAGATAACATATGCTCAGTCCATCAACGCTGAGAAAGATAAAATAACTGCTGAGAGAAACATGAGTGATACAGCTATTACAACTGAATCAAACTATCCAGTTGCTGTAACCGTTACAAAAGAAATAAACGAGCCAAGACTACCAAGTCTAATGCAGATACTTGGAGCAGCAAACAAGCCCATACAGGAATGGACTGCCGATTCACTAACAAGCGTAAAACCTCTTGTTGAAACAATTGAACTTAAGGGAATTAAAATGGAGCGCAAAAATGTAATCTACAAAGACGATGTCGATGAATCAGTAAAGCAGCTTGTAGATAGTCTTGCAAAAGATGGAGTGCTTAGGGGGTGAACAAAATATGGTTTTAGTATACTCAGATAATAAAAACATGATAATTGAGATGCTTTCAAAAGCAACAGAAATTGCAAAGGAAACAAAGAAGAAAACAACGGCAGTAATCATTGGGAAAGCAGATGATGCTCTTGCAAAAGAATACGTATCATATGGTGCCGATCAGGTATTTGTCGCAGAAACAGATCTAACAGATTTCAAAGCAGAAGAATATGCAGATATATTATCCAAAATCATAAACGATATAAAAGCAGAAACAATTTTTATTGGTTCAAACAAAAATGGTAAAGAGCTATCTGCAAGACTAGGAGGTCTTCTAAATGCAGGTTGCGTTGTTGACTCAAACAATATTTATATGAAAAGTGGAAAACTAGCAGCAGAAAGAACAGTCTACAGCGGTAATGCAATTGCAGTCGAGCAATTCAACTCAAAACCTGCAATTGTTACAATTCCATCAAAAGCATTTGATCCACTTAAAAAAGATGACTCTCGTAAAGGAGATATTACAAAAAAGAAAATTGATTTTGAAAAATCTAGCTCAAAAATAGTAAACGTAAAAGAACTACAAACCGGAGGGGTAAATGTTGAAGATGCTGAAATTATTGTATCCTGTGGCCGCGGTTTCAAAAACAAAGAAGACATAAAAATAGTCCAAGAACTGGCAGATGCTTTGAAGGGAAAAACCGTTGGATGCAGCAGACCAATTGCAGCAGATATGAAATGGTTACCCGAAGATCACTGGATAGGACTTTCTGGTCATAAGGTCAAACCAAAACTATACATTGCAGCAGGAATAAGCGGACAAATACAGCACATAGCAGGTATGAGAGATTCAGGAGTAGTTGTTGCAGTAAACAAAGATCCTGATGCACTGATTTTCAAATCCGCAGATTATGGAATAGTAGGAGATTTATACGACGTCCTTCCGAAACTTACCACTGCTGTAAAAGAAAAAATGGGTTAAATTTACCCTTTTTTAATTATTTTGCGGGGGTCCGATAAACATCAAAAGAGAAATAGACAGGAAAATAATCGAAAAAATCCCAAAAGAAAAACTTGCTGATTTTGTATTTATGCATCTAAGAGATATGTGGGCTGTAGATGGTCTATATTACCTTGGAATAGAAGAATTGCATGGGACAGAAATTGCAACCGAGATAGATAGAAAAGTTTGGGAGGTCATGGGAAAAATCGAAGCACGCAAGATTAAAAAGTTATTTGATATAAACGGAACAGACGTAGAATCAACGCTGAAAGCCTTGAGCTATTCTGGTTGGGCACTTGATCTTGAAGACAAGGAAATAATTGTTGAAAAAGACAGGGGAATTGTAAGAAATACAAAATGTCGAGTTCAAAACACAAGATTAACCAAAGGTCTCTCTGAGTTTGGATGCAAACCTGTGCGTTTTGGATATCTAAAAGCCTTTGCAAAAGAGTTCAACCCTGAAATTAAAGTTTCTTGTAACGTTTGTCCACCAGATGAACATAGTGATGACCTCTGGTGTGAATGGGAATTTAAATTAAAGTGAAGTGATTTTTTATGAAAACATCAAAAGAATACAAACAAAGTCTGAAAGAGATGAGGCCTAACATATACAAATTCGGTGAGCTAATAAAAGATGTGACAACTCATCCTGCAACTAAAAGGACCGTTGAGGGCCATGCACAGATTTTTGATGCAGCCCAAAAAGATGAATACAAAGATATCCTTATCACAAAATCAAATCTTACAAACAAACAAGTTGTTCGATATTTATCAATTCTAAAAAACGCAGATGATATGATTGCTAATGTTCGTATGAAACGACTCATGTTTAATCTCACAGGAACATGTACTGGTGGAAGATGCGCAGGTTTCAACGCATTAAATGCTATGTGGGCTGCAACATATGATATAGATAAAGAATGCGGGACAGATTACCATAATAGATTAAAAAAATGGCTTAAAGACGCTCAAGAAAGAGACATTACTCTTGCAGGAGCACTCACAGATCCTAAAGGAGATCGTTCAAAATCACCGTCTCAACAAGCTGATCCTGATATGAACCTTCATGTAGTTGAAGAGAAAAAAGATGGCATAGTTGTTCGTGGAGCAAAGGTAATGATTTGTGGAGTCGCTGCTGCAAATGAGATTTTTATTATGCCTGGAACCGGCTACCGTGATGAAGATAAAGACTATGCTATATCCTTTGTTATTCCTAGAGATATTGAAAATTTAACTATTGTGGAAGCACGCAGACCAAGTGATACTCGTGAGTTGGAAAAAGGTTTTGATATACCTGTAGATAAAGGTGGAATTACACAAGCATACTTGTTATTTGAAGATGTTTTTGTTCCAAAAGAACGAGTGTTTATGTGTAAAGAAAACAAATACTCTTTAAACGCTGTTATGAACTTTATATCACCATATCGGGCCGCTATTGGTGGATGCGTTGCAGGACAAGGGGATTTAATGATTGGTGCTGCTGCTCTTATGGCCCGTGCAAATGGTCTTTCAGAAAAAGTATTCCGAGATAAAATCAATCAGATGATAATCAACAATGAAACTACTTTTGGAATGGGTATTGCAGCAAGCGCCCTAGGATCAAAACATCCTTCAGGTGTCTGGATACCAAACATGCTTCTTTCCAATGTAAACAAAGTTCATGTCGCAACACTACCATATGATACAAAAAGAATAGCACAGGATATGGCTGGTGGAATCGCAGAAACAGGTTGCTTACCATCATATGAAGATATAAACAACAAAGAGTATGGGACTCTTCTAAAGAAATATTTGAAGGCAAACTGCTCTGGTGAGACAAGAGCAAAGATAAGCAGACTTATTGAGTGGCTTACTATCGGTGCGGGTGTTCCCGGCTGTATGCATGGAGGGGGTTCACCAGACGGCGCAAAACTTATGATCAATATAAAATCTGATATTAACCACTACATTGATCTTGCGAAAAGACTTGCAGATATTAAAGAAGAAATAGCTGTTGAAAAGAAGAAAAAATAAACAACTTTTATTTTTTGATAACAACTGTAAAGACTCTTGGATAGACTTGTACAATAAAGCCTTTTAAACAAAAGAAACAGAGTATTTAGTAGGAGATAGTAAAAATATGACAAGTCTAGAAAAAGTAAGATACATGGAGATAGCCCTTGAATCAATAATAGCAGGTATCCTGTTTACTTACTCATTTGTAATATTATCACTATATGCATAAAAAAACTTTTTTTGAAAAAATTACATTTTAGACATTTTTACACACTAGCTTTAAATATCATTAATTCCAAAATCATTAATTGCTATAGTATAGCATGGTGAAGATGAAAGGAAGAAGAGGATAATTATGAAGCACAAACATAGTAAAATTGGTAAGTATGGCATTAAATACGAGCCTGTAGAAGGATATAAAACAAAAGATGGAAAGTATGTTCCACCGCATTATAAAAAAACAGAGTTTAAGTGGAAACGTTATAACTAGTCAACCTTTTTCTTTTTTTTATTTGTAACAAAAATGTATAATTACAGATACAAAAACTCAAATATTATGGAGATTATTTTGCATAGGTTTTTTTGTTTATTTTTAGAAATATAATTATTTGTCTTTATTTTCTTGATTAATAAACAACGTTTTTTGTATACATATAAAGCAAGCACTAAAGAAAATATAATAGATACAAAGACAAACCACCATTCAACAACTAGATAATATTGCTTTTCAGAAGAAGCTTTGCTTGTAACTTCTTTAAGAGGCTCAACACAACCTTCAATCACATATGATACTGTTACCTCATCTGAGCTTTCACCATCAAAAACTTCTACACGAGCTTGACCTTTTACACCTTCTTGCTCAGTATCCTTCTGATAATTATAAACAACACGTGATTCGCCTGAATAGTCAGTATCCCAGTTTCCATCATTATTAAAGTCCCAGCGGTAAAAAAGTTCATCGCCATCAGAATCAGAGCTTTCTGAAGCATCGAATTCAATGCTATCTTCTTTTACGCGAAACCCTGCTTTAGCAACAGGTGGATTATTTATTTCTTCATTGATTATTGTCTCATCTGATTCTTCAGGTCCACTTATATCCTCAGGGAGGTTATCATCTATTACGGTTGTTACAGGTGGAGGGGGATTGTTGTGATTAGATCCGCCTCCAGGATGTGTTTCAGTGGGTATTTCATCATCTCCGGAATCTAAAGTAATTTTAGCATAAGTAGTATTATAATCAGTTAAACCACAATCATCTACGATGCTTAAGTTTACAAGATACTCTCCAATTTGAGTGTAAGCGTGTTCAGTTATTACACCGTAACCTTTGCTGCCATCTCCAAAACTCCATGTGTAGTTAACAATTATTCCATCAGAGTCATAGCTCTCAGATGCATTGAATAATATCTCCTCACCAACCTCTCCAAAGTATGGTCCACTGGCATTTGCTACAGGTAGTTCATTGACATCTATAACAGTAAATGTTACATCATCAGAACCACTCAAACCATCAAGATCAGTAGCAGTAAAAGTAACAGTCTCACTACCAGTCCAATTCTCATAACTAATATTAGCAAAATAATATTTATCATTCACTGGTGGATCACCGCCACCCGTTCTTAAATATCCTATATCAACATCAAGAGCAACATTTCCAGAAACAGACCAACTAATATCACTATCAGAACCATCTGAATCAGAAACAAAACCATTCAAAGGAATCTCGTCAAAATAACCACTTTCATTAATAACTTGATCAGGAATATCACTAACAACAGGAGGTTGACCTCTATTAGTAATTATTACAGTTGTACCATCTGTATCTTCTAAACCATCATCATCAATAACTAACAATTCAATATTATAAATACCTGCTTCATCCCAACTATAATCAACTGTTACACCCGTCCCTATAGCATGAGGGACAAAAGGAACACCATCAACCGAGTAACTCCATTGATATTCCCTTATATCTCCATCATTATCATAGCTATCACTTCCATTAAACGTAACAGCTTCACCTACAAATCCACTATATGGACCACCAGCCTCAGCAACTGGAAATTCATAAACAGGTAGAACAGTAAAAGTTACATTATCAGAATCACTTAAACCTTCAGGATCAGTTGCTGTAAAAGTTATTATTTCACTACCTATCCATGCATCGGGGTAATTAATAAATAATTCTTGCGAACACTCAGGTAAACCCGAGATCTTACTAAAAATAAGTTCTAAATCTGAATTACCAGAGTAAGTCCATTCAATATCACAATCTGTATTATCAGGGTCAGAAACATTACCACTTAAATCAATACAAGTAAAATTTTCACCCTCATTAACGGTTTGATCATGAATATCACTAACAATAGGAGGTACATTTTCATGAGCTAAAATAAAAACCAAAACAGTAGCCATATCACTACCACCATTTCCATCACTTATAGTATAAGTAAACTCATCACTAATAGGCGAAGAGGGTTGCCCACCTGAAATTGGAAGAGGTAAATGATAATAAACATAACTACCATCATGAGAAGTAGAAGCATAAGACCCATTGGTAGTATCTACAATACTAATAGTATCATTATCGGAATCATAATCATTAATTAAAACATCAATTTTCCCATCAAAACTATCAACATCAATCGCAACATGATCATCTTTAGCAACAGGAGGATCATTATCATCAAGAATAGTAATATTAACAACAGCTGTATCAGTTAAACCGCCTGAGTCAACAACCCTATATTCAAAACTATCAACTAAAGATCCACCCTCTGGAACAGCTACACTAGAATTAGATGAATACTCTATGAGTAAAAACGAATTACCATACCTAGCTGTAGCAACTCCATACTGTGGACCACTAACAATACCATCAAAAGCTGGAACACCATCCTCAACATCTACATCATTATCCAACACAGGAATGCTAATCTGTGAACCAATCTCAACACTAGCTGTATCATCTACGGCAACAGGCTGATTATTGGCTCTTTGAACTGTTATACTTAAAGCTTTAGAATCTGCTGCGTTTTTATCATCTCTTACAGTTAATTTTACAGAATATGTACCTGCTGAGTTATATCCATGCATGGGGTTTTGCTCAGAGGAATAGGTGCCATCTCCAAAATCCCAAAGATAATAACAAATTGAACCGTCGTTATCATATGAATTATCATTAAAATAAATAAGGGTGGAAGTATCTGGTTCATTAGGAGTATAAGAAAATGAAGAAACAGGTTTTTGATTCAAGATTGTAAGGGTCTTCTGAATAGTATCAGTAATTTCAATGTAATCATTAAGGCTATATTCGTCAATATTATCCTTATGCATTTTCTCATATTTTTCTTTATTAAAATCATAATAATTTTTAATCTTAACATGTGCTTTTATTTCAAGGGTTACTGTATATTCATCTGAGATTCTATAAGCATGGAAAGGGTTTTGTTCATTTGAAGTCTCTTCATCTCCAAATGACCAAGTCCATGATAAAATTGTAAAAATACTAGGTTCTGTTCTATCTATAAAATTTATATTCTCAAAAGTATATGGTTCAACTGGAGTGTATTCAAAATCAGGCTGAAGAAGTTTAACACATTCAGTTGCTATAGCATCTTTCTCAATATACAAAGTATCTTTTTGTATTTGATCTTCCTCTTCATTTTTAGGACATAATTGTGCAGAAACACCATACGAAACAGGGAGCAACGTAGAAACTAGTATAAAAAAAGAAATCAGTGTAACAGTTGTCCTACTGAACTTTGGTATTTTACTAGCCCATTTCATGGCTCTCCTCACCTTAGTTATACTCTTTGATTTTTACTATTTAAACTTAGCGATATATTTTGCCAAAATGTAAAAATGTCAACATTAAAAACAATAAAATAATGCAGGGAGATAAAAATAAAGAAAAAACAAAGATTTAAAAATAACAGATATATTTTTAAACTATTCTTATATTGATTAAAATGGGGGAAAAACATTGAAAAGAGAAAATTGTCCTTTTTGTGGGCACAGGTGGGTAAGAAGCTCAAACGAATCACCAGTACAATGTCCTAATTGTAAATGTAAATTTGACCCCAAAATAGTATATGCAAATAGAGAAAAATACAGATAATTAAGAAACGATCATCTTCTGTCTCTAAATGACTCTATTACATTTTTTCCAAAAGGCGTAAGTGCATAAAGCTTTATGTTTTTACCACCTTTTTTCTCTTCAACAAGCCCCAGACCAAGAAGAGATTCATCCTCTTTATAACGAGACTCCATACCGCGAATAGCCCCTATAACATTTGTAGGAGTAGTTTTCACATTATACGCAATTTCAGAAGTATAACTGCTGCTAGGACTTATGTCAAAAAGATATTCTGCAATCTTCTTCCTAACATTACTCCTTCTTAAAGCCCTTATGACAAGAGGTCTCCTAATGTCAATAGAGGTCTCTAGACTACTATCTTGCTGCATCCCGTCCAAATCTAGATGCGAGTTATTATTTATAAAGCTATGCTCCGATGAATAACTACCTGAGTACATACCTGCATATACACATGCATATACGGGCAAGCATAATAGTTGTTATTTCTATGTTAGAATTTTACATAGTTTTTTAAATAATTATACGTTTATAACATATCAAAAAGAGGAGAAAATATGGAGTTTCCAAAAGGAACAAAATTTAAAAATGAGTTAGATGAAAAAACGGGACAAAAGGTCAAAGTAGCCATACTTCCAGACGGGACTGAATTAAAATTTTTCACAGAAGAAGAGCTTGAAAACATTTAAAATGCAGGAGAAATAAATGGTTGATGAGACAGATATAAACAAGATAGATGAACAAATGCAGAAAGATGGATGGATATTTTTGGGACCTATTTTACATTATGAAAAAGCATTGAAAGACCAAGCACTTGTTTACAAAAAAAGTGATGAATATATTGTTTTAGGAATTGACAAAACAGGTGTGAATACATTCAAAGATCATATAGAAAAAAATACCGCAGAAAAAAGAGTTAAAGAAAGCATGATAGAAATTAGCAAACACATGCTCAGATCGTCTTTGTAAATCAAAATATTTCGTATGTTTTTTAAGCAGTTCTGTATTACGGATTATGAGGATATCGGAGATGGGAGAAAACAAATTTATATTTACCAAACCAAAGCAGATACCATTATTTGAAGAGCAAGACGACGGGGTTTTAGAGCAGTACACTCGTGAGTGACAATAAACCTTTCAGAAATCCTCATATTTATCAAAAATATTAAGAGGTTGTTTTTTGGACAATGATGAATTCAATGATCTTGAAAAGTTTGGTAAGGTTATAGAAAAACCACCTGAAGAAAATGCTATTAAAGAAAAAAAGAAAGAAAATATTTCTTCGAAAAAAAACTTTAAAAAAATTGCTTTAAAAATTTTTAGAATTTTGTTTTATTTTGCAAAACGTTTAACATTTAAATTTAAAAAATTGTTACTAAATATTTTTGAATTTTTCAAAACAAAAAGAGAGATAAGGAATAGATATAAAGCAGTTGTGAAGAAACATAGAAAACGCAAAGATATTAGTTATAAAATAGTTGAGACTAAAAAACAAAGAGGAAACAAAACAATAATTGTGCGAAGAAGAGTTCCATCGTATTTTGATACTTCAAGTTTAGTTGTTAAATCCAATAATGCAATGGGAAATATCTATTATCTTAGTTTAAATGAAGAATCCGGGCAGGAAAACAATCAGATTAAACATGATTCATATACGATATTAAAGAAATCTGTTTGGGATTTTCCTGTTGAGGATAAAAGTATTTTTAGGAGAAGTTTTTATACACTAAAAATACGAGGCTTATTTAAAAAATGAAATGCGGAGTTTTATTTTCAGGTGGAAAAGATTCAGTTTATGCTACGTATATTGCTAAAAAATCAGGGTATAAAATATCTTGCTTAATATCAATTTTTTCTGAAAATCCTGAAAGTTACATGTTTCATACACCCTCGATTACAAAGGTAAAAAAACAAGCAGACGTAATGAATATTCCGTTAATAACAAAAGAAACTAAAGGATTAAAAGAAGACGAACTGAAAGACTTGGAATTTGCAGTACAAAAAGCAAAAACAGAATTTGGCGTTGAAGCAATTGTTACAGGTGCAATGGAATCAGTATATCAAAAATCAAGAGTAGAAAAAATATGTGACAATTTAGATCTTAAATGCTTTAATCCTTTATGGAAAAAGAACCCTGAAGAATATTGGGATGATCTATTAAAAAATAAATTTGAAATTGTTATCATTGGAGTATCTGCTGATGGTATGGGTCAAGAGTGGTTAGGCCAAATAATTGATAGAAGCAGGTTAAATAAATTAAAGGAGATAGAAAGGAAGTTTAGAATTCATCTGTCTTTTGAAGGAGGTGAAGCCGAAACGTTTGTATTAAACTGCCCTTTATTTAACGAAGAACTTAAAATCAAGAATAAAGAAATTTTTGGAAATAAAAACTCTTGGAGAATGGAGATAGAATTGGAGTGAAATTATTTTAAGAAATATTATACCTAGTTTGTTCCAACCCAATACATGCCATTCCACTCTGCCACAGTTTTATTAACACACAGTACATCCGAATGTAAAAAAATGAGAAAGAAAACACATCTATAAGAAGAAAAAATACTATAAGAACAATCACTTATTAACATATTTATTTTTGTTTTTCTGAGAAAGAATAGACTTTTTCTCATTTTTACTAAATTT
>Ga0272442_10010044_pt1 | contig 11717 bp, 6 predicted proteins | sample SSMForm2O_FD_200262 | JGI IMG/M metagenome (GOLD analysis project Ga0272442, IMG submission 200262) | Marine sediment archaeal communities from Little Sippewissett salt marsh, Falmouth, MA, United States - SSM-Form-2O | ecosystem: Environmental > Aquatic > Marine > Wetlands > Sediment ...
ACAGGTAGTGTTTCGTGTCCCGCATCATCGGCACCTTGACCGTCGCGGAGGGGGCGAAGAAATCCTCCTCCTTCGTGTCGTCCTTGCCGAACGGGAACCGCCACGTGCCGAGGAAGTAGATGGCGTTCGTCAGGACGAGCCGCGTCTCGGGCACGAGCGCGCCGGGCGGGATGAGGTCGGTGATCTTCTCCCGCGTTTCCTCCTCGACCCACGTGTTGATGGTCTTGCGGGCCTGGTCGGTTGCGCCGAGGAAATCGACTTCCCGCAGCCCGGCCCCGTAATGCGTGCCCAGGAGGTTGAGGAACGCTTCCTGGAAGCCGTACCCCTTCTGTCCCCACAGGGCGTTCGCGACGGTGAGTTCGTAGGCGGCCTTCGGATCGTTCAGCGACTTGGTCAGCCGGCCGAAGGCGGCGTGGATGCGCTGCGGCTCGCCGCGCCAGGCGCGCGGCAGGGCGAGGGTCTCGGCCATTTCGTCGGCCGTCTCGCCGCGGGCCCCGGCCCACGTCATCGCCAGGGCCGAGGCGATGCTGTAGGGGGAGAGGAAGAGGTTCCCCTCCTCGCCCCGCACGCGGCCGTAGAGGGCCAGGCCGAAGGCGTTCGTGCTCTCGGCCGCGGCGGCTGCGGCGTCGGCGTTGGGATCGCGGCGGGGCGGGGGATCGCGGCCGGCGGCGGGGTCGGCAACGACCGCCGAGAGCGTCAGGCCGGCGGCGGCGAGGGAAACGAGGACGGCACACGGGCGGCGCATGGGCGGCTCCTTTCGGCTCGAGCGGCACGGTCGTGCCGTGGAATTGGACGCGCCTAGGGCGGAGGCGGTTCCACGCTCCCGCTTGCAGGGTGCCACTGGCGGCTTGTCCGCCAGTGCTGCCCGATTCGCCCGCCCGTTGAGCCGTCGACCGAAGGTCGACGCCGATGGGCAAGGCCCTTCCCGCTGCAGACGCGAGCAACGGCCGTCGACGTGCCGTCGACGGCTCAACGCGACTTGTGATGTGTCGTTTGGCGCTTCGCCTACGCCGTTTCGTCCTCGCCCGTCCCCTCGGCCACCTCCGTCGGAATGGGCGCGTCCTGCGGGGCGGCGGGTTCCGTTTCGGCGGCTGCCTCGGCAGGTTTCCTCTTCGCCGGGTGGAAGGCCGCGATCATCAGAAGGGCCAGCACGCCCGAGATGATCGCCGGAATCATCCACACGGTCTTCCACCCGAGCCCCGCGTCGACGATGGCGCCGTTGATCCAGTTCCCCGCCAGCATGCCGATGCCGCTCGTCACGAGCAGGACGAGCGACTGGGCCTGGGCCCGCATCCCCTTCGGGGCCGCCTGGTCGGCGTAGATGAACCCGGTGACGAAGAAGAACGAGAACACGATGCCGTGCACGAGCACGCCGAAGTAGTTCAGGGCCATCAACTCGTCGCCGTTGCCGAACATGAAGAAGACGTACCGCAGAGCCATGACGGCCACGCCGATGACGAGTGTCCACTTCACGCCCATCTTCTTCAGGGCAATGGGCAGCAGCAGCCACATGGCGAAGATCTCGATGAACTGCCCCAGGTTCATCGTGCCCGTGATGATCTCCACCTGCAGGCTCTTCAGGTACAGGCTGAAGAACGTCCAGTAGGCGGCGAAGGGGATCATCGCGATCATCGAGACGCCGATGAAGACGGCGAAACTCGGCTTCTTCAAGAGCCCGAGGGCCCGCAGGCCCAGGAGGTCGGCCAGCCGCGTTTTCTCGCCCTTCGCCGGGGGCGGCGTGTGCGGCAGCATGAAGGCGAACAGGCCTGCCAAGGCGCTCATGATCGCCCCGGCGACCATCGGCAGCGGCGTGCCGTCCCATTCCGTTCCGAGCACCTTCACCGCCACCACGCCGAACAGGGCCGTTGCCACCCACCCGATGGACCCGAACACGCGGATGGGCGGGAGGTCGCGTTCGGTGTCCTCGCAGTTGGCCATCGCGATGGCGTTCGTGATCGCCCAGGTCGGCATGTAACATGCCTGCTGGAGCAGGAGGACGATGAAGATGGCCCACGCTTCGGAGATCACCAGGCCGCCGATCTCCCATCCGCCGGAGATCGTCGAACCCCAGTACAACAGGGCCGCCCCCGCCAGGTTCAGCACCGCCAGCACCCGTTCGCTCGCGAAGAAGCGGTCGGCGATCATGCCCACCAGGATGGGGGCCAGGATCGCCCCGATGGCGGCTGTGTTGCCCACCCAGCCGATTTCCGTGCCGCCGAGGCCTTTCCCTTCCAGGTACGCCGCCAACTGCATGAACCAGACGGCGTGGATGGCGTACTGAAGGAACATCATGGCGCTGAGGCGTACGCGACGACCCATGGGCATGCTCATCCGTTCGTCCTCCCTGTAGCCAGCGTGCTCCGGTCCCCCTTCCGCCCGACCACTCTACACGCCCGTGCCGCGCGGCGAAAAGAAAAATCGTGACCTCGCGCGGGCCGGTTCCATTGTCATTTCGCCCGAGGCCCGCAAGGGCCGAGCGGAGGAATCTCGCCGTGAACGGCAGGCAATAGGCAACGGGCACTCGGCAACGGGCCACGGCAACGACCACAGCCACGCCCACGGCGAGATCCCTCGGCTCGCTGCGCTCGCTCGGGATGACAGCGCGCAAGGCGGCTTCGCCGGTTTCCGTTGCAGCCCCCGCCCCGCCGCGCGATAATGCCTCCGCGCCCCTGTGTGGCCCGGCCGGTCTTGTCCGGCCGGGTCGAGGCGCTCTCCCGGCCGGACAAGACCGGCCGGGCCACACGCCGGCGCTCGAACGTACCCCCGACCTTACGGTCGGGGCTCGAAACGCCTCGCGCGAATAGGAGAAGGCGCGGCGGGTCTCCGCACCCGCCGCGCTTCCCGGTACGAGCGCGGCGGTCAAGACTGCCCGCCGCCCATGGTTACAGCCATGACCTTCATCGATCGCACCATCCTGGTGGGCCTGGTGGCCCTGGTGATCCCGCTGGTGGTCCATCTCCTGGGCCGTCGGCGGGCCCGGAAGGTGGAACTGCCGACCGCCCGTTTCGCCGAGGGCGCCCACGCCGCCTCCCGCGGCCGCTTGTGGCTGAAGCGGCTGGGCCTGCTGGCGCTGCGTCTCTCGGCCGTCGCCCTGATTGTGCTGGCGCTCGCCGGTCCGCGGCTCGGCGAGGGGACGGCGGGACCGGGCGGCCGCTGGCGCCTCGTCCTCGACGCCTCCGCCAGCATGCGCGTGCAGGATGCCCACGGCCGGACGGCCTTTGCCCAGGCCCGCGCGCGCCTCGACCGTATCCTGTCGGCCCTCTCGGAGGAGGCGGAGGTCACGCTGGCCCTCACCGACGGCCGGGGGGCGGAGGGCTCCCCCGAGCAGGTCCGCCGCGCGCTCGCCGCCATGAAGGCGCCCGGCTGGGGCGCCGAACCGCTTGGTGCCTGCCTCCGCCGGGCCCTCGCGGACGCAAAGGAAGCCGGCGCCGTCCGCCTCGTCGTGGCGAGCGACGCCACGCCCGCCGCCCTGGCGGACCTCGCGCCCGGCGCCTTCGCCGAGGCGGACGCCGACGTGACGATTCTGTTCGCGCCCGCGGCGGAGGCGAACGCCTGGCTCGGCCTGCCGGCGGTCGCGGTCGCATCGGACGAGCACGGCCGCGGACACGTCCTGACGGTCACGGCCGACGCCCGGGCCGCCGCCCCCGGCGGGGAGGTCTCCGTCGGCCTCGCCGTCGCGGAGCCGGCCTTGCGGGGCGCAAGCCGGTCGTTCACCGGCCGCGGTCGGGCCGAGTTCCGCCAGCCCGTGCCGGGCGCCGGTCCGTGGCAGGGCCGTGTCGTCCTGGAGCCCGCGGATGCCTTCCCGGCCGATAACGAGCGGTACTTCACGGCGGCGGCCCCGCAGGTGGCCCACGTCCTCGTCGTCGATGCGGCGGAGGAGACGGACGCCCGCGTCCGGTCAGCGGATCTCGTAGAGGCGGCGTTCGCCGGCGAGACGGACGCCCCGCGGCACGTGAGGCGCTCGGCCGTCGCGGACGTGGCCCGTGCGGCCCTGGCCCCGGCGGACCTGGTGTTCTGGGTGGGCTCGCGGCCGCCGGCCGAGAAGGGCCTGCTTGCGGCTCCCCGGCCGCCGGTCGTCTGGATACCCGCCGATGCCGCTCCGCCGGCGGCCCCGCTCGCCGAGGCCCTCGGCGTGCGATTCGGCGACGCCGAGGCCGTCCCCCACGGGGCCACCGTCGATCCGGCCGGCTACACGAGCGACCTGTTGGCGGCGTTCGAGGGCGGCACGAGCGGCGACCTGTCGGCGGCCGTCTTTCGCAAGCGCCTGCGGTGGAACGCGTCGGCCGCCCCGAATGGCGCCGCCGCGGCCGGCCGCATGGCGGTCGTCGCGTGTTTCCGCGACGGCGCCCGGGCCATCCTGGCGCGGCATGAGGCGAAAGCGGAGACGGTCGCCCTGGCCGTCGGTCCCGCCCCGCGGTGGGGGGACCTGGCGTCGCGGCCGGAGTGGGTGGTCCTGGCGCATTCGCTCGTGGAGGCCCTGGCGCCGTCGGGCGGCGTCCGGACGCTGAACCTGACGGTGGCCGAGGCCGCCCGCCGCGGCCTGACGGCCGAGTCCAGCCGCGGTCCGTCGGTGACGGCTTGGCCGAGTGACGGCGGACCCTCCGTATGGCCGGGCAATTACAGCGGTACGGACGCCCGGGGCCGGCCCGTCCGCTGGTCGGTGAACGTGGACGCGGGCGAAACGTCGGTCCTGGCGCCGGACGCGGCCCGTCTCTCCGCGGCGTTTGCCGAGGGCGCCTGCCGCACCGTCCGGGCGGACGCCGACCCGGCGCGGGCGATACCGGGCCTCTTGGCTCCGTCGCCCGGGCGGGACCTGACGCCATACGCCGTCGTGCTGCTGGCGGCCGTGCTGGTGGCGGAAGGGCTCGTGGCGTGGTGGGCCTCGCCGCGGCGGTGAGGCGAGTGATGGCGCGGTGGGTCTCCGCCCCCACTGCGCCTCACGCATCGCCGTCTCGCGCGGCGGGTGCGGAGACCCGCCGCGCATCGCCTGGGAAGGCCCCGGCGTGGCACCCGGCCGTCAAACGGTGCTCAAGATGTCGGGGGTGGGCGATCGAGGCGGGGCGTTTTCTGTGCGCAGGGCCCGTTTTTCCCTTTGACACCCCCAATACCGGGTGGTTACAGTGGTGTCGGTGTAGACGGATCACCGCCGCGGGCCCTTTTGGAAGGAGGAGCCACATGCAGGAGTACGATCGGCTGAAAGAGGTGATTGTGTCGGCGGAAGACGACGTGGCCAAGGCCGACAAGGGGAACAAGGCGGCCGGCACGCGCGTCCGGAAGACCATGCAGGAGGTCAAAGAGGCCGCCCAGGACGTTCGGAAGAAGGTCCTGGAACTGCGTGATCAGGGCGAGCAGCCGAGCCCGCCCCCCTCGCCGCCCGGCCCGTCGTTCTGAGACGACGCGGTCTGCGGTGGCTGGCTGCCGCGGGGCCGATGCCGGTCCTCGGTGTCTGCCGGCGACCGCGCGAGGGCTGACACAGGCGGATGCCGACCGGGCCTGCGCCCGGCGCCTGCCGTGCCGCGCCGCTGGCCGGCCGCGGACGGTCGCCGCGTGTCGGTCCGGTTCCTTCCGCACCGGCTTCGCCGGTCCCGGCGCCGGGTGTTCGGCGTCGCGGGTCTGATGCCCCGCCGGACGGACCGTCCGGTCCCGGGGCGGCGGGGCCTTCACGGGCCGTTTTCCGAGCGGAAACCGGTGTCCGCCGACGGCGGCGGGTGCTCAGGAGCCTAGGCATGGCACGCAGCCTGCTGGTGGACCTGTCGGCGATTGACCTGGACGGCTTGGCCCTCGGCCTGGAGGAGATTCGCAAACACAACCCGCACCGCTACGAGATGGAGCAGCTCGGCGGGGTCATTCACCTTGACACCGACGCCGGCCGCATCGTCGCCTTCAAGGACGTGCGGGAGGACGAGTTCTGGGTGCGCGGCCACATTCCGGGCCGCCCGCTGATGCCGGGTGTCCTGATGGTGGAAGCGGCGGCCCAGATGTGCAGCGTGTACTACAAGGTGGTGCAGGGGGACCCGCGGTTTCTGGGGTTCGGGGGGGTGGAGGGGGTGAAGTTCCGCGGGCAGGTGGCGCCGGGTCAGCGGCTGCTGCTCCTGGGGCAGGCGGTGGAAGTCCGCAGCCGCCGGGCCGTCTTCGATACCCAGGGCGTGATCCGCGACGACGCGGACCCGCAGGCGTTCAAACTCGTGTACGAGGGCCGGATCATCGGCATGCCGATCTGACCCGGCCGGGGGCGTCCGGACGGACGGGGGCCGACGACGTATAACGTATGAGATCCTGGACGGGGCAAGCGGCGCCGGGAGGCGCCGGGAAGGGGCACGACAATGGGGATACCGGGCCGTAAGGTTTCCAACCGCAAGCACCGTAAACGTCACGGGTTCCGCGCGCGGATGAAGACGCGCGGGGGCCGGGCGATCATCCGCCGCCGACGCAAGAAAGGGCGGCGCTTGCCCAGCGCCACACGGTAAGCGCTGACGGTGAGCGCCGGTGGCCCGGCCACCGAGCGTTGCGTGGCCGTTTCGTCCGCTTGCGCCGCCGTTCTCCCACCGGTGCAGATTCTTCGTCCAATAATCCTCGCCGCTGCGTCGTCCAGACGTGTGGGCGACCGTGCGGACGGTTCCGCGCGTCTCGCCCAGGAGATCCACAACCGGCGTTGCGCTTGCGGAAAGGACGGCGTATAAGAGGGGGGCGGCGATGTGTCGTGACGATGTTATAGGGTCGGGGGGCGGTTGAAAGGAGTCCCCATGCGGAGAACCGTCTGCCTGTGCCTCGCCGCCGCCCTCTGCGGCGCCGTGGCGGCACAGGACGCCATGGCGCTGACGGACCGCGAGGTGGTCAAGGCCATCGAGAAGGGCCAGAACTGGCTGCAAAGGAAGCAGGGCGGTGGCGGCGCGTGGCCGGAAAAGAAATGGTACCACGCCACGGACAACTACGGGCACACCGAAATCGCCCTTTTCACGCTCGTCTACACGGGCGTCCATCCGAACCGTCCGGTCGTGGAGAGGGGCCTGAAAACCCTTCTGACACGGAACCTCGACTGGACCTATGCCATCTCCCTGCGGTGCATGGCGTACGCGTATCTCCAGCGGAAACTCTCCGACCGCAAACGCGACGCCGTCCGCAAGGCGATGAAACTGGACGCCCTGTGGCTGTGCCAGGCCCAGGGCTCGCACGGGGGCTGGGACTACAAGACGCTGTCCGGCTCGGGCGGCCGGTACGACCTGTCGAACACGCAGATGGCCATTCTGGCCCTGCGCGAGGCGGCCCTGGCGGGGTGCGAAATCCCCGACGTCGTCTGGCAGCGGACCCAGGGACTCTACTTCCGGCTCCAGCAGCGGGACGGGTCGTGGAACTACGGGGAGCACAGCGGCCACCGCGGCAATGACAAACCCGGCTACGGGTCGATGACCGCCGCGGGCCTGGCCTCCATCTTCATCACCATGGACAACCTGCATCTGGCGAGCGGCTGCCCCTGCCGCGGCGGCCGGTCGAAGCGGGCCGGCGAGGAGTTCGACCGCCGCGTCGACGCCGCCCTTCAGTGGCTCGAGAAGAACTTCAACCCCACCAGGAACCCCAAGGACCCCGGCAACCAGTATCACTATTACTGGCTGTACAGCGTCGAGCGGGTCGGCATCGCCGCCGGCTACAAGTACTTCGGGAAGCACAACTGGTTCAAGGAGGGGGCCGAGCACCTCGTCAAGACGCAGGAAGGCGGCGGCAACTGGGGCCAACTGCACCAGACGTGTTTCGCCATTCTGTTCCTCTACAAGGGCCGGGCCCCGGTCCTGTATAACAAGCTGGAGTTCGAGGGCATCTGGAACGCCCACCGGCGGGACATCGCGAACCTGACCGGGTACATCCAGGACGTGAAGGAACAGATGTTCCACTGGCAGATCGTGAGCCTCCGCGCGCCGGTGGCGGAACTCCACGACGCCCCCGTCCTGTTCATCTCCGCCGAGTCGGTCCCCGAGTTCACGGACGCGCACAAGAAGAAACTCCGCGCGTTTACCGACACGGGGGGCACGATCCTCTTGGAAGCGTCCTGCGGGAACCGGGAGGTGCGCCAGTGGGCCCGCGACTTCCTCGAGGAGGTCTGGCCGGAGTGGCCCCTGAAGCCGCTCGGCCCGGACCACGGCTCGTTCAAGGACCCGCACCGGCTCCAGCAGCGGCCGGAGATCTTCGGCAAGCACGACGGGCTCCGCACGTTCCTCTTCTACGCCATGGACGACATTTCCTGCCCGTGGCAGACGAAGGCGCTGGCCGGCCGCAAGTACCTCTTCGACTGGGGCATCAATCTCTTCACCTATGCCACCGACCGGAGCCCGCTGCGGGCCAAACTGGCCGACCGCCTTCCCCAGGAGGAGGACCGCTACACCGACAAGGTCCAGCCCGGCGCGAAGCGGTCGCTCTCGATCACCCGCGTCAAATACGACGCGCCCGGCTGGCTGGCCAACCGCAACTACGGGTGCTGGCCGATCGTCAAGGATTACGCCTCGAAGAAGGCGGGCGTCGACCTGGCGGTTAACGAGGCGGGGACCCCGCCCTCGGGTCTCGGCAAGGCCGACGTGGCGTACCTGACGGGGGCCGGGGCGATCCCCCTCTCGGCCGCCGAGCAGAAGGCCCTGAAGGCGTACCTGGAGGGCGGCGGGTTCCTGTGGGCGGAGGCGGCCGGCGGCAGCACGGGGTTCGTCGGCGGCTTCCGCAAACTGGCGCTCGAGATGGGCCTGACGTTCAAGCGCATCCCTCAGACGGAACCGATCCTGAGCGGCCGGTTCGAGGGCGGCGCCAAGGGCTACAGCCTGATCTCCGGCGTGGAATTCAAACGGTCGCTCCGCGTTTCCCGCCTCGGACAGAAGCACGCCGATCTGATGGGCGTGTACCTGGGCGGCAAACTCGTTGGGGCCTTCAGCATGTTCGACATCCTCTTCTCGACGACCGGCTACAACGCCTACAGCTGCCGGGGCTACAAGCCCCAGGACGCCAAAGCCGTGGCCACCAACATGATCCTGTACTTGACGACCCGGTGAATTCCGCGTACATAGGAAGTGGTTGACCGGCGCCGGGAGAGGGTGCGGCAGGAATATGTCGGCTGCGCTCCCCGTTTCCGGACGGTGCCGGTGCGGATGAACCCGTTGCTCAAAACAGGAACCTGCCATGCGCCACTGCCTCTTACTGCTGCTGGTTGCCTCGCTGGCCGTTTGCCTTGTCGCCCCATCCGCCCATGCCCTGACGGACGAGGAGGTGGTCAAGGCGATTGAGAAGGGCCAGGAGTGGCTGATGGGCCAGCAGGGGGGCGGGGGCTCCTGGCCGGAGAAGGCGTATACCCAGTCGCCGGCCCCGTGCGGGCACACCGAGATGGCCGTCTTCACCCTCGTCTACACGGGGGTCCATCCCAACCGCGAGGCGCTCTCTCAGGGCATGGACACCCTGCTGACGCGGAATCTCGACTGGACCTACGCCATCTCTCTGCGGTGCATGGCGTACGCGTACCTCCAGCGGAAACTGTCCGGCCAGAAGCGCGACATGGTCCGCAAGGCCCTCAAACTGGACGCCATGTGGCTGGTGCAGGCCCAGGGGTCCCACGGGGGATGGAACTACACGTCGCTGGGCGGCTCGGGCGGCCGGTACGACTTCTCGAACACGCAGATGGCCATCCTGGCCTTGCGCGAGGCGGCCCTGGCCGGCTGCGAGATCCCCGAAATCGTCTGGCGACGCGCCCAGAAACTCTACTTCGACAACCAGCGCGACGACGGTTCCTGGGAGTACCAGGGCAAGGACAACGAAGGGTACGGCTCGATGACGGCGGCGGGCCTGGCGTCGATCTTCATCACCATGGACAACCTGAACCTGGCCAGCGGGTGCCCGTGCCAGGGCGGCCACTCGCAGCAGGGCGGCGGCGAGTTCGAACGCCGCGTCGACCGCACCCTCGGCTGGCTCGAAAAGAACTTCGACCCCAAGACCAATCCCAAGAAGGGCGGTTGGCCCCTCTACTGGCTTTACGCCGTGGAGCGCGTCGGCATTGCCGCCGGCTACAAGTACTTCGGCGACCATAACTGGTACGTCGAGGGGGCCGAGCACCTCGTCAAGTCGCGGGGGGGCAGCGGGAGCTGGGGCTCCCTGTCCAACACCTGCTTCGCCATCCTCTTTCTTTACAAGGGCCGGGCCCCCGTCCTGTACAACAAACTCGAGTTTGACGGCGACTGGAACCCCCACCGCCGCGACATCGCCAACCTGACCGCCTACATCGAGAACCAGAAGGAACAGATGTTCCACTGGCAGATCGTGAGCCTCCGGGCCCCCGTCGAGGAACTGCACGACGCCCCCGTCCTGTTCCTCTCCGCCGAGTCCGTCCCCAAGTTCTCCGACGCGCACAAGAAGAAACTCCGCAAGTTCACGGACACGGGCGGCACGATCCTGCTGGAGGCGTCCTGCGGCAACGCGGAGGTCCGCGCCTGGGCGCGCGAGTTCCTGAAGGAACTCTGGCCCGAGTGGCCCCTGAAACCGCTCGGCCCGGACCACGGCACGTTCAAGGATCCCCTCCGGCTTCAACAGCGGCCGGAGATCTTCGGCAAACACGACGGGATGCGGACCTTCCTCTTCTACGCCATGGACGATATTTCCTGTCCGTGGCAGACCAAGGCCCTGGCCGGCCGCAAGTACCTCTTCGACTGGGGCATCAACCTCTTCACCTACGCCACCGACCGGAGCCCGCTGCGGGCCAAACTCGCCAAACGCCTCCCCGAGGAGACGGACCGCTATACCGACGCCGTCCAGCCGGGCGCCAAAAAGGACCTCACCCTCGTGCGCGTCAAGTACGATGCCCCCGGCTGGCTCACCAACTGCAACTATGGGACGTGGGACCTGGTCAAGGCGTACGTGGCCGGGAAGGCCAAGCTCAACCTCACGGTCAACGAGGAAGGCACCGCCCCCGCCGACCTCGGCAAGGCCGACGTGGCGTACCTGACCGGCGCCGGCGCGATTCCCCTCTCGGCCGAGGAGCAGAAGGCCCTGAAGGCGTACCTGGAGGGCGGCGGGTTCCTGTGGGCCGAGGCGGCCGGCGGCAGCCCGGGGTTCATCGGCGCGCTCCGCAAACTCGTCCTCGAAATGGGCCTGAAGTTCAAGCGCATCCCGCAGACCGAGCCGATCCTGAACGGCCGCTTCGACGGCGACGCCAAGGGCTACAGCCTGATCTCCGGCGTGGGGTTCAAACGGTCGCTCCGCGTCTCCCGCCTTGGACAGAACCATGCCGACCTGATGGGCATCTACCAGGGCGACAAACTCGTCGGCGTGTTCAGCATGTTCGACATCCTGTTCTCGACGACCGGCTACAACGCCTACGGCTGCCGGGGCTACAAGCCCCAGGACGCCAAGGCCGTGGCGACCAACGTCCTCCTGCACCTGAGCCAGCGGTAGGACGAGCCGGCGTGCCTCATTCTTGCCCGTTGAGCCGGCGACGGCACGTCGCCGGTCGTTGACGCACCGTCACCTCGGCGCCCGTCTTCGGTCGACGGCTTAACGTGCGCCGTTTCGGGGGAATCCGCATGCCCTGCGTCCGCCCGTCCGCCGTGACCGTCGTCATCGTGATGTGCGTCGCCTTCGTCCTTCCCGCTTCCGCCCCCGCCGCCTCGCCCGTCCCTGCGGCGCGAGGGCCCGTCTTCTCGGTGGTGGAACTGGCCTTCGAGGGCCCCGCCTGCGGTCCGACGGACGCCCCCGCCCGC
>Ga0272442_10010045_pt1 | contig 11716 bp, 10 predicted proteins | sample SSMForm2O_FD_200262 | JGI IMG/M metagenome (GOLD analysis project Ga0272442, IMG submission 200262) | Marine sediment archaeal communities from Little Sippewissett salt marsh, Falmouth, MA, United States - SSM-Form-2O | ecosystem: Environmental > Aquatic > Marine > Wetlands > Sediment ...
TCATTTATGGGAAAGGCAGGGACGTTATAACATCAAAGTAAAAGCAACTGATGAATGGGGTTCACAAAGTGATTGGACAACAATATCGGTAAGCATGCCTAAGAACAAAGCAATCAATCCATTCATGCTATTCTTGGAAAGACTCATGGAGCGTTTTTCAATATTGGAACAGATACTATAGCTGATTTATGTATGTCTTGGATAACATGAAATGGGATAAAAGAATAACCAGCTCTTGAAAAGGCGGTTTGGAATTGTAGATTTGGAGAGAGATAAAGGATAAGGTGAAATGATGGAATCAGGAAAATCTACATCGATTTCACTATGCTCCCAATATATATATAAATTAACGGACCTATCTTCTATACAAAATGAATGAAGATTCTATAATTGTTTTGCCAGAGAAAAAACCTGTAACTATCAAAGATCTTCTAGATTGGCATATTAAAATATTTATGGATTGTTTAGAAGCTGAATTAAAAAAGAATATTATCGAATATTCCATTAAAGATTTGAATGAAAGAATTAAAGAAACTGCAAAATATTTACAAGAAGATGAACATATATATGCTGCTAAATTGAAATTAAAAAAATTGAATAATATCTCGAATCAATATAAAGAAGAACTATGTGTTATTAAAGGAGTCATCAAGGTATTACATAGAACTAATGAAGCAATAATTGGGTAAATTACTAAATCAATCATGGGCAAAGATGAAACTAAACAATTGATAGTAGAATATAAACATACTCACCCTAATATCCTTCACGGGGATGGATGGATGTTTGAGTATGAACTAGCGAAAGAACAATGGGCTAAAAGGAAAGCAGCATTTTTGACTTTTGGGAGCTTCATGGATCCAGCAAAAGTTGATTTAATTATAATTTCCAATTCATTAGATGAAAAAATCAAGTTAAACATTGATTATGACAAAATTATGAAGGAGACAAAGTAAACTGAACATAGCTGCCTTCTTTTTTCTTTAAAATAACCTATTTTCCCAGTGGGGATAAGAAGGGATAATGACTAAGATAAATGTTTTAGTCGTGCATACTAAATTAACCGCTAATTTAGTATATAACACTCTGTAAGTTACTTTGTGGTATCAAAAACTAGGCGTTTAATGGATATTTTTGTCATAAATCCATAATTATGTTAATAAATTACTATATTGCACAAATTATTGATAAGACGTTTTATATACTTTTCAGTAATTTTCACATTATTAAGAGGTGAAAAAAAATATGAATAAAATAAAAGCAATAATAATGGTAGGAATGTTTGTGGTAGTAGGCTGCGGAAGCATTGTTATGGCGGATCACGGCGATCCTGTCGATCCTGTTGTTTCAAATAGGCCGCCTAAAGCCCCAGTGCTGATCGAAGAGAGAAGTCAGATGGAGAAAGATTGTTACAAATACGCTTTCTATGCGGAAGATCCAGATGGTGATAAGGTTTATTACAATATCGCATGGAATAGAATCGGAGAACCTAAGATAATAACTTGTTCACCAGATGACCCAGTTGTGGCATGGCAAGGTCCATTTGAGTCAGGTGAAGAATTAGAAAAACTTTACACATTCGATAAATCTGGTGAATACGAACTTACAATTCGAGCTAAGGACAAACATGATTGCATAGGACCATCAACTACGATAACGGTAACCCATAAATCAAGGATATCAAATTTGCCGATAAATGAAACATCATATGATCTTGGTTTTGTAATTGTAGAGACTTTCAGTACTTCCGGAAGTATTTCAGGATTACCAGTGTCTGAACATGTTGGTAGTTTACATGATGTAGAAATAACTACAAATGGAGGAAGTATCTCTCTGTTTTTTACTATTCCTGTTTGGGGCTCTGCAATTAATTATATGAATAATGATGTCCATATTCAAATGGAACACTTTTTGGGTGTGACTACAGCTTATACAAATGGTATAGGTTGTTTAGTAGGAATATGTAAAAATATTACGTGGGAAATAATTCAATAGATATTGTTTTCCATCTACATTTTTTTTTCAAAGGTCCATTGATACTTATATGCTGAATAGTCAAACATTAAAAATTCATTTATTTGATATGTAATTATCAACCTTCATAAATTTCTATAAAACCTTTTTTTTCCAGGAGGGAATAAGAAGGGATAATGCCCTATAGGGTGCTTTGTGGTCTTTCACCCTCATGTTTCCAGGGTACAAACAGGGTTAGTAAGCATTATACTAATATGATGTTGCATAATAATATTAAATTTGGCGATTTTTTAATAAGTATTAAATATCAACTTTGAATTTCAATGGAAAGGTGATGATAATACTATGAAATATGATATTCATCGATTCGACCTAGATATGCGAAAAGACCAAGATAAATTAAAGCTGTTTTTAAATAATCTGAGAGGGGAAGTCGTGGCAATAATTCCTAATACAAAACCAACCTTTCAACTTATGGGTGCTACGGCAAAAACAGATTTCTTATTAATTATTGAAAAATTTCGTTAATCAATGTCCACAAAGTTGATATTTTGATGTTAAACAGTTTAACAGTCGAGACTTTCACTATGTAAACCATTAACACGCATTTATGGGTTAAGTTTATATACTATGATGAAAATGACTTTTGAAATCTGAAGAACGCCATTTAATATACTGTTAACAAACTTTAAAGCTGCAATTAAACAAATATAGTTATAAAATTGTAATATTGTTCAAGAATCTCAACAATATATTTATATACATTAGGCACATATTTTACTCTTAATAATTGTTAAATAATGGGGAAATACAATATGAAAAAATTTTTACCAATACTGATAGTAGGAATTTTGATCCTAAGCGGACTAAGTATAGTTGTATCATCAACTGAAGAAAATCACGAATATGAAAAAACATCTATATTTTTTTCCAAACCGATTTTAAAAGAAGAAAATGAATATACCACTTTAAAAATAAAGGAATCAAACGGTTTTTTAATGGAGCAAAACAAACCAATGCTTCCAAGTTATATACACACGTTTGCGTATCCAGCAGGTACAGATATTACAAACGTTAAATGTATAGCAAAAAACATACAAAAATTACAGATATCAAAACAAATAGAGCCGACACCAGCATCCATACCAGTAAGCGCTTTATCAAATACAGTAGCTGAAAAAACAACTTATACGTTAACAGAACCATATCCTGAGACATGGTATGAATATGATGTAGGATCTGGAATAATCGACAACGAAAGAAATATCATTTTAAAAGTCCAAATTCTTCCAGTAAAATACAATCCTATTGAAAGCTATATCGAATGGGTAGATGAAGTTGAAATAGAAATTGAATATGACTTAAATCAAGACACAACAAATTATGATGACGAATATGATCTTTTAATCCTATCGCCTAATAAGTATACAGATCAACTTCAGCAATTAATGAATCATAAAAATAATAGAGGAATTTCTACAATAATTGTAACACTTAATGAAATATCAAGTGGTGCATACTTCCAAGCAGAGGGAAGAGATGACATCGAAGAAATAAAATATTTTATTAAAAACGCAATTGACAATTGGCTTATTACAAATGTTTTGATAGTTGGCAGTGCAAGTGATTTTCCAGCAAGACTAACACATGTTGATCTTGGAAATGATAACGAAATATTTGTCAGTGATCTTTATTACGCTGATATTTATGATGGAGAAAACAAGTTTGCAAGCTGGGATACAAATGAAAATAGTATCTTTGGTGAGTATGAATGGGATGGAGAAACAGATGAAATAGATTTTTACCCTGATGTAAAAATTGGTAGAATTGCTTGTACTAATACACAGCAGGTAACAACAATTGTAGATAAAATTATTAAATATGAGAATGACAAAGCGTATACAAAAAACTGGTTCAACAACATAGTTGTAATCGGTGGAGATACGGTTCCTGAATCACATGGTGATAATTCAGATACAGATGAAGGAGAACGCGTAAATCAATTTATACTTGATAGAATGCAAGGATTTATACCCGATAAAATATGGGATTCAAATGGTAGATTAAGCGGTCTTGTAATAACTGGACTCGGCAATATAAAAACTAGTATTGAAAACGGATGCGGATTTTTAGATTTCTCAGGTCACGGTGCACCATGGGTTTGGACAACATTTCCACATAATGGAGATAAACAATCATTACCTACCCCAACAGGGCGGTACACAAATACCATTATTAATGATTTGAATAACGGGGATATGTTGCCAATTGTTGTAAATGGCGGATGTAGCCTTGGAAAATACCAAGACAACGATTACTGTAATGCCTGGGCGTTTCTTGCAAACCCTAATGGTGGAGGAATTGCTTCATATGGAGCAACAGCTCTTGGTTATGTATATATTGGAGAATATGTCACAGAAGGTCTAGTTGAAGGCTTAAACATTGACTTATTTGAGGCATATAGGGACGGAGCGATAACTTTTGGAGAAATGTATGCAGATGGTTTAAACATTTATCTAGGTCCCAGTATGGACGGGGGAGATTATAAGACACTGATGGAATGGCATGCTTTTGGAGATCCAACTCTAGCAATAGGTGAAGATTCAACACCACCTAATAAACCCAGGATACCAGATGGACCAACCTCTGGAAGGAAAGGAGACAACTATGAGTATAATTCAAATTCAACCGATATTGATGGAGATGAAATATTTTACTTATTTGACTGGGGAGATGACACATATACCTGGGTAGGACCATATGAAAGTGGAGAAGAAGCAACTGCGAGTAAAAGTTGGAGTAGAAAAGGAGATTTCCAAATACGCGTTAAGGCAAAAGATGACCATGGAAAAATGAGTCCATGGAGTGACCCATTAGCAATCAGTATGCCTAAGAATAAAGCAATCAACACACCATTCCTAAACTTCTTAGAACAACATCCACGGATGTTTCCACTAATACGACAACTGCTGAGACTAACATAGTCCACAAAAACCTTTTCAAATCTTTCTTATTCTTTATTTCAATCGTATATGTTCTAAAATCTTGGATCTAAAGGGAATTTGAACACTCGAAAAATACTATAACAACCATTAACATGGTCTATGGGTTAATTATAAATAATAAACATGACACATAATAATATACAACATTTGCAATAAATATAGTATTAATGTTAAAATATACCAAAATCAAACAACTTTGGTTACTAATGACTAACTGTGTGTATTTACTGCAGGTGTCCAAAGTAATCGGAGGTGACAAACATTGGAAGATGCAACAAAGAAACTCTATAAATTAATGAAATCTAGAAAGAATAAAAAGATAACCTATAAAATACCAAATAGAAATTATAAAAGTAGATTTATTAACAGTAACGTGAAAGAATAAAAGATCGATAATCATAACATGCACGTTAATCAAATTTTTTAAAAAAATTAAATAGATTCAAACCCATGATTTTCTGGATTTCCTTCAAATCAAAACCCTTCCCAGATAAACCTTCAATCAATGCTGGATAACAAGAAGCATCTGTTAAATCAGTGGGAGTTGAAGGAATACCATCAAAATCACTTCCAAGCCCAACGCATTCTACTCCACCAACATTAGCAATATGTTCGATATGTTCAATTACTGCACTTAAATCTGTTCTATCATTTCCTTCAACAATTTTTGTAAACAACCAAACATCTGCTCGGTTAAGAACATCCGGATTATCTTCATTTCCCTCAATTTTTTCCTGATATTCTTTTTTAAATCTCTCAATATTCTTGTTTACTTGGTCACTAATGGTTTTTTTTAAAAAACCTGGAAAAAAATTGATGCCAATATAACCGTCCCTTTCTGCAATTTCTTTTATTAAAGTATCAGGAATATTGCGAGAAATATCACATATTGTCCTTGAACAAGAATGAGATGCCATAATAGGCTTTGAAGTAACTTCTAAAACATCTTCAACAGTTTTGTCTGATGAATGAGATACATCAATAATCATACCAATCTCATCCATTTTCGCAATTATATGCCTTCCAAGTTTATTAAGACCATCCCATTTTGGTTTATCACCTGAAGAATCAGCCCAATCTGTATTCTTAAAATGAGTAAGAGTCATACAACGAATACCAAGTGAATAAAAAAACTCAAGGATTTCAATTGAGTTTTCAATTATATGTCCACCTTCTAGAGACAGCCAACAAGCAAGTTTCCCGTTCTTTATCGCAGATTTCATTTCAGTAGATGAAGTAACTTTTTCTCCATATCCTGAATTAAATATTTTCTTCTCTAAAGCATTATACATAAGTAATGCTTGTTTAATTGCCCTATACGGGGAATATACTTGGTTCACCCAAATAGCAAAAATCTGAGCTTTCAATCCACCTTCCTTAATCTTTTCAATATCTAAATGACTTTTACTATCTTTAATAAAATAAGATGATTTTTCTAATAATACGTTTGCAGTGTCGCTATGGGCATCAAAAATTAATAGTTCTTCAGTCAAGTCATTCTCCTTCAATTCTTGAGATAATGTTATTCTTTATATATTTCTTGCCATTAGTGCCCGCCATCAAAAAAACAATATTAGAACTAGTTTTTACTGAAGAATATCCTAATACTGTAATATAATTATTAAATTGTCATTTTTCTTCCAGATTTATCTACAATTTCATAAAAGCTAACTCTTAATATCTTAATAAAACGAGTTATTGCTGTCGAATTCAGGATAAAAAATGAATTCTAGAAATGTTTACTAGTTCATTTTTATTTATCTATTGTTAAAAATATTTTTTAGCTCTGACATGTTGCTTTTAACATCCTCAATTTCCTTTGTTTTTTGCTGTTCTATTTCTTCCATTACTTGGGAAAGAGGAATTGCTGCCTTGTATATATGAATAGGTCTGCCTTTACCTTTCTTCTTTTTATAACTTTGTACTTCTGCCCATCCTCGGTTTCTGAGCTCTTGCATTGCCACACTTACTTCTGGTTGTCTTAGGTTTGCCCCCTGTTCAACATCTGCAGAGCGACATTTTTCAACCTGTGAGATATACGTTAGCGTTTTTGCAAGATTTTTCGGTAAACCGAGTTCAGCGAATAGTTGAACTACCTTGCCATCCTCCTTATCTAATACAAGCGAACTTTTTTGTTTCATTTTATTCCTCCATCAAATTAATAATTATTAAGGTCAGAATGTAGTGAATGAATATAAATCTAACGAAATATAAATGAAACAAATGTAACAATCTCGTCTTTTCAATTTGTATGTGTCTAGATAAAATTACTTGAGTACAAGTAAAGGGAAGCTCCAGTATGTAGGGAAAGATGGTAAACCTTTCGTCATTCTGAAGCATTCCCTCACTTATGTTATTAAATATTGTGTTTTATATTTATTCATATAATTTTAAATATTAACCTTAATGCTGTTGTACAATGACTACGACCTTGATAAATGTCAAATAATACTGTACTTCCAAGTGACTTGACACTAGAACAACATATTGTAATAGTCAATAAATCAAAAAAACATTTCTTCTAGATATTATTCGTTAGGGATTCTGGCTGAGAAATTTATTAGTTTAAAAAAATAAAGAAGAGGATTAAACGCTCTTATCCTTATCTATCCAAAGATTCTGAAGCTTTCAGGATTAAAAATATCCCGTATCCACTCTATAAATTGCATTATCGTCTCATAAAGAGTAGTTATCAAATTGATAAGAGAAATGATAAGTTCCGCTAGTTGAACTACAGTACTAATAAAACTAATTAAATTCGTGATAAATTCAATCAGAGCAGTTATTAAACTAATTAGCCACGTGATTATTCCCCTAGGTTCAGCATTAACAAACTTATCTACAATTTTATCTGAAAAAATCCCAATTTTTCCATTAATCAGTGTTTTCTTTTGTTCCACTTCATTTACAATTTCCATCATAGGTTTACTATGCACCTGAGGTACAGCTGTAACTGTAGATATCATAAGCAATACGATAGCAAAAGCCCCCAATATAACTAAACTTTTCTTCATTTTTTTTACCTTCCTTATATTCTCATATTATTAATCCTAATATATAATAAAAAACTTTCGATAGATCATATTCTTTATTTATATCTAAAAAAAGTCATATTAATATTATAAAAACTGTGCTATTTATTCAGAAAAATAAGGGGAACTAACAAACACTTTTGCACGTCTTTACAGGATAAAGTTATCACCAAAATCAGCACCAAATAATGGAGGAAAATCCCAATTGATGTTCACAACACTATCTCAAACATAAAAAGGTAGCGAATTCTTCTGGTTGGAGGAATCTACTTTATCATCATTAAAACTATTACATAAACAACATCATATCAACAATTCCTAACTTCTTTTTCAATCTTCTAATTTATTCTTCATCTTTTCATATTCTTCTTCGGTGATTTCATCTATAGCATATCTCATTTTAAGATGCTGAATTGCCTTATTAGTTTCATCACTTGTTGATTTATTCATTTTTTGATTTTCAAGTTGAGCACGATTACTTTTTCCATTCAATTCCCAATTTTCCATTACAGCAAGGTTTTGTTCTTCCAATTCCCTTGTCTTTCTTAATTCTTTATTTTTATTATGTGCTTGTACAAAACGGATTAAACCCATTTTTCATAACCTCTCTTTTAACCTATAATTTTCCAAACCGCCTTTTCAAATCATAGATAAGAATGTAATTACACTTATCAGCATTCCTATTAATTTCAATACAAACCATGCCACAACTCTGGAATTGGAATATCATATGGTTCTTTTGCTGGATACCAATCAAAAATTATCAAGGGAATGACAAGATTATTTTTTCCTGTAAATCCAAGAATTGGTTTCGGAAGAAACCTAATTCTATTCCAATAGTTATAATTCCAATTATTTGAGTTAGACCAAATGAACCTTGCATCTATGCTGTTTCCATTAAAATTGTTGTAATTTATTTTATTATTATTTGAAGTAAACAGAATAATTCCTCCTCCATTTTTTTGTAAAGTATTGTTGGAGATTGTGTTGTTAATACAATATCCAGCATTTACAGCACTAGTTAAGTAAATCCCTGCTTCACTTGATGAACTTATAATGTTACCAAAGATTATGTTACTGCAGAATTCGTAAGCTATTATTCCATATCTGTTGTTTGAGATTACATTATTTAAAACATTATTGTATCCCGACCTGAAGAAGAAAACACCATATTGAATATTGTCAATAATTATATTTTCTACAATATTCACGTTATCAACAACGCCATAATCACCATTGATCAATATACCATACCTACCATTTTTTATGGTAAATTTTTCTATATCCACATGACTAGTAGTAACATATATCACATCATTATCTTTATTCATGGAACCATCAATAATTGTGCTGTTTTTATTCTCACCTAGTAAACAAATTGATTTGTCAACTATAACATTCTCGTAGTATATTCCACTGTAAACAAAAATTGTATCACCACCACTTGCGTTCTCAATCGCATCCTGAATCCTTGTATAATCTGCAGTTCCATCATCATCAACATAAATAATTCCCTTATTAGTGGCATTACTAACCACATCTGGTATTACACAAATACTAAGAAATAAAACAACAACTGTAACGGTTAATCCATTCTTTAACAAAGTATCTCCCAATAATGCAATAGATTGACACACTATAAATCTTACTTAATACGATATATTATCTCAAAAACATATGTTATTTTATAAAGTATAACTAGACATCTACAGTAAATAACAACGAGTGGCTTAAACAAATCCTAATGTTAGAATAAGAAGTAGGGTGAAGGAAACTTTAAGAATGGTTGGATAATTTAAGGAAACTTACGGAGCACTGAGGGATTTGAAATGCTATTGGTATGTATAAAACAATTATTGCCTATTTCGGAATGATAAAACATCCCCTATTCCTCAGCTGATAAGAACCATGAATCCAATAGATTACAACTATGAAAGAATTGAACAGAAATGGCAGAAAAGATGGCTTGAAGAAAAAATATACGAATCGAAAAAGGAAAAACAAAACAAATTTTTCATCCATTTTGCGTATCCTGGAGTCTCAGGTTATCTCCATGTAGGTCATATGAGAGGTTTCACTTACTGTGACATCATAGCAAGATATAAACGAATGACGGGATTTGATGTTTTATTTCCTTCAGGGTTTCATGCTTCGGGAATTCCATCTTTTGGTTTCGCAAAAAAGGTAGAACGTAAAGACAAAAACACAATAAATATGCTAAAAGAATATGGGTGCACTGACGATTTACTCAAAAAATTAACCAATCCTTTTGAAGTTGTAAAATATTTTGGCAAAGTGTATGTAGAAGATTATTGGAAGAAATTCGGTTTTCTAATAGACTACTCAAGAATCATGAGTACAATATCAAAAGGATATAATAAGTTTATACAATGGCAGTTTTACAAACTTAAAGAAAAGGATTTACTAGTTCAGAAACCCCATTTTGCACCTTTTTGCCCTAGTTGCGGTCCTGTTGCAGTGGATAAATCAGAAACAGATATATTAAAAGGCGGTGCATCAGAAATTCTTGAATTTACAGTCATCAAATTTAAGATGAACGATGGAACAATTCTTCCAGCCGCAACTCTTAGGCCAGAAACCATTTTTGGCGTAACAAACATGTGGGTTAACCCAAATATTGAGTATGTTAAAGTCAGGATAAATGACGAAACTTTGATTTGTTCTAAGGAAGGTGCAGATAAACTTACTTATCAACTAGATAAAGTTAAGGATCTAAACGAGAGAATCCCTGCTAAAGAGCTCATTGGCAAAACCTGCAAAATACCAATATCAGGTAGAGAAATTCCAATTCTTTCAGGCCCATTTGCAGATCCTGCCATTGCAACTGGTATAGTAATGTCTGTCCCGGCTCATGCGCCCTTTGATTGGATTGCACTCACGGAATCTGGAATGAATATAGAACCCATAACTATCATAGACGTGAAAGATTTTAGTACAAATCCTGCTAAAGAAGTTTGCGATGAATTAGGGATAAAAAACCAAACTGAAACAGAAAAACTCGATATGGCGACTGAAATTGTCTATAAAAAAGAATTTCACACTGGATTTCTCAATGAAAAATGTGGTCCATATGCAGGAGTAAAAGTATCTGACATAAAAGACGAGGTAAAAAACGAATTAATATCAAAAAACAGTGCAGTAGTCATGAGAGAATTCTCCGAAAAGGTCTTATGCAGATGCGGCAAAAAAGTAGTTATAAAACAGATACCTGACCAATGGTTCATTAAATACAGTGATCAAAAACTAACTGAAAAATCCAAAAAACATGCGGATACCATGAACATATATCCAGAAGAATATTCAAAGGAAATGCCAAAGATTCTGGATTGGTTTGACGACCGCGCATGTATAAGAAAAGGATCGTGGCTTGGTACTGAATTTCCTTTTAAAGAAGACTGGATCGTTGAACCCATATCAGACTCCACACTTTATCCTGCATATTACATTATCTCAAAATATGTCAATGAAAACAAAATAAAACCTGATGAAATGACTGAGGAGTTCTTTGATTATGTATTTCTTGGAAGAGGAGTGTCTAAGAATAACATATGGGATGAGATAAAATCTGATTTTGAATACTGGTATCCAGTTGACATAAATCTTGGTGGAAAGGAACACAAGACTGTACATTTTCCTGTGTTCTTGATGAATCATGTTGCAATCATGCCCAAGGATAAAAGACCT
>Ga0272442_10010047_pt1 | contig 11711 bp, 12 predicted proteins | sample SSMForm2O_FD_200262 | JGI IMG/M metagenome (GOLD analysis project Ga0272442, IMG submission 200262) | Marine sediment archaeal communities from Little Sippewissett salt marsh, Falmouth, MA, United States - SSM-Form-2O | ecosystem: Environmental > Aquatic > Marine > Wetlands > Sediment ...
CCTCTTTCAGGCGCACATCGTAGTAACTATTCAGGTTGTCGAGACCGATAACCGCGTACCCGTCATCAAGAAGGCGCCTGCACAGATGAAACCCTATGAAGCCAGCGGCACCGGTGACAAGCACACTATTTAGATTCTTACTTCTTGGTTTTTGCATTGGGAAAAGCCTAAGGACACGTACAAGGGTATTGGATCTTGATACAGCTCCGCCCCCTGAATTACATCAGCGGTCACAGTGGAACGAAAATGACGACAGGTAATCGTGTTCTTCAAGACAGCGACAGCAACTATTTTTATTTCTGAATTTCCTTTTTCAGTTGTTCTATCTCTTCCTTCAGCCTGTCGTACTCGTCTATCTTCTCCCTGAGAAACCGGTAGGTAACCCTCGCCTTTTCCTCAAGGCCATGCGGTGTCAATATATAAAAATAGGCCTGTTTGTTGTTGCTTTTCTTGAAAGAGTTTGCCTTGACAAGCCCCTTGTTGATCAGCGCCTTGATGATATAGTTGACCTTTCCCAGGCTGATGTCCAACCTGGAAGACAGCTCTCTCTGCGTCACTGTGGGGGATCCTTCTATTTCCCTCAGCAGTCTGATGACTTCTCCGTCCCTAAGATCACTTTTCTGAGAACCCGACATGCCACGCCCCCCTCGCTTTGGCTCACAAGCCAGTAGCGATGACTCATTCGGTTTGTTCACTCTCTGAACTTAACGTAAATAAAGGGACATGCAACGAAAGTCAAGAAGAAAATGAGGGCCGGTTTTAGGACATAATCCCGGGCGGTACTGTAAAAAGCAATGCCGAGGGGGCCCGTCATTGGTTTCGCGTAAAAATCTTACTTTTTCAATATGTTACGCCAAAAGGGATTCTCCGCCCCGACTCGCCGGGATAATACGCTGTTGAATCTTTTTATGATTCCATCATCGCTCCAATCCGGCAGACTGTTCAATGCCGTGCCCTGAACCATAGTTTGAACAGTCTATAAAACCGATAGGCCCCTTCATGAATGAGATTGAAATGACTTTGCCTTGCGTCACTGCACCGTATGGGAACTTCAATAATCTTCGCGCCGTCGCGCCATGATCTGTATATGATATCAAAAACATATGATGAACCATCATCGACAGAATCAAGATACTTCAGAACGGTCCCCTTTCGGTAGGCCTTGGCGCCTATGGAATAATCCCCGTAGGGAAGACCGAGCAGTGCTTTGGCGGAGAGGATGAACAGCCCGCTCCCCATGATCCTGATCGCCGATCGTTTCTGAATTCCCCTCTTTTTTGATCCGATCACGATATCGCACGCATCCAACAGCCTACAGGCATGGGGGATAAAATCGGTATTTGTTGTCAGGTCGATGTCAACCGTGATGATCTTGCCCGCCCTCGCCAGTAAAACGCCCTGCCTGAAGGCATGCCCCACGCCCCTTTCATTCATATGGGAAAAGGTTATCTCCGAATGCACGGCCGCCAGTTTTTCCCCTATCTTCACCGTCGAATCCGTGGAACCGTTGCTCACGACAACAATCTCATAGCCGGGCAGGTTTTCATCAAGATGAGACATGAGATGCATGATGCTTTCCGACAATATTTTCTCTTCATTGTATACCGGGATAAATATAGCCACCGAGGGCATTGCAATTCCCCTATCTCTTCCATTCGGCGGCATAACCCGCCCATTGAGTATCCGGATAGTCCCTGATGATTCTCCCGAATACCGCGTTCGCCTGTTTCTGCTCCCCGAGATAATTGTGCGATTTCCCGATATGGAAATATGCCTCGGGGATCCATACGCTGCCGGGATACCGTTCGATCAGAGCGTTGAAGGCGTATATCGTTTTTGGCCAGTTTTTTTCCTTATACCAGCAGATACCGTAATAATATGCCGCCTCGTCTGCCCTGAAATGGTCGGGGAATTTTTCCTCTACCTCCCTGAAGGTGCTTCTCGCCTCTTCCATCTCCCCACTGTCTTTGCAGAGAATCCCTGTGCGCATCAGATCATCCACTCCTTCGTCGGAAGGGATCAGCAGCGCCGCGGTCCCGAGCAGGGCGAGGAGGGCCAAGGCGACAGCAATGCGCCCCTGACTGCGTAGGACAAACCCGGTGAGCGTGCCGTGTTCGTATGTCTCCCTTTCTTCTCCCCTCTTCGGACAGCCCTCTTTGCCCCCCCTTATCCGGTCAACCCCGATCACTATCAGAATGAGGATTCCGATACCGGTGAGGGCATATCCCAGGTAGTCCCAGACGGTTCTCCCGAAGGAGAGACGCACATCGGCGCGATTCGGATATATCAGCATGAAAGAGGGAGAGGCGAGGTATATCCGGTCCGCCCCTTCTACCTTCCAGTTCGGATGATAGGAAACCTTGATCAGGAGGGGAACAGACGGGTCGGAGGTTGTGATGATGATCTCCTCATCCCGTATCTCTTCACTGACCGAGCAGGTCCGTCCGACAGGGATCCGGGGAAGCACTGCGGACGGCACCCCTTCGTCGGAGGAGGTTTCTGGTGTGGGGGGGGGGAATGAGTCAACCGCCACCTTGAACCGTGATCGGTCGGCCTCTCCCCCCGGATCGAATACGAGATGAATCCCCCTGTTTTTCCCATAGACCTGGAACCATCTGAAGGATGCGCCCTTCCAGTCTCCCTCCTCACACAGCACCGGCTCGAATTCCAGGGGCACAACGTACCGGTTCGCGTTCGTCGTCAGTCCATAGACAAAATAGGGGGGGATGACCTTCTTCAGTTTGAATTCGGGGAAGGCCTGTATCATCTTTAAGATCTCAGGACTGACCACGACAAAATCTCTGACGTTGAACAGCTTGAGGTGTTCAATCCCGGCCGCCAGGTTAACATTTGAATAGCGGTACTGGGGGAAGGGTCTCGACGACTCTTTCGATATCTCGGACTGGATATAGAAGACGAAGGGGGATGATATGGAAGATTGCATGTAGAGCCCCTCCAGCGTCGATCGACCGGAAAAAAAGGGGAGCGATTCGAAGGCCCGCGTAGTCCCTGCGTCGTTGTGCAGGGAGGAATGTTCGTACACCACCCGCGGATCGCCGGCCGATCCCGCAAGATAGCGATTCACCTCGCTGAAGGCCGGCCACAGCCTCTTTGCCTCAAACCCGTTGTAATTCCAGGGTATCCACACCCCCATGTTCTTTTCAAGATGACCAATAAAGGGAACGGCACAGATAAGGAGCAGCATCGGCACCGCCCACTTGTGCTTCAGCGGCCCCGTCAGGACGCCGAGACCAAGGGCGCCCGTGAGCATCAGAAATACCTGCATGAAAGGGAGAAAGCGGATATCGGTGAGGGCTATCCGCGGGGCAATACGGTAACATACCCAGCACAGGACGATCACATAAGCAAAGAAAGCCACAGCCTTTCCTTTTCCGGTGAAGTGTCTCATAGCTTCCGGCCTGCGAGCGCCACGAAGAGCGACTACGACGAGACCGGCGACAGCCAGCACCATCGGGGGCCAGAGGATGGGCGGGAATATCTCAAGGACCGACTTGATAAACCACCGGTCGGCGTACGCCGTGGTGTACGGGATGTTCCCGATAAGGGGGATCAACCAGAATCCGAGGAGGAGGAATCCGAGGGCATGCACCTTGAACAGGTAGATACCGTTTTTCAGAAAAGAGACACGGTCGAAGAGGAAGAAGGATGACATCGCAACGGTAAAGAGGAGCGCGTACCCGTGGCTGAATCCTATGAGGAAAATAAGCGCCGCGTTCAGCGCCAGGTATCTGCTACCATCACGAATCCCCCGGTACAGCGTCCCCGCAAAGAGGACGGCCAGGGACAAACCGGTCCCGTAGGCAAACTCCCCGGCAAGCGTACTGGAAATATTCCCCCCCCACATCGAATTTGCCTCCATAAAAAGGAAAAAGAGCGAAAAGAGCGCGGCGGCGGCGGGAACGGGAAAACGCTGGTCCATGAGACGAAGCGCCGCGTAGCAGCACACGGGGAGGGTAATCACGCCCAGGATGGTGATCAGCTTGAAGGCGATCTGGAGCGGGATCATATGCGACAGGAGAGCCATCAGTATAAAGGGGAGGGGGAAGTAGAATCTAAGCAGCGGAAACCCGGCGTAATTTCCCATCGTCCAGCCGGAGATCCTTCCCTGCGGCAGGAGGACATCGCGCATATACTGGGCCGTAGCATAGTGAGATCCCGTATCCCCGCCCGTTGTCGTCGTCAGGGAAAAGAGATATTCCGGCCGGAAATAACTGAACAAGAAAAGGAAGATCAGGCAGAGGACTACTGCGTCGGTGAGGGTTTCCAGCTTTGATCTTCCTTCAGATTTCATTGTCATATGTAACAGTTTGATTCCCCTACGAAGGTATCCGACAAACCAGAAGGGGCTACCCGAATGCCTTCAGTGTCATATCGATATCTTCGTCGGTGTGCGCGCGGGAGATGAAGGAGGCCTCGAAGGGAGAAGGGGCGATTATGACCCCCGCTGTCAGCATTTTTCTGAAATGATCAGAGAAGACCCCTTGGTCGCTTTGTGCCGCGGAGGCAAAATCGGTGACGTCCTCGCCGGTGAAAAAGAGGGTGAACATGGAACCAATCCGGTTTATTCGGTGGGAAACTCCCTTTTCTTCCAGTATTTGTTTGATCCCGGCACACAGATGCGCTGTCTTTTGCTCAAGTTCGTCATACACCCCCGGCTCCCGCAGACAGTCGAGGGTCGCGATTCCTGCCGCCATGGCGAGAGGATTCCCCGAGAGGGTACCGGCTTGGTAAACCGGCCCCACCGGCGCCAAGTGTTTCATGATATCCCTTCGACCGCCGAATGCCCCGACGGGAAGACCGCCCCCGATAATCTTTCCGAGACAGGTAAGGTCCGGTCTGATCCCGGCAAGATTCTGGAAACCCCCGTAGGTGAGTCTGAATCCGGTGATCACCTCGTCAAAGATCAGGAGGACCTCCCGCTCTGAGGTAATTTCTCTCAACCCCTCGAGAAATCCGGGGGACGGGGGAACAACGCCCATATTACCGGCAACCGGCTCCACGATAACACAGGCAGTATCATCTCCGTACCGTTCAATCGCGGCCTTGGCCGCCTCTATATCGTTATAGGGAATCGTGATCGTCAGTTTCGCGAGGGCTTCAGGCACGCCGGGGCTTCCGGGAATACCCAGCGTCGCAACACCCGATCCTGCCTTCACCAGGAGCGAATCCGCGTGGCCGTGGTAACACCCTTCGAACTTTATGATCCTGCTTCTCTTCGTGTATCCGCGGGCAAGGCGGATCGCGCTCATCACGGCCTCGGTCCCCGAACTGACCATCCGCACCATATCGATCGACGGGATGGCATCGACAATACGTCTCGCCATCTCTATTTCCATCCGGGTCGGGGCGCCGTAACTCGTCCCCCTCCCGGCGGCATCTCTGATCGCGTCAACCACCGGAGGGAAGGCGTGTCCGAGGATCATCGGCCCCCACGATCCGATATAGTCTATATATTCCCGTCCATCGGCATCGTACACCTTTGCGCCCGCGGCCCGGTCTATAAAGGGGGGATCGATCCCTACCGATCCGCAGGCGCGAACGGGGCTGTTTACCCCTCCCGGTATGTATCGCTGCGCTTCCTCAAAAAGTAACCTCGACCTATTCATCTAAAAATACTCCATGCTGCTCTTTTTAAATTCCTCGAGGCTCCTGAGGATTCGGTATTCCCCGATGCCTATGGCCTCAGAAATCTTACCGATAAACGCGTCCATCCGATCTGCTCCGCCGATCTCCTTCGTGTCTCCCCCGGCCAGGTGCACCATCGTGAAGAGGTTATAGACACCCTCAAAGGAAGGCGTTCTCTCGTAACAGTGGCTTATCTCATTGTAGGAGGCGAGGAGGAAGCCGATCTCCTCGCATTGCTCTTCTGGAATGTTCCAGACGACCATGGCATTCTCTGAAAAACCCGCCCGTGTGTGCCTCAGCACCGCGCCGAACCTGCGCATGGCACCTCTTTCCTGCAACCGTTTCAGGACACCGATGACATCGCCTTCGCTCATGCCGAGACTCTTCCCAATGACCTCAAAGGGCCGCTTGTCGAAGGGGATATCTCCCTGTACCTGTCGCGCGACCCTTTTTTCCTCATCCGTCATCCCAAGCATAACACCACCGTCCTCCAGTCTTTTTTCTCTCCGCACTGTTTTTACTATCCCCTTAATGGTTTTCATACCATATGCGGACATTTTGTTACAAATATTTCTAAATAATCCTTGACAACTACCGTTGTCGCGGGTACATATGCCATGCTTGTTTTTTCGTGTTAATTCTATCTCGGCGAATAAGGAGAGTCTGGGGCAGGATCGTATCATGACAGACAGGCAAATACATACCTGTAGGAGGGGTTATCGTATGAGAAAATCTTTAAAAGGCATCACCATTTTCATGATCACCATGGGGTTTCTGTTCGTAACCGCCGCCGTTGCACTTGCCGCTGAGGCTTCGCCCGACACCGTGGCGAACAACAAGGCACTGGTTGTCGCATGCAGTGTGCTTGCAGCCGGCATTGTTATGGGCATCGGCGCACTGGGACCTGGACTGGGAATGGGGCAGGCAACGGGTGGTGCAGCGAATTCTGTTGGGAGAAATCCCGATGCACAGGGTAAGATCATGCTTACCATGCTCGTCGGTATGGCAATGACAGAGTCCATCGCTATCTATGCGCTGGTTATTGCTCTATCGATACTCTACGCCAATCCGCTGATCAAGTACGTGCTCGGATAGGGCACACCACTCAAGGTTTTATCGAAAAGGGGAAGGGACGAATAAAGAGTGTTCCTTCCCCTTTTTATCTTCTACCTATGACAATCCTTTAAAAACCCAGGCTGAATTATGAAGCCAACAATTCACCATTGTCTGCGTGTACTATTCATCGACACGGGCGGCATTCGACCGCAGGGCCTTTTTCTCGGACTGGATATGCTTCAGCCGGAGCACTTTTTCCTGTGCCCTCTTTGACCTCTTCCTCTTCTGCCGTTTTATCTTTTCAATTTTCTGGCGCTGCAGACTCGCGCGCCCCTTTTGCACCCTCTCTACCCTGTCGATGAGAATGCGCCTCGCGAGAAACCTGTTCAGCGCCCGTGACCGCTCGTCCTGACACTTTACCGAAAGCCCGGTCGGGAGATGCACGAGGAACACACAGGAGGAGGTCTTGTTTACCTTCTGCCCTCCGGGGCCGGACGCCCTGACAAAAGACTCGCGGAGGTCTTCCTCCCGTATGCCAAGCTTCTCCATCCGGGCGAGGAGGGCCTCCTCCTTTTTCTGTGAAACGGTAAACATCCCCATGCCCGGTATAATACCCCACCGGCGAGGCAGGGTGTCAAGGGTTTTTCACCTTCTTGACACCTTTTCACCTCTTCGTTTATAGTGAGGCATGTTCAGCGCACATCTGATAAACGGCCCGTCCGCCGACCCGGGGGTCTATGTCAAATTCAAGTACCGAAACGAGGCGATCCTCTTTGACCTCGGCGAGATCTATACCCTTGCGCCGCGGCAGATCCTCAGGATCCGTCATATCTTCATATCCCACACCCATATGGACCATTTCATCGGCTTCGACCATCTCCTGCGGATCTGTCTCGGAAGGGACATGCACCTGTCCCTCTTCGGCCCGCCGGGATTTACGAAGAATGTCGAGGGAAAATTGGCCGCCTACACATGGAACCTCGTTCACAACTATACCAACGACTTCGTCATACGGGTGGTTGAGATTCATGAAATGAAGCGGGTGGAGACGTCCTACAGCTGCCGGGGTGGTTTCAGGGCGGAGAACAGGGTTACAAGAAAACTCGAAGCTCCGCTGGTTGACGAGAGTCGCTTCACGGTTCGAGTCGCCTTCCTGGATCACAAGGTGCCGTCCCTTGCTTTCTCGATGAAGGAAAGGAGGCAGATCAACATCATGAAAAACGCCCTTGACGAGATGGGGCTAGCGCCGGGTAATTGGCTGGTGAGGCTGAAAGACAACATCCGCGATGGGGTACGGGACGATTCTCCGGTTACGGCACGGCTGAAGGATGGGAGCACCAGAGAAATACCCCTCGGTGAGCTGAAACAGCTCGCCCGGACGATGCCGGGTCAGAAGATCTCGTATATAGCCGACACCATTTACAACAGCGATAACGCTCGGAAGATCGTCGGACTGGCCCAGGGGTCTGACATACTCTTTATCGAGGCCCCGTTTCTGGAGGAAGACGCGGATATAGCGGCGGAGAAGTACCACCTGACGGCTCGGCAGGCCGGACACCTGGCCCGCGAGGCGGGGGCAAAAGAGATCCGCATCTTCCACCTGTCACCGAAATACAAGGGTCGCGAACACCTTCTGATGGATGAGGCCATGGGGGCGTTTGCGGGCTTCTCTCCGCGATGAACAGTCCCTCAGCAGGCTGACCCGACTGGGGGTCAGGCTTTTTCTATCTGGAACTCTTCGAGGTTAATGGCGACGGAACGCTGGAGCAGGTCTATGGACACAACGAAGAGGTGCCTCTGGTAATCGGCCCGCACAACGACACCCTCTATCCCCCTGAAAGGACCGTCCGTTATCCTCGCTCGCTCCCCCTCCTTCGGATAGAGACAGGGCTGTATCTCCACATCCGAGGCTATCAGGCGCTTAATCGCATCTATCTGCGCATCAGGAATCGGTATCGGCTCGTAACTGTCCGGCCTCCCCAGCATCTTTACCACACCGGGGGTGGTGAGGACGCTGAGCTTCCGCTCATTGGTGTATTCAGGAAAATCCACGAAGAGATAGCCTGAAAACATCGGGATGGATATCTTTTTCCTCCGGTCCTTCCTTCGACTCCACACCTCGATCTTGGGGAGAAAGGTTTCCACCGATCTCTGGATCAGCCCGGCATATACCCTGTCCTCGAAACGGCTCTTTGTGTAAACGGCGTACCAGGACATCTCAGTCTACCTCTTTTCTCATATACATCACGATATCCTTCCCCTTTCGGAAGATACGCTCGCAGCGCAGTTCGATGGAATCGTCCATCCGCGTTATCCCCAGATCACCTACCGCCTCTATCCCTCTGCCCACCATCTTCGGCGCGGTGATGACGATCATCCGGTCGAAGAGGCCCGCCCTCACAAAGGAAGTGATGACTCCCGCACCCCCCTCAACGAGGACCGAGGATATCTGCCGTCTGCCCAGCTCCGTCAGAAGTGCCTTCAGATCGAGGGATCCATCATTATCCCTCTCAATGGCCACCACCTCGATCCCTCGTTCCTCCATACCGGAAGACCCCTCGCTCTCACGAAGAGGCCCGGTGATAACCAGCGTTCGGGCGGCATCCTGGTTATCGAGGATATGCGCCTCCGGCGGTATCCGGAGGGCTGGATCGACAACAACCCTCAGGGGATTCCTTCCTCTGACCAGGCGGACTCGAAGATCCGGATCATCCGCAGCAACGGTCCCTCTCCCGACCAGGACGGCGTCATGCTGTCCCCTCAACCGGTGCGCAAATCGAAGAGAGGGTGGAGAACTGATCCATTGGGAATGCCCCGTGGAAGAAGCGATCCTCCCGTCGAGGGTCTGGGCGTATTTCAGCGTGACAAAGGGTCTGCCGGTTCTCATGAACGTGAAAAACTTTTCGTTCAGCACCTCACACTCCCGCTCCAGGACCCCTACCGTCACCTCTATACCGTGGTCACGCAATGTTCCGATACCCCTCCCGGAGACGAGGGGATTAGGGTCGGTAGCCCCCACCACCACCCGTGATACCTTTTCTTCAATGATCCTGTCGACACAAGGAGGGGTCTTTCCATGGTGGGAACAGGGCTCCAGCGTAACATACATGGTCGCGCCTTCGATAGATCCCGCAGTCTCGTTGATTGCGTTGATCTCCGCGTGCGCCTCTCCGAACCGTCGGTGATATCCCTTACCCAGGGCCTTCCCATCCCTGGCAATAACGGCACCCACCATGGGGTTTGGGCTTGTCCACCCTTCACCCCTTCGGGCGAGTCCCAGGGCCATCTTCATATACTGCTCATCTGTCATGGTCTCAAACCCGGAACAACCTGTTTGTGACCCGTATACTATATGGCGCGCGTCATGTAAAGAAAAGTAATGATCTTGGCTGTGTCCGCATTATCCGGTTGTCACGCCTCCCTCAAATATGCTATGAGGGGTCGAGAAGTACGGTTAAGAGAGGAGATACATATGAAGGGAGTTGTTCTTGCGGGGGGTCTCGGCACCCGGATGCACCCGCTGACGAAGGTCACAAACAAACATCTGTTGCCAATCTATGACAAACCGATGATCTATTACCCGATCACCACACTGGTCAATGCCGGCATAGACGAGATATTAATCGTAACGGGGGGCAATAATGCGGGTGATTTTCTAAAACTGCTGGGCAACGGGAAGGAGTTCGGCCTCAGGCACCTGAATTATACCTATCAGGAGGGTGAAGGGGGCATAGCGGCCGCCCTGAGCCTGGCGGAATTCTTCGCGGACAAGGACAAGATCGTCGTCATGCTCGGTGATAACATCATCGAAAAGAATATCAGAGGGGCGGTCAAGGACTTTGAGAAACAGAAAGAGGGGGCCAAGGTGCTGCTCAAGGAGGTCGTCGACCCCCAGCGGTTCGGCGTCCCGACATTCGAGAACGACCGGATCGTCGGCATCAAGGAAAAACCGTCAGATCCCGCATCCTCGTACGCCGTTATCGGCATCTATATGTACGACAGCACGGTCTTCGACTTCATAAAGACCCTGAAACCCTCTGCCAGGGGTGAACTGGAGATAACCGATGTGAACAACTATTACATCGGCAAGGGGACCATCACCCATGACATCCTAGACGGCTGGTGGACGGACGCGGGGACCCTTGAATCACTCCAGTACGCGGGAAACATGGTCGCCAAGACCGGGGCAAACAAGGTGTAAGGAGAACGATATGATTGAGGGCGTAACGATCAAGAGACTGAAGGTCATCCCCGATGAGCGCGGACGATTGATGGAGATCCTCCGCCGCGACGATGAGATGTTCTCAGGATTCGGACAGGTCTACATGACAACCGCCTATCCGGGGGTGGTCAAGGGGTGGCACTACCACAAGAAACAGTCCGACAATATGGCCGTGGTAAAGGGAACGATGAAGATCGTCCTGTGTGACGGGAGAGAGGATTCCCCGACCTACAAAGAGGTAAATGAATTCTTCGCCGGGGAGCATAATCCCATTCTGGTGCACATCCCCCCGTACGTCTACCACGGGTTCAAGTGCGTCTCACCGGAAGAGGCCATCGTCGTCAACACACCCACAGAGACATATAACTACGAAGAGCCGGACGAGTTCCGCGTCCACCCGCATGAGAATGACATACCGTATGACTGGGAAAGAAAGGACGGATAGGGAAGACAATTTTTAATTGTGAATTATGAATTTTCAATTGCGGGAGAATAAGAAAGGACACTGTTGAATTGCAATGGCCGATCGTGCATTCACGGTGTTTTTAATTAAACATTAATAATTCAAATTTCAACGTTGTTTTTCTAGTATTCCTTTGTGAGTTTGTCCAGTTCTGCCAGAGAAAAGACCGGACCGTCCTTGCAAACATACTTGCTCCCCACGTTGCACCGACCGCATTTCCCGATGCCGCACTTCATCCGCATCTCAAGCGAGGTATAGATGTTCTCCTTCGAAAAACCGAGGTTAAAAAAGACCGGCAGTGTGAAACGTATCATGACCGGAGGA
>Ga0272442_10010048_pt1 | contig 11711 bp, 8 predicted proteins | sample SSMForm2O_FD_200262 | JGI IMG/M metagenome (GOLD analysis project Ga0272442, IMG submission 200262) | Marine sediment archaeal communities from Little Sippewissett salt marsh, Falmouth, MA, United States - SSM-Form-2O | ecosystem: Environmental > Aquatic > Marine > Wetlands > Sediment ...
AGCGCGCCACGTGCTTCGTCACAATGGTGTTCTTCGCTGTTGTCGCCAGACAGGTATTCCTATACGCGATGACCTTGCGGCGGTCAGGTGAGGTCTCCGAGACGTTGAAGATCATCTATCATCCCTTCGTGTACTGCGTCTCCTTGGGCTTCGCGCTCCTCGCGCTCGCCCTTCTGGTGGATCTGGCCGCCAGCTTCCGAAGGTTTGGGAGACCGTAGACGTCATGAGCGGGCCAGTCCTAGGAATGTGCGGAATCGCCGCGATGCTGGCCGCCCTCTTGCTGCTCCGGATTCCCGCCGGATTCGTGATGGCGTTAGTCGGATTCCTGGGCATCGCAACACTCACCTCGTTGAAGGCGGCGATGGGCCTCATTGGCACGGAGTTCTGGGGCGTATTCTCGGACTATGGCCTGACCGTGATTCCCATGTTCATCCTGCTGGGCCAGTTTGTTCACCACGCTGGTTACAGTGACCGTTTGTACGACGCGGCCTATGTATGGTTTGGGCACCGGCGAGGCGGACTCGCCATTTCCACCATCATGGCTTCCGCGGGCTTCTCAGCCATTTGCGGATCCAATACAGCAACCGCGGCCACGATGAGCGCCGTGGCCATTCCCTCGATGAGAAAGTACAAGTACGACGGCACTCTTGCCGCCGGCGCCGTGGCCGCGGGCTCGACCCTCGGCGTGGTGATTCCCCCGAGCATCGCGCTAGTGCTCTATGGGTTGTATACGGCACAGTCGATTGGGAAACTGTTCCTTGGGGCATTGATTCCCGGCGCCATTCTGACACTTCTGATGGCGGGCACCGTTGTGGCTGTTTGCCGCCGCCATCCAGATTGGGGACCAAAAGGTCCGAAGGCGGCGTGGTCCAAGAAGAGCAAGTCGGTCTCGGCCGTATTGGAGATCCTGGTCCTTTTCGCCGCAATCATGTTCGCGTTTCTCACCGGAGTGGTGACGCCGACGGAAGCGGCCGCGGCGAGCTGTTTCCTGGGGCTCGTGATCTGTGTGTCGAGGAGAAGACTACCGTGGAAGAAGTTCGTGGCTGCTGTCTACGATACCCTTCGTATTACGAGCATGGTTTTCATGATCGTTGCAGGTGCCACGGTTTTTGGGCGGTTCATGACGCTCACAAGGCTACCGTTAGGACTCGCCGCCTTGATCGGAGATCTCGACTGGCCTAACGAAATGGTCCTGGTCCTGATCTTTGGCGCCTATCTCCTGGGAGGATGCATCATGGATGGCCTCGCGTTCCTGTTGCTTTCGCTGCCCATCTTCTTCCCGCTCGTAGAAGAGATGGGATATGACCCGGTCTGGTTCGGCCAGGCGATCGTCATCGTCACAACGCTCGGCGCCATCACCCCCCCCATTGGCATCTGCTGCTACGTCGTTGCCGGGATATCCAAGGACACACCCATAGAAAACGTGTTTAGGGGCTCCTTGTACTATGTCCCTGCGTACGTAATCACCGTGACGCTTCTGGTGCTCTTTCCCCACTGGACCGTATTGGTCTTGGCCAACCTTGTCAGGTAGCGAGACTCCCGAGCATGCCCTGACGCCGGATGCTCCCTCGGCCTCGAGCGTTCGTCAGACGCCTTGACTTGGGGCGGCCGTGCTCAGCAAGCGGTCGCAGCCCGTGGGACGACCCGAGTGCGTGCTTGCGGCCATTGTCTTGCTCCTACTCCCTGGCGCGTCTGCTTGGAATTCCGCAACGCTCTTTCGCTAAGATCGCGTAAGTTGAACAGACTTCAGGGCAATTGAGATCGGGGCCTGTACGAGAGGACACGTGACGAAGCACTATCTTGGAATTGACGCCGGGGGCACGAAGACGTTCTGCCTGATTGGCGATGAAGAGGGCCACATCAAGGGCTTTGGCCGGGCGGGCGCGGGCAACTATGAGTGCTTCGGCGTGGAACCGGCGGCCGTCGAGAACCGTAAGGCGGTCCAGGGCGCGCTGGACGACGCCGGGCTGACTCTGGACGCCATCGCCGGTATCGGCATGGGCATCGCGGGGGCCGACATCCCCGAGGATTACGAGATGCTCGAGCGGGCCATCTACACGCCGCTGTTCGGCGACGTGCCGCGCGTGTTTCGTAATGATTCGATGGGCGGGCTGCGCGGGGGCACGCGGGAACCGTACGGCATCGTCATCGCCTGCGGGACGGGATGCGTGTGCGCGGGGGTGAACCGGGCGGGCGTCCACACGCGCGTCGGCGGATTCAGCGCGGAGTTGGGCGACATCGTATCCGGCACGAGCATCGGGGTGCGCGGGGTGCAGGCCGTGTGCCAGGCGCGGGACGGAATCATCCCCGAGACGCTGCTGACGTCGAAGTTCGTGGCGCGCGCGGCGTGTGCGGACGTGGACGAGTTCTTCCTCAAGCTGTACCGCGAGGAGCTGTCGCAGGCCGACCTGGAGCCGATGGCGAAGCTGGTCTTTGACGCGGCGTTCGAGGGCGACGCGACTGCGTGCGACATCCTGGAGTGGGGGGGCAGGTACCTCGGGCGCATGGTGGTCTCCGTGGCGGAGCAACTCGGCATGCGCGAGGACGCGTTCGAGGTGGTCATGGCCGGCGGGGCGTTCAAGGGCAGCAGTCCCGTTCTCATCGATGCCATGCGGACGGTTATCCACCGGGCATGCCCCCAGGCCCGCACCGTGATGCCCGTCTTCGAACCGGTGGTCGGCGCGCTGCTCATGGGGATGGAGTTGGACGTGACCGTCACCGAGGCGGTCTACCGGACCCTTTCGGCCGAGCTCCTCGATGCCGAGAAGCGCTACGGCGTCAACTTCAGGGCGGACTAAGCCATGAAACTGCGCCGTGCACACCTCGTCCTCCTGGCCTTGTTGGCGGTGGCGGCCGTGGTGGTACTTCGGGCCGTCACGTTGATCTCGAGCGGCCGGGCCGTGGCGCCTGAAGACGATTTCCTCGCCGAGGCCCGGAGACTGGCTGACGTGCGGACCGATTCGACGGTCGCCGGCACGCTGCCCCCGGCGGACGCCGACGCCTCACTGGTTCCGGTCCTCGTCCTGGACCCGGCGGAAGTGCTCGACTTGGGCGTCCGCCCGCCGGACAGGCCGGCCGAGGGCGAGATTAAGCTGTACAACAAGGGAAAAATCGTTCTCGAGATCTCACAGGTGAAGTCGTCTTGCGGCTGCATGGCGGCGCGGATCGCCGACGAGGACAAGCGGATTGCGCCCGGCGGCGCGGGCGTGATCGAGATTGCGTTTTTCCCAAATAGGGTTCCCGGCTTCGAATCGCGCAAGACGGTCTCCATCATGTGCAACGACCCCCACAACGCCTCGGTGGAAGTCGGCGTGGAGGTGAAGTTCGATCCGGAATTCATGCTCGATCCGCCCGAACTCGACTTCGGCGAAGTGCGCCAGGGCGACAGCCCGGCCAAGACCATTGTCTTCCGCCAGCTTTCCGACGCCCCCCTCGAGGTCACCGGACTCGAGGCGGCCGCCGCCACCGGGCCTGAGCTCGAGTTGGCACTCGAGGAACGCGGGCCCGATTCCGATCCCGTCGAGTACACGATTACCGTGCGCCTGCCCGGCGACCTGCCCCCAGGCGCCTTCGTCGCACCGTTCTATATCCTGAGCACCTGCCCGCGATTGCCCAAGTTTCGCTACGTCGTGAAGGCGCAGGTGGTCTCTTTCTACACCATCTCACCAGCCGGCCCCCTCGTCCTGCGCCGTCTGCCGGGAATGTCGGACAATCCGCCGGTTACGGTCACGTTTTCGGGCGAGGGCCCGCTCGAACTGGTGGATGCTCACGCCACCAGGGACGACCTCAAGGTGGACGTGCAAACCGACGCGGGGCCGAATACGGCCGTCGTCGAGGTGAATTTGCGGCCCGAGGCCCCCGCCGGCTCGAGCGAGGAGGCCCTCCACTATACCATCCGGTCGCCCGAGGAGACCGTCCAGGGCCGCATCCCCATAAAGGTAGTGGCGCTTGATTAGGCCGGGCTCACGCGTCCGCCTTCGAGTCCTGGCGCTTGCCCAATCGAGGTGCGCAGGCGGCGCACGGCAACGCTCGGCTTGCATGAGGAGGCCCCAATGCGCCATGATCGCGGCCAAGTCGCCGTGACTGCATCGATCCGGGCAGCAGACGCGAAATCCACGCTACGACGTGCTTTGCACACGGTTCAAGGCGGGTCTCGGTTGGCTGATGAGCAGTGTCGGCGGGTAGACATCGAGGTGTGAAGGACTATGAGACTGCGCAGCATACACGTCGTTATTGTGATTGCCGCCATAGTGGGCGGACTGGTCGTCTATGGCGCCATGAGGCCTTCGCAGGACACGCCGGGAGAGAACGGTCAGACGTCCCAATCGGCCCCTGCGGATGGCGCGGCCACTCGTGCGCCCGACTCCGAGGACACGTTTATTGAGAAGGCGCGGCAACTCGCCGAAACCGCCGGGCAATCGCCCCAGGCCGGCGAATTGCCGCCTGCCAAGCCACAACAAGCCTCCGGGGCGGCGCCGTTGATGGTTCTCGAGCCGCCCAAGACCCTCGACTTCGGCACGATCCCGCGCCAAGGGATGACCACGGGCGAGATCAAGGTGCACAACAAGGGGGAAGCCCCCCTCCATATCACCAAGGTCCAATCCTCCTGCGGGTGCACCAAGGCCAAGATTGAAGAAAAGGCCAAGGTGGTCCCCCCAGGTGGCACCTCGATCATTACGGTGACCGCCGACCCGAACCGGATCCCCGGCTTCGAGTCCCGCAAGACGGTCATCGTCATGTCCGACGACCCGAAGAACCCTCGAGTGCAGTTGTCCGTGCTTGCCAAGATCGACCCCGAGTTCACGCTCGAACCGCGCAACGCCGAGTTCGGCGAGATTCGCAAGGGCGCGGCGCCCACCCAGACGATGGTCTTGCGGCAGTTGTCCGACGAACTGATCGAGGTGACGGAGGTGATGTCCTTCGGGGCCGCCAGCAAAGGGCTTCGTCTCGCCTTCGAGAAACGACCGGAAGGGCAATGGACGTCGCCCGGCCGACCCGAGTACGCCATCAGCGTGGGCCTGCCCGAGGAGGCGCCCCTCGGGGGCTACACCGCGCGCTTCGCCATCAAGACCACGTGCAAACGCGTCAAGCAGATCATGTGCAGCGCCACGGCCAAGATTATCTCCTTCTACAGCATACAGCCTCCGCCGCCGCGTCCCCTCTTGGTGCACAACCGCACCCAAGGGCCGGCCAGCGGCCCTGCCAAGGCCACCATCACCGCCGAATGCCCCTTCGAGATCTCCGGGCTCAAGCCCTCGAACGACAGCCTCGTGGCAGTCCAAAAGCCCGGTCCCGAGCCCAACTCCGTGGTCATCGAGGTCAGCCTCAAGCCCGACGTAGCGCCAGGGCGGCGCAACGAGGCCGTCGAGTTCACCATCGCGTCCGGCGAGGAGACCTTCACGGAACGAGTGCCCGTGCGCGTCTACGTGACCCGGACACCCGCCTCTGGCACGGCGCGCAAGTTGGCGCCTCCACGGCCGTCCGTCCGGGCGCCTCAGCGCCCCGGGCAGAGGGCGCCCGGCTCCCCGGCGACCCAGTGAGGGCGCCCTGGTGGAAAGGCGCGCAGGCCATTGACGCGCCCTGAGCGGAGGAACGCTCTGTTGGCCTTGTTTGGCAAAGGCAACACAGACAAGAAGGCGGCCGAAGCTCAAAGGCCCCCCTCGAGGTCCCGGCCGGTTCCGGGGCGCGTCGCCTGCTGCCTCGTATGCGGTGACCGGCAGCAGTTCAGCCGCTGCTGGGTGCGGATCGGCCGCGTCGTCCAATGCCCCGGTTGCGGTGTGGCTTTCGACGATCCCGCCAAGATCTACGCCCAGCTCCAGCCGGCATGTCCCCACTGCGGGGAGTTCCTTGAGCAGCCCGGATTCGAGTATGGGCTGTGCGACGGGTGCGGCTCGAAACACGAACTCGTGCGAGGCAGCAAGCCCGGCCTGCTGCCCGACCGCAAACAGCGCGCCGAAATGGCGAAACACGGCAAGGTTTGGAGACAGGAGTGACGGCCCCCACTATCAGCGAGGCAAGAAGGCTGCTGGCGGACAACGGCCAAGGCCACGTCCTGCGCTTCTGGGATGACCTTGGCGAGACGCAGCGGGCCGCCCTGCTCGAACAGGTCGCGGCCATCGACTTCTCACTCATGAACCGGCTTATCGAGCAGTGGGTGCTCAACGAGCCGGTGCCCGAGCAGTTCGCCGCGATTGAGCCCGTGCCCCTCATACCCAAGATCGACCTCGCCCGAGCCGACGCCCGAGAAGCCTACCAGGCAGGCGAGGACGCCCTGCGCGCCGGGCGCGTCGGGCTGTTGCTCGTGGCCGGCGGCCAGGGCACCCGGCTGGGCTTCGACGGCCCGAAAGGCGCCTACCGAATCGGACCGGTCTCGAAGCGGTCGCTGTTCCAATTCCACGCGGAGAAGATCCACAATCTCGAGCGGCGATACGCCTGCCGCCTGCCGTGGTACATCATGGTCAGCGGGGCCAACGAGGACGCGACCCGTGCCTACTTCCGCGACAACGATTTCTTCGGATTGAAGCCCGGCGACGTGGCCTTCCTGCGCCAGCGCATGGTCCCCTGCGTCGAGCCCGAGGGCCGCTTCATGCTCGAGGGGCCCGGCCGGCTCGCCACCAACCCAAACGGCCACGGCGGCTGCATCCCGGCCGTTGTCGAGAACGGCGTCATCCAGAACGCCCGCGACCGCGGCATCGACACCTTGAGCTACTTCCAGGTCGACAACTGGGCCGTCAAGGTCGCCGACCCCTATTTCGTAGGCCACCACGTGCTCCGCAACGCCGACATGTCGTCCAAGAATCACCTCAAGGCCGATCCCCGCGAGGCCGTGGGCGTGCACTGCCTATGCAATGGCGACTATCGCGTCATCGAGTACACCGAATTGGATATCTATCCTCAATTGCTCGCAACCGACGCCGCCGGCCATATCGTCCACTCCGCGGGCAACCCCGCCATCCACATCCTGTCCGTCGACTTCATCGAGTACGTCTACGAGCACTACGACCAGTTTCCCTGGCACCGCGCGCGTAAGAGAATCGCCTGCGTCGACGACCAAGGCCACACCATTGAGCCGGACGAACCCAACGGCTACAAGTTCGAGACCTTCGTGTTCGACGCCCTGCGCTTCATCCGGCACCAACCTGTAGCGGTGGCCATCGACCGTGCAGGCGAGTACACGCCCATCAAGCAGTTCGAAGGCGCCAACAGCGTCGTCGCGGCCTGGCAACGCATGGCCGAGTACTGGGCCGACTGGCTCACCGCGGCCGGCGCCGAGATCCCCCGCAACGCCGACGGCCAAGTCGCCGTCGAGATCGAGATCAGCCCCGAGTTCGCCCTGACCAAAGCCGAGTTTCTCAGCAAGGCGTCAGGCCGCGAGTGGCCCCACGACGCCGACATAGCGATCGGCCCGGACGGCCAACTCATCGAGCCCGTTGCCGGCGCGTCCGACGTGTCCGGAAGTTGACCCACCGCATTTGTCCGTGCTATACTTCCCGATACTTCAGAAACGAAGCGCAGCAGTTTGAGCCCACATTGCGGGGGCGTAGTTCAGTTGGTTTAGAACGCCGGCCTGTCACGCCGGAGGTCGCGAGTTCGAGTCTCGTCGCTCCCGCCAGTACATATAGGGCTTCCGAGAGATCGGAGGCCCTTTTCTTTTGCGGCGTAAGCGCACTATAAGCACAAGCGCCTACAGACGGTTGTGACACTCATGCCGAGTTCTTCGGCCTTCCCTGGAAGCTGCTGTTCGCGCGAGGACACGTGATCGTACGAGTATCCATGCGCCCGTCCCGGCAACGTATAGAACGTGTAGAATGAACGCGGAGGCCATGGCGGCTGCAGCAAGATGGGACGGCGAAATGTCAGGCAAGAATCGCTGGTCTCGGGACGTCTTGGGCCTATCGCCGATCGTCGGTGGATGCGTTGAAGGGGCTGTTCGTCTCGCGCTTCGGCCTGTATGTGTGTGCGCTGTCTCTCACGGGCTTGGCGCGTCTTCGGGATGCGCCGTGCTCCTCGGCAGCCTCGCGTGCACGGCCTGAAGGTACTCGAGCTGCTTCCGTCTCATTTGCTGCGCTTTCTCGGGCATCTCCGAAACCAGGTTATGCTGCTCGGAGAGGTCCTTTTCGAGGTCATAGAGCTCACATCGCCCGGTCTCGAAAAAGTAGAGCAGCTTGTAAGGGCCTTCACGAATGGCCGACTGCGGCTGAGTCTGGCTCACATAGCCGTCCTCGACGCCGATGGCGGCTTTGCACTTATCGTAGTTCTTCTCGGGGTGGTAGTAGGGGAAGTGCCAGTAAAGGCTTCGGTTCTTCATTGCCTCTGAGACGGCGCCCTCGAGCACAGGCACCATACTGACTCCGTCGAGCGACACGCCCTTGCGGGGCTTTGCACCCACCAGTTGACAGAAGGTCGGCATGAAGTCCGTTGCGGCCACGGGCACATGACAGACGGAACCGGCTTTGACGGTGCCAGGCCAGCGCACAATCATGGGTACGCGAATGCCGCCTTCGTACAGGTTCCACTTGCTTCCTCGGAGCGGCGCGTTGAAGGCGAACTCGGGATGTCCGCCGTTGTCGGAGGTGAACACCACGAGGGTGTTGTCCGTGAGGCGGGAGGCGTCCAGGGCCTCGAGCAGTTGCCCGACATAGTGGTCGAGGGTCTCGACGAAGGCGCCGTAGAGCACGCGCTTGGCAGGAAACTTCCCGGCGGATCTCGAGCGGTACTTGCCCAGCAGCCACTCGCACTTCGTGCCCAGGGGGACGTGGACGTAGAAGTGACTGACGAGTAGGAAGAAGGGGGTGTCCCGGTGGTCGCGGATGAACTCGATGGCGCCGTCGGTCAGCGGGTCGCTCGGATACTCTCCGGGCCCGTAGGTACCGAAGGCGCCCTTCTCGGACTTCTTGTAGCCGTAGGGATGCGCGCCGAAGGTCTGGCCGGCCCATTCGAAGCCTTGCTGTTTGGGCCCGTGGGTGGGACTCCAGTCGAGGTAGTGTTGTTGATGGGCCGACACGTGCCACTTGCCGGTCATGCCGGTGCTATAGCCTGCCGATTGCAGGGCTTCGGCAAGGGTGAGTTCGTCAAGCGGCAGGTTGAGTGTGTATGGCGGTGGGATGAGCTTCCTTCCGGCGTAGCGTTCGGCCCAGCCCAGTTGGTAATTTTCGTTTTCCCACTTCGTAACGAACTCGAAGCCAAGCCGCGCGGGACAGCGCCCCGTCAGAAACGCGGCCCGCGACGCCGAACAGATCGGGGCGGCCGCATAGCCGCTGGTGAATCGCATGCCCTCCGCGGCCAGCCGGTCGATATTCGGAGTGTCGCAGAAGCTGTTGCCATAACAGCCGGTGTCCGAGTAGCCCAGGTCATCGACCAGGATGAAGATGATATTGGGCTTTCGGCCCCCCGGCCTATTGGTCGAGGGCCGCGCCGAGGATTCAGGGAACATGAGTGCTGCGGCACCCGCGCCTAAGCGTCCCAGGAACGATCGGCGTGTCGGATGAGCGCTCATACGCTGCCCCTCAGGTTCATGTCCTCTCCAAGGCTTCGCGTTCGTGCTGGTTAAGGCGCCGCGCCGCTTCGGGCCGCACAGACGATGGGACGGGCGTGCCCCGGCAGGCCGACAAGCGCGATGCGGACACTCAGCAGTGTAGATTCTTCTTGATTTGCGGTCAATACTCCGCGGGCCATGCCGCGCGGCTCTGGAGGTTGACACTCACTGGGCAAATCCGGTACGATCCCGCATCGACGAGTGCCGGATAGCCAAATTGGTAAGGCGCCTGACTCTGGATCAGGAGATTCCAGGTTCGAATCCTGGTCCGGCAGCCATGGAAGTTACGGCATCGCGCCGCGTCGGTTTTGCGGCCCGTTCATCTAGTGGTTTAGGATGCGGGATTCTCAGTCCCGTCACAGGGGTTCGACCCCCCTACGGGCTGCCATTCACACCAAAGCACTTGCGCGGATCGCGCGGCCTTCATTTCCACCTCAAGGGACACTCAGGGGACACTGGACAACTCGATGATTTGGCGTTTCGGAGCCTCTCACTTCCGCCGTGCACAACCGCGCCCTGTGCTCTTGCGCGCCGCACGCCCCCGCGCTAGAATGACTCGTCGGCCGTTTCCTTGGAAGTGGACGTGCGGAAAAGACGGCACGCCTCGGGCGTGTGCCTCGTGCGAACAGCGCGCGGTAGAAGGAGGGGAACCCATGAAATGGATTGTCAGGGTGACGGTCCTGTCCCTGCTCGTCGTCGGCGGTACTCGCTCCGCTTCCGACAGCGGGGGAAACTCACGCGTGGTCACGGACTTCGAACCCGTGTGGAAGGTGTCCCGTGCGTCCGTCTGGGACGACGCAGGTTGGGTCATCCACAACGGGTTCCTTACTGGGAACACGTTCCGAGAGCGAACGCGCGAACAGAAGCTGTTCTACGTCATGGGCTACCACGATGCGATGATGTCGGCCACCATGTTTGGAGCACCGCTATCGTCCGCGAGAGAACTCATTGAGTCCATCAAGCCCATGGACAACGTTCAAGTCTTGGCCATAGTCGACAAGTACCTTGATGACCACCCCGAGCGTTGGCACTACTCAATGAACGCTCTTCTCTTTGAAGCCCTTCGAGAAGTCTGCGGAGGGAAGCCGCATACCGACAGCGACAACTGACAAGGTGGGGCGCGCTCTCCCGGAAGCCTCGCTACGTTTGTCCTTGGAGCTCAATGCAGGTGCGCCGTGGTGCAGGAACAAAGCAGGGAAACGCGCCACAGAACCCACAAAACCTAACTGAGAGCAGCGGGGTTGACTTCGTAGGTCTCGCTGGGGCGGCCCGGTGAACGCTTGGTAGGGCGGGGAGGCCGGCGGACATAGTCCCGCTCGATCAGCACGTCCAATGGTCCGTCAAGGTCGGCACGCCGAGTGAATCGGTGCTTCACGGCCTCCTGTGCGTCGCGACGCCTGAAGACAGGCTTGCCCTGCCTTCTGAGCCAGGACAGGATGGCGCGAGCGCCCTCCAAATCAGGATGCATCCCCATGGAGTCGAACGCCACCAAGGCGTGCCTTTGCAGAGCGTCGGCCAAGCGTAGGGCCGCCTCCATGTCTGTGGCCGCGACTTCGTGGCCCTCGGGCCTGTCGCCGGCATGCCGGGCCACGTGCAGCACTGCGGCGATCCGGCCCACGGCGCCAGGGAGCTTGCCGCCCCAGCCTTGAAGGTGACAGAGTGTGCCGCCTTCGCCCATCTGCGCCTCAGTTCTGTGGCTGAAGTCGCGCCACAATTGCGCCGCTTCCCGCGACAGATGCAGGACGTGGGCAGACTGACGGCCTTCGCCGCCCTCACACCAGTCCTGCTCCAACATCGCCCGCACGACTTCGCAGTAGTCGCGCCGAACACCCTGTGGCACTGGCGGGCCGTCGAGGGTTCTTCGACCAAGGTTAGGAACTGGCAGAGCAAAGAGGAAACGATCTGCGAAACCACGCTGTCGGAATTCACTGTCGCCCTTCATCTGCGTCAACACGTCGGGTTGGGGACAAAGGCCGATTGTCAGGCAGGGGTTGTCCAAGAATACCGGAGGCCGACTTCCTCGATTGACTCTGATTGCATCGCCCGAGAACGCTTGGTTGAACGTGTCCAGGAACGCTTGTCCACGCGCATACCTTCCGCCGGCTGTCGTGATGACACCGCCCTCTGCCGACAGTATGGCCAGGCACTCGTGGTTCTCGGCCAACAAGGTGGCCAC
>Ga0272442_10010049_pt1 | contig 11709 bp, 2 predicted proteins | sample SSMForm2O_FD_200262 | JGI IMG/M metagenome (GOLD analysis project Ga0272442, IMG submission 200262) | Marine sediment archaeal communities from Little Sippewissett salt marsh, Falmouth, MA, United States - SSM-Form-2O | ecosystem: Environmental > Aquatic > Marine > Wetlands > Sediment ...
CCAGCGTCACCCGCCCGTCGGCGACGGTGATCGTCTCGGTGTGTACGGGGAACATCCGGCTGACGTAGTCCAGCCACAGCGCGTGCGGGCGCTCGGAGTAGTGGGTCCACAGGAAGCGGTAGAGGTAGTCCTCGCCGTCGTAGGCGGCGAAGTCGGGGGCGTCGCGGTGGATGACCCTGTCGTTGAGTTTCAGGAGGAACTTCGGGTCGGTTCGGCCGGTGCCGAGGACGGGCCCCGCGCACAGCCAGGCCAGGTACTTGCCGTTGGGCACCTTGGCCTGGAACCGCAGCGGGCGGTTGTGCCCGGCCTGGACGAACGTGCCGGCCAGCAGGTCGGGCCAGCCCTTGCCCGCGTCGGTCAGGCCCGCCGTCGAGGCAAAGCCGAAGCCGGCGGCGTCGGAGAAGGACGTCTTGGCGGTCACGGCGGCAAAGCCCGGCACGACCGCCCCGCCGCTGCCGAAGTCGAAGGCCGCGGCGACGGCCTTGGGAAGGTCCACGTGCATCTTCGGCTTGGCGGCGTCTTCCTGCATCAGCCGGAGGTTGTCGATCCAGAACCGCGCCGGGCGGTCCTTCCGCGGGGTGGTGAAGATCTTGATCCGCTTCAGGGCGTTCAGGTCGATCTTGTCCTTCGCCTCCAGCTCATTCCACTGGCGTCCTTCCTTGCCGTTTCGCTTGGCCCGGTTGATGCGGAACAGGAGCGTCTGCTGGCCGGGGCGGGTCTGGAGGCTGTAGGTGCAGCGGGTGTGGTAGTTCCGGCTGTCCTGGTCCCACAGCTCGAAGTGGATGCCGTAGGGGTGGTCGTCGAGGGTGTGCAGGTCCATGGCGAAGTAGTCGAAGCCGGCCCAGCTCTTCAGGGCGGCCGGGTCGCGGAGGTCGATCGTTCCCCACGGCTTGCCGGCCGGCGTCGTCCAGCGGGCGCACCACTTGCCATCGGTGACGCCGCTGTCCTGGACGTACACCACGTCGACGTTCTCGGCGAAGCGCATGAAGGCCGCGACGGGCTTGCCGTCCTGGTCGTGGCCCTGGATGGGCTTGCCGTCCGGGCCCGTCTCGAAGCTGAACAACGGGCGGACCTTGGTTCGCCCGGCCCCGGCGGCCGCGCCCGCCGCCTGCCGGCTGCCCGACTTGTACGCCCCGCCGGCCAGCCGGTCGAGGTCCGCCGCCAACTGCCTCGCCGGCGGCTTGGGCAGCACCGGCTTGTCCGCCGCCGCCGCCAGCGTCGCCCAGCCGGCGGCCAGCGCCGCCGCGGCCCAGATGCGCATCATCCGCCCGTTCGTGATGGTCCCATTGGTCATGCGAACACTCCTTTGCCATGTCCTGGCTTGCCGGCAAGCTTGTACCGCGCGGCGAAGCCGAACGCCAGTAATCGCCGCGGGGAGGCGACCGGCACGGCATCGCCTGGGCCCTCGTCGAGCCGGGAGGGCGTGCAGGAATCGAAACGCCAGCTTCATCGGCGCTTGTAGCGGTACACCCACATCGTGCTGTTCGTCCTGCTGTCGGAGGCGCGGTAGAAGTAGTGGACGTTGTTGACGGGGTCGTAGAAGGCGCTGGCGGTCCCGCGGGCGAGGACGCCGGGTCCGGCCTTGGGCTTGTCGTTCAGCCAGGCGTTCGTCCTGGGGTCGTAGATGAACAGCCCCTGGCCCCGGCGGGCGAGGACCAGCACGTCGTTGGCCGAGTCGTAGGTCAGCGAGCCCCAGTTGCCCGTGCAGGGCCTGCCGCCTCCCTTGGGCTGAAGGTCGAGCCACTTGTCCTCCCCGGGGAGGTAGGCCAGGAGCCCGTCGGCCCCCTTGGCGTTCCCGCCGGCCAGCAGCACGCGGTTGCGCTTGCTGTCGTAGCAGCAGAGGGTGTCGCCGCCGATGGGCCTCTTGGGGCAGTCGGCGGCCCGGGCCCAGGTCCTCTTGTGAGGGTCGTAGAGCCAGTTCCGCCCCCTGCCGGGGTCTCTGAGGAAGAACTTCCTGCTGCCGACGAGGTAGACGAAGGCCCCGCCTCCGGCCGTGGAGATGGGCCCCGGACTGGAGATGATCTCGCGCTGGAACTTGCCGGTGGTCGCGTCAAGGAACCAGGGGCTGAAGGCCTTTCCTTTCATCCGCCGGTTCGCTTCCGGGGCGAGCTTCTTCACCTGGTGGAGCTTCATCTTGCACCACCAGCCGGACGCGCCGCCCTTGGGGATGAAGGCAAGCTTGTGGCGGTGGGGATCGTAGGCCACCTGTTCGTAGTTGTGGGCCAGCAGCCCGACGGGGATGGCGTCGCCGGGGCGGTTGACGAAAAACCCGTCGGGGTCGATCTTGAAGCCCTGGTCGTCGCCGGCCTTGGCGCCGCCGTAGACGCAGATCCAGGCGTGGGCGTTGATGTCGTAGAAGAAGAAGTCGTCCATGTAGTGCCCGTCGGGCTTGACGAAGGCGTGGACGCCCTCGCCGGTGTGAAAGGCCCCGCGAAGCTCGCCGGCGTAGTCCATGTGGGCGCACCAGGCCCGGCCTCGGCTCTGGCCCCACTTGGGGTCCGGCTTGGGGCGACCCAGGTCCAGCCAGGCCTCGTCACCGAGCGCCTGGATCCGCGCCACGTGCGGGCCGGGCGGAGACGGCAGCTTGGCCAGCGGGCCCGTGCGTCCGGCCTTGCCGGGCGGCGTCTCCGGCTCGGCGGTGACCTGGCCGGCCGAGCCGCCGCCGGCCCAGACCAGCGAAACCGCGAAGATCGCTGCCGCGGCAGCCTTGACCTCAGACCTCGTTGATGCCTTCATGTTTTTCTCCTCGCCGGTCTGGCGCGGCGCGCCCCGACCGGCCCTTTCGCCTACATCGAACCACCCCGATCGTCAAGGCTGGAGGGGCCGGTTGCCGCCGCGACGATCGCCCCGCCCGGCCAGGCGGCGTTCAGGGCGCCGGCCCGGAGGCGGGCGCCGGCGGTGCGGCGGCGACCCGGATGTCCGCCGGCCCTCGGCCGGCGGGGTCGACGATATCCACGCGGAAGGCCCAGGGGGCCTTGGCCTTGGCCTTGCCGGCGTCCGGCGGCGCGTCGGCCCGGAGCAGCAGCGTGCTCCAACCGGCCGGCAAGGGGACGTTGACCCGGGCGGCGTAGATTGCGCTCGAGGCGGCGCCGGGCGTGAGGCCGGAGAAGACGGCCCGGCCGTTCACCCACGCCTGGCCCGCGCCGCCGAAGCTCAGCTCCAGTGCGACCGTACGAGCCCGGGCGGCGAAGACCCAGCAGGCGGCGTAGGCGACGGCGTCGGGCTGGGGCGGGTACGTCTCCGCCAGCCGGAGCCAGCCGTCCTTTGCCTTGGCCAGGCGCGTCCGCCAACCCACCCGGCCGGCGATGCCGGCGTGGCGCCTGTCGAGCGCGATGCGCTCGGGCGACGGGCCCGGCGCGCCCGCCGGCAGGGGCGCCAGAACCTGCCAGCCGAGGACGTAGTTGTGGGCCGAGTACAGGTAGCGCCGGTTGAAATCGTAGACCAGGCCCGGCGGCAGGGAAGCGCTCTCGACGAAGGCCTCGATGGCCTTTCGGCCGCCCTTGGGGTCGGCGGCGACCTGCCAGGAGTAGGCTTGGCGGAGGACCGCCAGGGCGCGGGGGTGGCGGGGCAGGGCCCGGACGAAGGCCTTGCACAGCTCGGCCTTGCGGAGGGCGTCGGCCTCGGCGCCGAGCAGGGCCTGGAGATAGTCGTGGGCGAGGGCGGTGCTGCCCAGGCCGGCCAGGCCCGGCAGGACGACCGCCGCCAGCTTCCGCGGGTCGGGCGCCTTGCCGGCGGGCGGGGCCACCACGTGGGCCGCCAGCGGGGCCGCCAGCGTGAAGGTCGTCTCGCGCCAGGGCTTCGTCTCGGTGGCGCGGACCAGCTTCAGGGCCGCGTGGCCGCTGCGGACGGGGGCGCCGACCCACTGGAAGCTGCCGGCGGCCTTGCCTTCGGCGAAGGAATCGTCGATCAGGACGTGCTCGGCGCCGCCGGCGACGATGGCGGTGCGGTCCCAGCACACCTCGCCGCCGTACTGGCCGAGGCTGACGGCCGTGATCGGCCTGTCGGAGATGCCGAGCCACAGCAGCGGGACCCTCAGTTCGGTCCAGTGGCCCGTCCGGGGGCGGCAGCCGCCGTAGCGCATGGGCGAAGGCCAAGGCCGGAAGTCGACGGGGGTGCCGTAGGTCTCGATGCGGCCCCAGATGACGCGGCGGCTCCGGGTCTTGCCGCCGGCCAATCGAATGCACAGCATCCTGGGCGGGCGTTCGACGTAGACCCACTGGGACAGGTACGCCCGCCCGCTGCGGGCGTAGGCGTCGCGGACGGGCTTGCTCACGCCGGCGCCCGCGGCCAGCTTGAGGATTCGGACGGACGGATCGGACCGCGCGGTGCGGAGGGCGCCGTCCAGCATCTGGAGGATCGGCAGGCAGCGCCAGGAACTCGGGTGGGACCGCAGGAAGCGGGTGCAGGGGGCGACGCAGGCCTCCGGCGAGGCGGCGTGCAGCCGGATCGACTCGCGCAGGAGGTCGAAGGAGCGGTCCATCTCGACGGTGCGGTCGGCCAGGGCCAGGGCCGAGGCCTCGACGCGCCGGGACAGCGGAGCCAGCCGGACCCGCTCGTGGTGGGCCACGTCGGTCCTGGCGCCGCGGAGGGCCCCGCCCCAGGCCATCGCCCGCTGCCGGCCTTGGCGGGGGCGGTCCAGCCACACGACGACCGACACGCCCACCTCCGAGACGTTCCGCCCGAGGGAGGCCAGGGGCACGGCGACCTCGTAGGTCACCGCGCCGGCCGAGGGGTCGTGCCGGACCGCCCCGGCGACGCCGTCGGGCGGCTTGCCGTCGCCGAAGGGCCGGCAGACGAACCGTCCCCGGCCGTCCCGGCCGACGGCGCACCGCAGCGAGCGACCAAACGCGATCTCCAGCCAGTCCCCGCCGGGGCACTCGGCGCCCCCGCACATCGGCCGGGCCTCCCGGGCGCGGTAGCGGACCGCCAGGTAGAGCTTCTCGCCATCGTGTGCCAGCAGGAGCCTGCCCGCCCGGCCCGGGCCGGCGAGGTGCACCCCCCCGGCCGGGTCCCATTCGTCGAGCAGGCCGTCGGCCTTGACCGGATTCGCCGCGCGGTAGGCCACGCACGCCGGCTGGGCGACCGGCTTCGAGGCGGCGAAGGCGTGCAGGCCGGCGGCGTCGGTCACCACCAGCACGCCGCCGTGGCGGGCGAACTGGCTGCGGTCGACATAGTAGGGCGCCCCCCGGAGCCAGTAGCCGACGCCCGGCAGCACCTGCCAGCCGCTGGGCCGGGCGGTCCGCAGGTCGAACGCGTCGATCTGGAGGTGCGGCGGATAGAACCGGGGGTAGTGGCTCGGCCGGGCCCCGGAGACGACGAACAGCGTCGGCCCTTGGCGCCACCAGTGCCTCGGGCTGTAGGTGCCGGGGACGAAGTTGGCGTAGCTGCATCGGTACTCGACGCCCCTGCGGGTGCGGAGGTCCCAGCAGGTGAGCTTGGAGGCCGTCGCCGCGAAGGCCTTGTCGGCCTCGAGGGTGGCCCTGCCGTCCACGCGGAAGGCATAGGTCGGGTCGCTCAGGTCGCTGAGCGAGGTGGTGAACTTCCGGACGGGGGAGGAGAAGAAGTATCGCACGGCCAGCCAGCGGCCCATGGGGCGGACGGACCTCAGGTGGGCGTAATAAGCGGGCTGGTAGTCGTAGACGTTGGCGAAGGCGACGGTCTTGCCGGCCGGGCCCAGCGGTTGCCGGCGGAGCCGCCGGTCCTTGCCCATGTAGTAGAAGCAGTCACCTCGGGCGGCGACGAGCGAGGCCGTCTCGTCGACGCGGCGGACGGAAAGGACCTGCCCGTCCGCCGGCCGGACCGCCACGGCGTGCAGCCCCGTCCCCCGGCCGGTCGAGAGGGACGGCCAGATCAGGTGGATGTTCCGCCCGTCCCAGGCGGCGTCGCGGCAGTAGGTCGGCCCGCCGACACCGGCGAAGTCGTCGCGGAAGCTGCGGTGCCAAAGGAGGCTTCCGCTGTCGGGGTCGATGCAGCCGACGCGGGTCCGCCCGCAGTGCGGGCCCCGCGGGAAGTGGCCCGCCACGGTGCAGCCGGGGAAGAACCGCCACGCGGTGGCCTCGAAGGGCAGCGGCGCCTGCCATCGGAGCCTCCCGCTGGCCGCGTCGATCCCCAGCAGCCGGCGGGCCTGGCCGATCAGCAGGAGGCCCTTGTGCCTCCCGACCGACAGGAGGCCCGCCCCGATCATCCGCCGCCATCGGCTCCGGCCGGTGCGGACCTCCACCTGCTCCAGCACGCCGTCGGCCAGGACGTGCAGCAGGCCGTCCTTTCCGGCAGGCTCCGGCGCGCCGGCCGGGGAGACGGCAGCCACCAGCCTGGGCGTCCGGCGCGGCAGGTGCCAGATCCGCTGGACGGGCAGGCCGAAGGGCTTGCCCGCCGCCGGGCGGGCCGCAACCTGCAAGGCCTGGGCCGGCGGGGCCCTCGACACCGATTGCGCCGCCACGGCGACCAGCCGGCCGGCGGACAGGACCATCTCGCGCGCCGGCCGCGCCCGACCCCACGGGACGGATTCGGCGATCCGCCCGGAGCGGGCGTCCACGCGGCACAGGCCCCGCCCCGTCGCCAGCAGGACCGACGGGCCGGTCAGCCTCGGCGAGGCGAGCATCGGCTCGTCGAGGCGGATCGTCCACCGGACCTTGCCGGTGTCCGTGGCCAGGGCGGTCAGGTGCGTCGAGTCGCTGACCAGCAGTGTCTGGCCGTACAGGCCCACCACCTCGTCGGAGCCGACCAGGGCGCTATCCCACAGCAGCTCGCCGGTGGCGGCATCGAGGGCGAAGACGCCGTGGCGGTCGCGCGGCGCCAGCACGACCCTGCCGGCCGTGACGATCGGGCGGCCGCCCTGCCGGCGCCGGAACCGGTCGGCGCTGCCCGGCGTCAGCAGGGCGCGCCGGTAGGTCCGCGCCCACAGCCCCAGGCCGTCGCGGGCGTCCAGCTTGGCGACGTAGCCCTGGTTGGTCGAGCAGTAGACCTCGGCCTCGTGGACGGTCACGGCGTTGCCGTAGCGGGCCGAGTCGATCGTCACCCGCCCGCCCGGCCAGCCCGACGCCAGCGGCACGCTCTGCACCGCCAGCATCCGCCGCCAGAGGACCTCGCCGGTCGCCGCGTCCATGCAGAAGACCCAGGTGGGCGTGAACTGGCCGGTGGACAGGCCCAGTGCGTAGACCCTCCCGTCGGCGACGGCCGGGTCGCTGATCGGGCGGATGCCCCGCCACAGCGGCCGCCCGCTGCTGCACCAGACCATGCGCCCGTCGCGGAGGTCGAACGCGGCCAGCGCGGTGGGGAAGCGGCGGGAGCCGTCCAATCCCCATCGGCTGTACACCCACCCGGCGGCGACGGCCGGACGGAACTCGCCCGGCAGCGGGTAGCGGACGGCCGGGCCGGGGGTCGGGTCGGTGAGCAGCGGATCCGTCCGCTGCCAACTGGGGCGCGCGGCCCCGGCGGGGTAGCAGGCCAGCAGACTCGGGCCGCTCAGGAGCGCGCCGTCGCCGGCGGCCTGGAGCCGCCCGCAACCGGCCGGGAACCTCGCCCGCAGCCCGCTGGGCAGGGCCTCCAGCAGCTCGATCGGCCAGGCCCCGGCGGCGAGCTGCAAATCGGTTCGCCGCAGGGAGGTCAGGCTGACCGGCTCGGCGTCCGGCGCCGCTTCGGCCGACAGCAGGGACTTCAGAATGGCCGTGGCCTTCTGCCGCCGGCCGGCCCAGGGAAGCAGGACGTCCCTGCCCGGCCGGCGGTGATGCTCCAGGGCCCGGACCAGCTCCGCCCGGTTCGAGGCGTCCTGGGACAGCGCCAGCCACAGCCCCGCCCGGGCCTCGGCCCGCCTGGCCCCGTCGGCGGAGTGATCGAGGACGTCGCGAAAGGCCCGCACGGCCCACCCGGCGCGGCCTTCGCGCAGGGCCCGCTGGCCCGCCCGCACCAGGGCGCGGTGGACGCCCGCCGCCCAGGGCCGGCGGCGATAGGCCTCCAGAAGGCGCCGGTCGTCGAGCCCGCCCGTACCCGCCAGCAGCTCGGCCGGGCCCGCCTCGCTGGCCTGGCGGATCGCCGCCAGCTCCGCCGCCGGCTGCGACCGCAGGTGCCCGTCCAGCGCCGACCACACCGAGGTCCGCCCCGCCGGGCCGTGCTGCATCAAGCCGCTCTCGCCGGCGGCCGATTCGATCAGCGAGACGAACGCCTCGGCCTGCTCGCCCGGGCGGACGCCACGCAACGCCTCCCAACGCATCTCCAGGCCCAAGGCGCGGGGGAACATCGGCGGCGCGTCGCCGCCGGACGCCCGCAGCGCGTTGACCCTGCCGCGGCTGGTGGAGGTGGAGCTGAGCAGGTCGATCTTCTCCCACCGGGCCAGGGCGTCGAGCCTCCTGCCGGCCTGGAGCAGCAGGTCGGCCTCGGCCGCCGCCGACCAGCCGTCCGCGCCGCCGGCGGCCCGCAGGCGGGCGATCCACTCGGCCGCCTCGAAGAGCCCGCCGCGCCCGCGCTCGACGGCCGTCAGGGCCCGCATGGCCTTGCTGACGGCCGGGTGCGAGTCCGCCAGCAAACCGGCGCGGTTCAGCGCCAGCAGCCGCTCGGCCGCGTACTCCAGCCACGCGTGGCCGTTGAGGGTGTGCGACAGATACACGGAATGCGTCTTGTCCAGGATGGCCTCCAACTGACTGGCCGCCAGGCGGACCCGGCCGGGGAAGCCGTCGATGATCCCGCGGCGGGCGTAGTTGGCCCGCCCGAAGTAGCGCAGGACCTCCAGGTGTCCGGCCATCTTCAGCCCCACGCGGATCCGCCTCTCGTCGCCGTCGCCGAACTGCGCGGACATCGCCTCCAGCAGACGGACCAGGCGGTACCGCAGCCGCCCGTCGCGCCGGCGGACGTTCTTCTCTTCGGATTCGAGCTGCTTTTTCCAGCGCTTGGCCGCGGCCGCGTAGGCGGCCTCCCAGGGCCCGGACCACGTGACGTCAACGGAGGCGTCCCCAGGCCAGAGCGCCTCGGGGATGGGGCGGGACCCCCCGAGGCCCCCGCCGGCCCGACCGCGCTGCCCGCAAGCCCCCGGCCGGGGCCAGGCCGCCAGCAGGATCGCCGCCACTCGCAGGAATCGACACGGAACCGTCCCGTGCATACCGGCCCACTCACTCCCCCCCCCGCCGCCCGACGCCGCCCCTCGCCGGCGGGCAGCCATTCTATGCCGGAGCGAGGACGGTGTGAAGCGTGCCTTGCCGGGGGGCCGGCTTCGTCATCCGCCCGGCGCGGTGGCTGCGGGGGGCTTGGCGGGGGCGCGCCGGGCGTGTCTGGCGACGAGGTCGGCCAGGCGGGCGACGGCGGCGCGGGTGCCGGCGGCGTCGGAGCCGCCGACGTAGACGGCGTCGCGAGCCTGGCTGCGGAGGTCGTAGGTGGGGAAGTTGACGGCGTCGATCCAGCCGATCACCCCCCGGCCGGGGCCGGGGTAGTCCGGCGTGATCTTCTCCAGGACCTTGTCGTAGGCGAAGGTGCCCTCGGCGGCCAGGTGCTTCAGCAGCGAGTTGGTGGCCTCCGAGCCGACCAGGAGGATGTTGTGGTCGGAGTCGATCGGCTCGTTGTTGAAGACATCCATGAGGTACCACTTGGAGATATCGTCGCGGGCCTGGCGGGTGGAGCCGAAGGGGTTGACGCGGACCTCGTGGCGGAGCTTCCTGCGCTTCACGTCGGCGGCGGGCGAGACGGCCACCTTGGCGCCGGCCTTGGCCAATGCGGCGCGGAGGGTCTCGGCGCCGGAGCGGTCCTCCGGGGCGGTGCCGTGGGCGATGGTGACGGGCCTGCGGGCGAAGGCCGCCAGGGCCGGCGGCCAGATCGACACCCACACCTTCTCGGCCAGCGGGCGGAGGAGCAGCGCCCTGGCCTGGCCCGGCGCGATCCGGCAGGCGACGCCCTTCTCGGCGAGCTGCCGGGCCGAGAGGCGATGGTCGATCTTCAGCCGACGGGCGGCCGGGTCGGACTTGTGCCGCCAGCCGCCGTCGGCGGCCTTGACCAGCTCGGGCCGGTCGCCGGTGATGTCGATGACGGCGTACTGCCCGGCGGGCAGGCCGCGGAGCTTCAGGTCGGTCTTGCAGGTCTGGTTTTGTCGGAAGTTGCAGGCGGCGGCGAGGGTGTAGCCGTCGCCGAGGAGGCAGCCGCCGTAGAGGTCCCAGGCGTCGTCGATGCCGCCGAGCGTGACGCGCCCGGCGATCCGCCAGGAGTCGATCAGCCTGCGGAACCACCGGGCCAGCGGGTGGATCAGCCCGTCGGGGGCGGTCTTGGGCGGGAGGTTGACGACGGCGACGTTTCGGTCGGCGTTCAGGACGCCCAGGGCCACGTCGCCCTTGACGCCGGGCACGGTGCCCTTGAGGAACACCTGCGAGCCGGCGGCGGGCGTGTAATAGAAGCTGACGTCGTACTCGCCGAGGGTCTGGCCGTCGGCGAACTCCGGCGCCACGTCGCAGCGGGCGAAGCGGGCGGCGGCCTTTCCAAAGGACATGTGCCAGGCGTTCTTGGCCACGAGCCGGTAGCCGCCCATCTCGGCGAAGGCCTCCAGGGGGTAGACCTCGTCCTTGTCGCGGCGGCCCATGTAGCGCCGCGGGCGGGCGTCGTCGGAGAAGCCGGCGGCGTTGATGAGGATCAGCTTGCCGCCGGCGGCGACGTAGCGGCGGACCCGCTCGACGTCCTTGCGGGTGAGGGTCACCGCGAGGTCCGACAGGACGATCAGGTCATACCGCGAGAGGTCCTTGACGGCCGGGAGGCTCATGAAGTCGGCGGCGAGGTTGCACGAGCGGAGGATCCGCATCGAGACGCCTTCGAGGTCGGCGTAGGGCTTGGCGCCGAACCAGGTCAGAAAGCAGCTCGCCTCGGTCATGGGAAACAGGACCTTGGGCGGCTCGGGCCTGGCGGGCAGCCAGAGGTGGCCGCTGCGGAGCAGCAGTTTGTTGGCGGCCGAGGCGAACAGGGCCGCGCGGTGCATGTTGACGGGCGGGCCCTGGTAGGCCGGCGGCTCGAAGAAGGCGATCTGCCCGGTCCAGTGCCTGATCTTGAACTTGGGCCCGTCACGGCGGATCAGGTCGGTGCGGTGGAAGGCGTGGCACATGCCGTTGCTGTACCACTCCACGTAGAAGCCCTTGGTGCCCTTGAAGACGCTGGCCAGGAGCCGGTTGTAGATCTCGGCGGTTTCCTTCCGGCCGAGGTAGCGCCGCCGGCCGGGCTTGTGGTCGAACTGCCTCCGCCCGTCGAGGTAGGCGTACTCGCAGTTGAGGTGGTACCCGCCGACGATGGCGGCCTTGCCGAAGTGCCGGGCGACGCTGGCGGCGAGGTAGGGGCTGTACCAGCCGAACATGTCCTGGTACTCCCCGGCCGACCAGCTCTGCGTGGCGTAGTCTCCCTTGGCGGCCCAGGAGATGTGCTCGGGCTCGAGCCGGTGGACGAGGGCGTCGGCGCTGCGGATCATCTGCACCTGGGCCCAGCCGCGGAACTTCCGGAAGTTGACGAACTCCGGCGTGTACTCCCAGAACGACTTCTTGCCGCGTCGGGGCTGGACGATGTCCTCGAAGGCCTTGTACGTGCGCCCCCACTCGGCGTTGAGGGCCTCGATGGTGCCGTACTTGCGTTTCAGCCAGTCCCAGTACTGGATCAGCGACTGGTCGTCGTAGCCGGCGGTGTTGGGGTGCCACAGCTCCTCGTAGAGGTAGTGCGCCGCCAGGGCGGGGTGGAGGCGGAGCTGGTTCGACATCATCG
>Ga0272442_10010050_pt1 | contig 11709 bp, 8 predicted proteins | sample SSMForm2O_FD_200262 | JGI IMG/M metagenome (GOLD analysis project Ga0272442, IMG submission 200262) | Marine sediment archaeal communities from Little Sippewissett salt marsh, Falmouth, MA, United States - SSM-Form-2O | ecosystem: Environmental > Aquatic > Marine > Wetlands > Sediment ...
TTCTGTTGCACCTCAATGGGCCCTACCTCAAGACACTGGGCGCGGCGGCTTATGTTTACCGGCAGGTGGGCATCGCCCTTTGTTTCGGCGCGGGGTGCTTGCTGCTTCTGTGGGCCCATGCCCTGTGGCGGCGGCCCCGGTTTTTCGCGGTGCTGCTCACGCTCCTGCTGGCGACGGATCTGCTCGTGGCCGCCCGGGGGCTCAATCCGACCATCACCCCCGAGCGCCTGTACCCGGAAACCGCTCTAACCACCTTCCTTCGGGATGCGGCACCGCCATGCCGGGCCCAGGTGGGCACCGGCGGGATCGCGTCGGGGCTGGTGGTGCCCTACGGCATCGAAGAATGGCTCGGTTACGACGGGCTCTATCCCGAGCGCATCATCACCTTCATGAAGACCCTCGGCCCCGAGGTCTGGAACGCCGCCGAGCCCGTGTGTGCGATCCAATACTACCTCCATAACCCCGCCTACCCGCCGGACTTCCCCTTGGACGAAGAAGGGCGTTTCGAGCACGTGGCCACCTTCGACAGGCTGGACCTTTACGGGAACACGCGGGCTTTCCCGCGCGCCTTCCTCGTGGGCAGCGCCGCGGTGTTTGAGGATCGAGATTTGCTGTTTCAGGCCATGGCCGATCCGGCATTCGATCCCGCGCAGGCGGTGGCGGTGGAACGACCGCCGGCGGGCCCCCTCCCGAAAGCAGACGATGCAGTAGGCGAAGCGCGCGTCGTGCACCACAGCACCACCCGGGTGGTGGTCGAGGCGGAGGCCACACAGGATTGCGTGCTGGTGCTATCGGATGCCTACTATCCCGGCTGGCAGGCCACTATCGACGGGGCGCCCAGCGAGATCTTTCCGGCGTACTATGCCTTCCGCGGTCTGCTCTTGCCCGCCGGCCGGCACACGGTCGAGTTCCGCTACCGGCCGTGGACTTTTCGGGTGGGACTGGTGCTCTCCGTGGTGACGCTGCTGTTCAGCGCGGTGGCCGGGTTTCGCCGGGCACTTCAGGGCGTGGGAGCAGGAATCTGAGCTGTCTTCTTCTCCGAAAGAAATTGGTCAAAGAAGGCAGTCATCAGCCTTTGCACGCGCTCGTTCACGGGACGCGCCACGTCCATGGTGTGGGGGAACCCATCGAGGCGGTCATACCAACAGGGCACGCCCACAGCCTCGAGCAGCGCGGCGAGTTTGTCTGACTGGGCCACGGGCACCAGATCGTCGAGGGTGCCCTGGAATATCAGCGTCGGTGGATCCTTGGCATCGACGTGATGCAGGGGAGAAGCCAATTCGTACAAGTCGGGGTTCGCTTCGTACGATTGCTTGAGAAAACTCGTGACCGTCGGATGATCCCGCGCTTCGGGGGCGGTGAGGTCGGTGGGGCCGTAGAGGTCGACCACGGCGGCTACGGCACTGCTCACCCCGGCATGACCGCCTTGCCCCTCGAGTCTGGGCTCGGTGGCGGAATAGCCCGCCATCATGGCGAGATAGGCACCCGCGGAGCCGCCGATCACGGCGATGCGCTCGGGATCCACGTGCAGTTCGTCGGCGTTGGCGCGCATCCAGCGCACCGCGCATTTGGTGTCCTCGACACAGCCCGGGAAGGCGGCCTCCTGGACAAAGCGGTATCCCATAGTGGCCACTACATAGCCGCGTTCCGCAAAGCGCACGGTGTAATACTTGTAGTCCGCCTTGTCACCCTTGGTCCAGCCGCCGCCGTGGATGAAGATGAGGCCGGGGACCGGCTTGTCGAGATCCTTGGGGGTGTAGAGGTCGAGCACCAGTTTGCGCTCGCCGACGCGCCCGTATTCGACATCCTTCTTCTCGATGACGCCCGTCGGCACGGGGATATCGCCAGCGGGGTCGAGAATGTCGATCCAGCCGAGCGCGTACGAGAGATACAAGGCATTCACGGTGGGATAGCCCTTCGGCGGCTCGGGGGTGTTGTCCGGCAGGCGGACAAGGTCCGGCCGCGATTCCGGGGCCCGGCCCTGGAAGAAGAGGAGGTATCCGGCGATTCCGGCAGCGGCCAACACGAGCACCAGCAGGGCAATAAGAGCGATCTTCAGGGCTTTCTTCATGGCGATTCTCTCTGGGTATGGATATCGACTCGACAGGGCATGACTGTGGCATGGGCAGGCCGACCAAGTCAAAAGAAGGCGCCAAACAGCAAACGGCCCCACGCCGGGAGGCGTGGGGCCGTGATTACGTACGTGCGGGTGTTGGAGCGCCTATGCGCCTTCCTCGACAATCTTTTCGACCTTGTAGCCGCCCCGGGAACGGTCGCTCAGGTACAGGATCCCGAAGACGACAAAGATAACGATCGCCAGACAGGCCACATACCGGAACGAAACCCGCCCGCCCCACAGTTCCGCGGGATCGAGGGTCTTCTTGGCCTCTTGCCCGATCGCGGAATCGGCCTTCACCTTGATGGCGCCGCGAAGCACATTGGCTGTGTCGACCGGCTTCAGGGCGTTGTTGGCCGCCTTGAACTCGAGGACCGATGCCGCGAGCGCGACCGTGTCGTCGATACTCGCCACCAACTTCTCGTCGTACTTGACGCTTTCGTCTTCCTTGAGTGCGGGCAATTGCTCTTGCACGTGTTGGATGACTACGGCGGTTTGCTCGACGTCGAATTTGTCATGCGCGTAGGTGTCAATCACGCCGCCCATGAGGGGGATGGTGATGAGGCCGACGCCGACGTTGCCGGCGAAGCCCATGAGCGCGAGGGCCATCTCGCCGCCCTTGGGCACCCGTTCCGAGACCACGCCCAGCATGGTGGGCCAGAAGTAGCAGACGCCGATGGCGAAGACCGTGGCCGGGATGAGCACCGCGAAATTGAGTGGGGTGAAGCTCAAGGCCACCAGGCCGATACCCGAGAGTATGGCCGAGCCCAGCAGAATGCCCGTGGGGGAGAGTTTCGCTACCACCGGCCCGGCAAACTGCCGGAGCACCGCCATCAGCCCGTTGATGTAGCAGAGCACGAGAATGCCGGCCATGCCGCCCGCCTCGAGAATCGCAGGAATCCAGCGGCCCGGCCCCAGTTCGATCGAGGCGGTCATCATCATGCACACGAAGAGCACCAAGAAGAGGGGCCGCGTCAAGGTGGCTTTCATCATGCCGCCGAAGGTGACGCCCGCCTGGGCCGCCTCGGTGCGGGGGTATTTGGCCGCAAACATCATGGCGCCGTAGATGACCGTGGGGATCAGAATCGCGGCGAGTTTGACCTGCCATACCGAGAGTCCGGCCAGTGATTCGATGCCTGCCTTGTCGTAGAGCCAACAGAAGACCCCGCCGATGACGATGCCGCCGGGGAACCAGACGTGGAAATTGTTGAGTTTCTCGGTCTTGCGGTCGGGATAGAGGGTGGCGATCAGGGGGTTGCACGCGCCCTCAATCAGGCCGTTGCCGAAGGCAATCGTGAGGGCGCCCATGAACAGCGTCCCGAAACCGCCCGCGAAGATCATGATCAGCACGCCCGCGGCGTGGCACAGGAAGGCCAGCCGCAGGAGCAAGCGCATGCCCAGGGTGGAGCACAAGGGGCCGAAGATTAGAATCGAAACGGGGAAGCCCCACAGTTGCGCGCCGCCAATCCATCCCACTTGGGTATTCGTGAGCAGAAACTCTGCCTTGAGGGAATTCATGATGGCGCCCATGACCGCAAAGGACATCGCCGTGGCGATGAGTCCAATGCAGCTCCCGGCGAATAGCCTGCCCGAATGAATTCCGTCCATGTTGTCGTTTGCCATATACGCTTCTCCTTCCTCTGGGGCCTAGATGCCCGTGTGCCCATGACTCCCACACGTGTCGGAAGCCGCCCTGAAACCGGCCTGCCGGCACTTCCTCCCGTGCATACTCCTCTGAGGGCCCCATAGTACTTGGTCCGGGAGCCTTGGTCAAGCGGGCTGACACCACCGCCGGTAGCTTCTTTGGTGCGCCATTTCGTGTTACCATGATCCCATGAAAAACGCGTTTTGGTTTATTGCGGCTGCGGCCGCCATCGCGGTGGCCTTCCTGGTCAAGAGTCCCTATATGGCGTTCGGGCTGTACGCCTTTCTGTTGCTGGTCTTTCTCGCCCATATCTCGTCACTGGCGTGGCTGGCCGGGTTGGATTGCGAGCGCAGCATCAGCACGACCACGCTACAGCAGGGCGAACAGACCGAGGTCACGGTGAAAGTGACCAATTCGCGGGGCTGGCCCATTCCGTGGATCTTCTTCGAGGATTATCATCCCGCGGGGTTCCCGTGTTTCGGCGAGAACAAGCGGCTGGCCATTCTCATGCCGGGCCGCTCGGTGACGCTCCAGTATCGGCTGATGTGCCCGCGCCGCGGCTATCACAGGGTGGGGCCGTTGCTCATGGAATCAGGCGATTTGTTCGGCCTCCAGAAGCGCTTTCGCACCGGGGAGCGGCAGGATTATTTCTCGGTCTTGCCGACGGTCGCCTATATCGACACCTTCAACGTCGCCTCGAAACGGCCGCAGGGGCCGGTCCGCATCTCGAACCGGGTCTATGTAGACCCTACACGAATCCACAACATTCGCGAGTACGTGCCCGGGGACCCGCTGAACACCATTCACTGGAAGGCCACGGCGCGTACGGGCACGCTGCACGTGAAAACCCACGAGCCGTCGAGTGTGATCGGCGGCACGCTCATCCTCGACCTGCACGAGGACAGCTACAAGCCCGACAAGAAGGAGGAGCGGATCGAACTGGCTATTACGACCACCGCGTCGATCGCGTACCTACTGCAGATGTCGGGCGAGCAAGTGGGTCTGGTGACCAATGCCGTCGATGCGGCCGAGGTGGCCCGCTATGAGGTGGAGCGCCGCCAGACCCTGTCGCGGAACGAGGCGGACGAGAGCGTGGAGGGGGAGGACCAATCGTCGCGCATCAGCCCGCTCTCGGTACACACGGCGCGCACGCCCATCCAGGCACAGAAGATCATCGAGAACCTCGCCCGCGTGTTGCCGGGCCAGGGTCTCGATGCGACCGGGCTGATCATGGCCGCGTTCCGCAACTTGCCCCGGGACGCGGCGCTGCTGCCCGTGGTCCCGCAGGTCACCGACCGCCTGGCGTTGACGCTGGCTTCCATGAAGCTGTCCGGCTTCAACGTGTCCGTTTTCTTCATCAGCGACCAAAGCGGCTACGAAGAGGCGGCGTCGCTGTTGGCGCCGCATGAGATACACGTCTTCCATATCGAACACGAGCGCAGTCTGCACGAGATTTCACCGGCCAAGATTGGACATTGACCCGTGATTGAGCGGTATTGACCATGAGTCCGTTGCCTTACGATCCGAATTTTCGCCCTCCCGAGGAGGAAACCTTCCCGGGTGCCAGCACGGACCTCCATTCGTTGCAGAACCAGCCCGACCCCGGTTTCGAGGCGCTGCTCACCGCCGAGGAGCCGCGCCAGCCGAAACAGAAGGAATTGAAAACGGACTTCGAGTCGCTGGGCGGCAAAGAATTCAGCAAGGTGGTCTACACCCAGCCGCGCAGCGCCACCGACTGGCTCATTGACGGGCTGACCCCTTTGATGATCTTCATCATGGTTTATTCCGTTATCTTCTTTCTGCTCGACGTGCGCTATGTCTACACCGAGGTGCACGACCTGAACCTGCGTTTTGTCGCGTTTGCCTTTGTGATGGGCGTGGTCGCGCTGAACCGGCTGATCGCGCGCGACGGGTCCGACGAGTCGATCCTCTACATGGGCGGGCTGGCCGGCGCCATCGGTTTCTATACCTTCGCGACCACGGGCGCCTTCGACGTGGGGGCGGTGAGCCGCAATTTCATGAACAGCAACGCCTACCTGGCCACGGCCTTCAACATGTGCATCGTGGCCTTCATCTGGTGGCTCGTGAACCGGCTGACGCACGAGTGCTCTGTGGACGAGAACCGTACGGCCGGCGATGTTGGCATCCTGACGGGCACGGCGCGCCGATTGCAGGCCGGTTTCCAACGGCAGCCGCCCGAGCCCAAGCCCAAGAAGCTGGACAAATCGCCCATCGTGCCGATGTACGAGATCGAGGCCTACGACCCCACCGAGGGCTACAAGCCCAAACCCAAAGCGCAGCAGGCGGTGGCGTCGGCCTCGGATCGCTTGTCCGGGCGGCATCCCGGCATCTCGATCTTCTTCTTCTCGGTACCGGTCTTCTTCGTCTTCGCCGTGGGCCTGCGCGTCGTGCAGCACGGTGGTCCGATGATGGTTTTGGCAGGCCAGTTCTACATGGGGATCTACACCGTCAGCGCGCTCATGCTGCTGATGTTGACCAGCCTCGGGGGCCTGCGCGAGTACTTCCGGGCACGCAAGGTGGCGATGCCCGATGGTATTGGCTGGTTCTGGATAGGCCTGGGCGTCGTGATGATTGCGGTTGTATTGGTGGGTGCGGCGCAACTGCCCAAGCCCAGCCTGCCCGGCATCGCCTACGTCGACCAGCATCAGACCGACTACTGGTCGCGCGGCTCGACCTTCGAGTTGTCCCGTGTGTCCGCCACACCGGTCGAGATCCTGCAGCAGTCCCGCTTCATGGACCGGGTGGGCCAGGCGGTCCTGGGAATGCTCGGCTTGTTCGTGATCTATGCGGCCCTCAAGGCCTTGGCCGGGCTCGCTGGGCGGATTGCGCGCCAGCGTGACCGCTATCCCCGCTTCGTCGTGCGCTTCTTCGACCGCTTGGACTGGCTTCTCACCCACCTCACGCGCCTGCCCGCCTTGCCCCAGCGCAAGCGGCGGATTCGCGTCCAGCGCCAAATCGCCACCAGCACCGGCTACCGCAATTCCATGGGCGATCCGGAGCAAAGCGCTGTCATGAAGGTGAGCGACCACGTCGAATACGCCTACCAGGCCTTGTGTGCGCTGGCCTACGACCTCGGCGTGCCCCGCCAAGAGGGCCAGACGCCCTACGAGTTCATTCGGTCTTTCCCAAACGAACTCCGCGGCCTCCAGGAGGAAGCCCGGGAGTTAACGCGGCTCTACGTGGTCGCCGCCTATTCGGACCAGGACATGGATGCGCGCGTGCAAGACCGCTTGCGGCGTTTTTGGGTCACCTACAACCGCATTCGCAGCCGCCTGATTCGGTAGCCGCGGGGTGTTGTTCAGCCCGTATCCCAACGCATCGATCGGGTCGAATGGCGCCGCCCGCCAGGCCGAATAGGCGCCCAAGAAGATCCCCGCGCAGGCGCTATATAGCGCGCAAGCATGCGGTGCTTGCAGTTACGCCGCATCAAGAAGCCACGGGCACGCCCCGTGAACACTCACTCCTCGGGGGCGGCGTCTTGTGGGGGCACCTCGGCGTGGACGGCGGGGGGCGTGGACGAAGGCGGGGCTTCGAGGGGGAAGGGGAATTCGAGTTGCTGGCGGCGGACGAAGTTGTAGCGCTTGAGCAGGCGGATCGTCTGTAAGGTTTGGGAGGGGGCGTAGTGGCCGTGGGCGCTGATACGGGTGAGGATGTCCTGGAGCAGGGTTGCGAACTCGACGACGTGGCCGATGCCGAGCTGGCGCAGCAAATCGAGGGCGCGTTGGCGCGGCTGGGGGGACGCGGGCAACTCGGAAATGACCAGGATGGTGGTGAATTCGGGGGTGCCGAAGACGCTTTGGGCATGTTGGCGCACATCGTCGCTGGCTACATGTCCGAGCACCGGACTCGATTCGATCACGGAGGGATAGAACCGGTCGGCATGCCAGGCGCGGACCTCGACCACCGCGAGGTGGAGCAGGTCGACCTGGTTGGGATGCAGCAAGAAATCGATGTTGGGGTGGGCCTCCGGATTCGTGTGTTCGACGAAGAGCAGGGAAGCGGCGTCGGATATGCGCGTGATCGCGTCGTGCTGCCAATGGGTGAGCACATGAAAGAGGTGGAGTTCGAAGAACTCGCGCACGAATTGCATGTTGAGGTCGCTCACGCTTGATGCTCCTCGTTTTCCAGCCCCCCAGCGGGCTCAGGTGCTTTCTCCCAGCGCCTGTCCGATCTTGTTTTCCGGATCGATCTGGAGAATCTGGGCCCCGGCTTTCTGGGCGGCCTCGACACGCCCGAGGCGCTGCAGGCAGAGGCCGCGCTTGGCCAGAATATCGATTCGGCCGAAGTGTTCTCCATAGGCGGCGTAGTGTTGCTCCGGTTCCGCGCGGTCTTCGGCAGCCCGGTAGTTGTCCAAGGCCTTGACGAACTCCTCCTGCACGAAGTGGAGTTCGCCGCGCAGATAATACCCTTCGGGTTGATCCGGACTGGTTTCGATGGATTTCTCGAGCAGGACATCCGCGCGTTTGAAGTGCTCCACGGCCATGTCCGGCCACCCGGCGAGACGCGTTGCCCGGCCGAGCAAGAACAGGGCGGCGAAATTGGCGCCTCCCACGTTGACAGCGGTTTGGGCGAGGGTGGCCGCGCTATCCCACTGGCCTTCATGGAAGGCACAGTAGGCAAGCCCGAGTTGCGCCCGGCCGTTGTCCGGCTTTTCCGCGGTCACCGAGGCAAAAGCATTGCGCGCTTCTTCCGTCCGCTTCAGGTCGAGCAAGGCATAAGCCAGATCCACCCGGGCAGGCACTTGCTTCGGTTTGGCAGCCACGACCTGCTCGAGGAAGGCCATCGCCTTCTTCGGATTGCCGAGCCGGAGGTAGCACTTGCCCAACTGGTGATATGCGGATGCAAAGGAGTTGTCGAGCTGGATGGCCCGCTCGAAATGCGCGATCGCTTGGGGGATAGCGCCTTTCATGCTGGCGGTCAGCCCCTCGTCGTAATAGCTTTCCGCGGTCTCGCCCCCGAAGGCCATATCCCTCTCCTCACAGTTGGGCGCGCAGGGCCTCGAAGGCCGCGCGCGCCTGCGCCTCGGTGATGTCGCTGCGTTGTACCACATGTCCCAGGGCCGTGGGCAAGATGAACTTGAGGGCGCCTGCCCGGGCCTTCTTGTCCTTGCGCATGGCGATCAAGACGTCCTCGACGCAGAGGTCCGGACACGTGGTGGGCAGCCCGTAGGCCGCACAACAGGCGCGTTGCCGCGCCACGAAGCTGTCGTCGACCATGCCCAAGCTGTGGGCCATGCTGGCGGCCGCGCACATGCCCAAGGCGACGGCTTCGCCATGGAGATAACGCGTGTATCCGGTGACCGCCTCTATGGCGTGGCCAAACGTATGCCCGTAGTTGAGATTGGCGCGGGTGCCATGTTCTTTTTCATCCTCGGCGACCACGGCGGATTTGATCTCGCAGGAGCGCAGCACCGGCTTCACCAACGCGCTCAGGTCCTTGGCGAGGATGGGCTGGGCGTTTGTCTCGAGATAGGCAAAGAGGTCCGCGTCGGCGATAACCCCGTGCTTGATCGCCTCGGCGATGCCGGCGCGGAGTTCCCGGTCCGGCAGGCTGCGCAAAAAGGTCATGTCGATGATGACGGCCCGGGGTTGGTGAAAAGCCCCGATGGTGTTCTTGCCCAGTGCGTGGTTGACGCCGGTCTTTCCACCCACGCTGGAGTCGACTTGGGCGACAATCGTGGTCGGTATCTGGAGGAAAGGGATGCCGCGCATGAAGGCGGATGCGGCAAAGCCGGCCACATCGCCCACTACGCCGCCACCCAGGGCAATGATCAGGCTGGCGCGGTCGAGTCCGCCCTCGAGAAACGCGCCGCAGATTTCCTCGACCATCGCCAGGCGTTTGTGTTTTTCGCCGGCCGGCATGGTATAGGTCACACACCGATACCCGGCGCCCCGGACCCGCGCGGCCACCGCCTCGGCGTAAAGCGGGCCCACGTTCGAGTCGGTGACCAGCCCGATCGCACCCTTCCGGCCCGGCTCAGCCAAGACCTCGCCGATCCGCTCGAGGTTGTTTTCCCCAATGTGAATGGGGTAGGTGCGTTCGCCCAGGGCTACGGTCAGGGTGGTCGACATGGCTTGGGATGCGTCTCCCGGGGGTGGTTAGTGCTTGAGTTTGACGGTGCGTCCCGTGTTTGCGGCCTTTTCGGCGGCGAGGATGACTTCGAGGGATTTCTTGCCTTCTTCACCCGTGCAGTAGGGCGCTTCGAGGCCCAGTACGGCGCGTGCGAAGGCGCCGCCTATGTCGATGCCCCAACCCTCGTCCTCGTTGGTGGGCGGCGGGGGAACGGGGAACACGATTTCGCAGGCCGGATTCACGAGGTTGGCGACGAGGGGCTTGCCGGGAATGAGGTCGATGCTCAAGGTGCCGTTGGCGCAGTGGAGGATGGTGTAGTTGGCCTCGACCCCTTTGACCGTCCACGAGGCGGCCAGCGTGCCGACGGTACCATCCGTGAATTGTAGGGAAGAGACAAAGTTATCCTCGACATCCGTGCGTTTCTTCTCGACACGCTCGTAAAACGCGTTGATTTGGGCCACTTCCTTGCCGGTGAGGTGCCGGACCAAGTCGGCCTTATGCACGCCGAGGTCCGCCATGGCGCCGAAGCGGGCCTCCTTCTTGCGGAAAAACCACTTGCCTGTGGGGCTCCAGCCCTCGGGGCCCGAGTGGCCGAACATGGCGGTCACGTGCAGGATTCTTCCCAAGATGCCGCTGTCGATAACCTCTTTCGCCTTGACGTGGGCCGGGAAACGGCGCTGACTTTGGTTGACCATAAGCAGAACGCCGACCTTCTTGGCCGCGTCGATCATCTTCTGCGCTTCGACGGCACTGGTGGCCATGGGCTTCTCGACGAGCACGTGGAGACCCGCCTTCACGGCCGCGACCGTCACCGGGCCGTGGAGCACATTGGGCAGGCAGACCGAGACCGCTTCGACCTCGCCGTCCTTGAGCATGTCGCGGTAGTCGGTGTAGATCTTGGCGCCCGGCGCATTGGCCGTGGCCAAGTCCTGCGCCTTGCTCTTCACCACGTCGCAAAAGGCCACCAATTCGGCGTTGGGACTCAGCCGGTAGTCCGGGGCATGGAGCTGTTTCGCGATCGCGCCGCATCCGATAAGGCCTACTTTCACGGTACTGGGCATGGTATTTCTCCTGATATGGCATAGCCGCGAAGGGGTTGGCCGTTGTTGCTGGTTCGTTGTTCGTTGTGGAACAGCCGCCGGTGTGCGGCCGACCTGGCTTTCGTCCTTGGAAGCGAAGCTTTTGCGGAGTAGGACTCCGTGTCATCCTGGTGAAACGCCGCTATTGTAGCCGCGGGAAAGGCAGGGCGCAAGCCTTGAAGCCCACATCGGGGCGGGGCATAATCCAAACCTACTGCCCAAATCGTCAACACGATTACCCGGAATCCCGTGATGGCCGCCACAACCGAGACCGGAACCGCCCGATTTCCCCAGGGCGAGCAGGACCTGCTCTTCCGTCGACCGGTGCACGTCGTGACGGCGCACCGGATTGAGGAGGTACAACCCGCCCTCGAGCGGATAGAACAGGAGGTTGCCGGCGGCTGCTACACGGCCGGTTTTCTGGCCTATGAAGCCGCCCCGGCTTTCGATAGCGCCTTCTGCGTCCACCACCCCGGGGAACTGCCCTTGCTGTGGTTCGGCCTTTACGAAAAGCCCGAGCGCATCGAGCGGGCGGCGGGCGGGACGGGCGGCTTTCGTGTGGGGCAATGGCAGGCCCTCGTGTCCGAACCCAAATACCGCCACGCGGTCGCGCACATCCATGAGCGCATTGCCGCGGGCGATACCTACCAGGTCAACTACACCTTTCCCCTTATCGCGGCGTTTGAGGGCGATGCGCTGGCCTGGTTCCAGCACTTGTGTACAGCCCAGAGCGGGGGGAACAGGGCCTATGTGGACACGGGCCGTTTCAAGGTGCT
>Ga0272442_10010051_pt1 | contig 11709 bp, 8 predicted proteins | sample SSMForm2O_FD_200262 | JGI IMG/M metagenome (GOLD analysis project Ga0272442, IMG submission 200262) | Marine sediment archaeal communities from Little Sippewissett salt marsh, Falmouth, MA, United States - SSM-Form-2O | ecosystem: Environmental > Aquatic > Marine > Wetlands > Sediment ...
GTCTCGTCGCCCGAAAACGAAAGGAGAAAATCCGCGCCCAGGACCTGGCCGTCCATGGCGCGCTTGAGCAGGTCGTACTGCACTTCCGCCAGGGTGTTGTCGCCGGAGGCCGCGGTGTACCACCAGGCCATCAGCGGCAGGTTGGAAGGCGATTCGGCCTCCTCCCGGCCGGTGAAGGGACCCAGGTGTTGCCAGTCCGGCTCGGGGGGGACGGTTTTTGGATCGTGGTCCAGGCGCACCGAGTTGCGCACGTCGCCCTCGATAATGGCGGCGAGGTGGTAGTACTCCAGCATGGCCCGGACGTCCTCGAACAAACCCACCCGGCACCAGAAGCGCGCCGGCCCGGCCATGTTGCGCAGCCACATGCCGGTGTACTGGGACATCACCCCGATGGCCCCGGTCGCGGCCTGCTGGCTGCGCACGGTGACCAGAATCCCGTAGTAGTAGTCGCTGACCCGCACGTCCGGCGACTCCAGGCGGGCGGCGCCTTCGAAGAAGGCGTGCCAGTCGTCGCGGGTCTCTTCGAGCAAGGTCTCCCAGCCAATCGTCCGCAGGCCGGCGACGGTCGCATTTTCATCCTGGCCGCTGCGCGATATCACGTAGGCCAGGGCCGCGGTCTTCTCCTGTCCCGGCGCCAGATCGCCCAGGATAGGGGGATCGAGAAACACGACCGAGCGCTTGCGATCGTCCCGGACGCCCGGCCCGTTGTGGACCTGCAGACGGATCGCAGGCAGCATCTCGTCCGAGACGTTCTTTACGACCACCACCCGCAGCATGGCGCGGTTGACCGGATCGTCCTCGCGCCCCCGGGGCGCGAAGGTGACGGTGAACATCTCCAGCGATGTTGAGCGCTCGTACGCGATCAGAATGTCCGTTTTGCGGACGCGGAACATGCGGCCTTCTTTGACCTTGGGCTCCTCTCCCCCGGTGTCCACGCTCACCCAGGTGTCCTCGAAGAAGCCGCTGTCCTTCTCGTAGACCGGCCCGATCATGGTATGCAGTGTGTTGAGCGGGCAGGCGTAGCCCGAAAGCGCGAAGACGTGACCGTTGCCCACCCCGAAATCCCCCATCAGCCGGGCCTCGCCCGGTTGCCCGAAGCCGCAACCGGGGGCCGACCAGGAGCTGACCTCCTTGAGCCAGGGCCGCCGGTCGAAGAAATCCGCTTGGGGCAGGGAAACGGCGGGATTTTCCCACAGCTCCGGCTCTGGGGGTTGGGCGGACTCGCCGCAGGCCGAAAGACAGAAACACGTAAAAATCGACAGGAAATTCTTCATTTCAACAAGAAATTTTACAGCCCGTTAATACGTTGTTATACATATACATGTACCGACAATGACTGCTTTTGTCACAGCCTTTTTGATCTTCGGCCTGACCACCGCCCAGGCGGCGGTGGTGCCGGGGGACGAGCCTCCCCAAAGCTACTTTCCCAATTTTGCAAGGGAACCGCTCCCGGCCGGGGCGGTGGGCGACCTGGAGACCGGCGGGCCGATCATCTGGCTGGTGATCGACGCCCTGCGCCCCCAGCACCTGGGGTCATACGGCTACCAGCGGGAGACCACCCCCGTTCTGGACCAGTTCGCAGACGATGGGCTGATCTTCACCCGCTTCTTCGCCAACGCCCCCTGGACCCGCCCGGGCACCACCTCGATGCTCACCGGCCGCATCCCCTGCCGCCACGCGGTGCAGTGCGACTGGCACAAGCTGCCCAAGGAGGTGGGCACCGTGGCCCAGGAATTGAAAAAAGCCGGCTACACCACCCTGGCGGTGGTGGGCAACGGAAACGCCTCCTCGGCCTTCGGCCTGAACAAGGGCTTCGACGTCTTCGAGGACACCACCACCAACTGGAAGGGCCTGCCCAAAGCCAAGCAGGTCTTCGACCTGGCGCTGAAGCACCTCGAAAAACACAAGGGCAAGAAGAAGGTGTTCCTGTTCATGTTCGTGGTCGACCCCCACGACCCCTACAAGCCCCCGCCGCCCTACGACAACATGTTCCTGCCGGACTACCAGGGCAAGGTGATCCACAACCCCAAGTGGGAGTACAAGAACAACTACACCCAGGCCCAGCGCGAGAAGATCGTGGCCCTGTACGACGGGCTGATCCGCTTCACCGACGACCAGATCAAGGATCTCTTCAAGGGCTTTCAAAAACTGGGCTTCTGGGACCAGGCCAGCATTTTCGTCACCGCCGACCACGGCGAGTCCATGGGCGAGCACGGCGTCTACCTCCACGGTCACCACCTTTACGAGACCCACCTGCGCATCCCCCTGCTGATCCGGGCCCCCTGGCTGAAAGCCAAGGGCAAGTACTCCTCGGCCTTCCTGCAGCAGATCGACCTGTTCCCCACCTTCTGCCAGCTGGCCGGGGCGGAGGTCCCCGACGAGCTGCAAGGAATCTCCATCGTCGATGCGCTGAAAGACCGCTCCAGCATCCCGGTGCCCCGCTACGTCATCTCCGAGTATAAGTGCTACGGCATCAAGCGCACCTCCATCCGCACCCGCGCCTACAAGCTGGTCTACCAGGAGCCGGCCGACCGCGAAGTCTTCATGCAGCACGTGAAGAATCCCGTGTTCCTCCCCTCGGTCTCATTCGACCAGGAAACCTTCTTGCTCTACAACATGCTCAAGGACCCCCACGAAAAGCAGAACCTCTGGCCGCAGCTGAAAGACACCGTGGGAAAGAGGCTGCTTTCCATCATCAAGGACGAGATGGACACCAAGCGCCCGCCGCGCAAGGTCAAGGACCTCGACCCCGATCTGATCGAGGAACTGAGGTCCATGGGCTACGTCCAATAGCAACCAGCTTTCCTAATCGCCTGTAATGATAGGTTTTAATTCTTTTGGGGAATGGCTTGCCTCATTTACTTTGTACTATTAATATATATTCCAGGAGATACCCATTATGAAAAAGAGCAAATACGAGGACATGATACTCAGAACCCTGAGGCGGATCACCCGGGCCATCGACCTGCACAGCCGCCGGCTGGCCACTCAGTTCGGCCTGACCGGACCGCAGCTGGTTTGTCTGCGCGTGCTGAAAGACCAGGGCCCCATGACTCCTTCCAGGCTGGCCCGGGAGGTAGCCCTGAGCCAGGGCACCATTACCGGCATCGTAGACCGGCTGTTCAAGCGCAGCCTGGTCACGCGGGACCGCAGCCCCACCGACCGCCGGTCGGTAACCGTGACCATCACCGAAAAGGGGCTTGACATGATCAAGAAAGCCCCATCTCCGCTCCAGGAAAGCTTTGCTCATGAGCTCCGGACACTCCCCGAAGAAAACCGACTGGTCATCCACACCATCCTCGAACAGATCGTGCGAATGATGGGCGCCGAAGAAGTAGAGGCGGCTCCGGTACTCTCGTCCGGGTCTCCGGTGGCGCCGGCGAGCGCGGTGGAGGAATTCCTCGAACAAGACGGCTCGACAATAACCCCCATGCCCGAACCCAAGAAACCCGCCAAGCACAAGAACCTGAAGAAACTGAAGGACCCCGGAAGCAAGGCTTCGTAGCCGGTGGAGCAGTTTTGCACAGGCGTCTGAATTCAATCTGGTTCCTGATGATTCTGGCATGCCCGCTGTCCGCATCGGGAGAAACCGGCCAGGCGGAGCCCTCCTCGGCATGTTCGCAGCTCTTCGGCGAAGAAGACGAGCACAAACAGAACATGAAGCACAGAAAAAAGCTGCTGATCTCGGTACAGGAAGGGGAATACTGCATCGAGGTGCTGCACTCCGCCGACTGGGACACTCCGAAAGAAGTCGCATACGTCGGCCTGGAACTGGTCGAGACAATCGTGGACGAGAAGTCCGGCCCGCAGGCCCTGATACAGGTCTCCGGAGAAATTGACGAACTCGAATGCGATCCGGGCACCTATATCGTCGAAGTGGACGATTCCATCGGGGACGATACTCGCGTACTGGCGATTCTGGAGGATTTCGTCCTGCTCGAAGAAAACGACGAGCTGAAATTCCTCAAGACCGAAGGCACCTCGAGTCCCGTCTGGCGGATGATCTGGAAATCGTCGTGGAAGCTCCTCAAAAGCCGCGATTCAAGCAGAAGCGTACACCAGTCTTCACATCGCAGAAAGAGCCACACCAAACCACCGCGCAGAGGAAGAAGGCGCTAAGTGTATTGCATGAGCAAGATGCCCGCTCTTTTCCTGACTGTCCTCTTGCCCCTGGCGACATCGTCCTGCCTGGATGACGTCTTCGAGGCCTCCCCCGAAGAAACCGGATGGGAAGAACCGGCGCAGCCGGTTGCGCGGGAGCCCGGGCCGCTGATGATCATCGGCGCCGACGGGCTCGACCTGGAGGTCATCCGGCCGCTGGCCGAGCAGGGGCGCCTGCCCAACATAGTCAACCTGATGGAGCACGGCTGCCACGGCATCCTGCTGTCGGAGCGGGAGATGCGAAGCCCGCCGCTGTGGACAACCATCGCCACCGGCCGGCCGCGCTCCAAGCACGGGATCTACGACTTCGTCACCGGCAGCCGTCTGTGGCCGGAGAAGCTCAGGCAGGTCAAGCGCAAGCTGGTCACCAGCAAGATGCGCAAGGTGCCCGCCCTGTGGAACGTGGCCTCCGACGCCGGACTGAAGGTGGCCGCGGTGGGCTGGTTGAACACCTGGCCCGCCGAGAAAATCAACGGCGTGATGGTGGCCCCCTACGTGGCCCTGGGGACCTCCAAGCAGATCACCATCAAGGGAGGAGTCTACCGCGACGAGTGCAAGCAGGTCTATCCCCCCGAGCGCTGGGAGGAGTTCCTGCCGCTGATCGTCGAGGCCGAGGACGTACCCGACAAGCTGGTGGCCGCGTTCGCGTCCGCGCCCGACGGCGTCATCGCCAGGAAATACCCCATACTCAAGCGCTACATGGGCGGGCTGCGCTGGTCGCTGGCCCACACCCTGACCATGAAGAACCTCACCTTGCACCTGCTGAAGAACGACTCCCCGGATCTCACCATGGTCTACTTCGAGGGCAGCGACTCCTTGGCCCACCGCTTCTGGCTCTTCCGCCAGCCGCGCCGGCAGATCGCCGCCCAGCTCGCCGAGGCCGGCTACTCCACCCGGTACGCCAAGGAGCTGGCCGAAAGATACGGCAAGGTGGTGGACACCTATTACATCCTGCTGGACGAGGTGATCGGCGAGCTGATCAGTGCGCTGGGGTCCGGCGGGCGGGTCATCCTGCTCAGCGACCACGGCTTCTGCAGCCGCAGCGGGCAGTATCCGCTCAGCAAGGCGGTGCCCTTCACCGGCGAGCACCGCATCGAAGGCACCCTGGTCATCTCCGGCCCGGGCATCCGCTCGGGCAAGCGCATCTACGGAGCTACCCACTACAACATCACCCCCACCGTCCTGGACCTGCTGGGGGTAGAAACCGATCTCCGCATGGAGGGCAACAGCCTGTTTCCCCAGATCGAAGACAAGGAAGACTACGAAGAGCTCATCGTCGAGCAGGGCATCCTGCTGGAAGCCGAGCAGGACGACGAGGATGCGGTCCCCTTCGGGGAAGCGGAGATCGAACGCCTGAGATCCCTGGGATATGTGGAGTAGAACCGGAATCAGCCGGACGGCACTCGCCTTCCTCTGGCTCCTGTTTTCATCGCCAGTCTCCACCGGGGTGAAACCCGGGAAGCGGCCGTTACTCCAGAACGGGGGCTTCGAGAAGGGACTCACCGGCTGGAAGACCAACAGCCTGAAGCTCATCGACGATCCCCTGGAGGCCCACCGCGGCGATAAGTGCGTCCGCGGGGAGGTCGTCCGGCGCAAGCAGGGTCGCGACCTGATGCGCACCCTGGAGCTGCGCCGCGAACAGCTTTACCGGCTGGAGATCTGGGCGCGCTCGGACAGCCGCAGCCGGTTGACCGTGTGGCTGCACGCAGGCGACGAGAGGAAGGTAATCGCCAACTGGAAGTGGGTGCCCACCAGGTGGCAGCGCTACCGGGTCAACTTCACCGTGGCGGCCGACGGCCCGGCGACGATCCGGATCGTCGCGCCCTCTTCGTTCTGGGCTCCGGTGGGGCGCATGTGGATCGACGACGTTTCACTGGTCGAGCAGCAGTTGCCGCCGCAAATCGAAGTGTCCGCCGGCGCGGGCTTTGGCGACTTCCCGGCAATGGCCAAAAGCGGCCCGGGCTCCGCCTGGGCGGCCTGGATATCCTTCAGCGACGGCCATGACACCCTTCAGGCCGCCCGGCTGAAGGTGAAAGGCTCCGGGCTGGTTCTGGAAAAGACCTTCCAGGTGACCGGCGGGCCGGGCGCGCGCATCCTCGACCCTGCGCTGGCGGCGGCGGACGACGGCAGCGCCTGGCTGGTGTACGCCGCCGAGGAGAATAAGAACTGGGATATTTTCGCGGTCCGGCTGACCGCCGGGGGGCCCGGAGAAAGGGTGCGGGTCACGAAGACACCGGCGGTCGACGTGCATCCCGCGGCGGCGGTAGGCGGCGACACTTTATGGGTAGCCTGGGAATCCAACCGCGAGGAGAGCCGCCGGCACGTTTATCTCACCGCGGTGCGCGGCGGCGTGGCGGGAAGGCCCCTGCGGCTGTCATCGTCCGGAAGCAACAATTACCAGCCGGCGGCGGCGGCGGACGGACCGGACGAGGTCACCGTGGCCTGGCACAGCTTTCGGGAAAACAACTATGACCTTTACCTGCGGACCTTCTCGGAGGGCAGTCCGGGCCCCGAAGAGCGGTTGACCCGCGCGCCGGGGATCGACCGGGAAGTCCGTCTGCTGATTCATGAAAAAAAGCTCTGGCTGGCCTGGGAGCACGCCGCCTACTCGGGGTACTTTTTGGGCAAGTCCACCACCAAGCGCGTCCAGGTGGCCCGGCTGGAAAACCGGCGGCTGCGCTCGCCGGTCGGGGTCCGCTACACCCGGCTTTTCGAGATGGCCGAAAAGCCCCAGATTGCCCTGGACGGCAAGGGCCGCCTGTGGGTGGCGGCGCTGGTTCCCCGCGACCGCAACTCGGGGTGGGACACTCTCTTGTGGAGCTACCGGCAGGACGGCTGGTCGGCGCCCCGGGTGCTTTCGAGGCGCAAGGGCCGCAGCCGCCGGCCGGGCCTGATCGCCTTCGACGGGTTCACCGCGGTGGGCTACCAGGGCGACGACCTGCCCGGGCGCTGGCTGAGCGTCAAGGAAAGCGTCAAGGGAACCAGCGGCATCTTCCTGGCCGTCGTCGAGCACGGCGACGAGCCTGCGGGCGAAATCGAGCTGGGGCCCTACACCCCGCCCGGCGACGGGTTCGAAGCGGCCGGGTTGCGGGAGCGGATGGGCGAGGAACGCCGCGGCTGGGAAGCGGAATACAACGGCAAGCAGCTGCGACTGCTCTTCGGCGACCTGCATGAGCACACCGACCTGTCGGTCTGCGACCGGACCCGCGACGATACGCCCGACCAGACCTACCAGATGATGCGCGACGTCGCCCGCTACGACTTCGGCGGGCTGACCGACCACGGCAAGTGCTTCAATGACTACCTGTGGAGCTATAACGGCAAGCGCGTCCGCGCCAACCACGACCCCGGACGCTTCCTGACCCTGCTGGCCCAGGAATGGACCTCTACCTTCGAACGCAGAACCGAAAAATATCCTTACGGCTATTACGGCCACCGCAACCTGTTCTTCTCCGATCCCTTCTTCCCCAAATGGTACAACGCCGCCCTCGACATAAAGCCTGCCGGGCTGCGAGCCCAGCTGCAGAAAGACCGGGCCGACTACGTTTTGATCCCCCACCAGCTAGCCGACACCGGCAACGTCCCGGTCGACTGGGACTTCCACGACGAGAAGGCCGAGCCGGTCGCGGAGATCTTCCAGTTCCGCGGATCCTACGAGTGCGACGGCTGCCCCCGCCAGGCCAACCTGGCCCGGGCCCAGGGGCATTTCCTCCAGGACGCCTGGGCCCGCGGGATCGTCGTCGGTGTCATAGCCTCACCCGACCACGAAGGCGGCCTGGGCAAGGCGGCGGTATACGCCGAGGAGTTCACCCGCCAGGCGATCCTCGACGCCCTGCGAAAGCGTCGCGCCTACGGCACCACCGGGGCCAAGATCTTTCTCGACGTCCGGGTCAACGGATTGTTCATGGGCGAGGTCGGAGATCCCCCCGGCAAAAAGCCCGTCAAAGTCGAGGTAAAGGTCGACTGCCCGGGCCCAATCCGGGTGGTGGAGATCCTGCGCGACAACCAGGTGGTCTTCAATGCCCAGGGAAAAGACCAAAGCATGCAGGTTGCCTACGTCGACGATCCGCCGCCCAAGGGGCCGGCCTACTACTACGTCCGCGTCATCCAGAAAGACGAGGAGATGGCCTGGTCCTCGCCGATCTGGCTGGGAAGAAAGGACTTGAAATGAAAATCAACCTCACCATAGTGCTGGCTTTTTTCCTGTTCATGAATCCGGTTCGGGCGGAGGACAAGCACCCGGTGAAGGTCCTGCTGTTGGGCATCGACGGCATCAGCATGAACCTGCTCGAGCCCCTGGCCGAGAAGGGCGCCATCCCCAATTTGAAAAAGCTCGCCGAACAGGGCGGCTGGGGCGAGTTGGACTCCTACTGGCCGCTGCGCACCATGCAGGTGTGGACCTCGATCGTCACCGGCAAGCTGCCCGGCCAGCACGGCATCTGGGACCACGTAAAGAACTCCTACTACAACCCGCCCGAGTACCGCACCAAGGAGCACGAGGTCTACACCCCCAGGGACCGCCGCTCGAAGGCGTTGTGGCAGCTGCTCTCTGAAAACAAGGTGAGCAGCCTGACCGTGGGCTGGCCCACCACCTGGCCCGCTGAGAAAATCGAAGGCGGGATCATGGTCGCCCCCAAGGTCCTCTACGGCGACGAGCGGCGGGTGACCATCAAGGGTGCTTTCTGGAGACATATAAACGACGCGGTCCAGCCCTCAAAGCTTTGGCCGGCGGTGAAAAAACTAATAGTCGAGCCCCAGGAAGTCACCGGCAAGGAGATGGCCGCTTTCCTGGAGGTCCCCGAGAAGGGCAGCCCGCTCTATGCTCTGCCCAAGATCGAAAGCTACGTCCACGCGGTGCGCTGGTCGATCGCCCGGGCCCGCTCGGTGGAGGCCATCACCCTGGGACTGGCCGAGAAGGAAAAGCCCCAGGTGGTCCTGGCCTACTTCCAGTGCACCGACTCGCTGCTGCACCGCTTCTGGATCTTCCAGAAGACCGAAGCGGAGATCAAAAAGCGCCTGGAGCAATTCGACATCCCGACCGATCACGTCCCCGAGATGAAGCGGCGCTTCGGCGGAGTGGTGGAGGCCTGTTACCGGGACGTGGACGTCCGCGTGGGCCGGATACTGGAGGAGTTGCAGGGCCCCGACACCCTGGTGCTGGCGGTCTCCGATCACGGCTTCGGCGACGGCCCGAAAAAACACCCCTTCAAGGCCGAGCCCTACGGCGGAATCCACTGGTCCACGGGCGCCATGATCGCCGCGGCCCCAAACATGCAGGCCTCCGGAAAGCTGAAAAAAGCCTCGGTCATCGACATTACCCCCACCATCCTCCACTTCCTGGGACTACCGGTAGCCGAAGACATGCGCGGCAAGGTCATCGAGGATTTGGTCCCTGGGAAAAAACCCGAAAAGAAGATTCCGACCTACGAAACCAAGCCCCAAACGGATGTCCCCTACCTGAAGGGTTTTCCTGAAAAGCCAAGTTCTTTCGTGTGGTAGGCTCGCCGGCCAGAAACCGATTGCACTACACCGGTCGCCATGATACTTTGTGTTCAAATTATTTTAGCAGAAAAAAGGATTTAACGACGTGTGTGGCATTATAGGAATCTTCGGAATCGAGCAGCGGGGAGTGCTGGAACGGATGCTGGACAGCACCGTCCACCGGGGCGAAGACGACACCCGCTACCGGTTCTTCGACGGGCTCTGCGGTCTGGGCATCAACCGGCTGAGCATTATGGATCTGGAACGGGGCGACCAACCACTGTACAACGAGAGCCGCGACGTGCAGGTGGTCTGCAACGGGGAGATCTATAACCAGGGAGCGGTGGCCGCCGACCTTTTGGGCAGCCACGAGCTGCGCACCCGCAGCGACATCGAGGTGATTCCCCACCTGTACGAGGACCACGGGCCCGATTGCGTGAACTTCCTCGACGGCATGTTCGCCTTCGTCCTCTACGACGCCTCCCGCAAGACCTTCCTGGCCGCCCGCGATCCGCTGGGCATCAAGCCGCTCTACTACGCCCGGGACGGCAAGCTCTGGTACTTCGCCTCCGAGGCCAAGGCGCTTTTGAAAACCGGCATCGATCCCGCCTGGGTGCGGACCCTGCCGCCGGGATTCCGGCTGACCCCCGACCGCGGGCCGGAGCAGTACTTCTACATGTCCTCCCACAAATCGGTGCCCAATCCCGAGATGGTCTACCGGCTGCTGGACCACGCCGTCTCCAAGCGGTTGATGGCGGATGTGGAAGTGGGCACCTTCCTGTCGGGGGGGGTCGACTCCAGCCTGGTCACCGCCCTGGCCGCGCGCCGCCAGCCCGGCATCCAGGCTTTCACCGTAGGAGTGGAGGGATCCCCGGACGTGGATGCCGCCCGGGCAGTGGCAAAGCATCTGAATATCCGCCACCACGTACGGCCGTTCACCGTCGACGAGCTGATCGAGCTGCTTCCCGAAGCCATCTGGCACGTGGAGAGCTACAACCCCTCGATGGTCAACGGCTCGGTGGTCACCCTGATGGCCGCCCGGCTGGCCAAGGAGGCCGGGCTGAAGGTGGTCTTGTGCGGAGAGGGCAGCGACGAGATCTTCGCCGGCTACAAGGTCCTGCGCGAGCTGCGCTACCAGGATCTGCACGACGCCACCTGGACGCTCCTGGACAACCTGCACAAGACCGAGCTGCAGCGCCTCGACCGCATGTCCATGGCGGTCTCCCTGGAAGCCCGGGTTCCCTTCCTGGACCGCGACCTGGTGGAGTACGCCATCAACCTGCCCGCCTCGGCCAAGATCCGCGAGGTCGACGGCCGGCGAATCGAGAAGTGGATCCTGCGCGAGGCCTTCGACGGCCTGCTCCCCGACGACATTCTCTGGCGGGAGAAGGAACCCTTCGACCAGGGCAGCGGCGCGCGGGCCATCATCGACCACGTCAACGACCAGGTCTCGGACTCCGAGCTGGCCGAGGCCCAGGAGCGCTGGCCCGAGGCCAATATCGTCTCCAAGGAGATGCTGTTCTACTACCGCATCTGGATGGATCACTTCGGCGACATGGGCGGCACCCGCCGCTTCGACCTGTTCGGCGACTACCCCGGCATGATGGACCGGATCGAGGAGCGCACCGCCACCAGCGGGAGCTAGTCCACCGTGAACCCGCCGACGATCCAGTGCCCGGAGGATCCCAGCAACACCGGCGCCTACCGTATCTCCTGGAAGGGCCCCGACGGGGCGGCATACCGGCTTGAGGAAAACGGCACGATCCTTTACCAGGGTCCCCACCAGGCCAGCACGGTCACCGGCCGGGAAGCCGGCGTCTACGACTACCGCGTGGGGGTGATGAACGGAACCGGCCAGGAAGTTTTAAGCTGGAGCCAACCCTGCCGGGTGGAGGTCTCCCCGCCCTCGCTGGTCCTGGCCTTGACACTGTTCTCCCTGGGGCTGGTGGTTTTCCTGTCCACGCTGATCCTGATCGTCCGGGGTCACAAAAAGCACCGCCGGGGGGAGCTGCAATGACCGGGGCGGTGCTGACCGCCGAAACCGGCTGGATCATACTGGGCGCCTTC
>Ga0272442_10010053_pt1 | contig 11707 bp, 7 predicted proteins | sample SSMForm2O_FD_200262 | JGI IMG/M metagenome (GOLD analysis project Ga0272442, IMG submission 200262) | Marine sediment archaeal communities from Little Sippewissett salt marsh, Falmouth, MA, United States - SSM-Form-2O | ecosystem: Environmental > Aquatic > Marine > Wetlands > Sediment ...
TCTCGGGGCCGATGACGCCGGAGCCTTCTTTCTGCTTGAGCTGCGCCATGCGGGCCGAGACGCCCCTGAGCGCGCCGCCCGTGCCGACGACCACCTTGCCCGAGAAGGTGCCGTTCCGGGAGCCGACTATGCGGATGGGCCCCAGCGCCCGGGCGTCGTCGAAGCCGGTGATGTCGGTGTGGGCGTCGAGGACGTTCGAGTTCCACACCCGGACGCCGGCGGCGGCGCCGCGGGTGAGCCCCCCGCCGGCGAGCGCCATCAGGAGGAGGAGGGGCAGCATCAGAGGGCGGCGGGTATGCATGGTATTCCTATCGCGAGAACCAATGTGATCTATCCGGTCTATACCACATATATACAACAGAGAGCGGCGGAATGCATGCAAAAGATGGGCGATCGGCGAAAAACTCTGTCGGCATAGCGCGGACAGCGGCCATTCGCTCAAGCCCCCCTCGCCCCCTAGCGGAGCGCCCTCCTGACGGCCGCCACGATCTTTTTGCGCGCGGCGGCGAGGCCGAGCGGCAGCTCGCAGCCGGCCGCCCGGGCGTGCCCGCCGCCGCCGAAGCCGGCGGCGAGCCGGCTCACGTCGACGTACTCGGCCGAGCGGAGAGAGACCTTCGTCTGCCGGCCCCCCAGCGCGTAGAGGAGGATGCCCACCTCGACGCCCTCGATCTGCATGGGGATCTGAGCGAACTCCTCGAGGTCGAGCGGCCCGGTGCCGGTCTTGCGGAAGTCGGCCCGGCTGATGGCTATGGAGGCGACGCGGCCGGAGGCGGTGACCTTCATCGACGAGCGCGCGAGGGCCTCGAGCTCGAGCTCGGCGCGCCGGCGCGCGCAGTAGATCATCCGGTAGAGGCGGTCGGGCCGGACGCCGCGGCGGACAAGCTCGGCGGCGAGTTCGAGGGCCCTCGGCGATGTGTTCGAGTACGAGAACCGCCCGGTGTCAGTGTAGATCGCCGCGTAGAGCGCGTCGCGCGCCGCGGGCGGCAGCGGCCAAGCGCGCTCGAGCGCGAGTCGGAGCAGCATCTCGCCAGTCGAGCTCGCCGCGTCGTCGATCCAGGCGACGTCACCGTAGCCGCCGTTCGAGACGTGGTGGTCGATGTTGACGAGGCGGGCCCCGTCGGGGAGGTGGCCGGCGAAGCCGGTCCTCTCGAAGGTCGCGGAGTCCAGGGCTACGACGGTGTCGGCGGCGCGCAGGCGCTTCCGGGGAGCGCCCACGCTGATCCACGAGGCGCCGGCCAGGCCGGCGTAGCGGCGCGGGGCGGCGTGGATGCACCTCGGGCGGGCGCGCTTGCCCATGGCGCGCATGATGGCCGTCAGGGCGATGAGGCAGCCGACGGCGTCGCCATCGGGCCTGACGTGAGTGATGAGCACGGCGCTGCGGCTCGACTCGACGGCCTCGGCGGCGCGGCGGAGGGCGGCGCTACTTCTTCTCTTCTTCGACATGGGGCTTTTGTGGCTCCTCCGTCGCGGGCGGGGGGGGCGGCGGGGCGGGGCCGCCCTCGACTTCGCCCGACTTGAGCTTGAGGATGTAGTCGCGCAGCCGCTCGGCCCGCGGGGTACCGAGGCGCACGGCGCTGTTGACGTGGATGAGGGCGTCCTCGTAGTCGGGCTTGTCCCTCAGGCAGGCGACGATCCAGGCAAGCCCGAGGTAGCCCTGTCCGAACCTCCTGTCGATCTCGACGCACCTCAGGAGATTATGCTCGGCGGCGGCGAGGCGGCCGAGCTCGAGCTCCACGCCCGCCAGGAAGTAGACGGTGGCCAGGTTGCCGGGGCGGTAGAGGTCGGCCGCGTCGAGGTGCACCTTGGCCTGCTCGAACCACCCGAGGCGGAAGGCGCACGCCCCGGCGCGCTGGTGCGCCGCGGCGAAGTCGAGCCTGCGGCTTGCGGCTCCCTTGAAGTCCCTGTACGCCTCGATGAACTCGGCCCTCGCCTCGGCGCGCAGGCCGCGGCCGCTGAGGGCCGCGCCCCTGGCCTCGTGGCCCAGGCCCTTGTTGTAGAGCGCCAGGGCCTCGTCCCTGACCTGCTCGGCCTCCTCGCCCTCGTAGCGGCGGGCGGAGCCGATGGCGCTCTTGACGCCCTGCACGGACGTGGCGTAGCGGCGGTCGAGTTCGTCGAGCTCGGCGGCGCGAAGATAGTGCTCCTCGGCTGCCTGATACTTGAGCGTGCTCTCGAGCGCGTGGCCGAGCTCCCAGTGCGTCGCCGCGCTCCGGGGGTCGAGCCGTACGGCGCGCTCGAGGAGACCGGTCGCCTCCTCGAACTTGCCCAGTCGGTTGAGGGTCCTGCCGTGGCCCAGCAGCGCGTCCGGCCGCTCGGGGCAGTACTCGAGGGCCTGCTCGTAGTTGGCCTTCGCCAAGTGGAGGGTGTCGGCGCCGGAGGGCAACTCGTCCGATGGCGACCCGCTCCGCCGGCCCGGCCCGCGGCTGGCCTCGTAGGGGGCGTACGCCTTCTCGAAGATGTTGCCGAGCGCCACGTGGACCTCGGCGAGCATGTCGGCGGTCAGGAAGCGGCGCCGGGCGGCCGCGTCCATCTTCTTGGTCATGTTGACGATCGCCATGAAATGCTCGGAGGCCTCGCCGTAGAAGCCCCACCGGTAGTAGATCCTGCCGAGGAGGAGCCGGCTGGCCGTCTCGGAGGCGCCGAGGTTGCTGGCCTTGACGGTCTCGTCCTTCGCGTCGCGGCGGAGCTCCTCGTCCGTCTTCTCGCTCGAGGCCGTCCTTGAGTAGAAGCGCCCCAGGTTCAGATGTGCGCCCGGCGAGTCGGGCCTCATCGCCGTGACCCGCGTCCAGAGCGCCTTCTCGTCGCGCCAGCTCGACGACAGAATCAGGCTCGAGACGAGCATCGCCAGCGCCGCGGCCACAACGGCGGCGCCGGTGACGAGACGCCCTCCCGACGACGCGCGGGACCAGAGCATCCGCAGTAGATCCGTCGCGAACACCGCCCCGCCCAAGACGGCGAAGACGGCGTAGCTGTCGGCGCCGAAGCCGGCGGTGAGGGCGGCGGCGGGGAACACCGTTGCGAGGGTCCAGCCCGTGAAGACGGCGAGCGCCGGCACACTCCTTCGCAGCCGCCACGAGAGCCCCGCCAGCGCGAGCGCCGTCAGCATCGAGACCACGCCGAAGGCGCCGCTGGTCGTCAGCCCCGACGAATAGTCCGGTCCGAGGCGCGCGGGGATGACGACGCCCATGAGCGTCCTCCCCGTCGCGGCGAAGCACCTGAGCACGTAGGCCGCGCCGCCGCCGGGCAGATCGAGGTCGCGCGATGCCTGGGCTGGGGGGCTCGTCAGCGCGTGCATGGCTCCGAAGGCCAGCGCCGGCAGCAGCATCGCCGCGAGCGGGCGCGCGCGCATTGCGAAGGACGTTCCGCGGGCGTCCTCGCGCAGCGGGAACGCGGCGAGCACCAGCAGCATGAGTGGGTACGCGAGCGCTACGGGGTGGGTCAGGCACGCCGCGGCGAAGAGGAACGTGGCTCCTATGATCCGGCCGGGGCTGTGCGACTCGGGCCCGTCGGCCCCGGGCAGGCAGACCAGCCCTGAGAGCGCGAGCCAGATCCCTGCGCTGTTGACGGTCCGCGCGGCGATCCAGGCGCCGGGCTCGACCGTCAGCGGATGGACGGCGAAGAGCGCGCCCGCCACGAGGCCGGCGGCGCGCGAGCCGGTCATCTTGGCCGCCACGAGCGCCGCGAGCGCCGCGAAGAGCGCCGCCGAGAGCACGCCGTGCCACCGCATCCAGGCGGCCGATCCGCCGAAGAGCGAGCGGTCGACGGCGTAGCTCGCATCGCCCAGCGGGACGACGTTCCCCTCGCCACGGGTCGAGAATATCGCCGGCAGCGACTCGGTCCGGGGGTTGGACGTGACGCGCGCGCGGTCGCCGAAGTGGAGCAGCCCCCCGCCGACGGACGGGGCGACCGAGACTGCGGCCAAGAGCGCGACGCCCGCGACGCCCGCCGCGAAGGCCGCCTTCGACATCCTCGGCTCTGCCACGTCAGAACTCCTCTATCGGGGGCTCTTCCTCTGCGTCGCCGTCGAGGGGGCGTTTCTTTCCGGAAGGACGCTCGGGACCCTTCGCGGCTTCAGCCACTTCGGCCGGGTCCGGGGCGGGCTCGGTCGGGATGGCGCCGCCGTCGGGATCGGAGGCCCGGGCCTCGCGGATGAGACGGCTGATCTTGAAGGAGCGCTCGACCGTCTCGTCGAGGGCGAACTCGATCTTCGGCGCGCGCCTTATCCGCATCTTCCGGAAGACAGCCGTCTGGATGAAGGACGCGGAGTTCCGCAGGCCCCTTAGAGACGTTCTCTTCTGGGCGTCGGTGCCCATGACCGAAACCGAGACCTTCGCGTTCGCGAGGTCCGGCGAGACGTCGACCCCCGTGACGGTGACGAAGCCGATCCTCGGGTCCGACAGCTCGTGGATGATGATGCGGCTGATCTCCTCGCGCATGAACTCGGCGACGCGTTCGGGTCTGGTCACCTCCAGGCCTCCGTGCCGTCCCAGTCCTCGACGACCTTGCGGTCGAGGTGGAGGAGCTCGGCATCCCGGGTCCTCCGGATGACGGACTCGGCCTTGCGCTCGAGCTCCGCGGCCGTCTCGGCGTCGCGCGCGGCCATGGCGATCTCGAGGGCGGCGCGCGCGTGCAGCTCCTGGTGGTCGACCTCGGCGACAGATGCGCCGATGCCGCGTAGCCGGTCCTTGAGGGAGCGCAGTGGCCCGCGCTTCTGCTTGAGGCTGCGGGCCTGCGGCATCAGGATCTCCGCCCTGAGGATGACGACCGGCATGGGCAGCCCCCGACAGGAGCCCGACCTAGTCGAGCGTCCGCGCGATCTGCTCGATCTGGAAGGTCTCGATGACGTCGCCGACCTGGACGTCGTCGTAGCCCGTGATCTTGAGGCCGCACTCGAAGCCCTCGCGGACCTCGCGGACGTCGTCCTTGAAACGCTTCAGGCCGTCCACCCGCCCCTCGTGGATGATCTCCCCGTTGCGGGTCAGCCTGGCGCGGTCGGACCGCGAGACCGTGCCGTCGAGCACCTGGCAGCCGGCGACCTTGCCGACGCGCGAGATGTTGAAGGTGTTGCGGACCTCCAGGTGGGCGGTGACATTCTCGCGCTCCTCCGGGGCCAGCCGGCCCTCGAGGGCCTTCTTCACCTCGTCGGTGAGGTCGTAGATCACCGTGTGCAGCCGGACGTCGACGCCCTTCGCCTCGGCCTCACGGCGCGCCTCGGGGTCGACGGCGACGTGGAAGCCCATGACGACAGCGCCGGAGGCCTCGGCCAGGGCGACGTCCGTCGCGTTGACCGCGCCCAGGCCGCTGTGTATGACCCTGACCTCGGCCTCGTCGGTGCTGAACCCGACGACCTCCTTGCGGATCACCTCGAGCGAGCCCTTGACGTCGGCCTTCAGTATGAGCAACAGCTCCGCCTTGTCGGCCTGGCCCAGCTGCTGCGAGAAGAAGGCCTCCAGGGAGATGCTCCTCCTGGGGGCGAGCGCCTCCTGGCGTATCAGCGACTCGCGCTCCTGGGCGATCCTGCGCGCCTCGTCGAGATCCTCCAGGCAGTGGAAGCGCGCCCCGGCCTCCGGCACCGAGCCGAGCCCGGTCACCTCCACGGGCATGCTGGGGCCGGCCTCCTCCACCTCCTCGCCGCGGTCGTTATAGAGCATCCTCACCCGACCGTAGGAGGAGCCGGAGAGAATGACGTCCCCGCGACGGAGTGTGCCGTCCCTCACCAGCATGTTGGCGACGACGCCCTTCCCCTGGCTCAGCCGGCCCTCGATGATGACGCCGCTGCCGCGGCGCGTGGGGTCGCCCTTGAGCTCGAGCATCTCGGCCTCGAGGGCGAGGCGCTCGACCAGCTCGGGAAGCCCCTGCCCCGTCTCCGCCGACACCTCGACGACGCCCACCTGGCCGCCCCACTCCTCCGTGTAGACCTCGAAGGAGGAGAGCTGCTGCTTGACGCGCTGGGCGTCGGCCCGCGGCAGGTCCATCTTGTTCAGGGCCACGACCATGGGCGCCTCGGCGGCCTTCGCGTGCGAGATGGCCTCCTCCGTCTGCGGCATGACGCCGTCGTCGGCGGCCACGACGAGCACGACGATGTCGGTGGAGTTGGCCCCGCGCGCGCGCATCTCGGTGAAGGCCCTGTGGCCCGGCGTGTCGAGGAAGGTCACCGAGCCGTGGTCCGACTGGGCCACGTAGGCGCCGATGTGCTGGGTTATCCCGCCCGACTCCGAGTCGACGACGTTGGCCTTGCGGATGGCGTCGAGGAGCGACGTCTTCCCGTGGTCGACGTGGCCTAGGAAGGCGACGACGGGCGAGCGGGGGACCAGGTCCTCCTCGCGGGATTCCTCGACTCCCTCGACGCGCTCGGCGAAGAGCTCCTCGACGTCTTTCGTCTTCTTGACGCTGAGCTCTATGCCGTAGTCGATCGCGACGAGCATCGCCACGTCCTCGGGGATGACGTCGTTGATCGTCGGGAACATGCCGTGCTGCATGAAGGCCTGGAGCAGGGAGTTCGACTTGACGCCCAGGGCCTCGGAGAGCGACCTCGCGGTTATCGGGGCCGAGACCTCCGCCTTGCCCGTCTCGAGGGCGGTCTTGGCGACGATGGCGTCCGACGAGCCGCGGCCGCGGTCGCGCTTGCCGCGACGGCGGGGGCGCGGCGGGCGGGCGCGGCGGCGCCTCTCCCTGCGGAAGGCTCCCCGGGCGACCTTCGCGATCATGGTGCTGTCCTCGTAGGGGTTTGCCGTCACCTCCTCGACCTCGGGCTCAGGGCCCGGCTTGCGCAGGGCGGGCGGGACGTCCGCGTACTCGGCCACCTCGTCCGCGGGCTTGACCAAGCCGATCCTCGGGAAGTTGATGATAGGCTTGAGGATCGGGGGCAGGCCGGACTCCGTCTCCTCGGCCTTGCCCTTCTTCTTCTTGCCCTTCTTGGCGATGGGTTTGGCCTCGGCCGCGGGGGCCTCTGCCTCCGCCTCGGGGGCCGTGGCGCCGAGCTCCTCCTCGACGGCGGCCTCGACCTCGGCGACCTCCTCCTCGACGGTCTCGGTTTCAGCCCCGGCCTCGGCCTCGGCCTCAGCGGCGGCCTCCTCCTCGGCCTTCTTCTTTGCCTCCTCCTCGGCCTTCTTCTTGGCGGCGCGGGCCGCGCGGCGTTCCGCCGCCTTGCGCTTCTTCTCCTCCTCGGCGGCCTCCCGCTCGGCTATCTCCTCGGCAGACGGCGGAGGGAACATGGCGGTCACCAGGCGGGCCTGGTGATCGTCGAAGACGCTCATGTGACCCTTGACCTCGAAGCCGGCGGCGCGGCACTTCTCCATCAGATCCTTGCTGGAGATGCAGAGGTCGCGCGCTAGCTCGAAGACTCGAATAGGCACTACTTCTCCCCTTCGCCGGCGTCCCCGGCCGGCTTCTCATCTTCCCCGGTCTCTTCGGTTTCTTCGGGAGCATCGCCCGCCGGCTCGGGTCCGCCCTCGGCGGCGGAGTCGGTTTCGGCGGCTCCGGTGTCGCTGGCGGCCGCGCCCGGCTCCCCGTCGCCGGCCTCGGGCGTCGCCTCCGCGTCCTCGGCCTCATCCTCGCCGGCGGAGTCGGCTTCAGCGGCTTCGGCGGCTTCGGTCCCGTCGGCGGGCGCCACCGGATCGCCGTCGCCGGCCCCGGGCGTCGCCTCGGTCTCTGCCTCGGCCGCCCTGGCCGCCGCCTCGGCGGCCCTGGCCTCGGCCTTGGCCTTGGCCTCGGCCTCGGCACGCACTGCCCTCTCGATCTTGAGCTCGCCGAGACGTATCTCGGCGTACTCGAAGATCGCGGCGGCCTGCTCCTCGGTGATGGCGGCGAGCTGCGAGAGCGCCTCGACGCCCTTGCGGACGACGACGCCCAGCGACGGGAAGCCCGCCAGCATCAGGTTGTCGACCGCAGCGTCCTCAAGGCCATCTATCACCTCGGTGAGCTTGCGCATCTCGAGGCGGGCCTCCTCGCGCTCGCGCTTCGCCTCTTCCTCGGAGAGGATGTCGATGTGCCAGTCGGTGATCTTGGCCGAGAGCCTGACGTTCTGGCCCTTGCGCCCGATGGCGAGGCTGAGCTGGTCTTCGGCGACTATGACCCGGGCGTGGCGCGTCGCTTTCTCGAGCTCGACCGCGGTGATCTCGGCCGGGGAGAGGGCGTTGCGGATGTACTGCTCGTCGCTGTCGCTCCAGCGGACGATGTCGATCTTCTCGCCGTTGATCTCGTCGACGATGCTGCGGATCCGCGTGCCGCGTATGCCGACGCAGGCTCCGATTGGGTCGACGCGGAGGTCGCGGCTCGACATGGCGATCTTCGTCCGGTGGCCGGGCTCGCGGACCGTGTGCTTTATCTCCACGATGCGGTCCGAGATCTCGGGCACCTCCAGCTTGAAGAGCTCGTTAACCAGGCGGATGTCCGTTCGCGAGAGGACGATGACGACCTTCTGGCCCTTCTTCTTCACCTCGACCACGAGCCCCCTGATCCGGTCGCCCGGGCGGTAGGTCTCGTTGAAGACCTGTTCCTGGCGGGGGATGATCCCCTCGGTCTTGCCGAGGTTGATGATCATCGTGCCGCGCTCGAACCTCTGCACGGTGCCGGTGACGAGCGAGCCGACCTTGTTCTCGTAGTCGTCGAAGACGACGTCGCGCTCCGCCTCGCGGAAGCGCTGCGTCATGACCTGGTAGGCCGTCCGCGCCGCGATGCGGCCAAAGACGACGGGGTCGATCTCGTCCTCGCCCTCGTAGGCCGATATGCCGCCGGTCTCGCGGTCGACCCTGACGGTCACGTCCGTGCGGTCCTCGCCGAAATGCTTCCTCGCGGCGCTGATCAGCGCCTGCTCGATACCGTCGAAGAGGGTCTCCTTGTCGATCCCCTTGTCGCGGTGGATCGAGTCGATCAGCCTCACGAGCTCCTCGCTGTTCATCTATCCTCCGAAGCCCCTTCGGGCGGACCCCCAAAAGAAAAGAGCCCACCCGGGCTCTTGCACTCCCGCGCCCGACCCGGGCCCGTGCGCGGAGGCTGGCACGCGGTATGCCCCTAGAGGGACTCGTCCGCGGCGCCCGCCGCCGGTACGGCCTGGTCGGCGCTTCCGTTGCTCATCAGGTTGCGCCCGGTCGCCTCGTCGAAGAGGTGCGCCTTCGACGGGCTGACCGTGACGCTGAGATTGTCGCCGACGCTGACCTGCTGATGCGCGTCGGCCCGGGCCACGAAGCTCTGCTTCTCCGTCGCCAGGTAAAGAATCATCTCGTTGCCCAGAGGCTCCACCACCTCGACGCGGGCGCGGATCTCTCCGTCGCCGTTGCCGAAGGCTAGGTCCTCGGGCCTCACTCCAAGCGATACCTCCTTCCCAGAGTATTCGCTGGCCTTGAGGGCCAGCCCCGAACGCAGCGTGACCCGGGAGTCGCCGTCCGTCCAGGTCGACGCCTCGCCCGACCCCTCCACCCGGCCGAGCATGAAGTTCATCGCCGGCGTGCCGATGAAGCTGCCGACGAACTTGTTCACGGGGTTGTCGTATATCTCGAGCGGCGACCCCACCTGGCTGATGACGCCGTTGTCCATGATGACGATCCGGTCGCCCAGCGTCATCGCCTCGACCTGGTCGTGGGTGACGTAGATCATCGTGGTGCCGAGCCGCGTGTGGAGCTTGTTGAGCTCCGCGCGCATCTCCACGCGCAGCTTCGCGTCCAGGTTCGAGAGCGGCTCGTCGAAGAGGAAGACGGAGGGCTTGCGGACTATCGCCCGCCCGACCGCCACGCGCTGGCGCTGCCCGCCCGAGAGCGCCTTGGGCTTGCGGTCGAGCAGCTCCTCGATGCCGAGGATCTGCGTCGCCTCCTTGACGCGCGCCTGGATCTCATCCTTGGGGAAGCCGCGAAGCTTCAGCCCGAATGCCATGTTGTCGTAGACCGTCATGTGGGGATAGAGGGCGTAGTTCTGGAAGACCATCGCGATGTCGCGGTCCTTCGGGGCCACCTCGTTGACGACACGCCCGCCGATGCTGATGGTGCCTCCGGTCACCTCCTCCAGCCCAGCGACCATGCGCAACGTCGTCGACTTCCCGCAGCCCGACGGCCCGACGAGGACGACGAATTCCTTGTCGGCGATCGAAAGGCTCATGTCCGCAACGGCCTTCACGTTGCCGGGGTATATCTTAGTTACGTTTTCTAGAGCTACCTCTGCCATGCGACCTGGGTTCTCCCCCCTGCACTGATACGACAAGGGGGCAATTGCCCCCTTTTTCCGGCCTTGCGGGCACATCCTGATGCTATCGGGAATTATACGCCTGCCGGCTTCGGGGTGTCAAGGGCAATTCCGCCGGAAAACGCTCATTCCGGCGCGCCTGCGTGCGGGGGGGGGGCGGGGGGGCGGGGGGCGCGGAGCTTCGTGACTTGAGTGTCGTGGCGCACGGCTGTATATTCGTGCGTCGATGGCCCGGCCAGGGAGGAGCCCCGCGACCATGGCAGCCGACAGGAGGAAGCCCTTCCGTCTCAGGGACGGCCCGGCGGACGCCGCCAGGATCGACGGCCTGGTCTCGCAGATGTCGATCGAGCAGAAGATCGGCCAGATGTGCACGTTCGAGTTCTGCGGCACCAGGATAACGCCGGACGTCGTCGCGGCCGTCCGCGAGCACCACTGCGGTGGCCTGCGCGTGACGCCGCACATCTACACGGCGCTGCTCTACGGCGTGCGGCACAGGACCGACGGCATGGACGTCCAGCGCCTCTCGCCCTACGCCGGGCCCGACGAGTACGCCGAGCTCCTGAACGAGCTCCAGCGCCTCGCGCTCGCGCGGCCGCTGTCGATCCCTCTGCACATCTCGAGCGACCAGGAGGGCGACTGGTCGCAGGACTACTCCCGCGGCGGCGTGAATCTCTTCCCGAGCCAGATGGGCATGGCCGCCACCGGCGACCCGGAGCTCGTCTACGAGGCGTACAGGGCCGTCGCGCGGCAGCAGCGGGCGGTCGGGATAATGATGCTCCACACGCCCGTGCTCGACGTCAACACCAACCCCGACAACCCCGAGATCGGCACGCGGAGCTTCTCCGACGACCCCGAGACGGTCGTGGAGTACGGCCTCGCCCTCATGCGGGCCTTCCGCGACGAGGGCGTCGTCGCCACCGGCAAGCATTTCCCCGGCCGCGGCGAGAGCTCCGTCGATGTCCACTTCTCGCTCGACACCCACCGCGGCGACCGCCGCCGCCTCGACGAGGTCGAGCTTTATCCGTACCGTGCGCTGATCGCCGAGGGCCTCCCCGCGGTCATGGTGGCCCACACGATCTACCCGGCGCTCGACGGGACCAACACGCCCGCGTCGGTCAGCCGCGCCATCGTCACCGACTTGCTGCGCGGCGAGCTCGGTTTCGAGGGGGTCATCACCTCCGACGCCATGGGCATGCGGGGCGTCATCGAGATGTTCGACGGCTTCGGCGAGGCCTGCGCCGCGGCGCTGGCGGCCGGGAACGATCTGGTCCTCGCCAAGGGCGATCCCACGCTCCAGCCGGAGGTGATCGCCGCCGCCCTGCGCTATCTCGACGAGGGTAAGCTGGGCGAGGCGCAGGTCGACGCTTCGGTCCGCCGCGTGCTCGCGATGAAGATGCGGTACGGCCTATTCGAGCAGCCCGAGGCCGATCCGGCCGGGGCCCTCGACGCGGTGCGCGACCGCGAGACCGTCGAGATCTCGCGCCGGGCGGCGGTCGCGTGCATGTCGGTCGTGCGCGATGAAGACGATCTGCTGCCC
>Ga0272442_10010054_pt1 | contig 11707 bp, 9 predicted proteins | sample SSMForm2O_FD_200262 | JGI IMG/M metagenome (GOLD analysis project Ga0272442, IMG submission 200262) | Marine sediment archaeal communities from Little Sippewissett salt marsh, Falmouth, MA, United States - SSM-Form-2O | ecosystem: Environmental > Aquatic > Marine > Wetlands > Sediment ...
AATCCGTATGATTGACAGAGAGACCGTTGAGCGCCATGTTCCGGCGGGTAGCGGCGAGTACGACATTGTGGTGGGAGGGGGCGGCCCTGCCGGCATTGGCGCCGCGGTAACGGCGGCTCGGGCCGGAGCGAGGACGTTGCTCGTCGAAGGACGCAGCATTCTCGGGGGCGTCGCCGGTATCAGCTTGCAGATGTCCTTCAACTACCTGCTGCGCAGAGGCAGGATACCCCCGGGTACCGAGCCGAAGAAGTACCCCGGCATTCGCGGATTGTTCGCGGACAGGGTTATGGGTATGAACGACCCGTTCGCCTGGCGTTACTGCAACTCGCTCAAGGCCTTCTACCATGGCGGGCTTCACATTCACCCGGACTACATGCAGATAGGCATTTTCGAGCTTCTCGAAGAAAGCGGCTGTCACTACAGCCTATCCACGCCCGTTACCGGTGCGCTCATGGATGGCAACCGGGTCGTCGGTGTTGTCGCGACGGGGAAATCGGGCCCGGTCGAATACCGTGCCGGAGCGGTGATCGACTGTACGGGCGATGCGGATGTCGCGTGGCTTTCGGGAGCCGAGACGATGACGGGGAGAGCGTCCGACGGTCGCACGAATCTGCCGTGCACACTGACCTTTGCGCTGGGCAACACGGACTACTCCCGGTTTCACACGTTCAAGCCCGGCAAACACAAGAAGCCGGTCGATATTGCCGGATGGTCCGACCGGGATATCGAGGAGTACTACGAGAAGAACAAGGGCAACGCAACGGAGCGCGACAATCCGTTCATTTCGATCATCGAGGATGCGGCGAAAAAGGGATATTGCACGGCGACCTGGTACGGGATAGGCCCGACTTCGATTCCCGGTGTGATCACTGTCAACAATGCCAATTTCGTGGGCATAGGCGATGTGGACGGCACGAAGACGCGGGATCTTACCGTTGCCAAGCGGCTGGGCATGCAGGTGGCGGTCGATTTTGTCAAGATCGCCCACGAGTATCGGATCCCCGGACTGGAACAGTGCTACCTGTACGCTGTCGGGCCCGAGGTGGCGATCCGTGATTCGCGCCGGATCGTCGGCGAGCATGTGTGGAGCCGGGAGGACGCGATCCACGCACCCGACTATGACGATATCATTGTGCGGCTGCCCGGCGGCAATATCGACATGGTGCTCGTGCATGGGATGGGGGATGCGAACCCCGGGATTCCGTACCGTTGTCTGGTGCCGAAGCGTGTTGACGGCCTTCTCGCCGCGGGGCGTTGTCTGTCTTCCGACTATGGAATCCTGCGTGGCGGCGGATTGGGTTCGAGCCTCGCCTTGGGGCAGGCGGCGGGCATTGCCGCCGTGCAGGCGTTGAAGGATGATGTCGCGCCGCGTGATGTGGACGTTGATGCCGTACGTCGCACGCTGGTCGAGATGGGTGAAACCATGGAGCGGACCGAAACGGATACATGGTGGTAGGCGGCACGGCGGCGGCTGCAGCGGGCGCGGAAGCGGTTGCGCCATGAGCTGGTGGACGCGGGGGGGGGAGCGATCCCAAGCAGTGGCCGGACCGGGCCATGACCATCTTCAGAATCACGCCTGAGAAATGCGAACAGGTCTACCAGGCACCGATGGCGCCGCATCATGGAGCGCTCTACTCGCGCGGCGTCATCCGGCTCAGCGACGAGACCTCCACGGATCACGGCTGTCAAACACGAGCAGCGACCGGGCTGTGTCGACCGTTCCGTGAGCGTAGACCTTGAACCCCGGGACGGTGACCTTCGTTATGCGATGGCTTTGGAGGTCCACCCTCCAGAGGGCGGCCTTCCTTTCTGCCTTGCCGATGCCGTGCAGGAGGATCGAGCGGCCGTCCCCCAGCCAGAACGGCCCGTGGACCCATTTGAAGGCGTCTGCCGGGAGGGGATGCGAGATCTCCCGGTCCTCCCAGTTCATGAACGCCAGTCGGTGCGAATTGAGGCGCTTCGTGCCCGTGAAGAAGGCAAGCCGATCGCCCGACGGGGAGAAAATGGGACGGTACGCAAGCTGGCTTCCGTCCGTCACCCGTCTCAGCTCGAGCGTATCCATGGCGACCGACCAGAGCGAGAGGAAAGGACCACCGCCCCGGTTGCTGACGAAGACGACATGCTTGCCGTCCGGAGAGATACACGGACGATCATCCGCGAAGTCGCCTCGCGTGAGCTGCCGCAAGCGGGAACCGTCCCGTTGCATGGCCCAGATGTTGCGGGGCGAGCGGTTTGTGTCGAAGTGCGTCTTCATGCTCCAGCCGGTCTCGGACGACAGACCGCGCGTCGAGAAGAAGACGATCGTCTCGCCGTCGGCGCTCCAGAACGGATGTCCCGACACGGCATTGGTTCGAGTCAGATTAACGGGGACCTTTGTGTCGAGATCGGTTCGCCAGATGTTGAATCCCGCTTCGTTCTTGTGCTTGCCCCAGAACACGACACTGCTGCCATCCCGGTTCACCATGGGCTGGAAGAAGTCGCCGGGCGGACTCAACCTGATGATCGACCCGGGAACGCCCGCGCCGTCCTCCAGGTCAACCGCGTACACGCTTCGGGAAGCCGCGAACCCCGGCTGAGCAGGCAGCGCCAACACCGACCCGGCCATGATGAGCCATAGCGGCTGACAGCGTGACAGCGTCCACACGGTATCCATCGCTGCCATCATTCCTCTCCTCGCGCTGGAATGAACGCCGGCACCGCCCCGCAACGACGTTCGTGGTTCCCGGGATCACTTCTTGTCCCGGCAAATAGGCATCCTGGCGCCGACAGCCTGTCGCCATGCACGCAGACGGGCGTGCATCGCTTTCGCGCGTGCCGGTTCGCGCCCCGCCAAATCCTGTGTTTCTCCGATATCCGTGTCCAAATTGTAGAGCTCGAGGCGACCGTTCTCGAAGAACTCCATCAGCTTCCAGGCTCCTTGTCGCATGGCGCCGCCGGGAGGCGCGAGTTTCCTTGGCGCACCTCTGACGAAATGCGGGTAATGCCAGTAGATCGCCTCCCTTTCGACCCCTGCGGCGCCTCGAAAAACCGGCGCCAAGCTGGTCCCGTCGAGGTGCTGCTTCGGCATCGGCGGATGGCCCGCCATCTCCAGGAACGTCGGAAACAGATCCTCGGTCGTTGTCGGGACCGTGCACGCTCGCCCCGGGTCTACGATCCCCGGACCGGCAATGATCAACGGAACGCGAATGCCGCCTTCGTAGAGAAACCCCTTGCCCTCGCGCAGCGGGAGAACCGAAGTCGGCTTCCCCCTTATGGAGGTCAGGCACCCGTTGTCCGAGGCGAACACGATGACGGTTCGATCCAGCGTACCGGTTCTCTTCAGCTTGGCGACAATCCTGCCCACGCTTTCATCCACGCTTTGTACCATGGCCGCGAAGACCGGATCGTTCTGCACTTGTCGTGCCCGGACGCCCCGTGGCGCCTTTTTCCCCATTGGCAACCCCTTCGCCTTGTCCGCGTACTTTTTCACCAACTCCGGCTTCGCCTGGAGGGGCGTATGTACGGCGTAGTGAGAAAGGTAGAGGAGGAACGGAGTGTCCCTGTTCCGATCGATGAACCCTTCCGCCTCAAGCGTGAGGCGATCGGTCAGATACTCCCCCTTTGGCCCCCCTCGAATCGTACCTATTCCGTAGGGGGCAAAATAGCTCTTCGTCATACCGGCAACCGTACCGCCGATATTGATGTCAAATCCGTGGTCCAGCGGGGTCGAGCCTTTGGCTCCCAGATGCCACTTGCCGATACTGGCGCACGTGTATCCGTGCCTCTTCAATGCTTCGGCAATCGTGACCTCGCCGGCGGGCAAGGTCGGTATGGTCTTCGGGGGAACCACCCTTGAATTCTTCGGTGCGTATTGATCCACGCGCAATACGCCGGTCAGCCCCAGCCGTGCCGGGTGCTTGCCGGTGAGCAGCGCCGCGCGCGACGGCGAGCAGGCCGGGGAGGCCGAATAGGCGTTGGTGAAACGGACGCCGCGCTGCGCCAGGCGATCGATGTTCGGCGTCTCGTAGAACGAGCTGCCGTAGCAGCCGAGATCCCTCCAGCCCAGGTCGTCGATGAACAGGACCACCAGGTTGAGCGGCTTCGTATTCGACGATTTTGGCTGTTCCTCCTCTTCGCCCATCAGGTATGGGGCCCCCATCGCCGCAAGACACCCGCCGACTGTCAGCTTCAGCATCTCGCGGCGCCGCAGGTCATGATCGAATCGGGTCGTGCTCATTTGTGTTGGTCCTTTGTGTCAGTGGATGCCCACAACTTCCGGTATTCCTCGGCAGGGTCCGGGCGGGTAGTAGACGTTCATGTGGCCCTGCCCGCAGTCCGTCAGCTCGTCGCCCAGGAAGGTGACGAAGCGGCCGTCCCGGTTGAACGATTCGACGGCGCCTTCGATGGCCGCGTTCGGCGGGTGGTCGTGTCCCCCGATCGCGGCGACCGGACGCGACCCGGCGGGAAAGGAGAAGTCCGCGGGACCCTCCAGGCCGTCGCCTTCGGCCCGGATGCGCACCGTCCCCGGCCACCAGACCGGCACGTTGTCCATGTACTCCACGCCCCGCCGGGAGCGGTTGGCATCGCAGTGCTCCGGGTGATCCGGACCCACGACGTAGGGCTCCGTCAGGACCTTGAGGCGGAGCCGGAACCGTTCGCCGACCGCCAGGACCGACGGGCAGACGACTGCGAACCCCGTGGGGGCACCTCCCTCGCCGACAGCTCCTTCGCTCATTCGGACCCCCTTACCCACACCGGGCTCGACCAGGCCATCTGGCCGTTTTCCTGGCGCACGCGCAGGTAGTAGTAGTCCACCTCCCGTTCCGGCTCGGCGTCGACCACGGTCGCGGTCATCGCCCGGGCCCCCTCGGCGACGGCCCGGTGCAGCTTGAGCTTGCGGGACCCGATGGGGTTCCGCTCGTCCCCCGCCACCACCCGCACCGCCGAGCCGCGGACCAGGTCCGGGAGCCGGAACGACCACGCCCGGCCGTTGGCCGTCACCGCGATCTCGGTGTCGGCGTCGGCGTCGATCTCGCACAGGAGCTGCTTGGTCAGGGTGCCGCCCGTGTTGGCGTGCAACTGGTTGCGGAAGAAGCTCCCCAGGTCCGGCGAGCCGAGCGTGACCGAGTACCAGCGGCAGGCGTCCCCGGATCGCGCGACGATCACGTCGCCGGGCGGGGGGCCGAAGTGCGGCACCGCGCGCAGGAGCCGGCCGCGGCGCACCTCGAGGCGGATCTCCCAGGGGAAGGGGTCTCCCCCCCCGCCCCAGCCCCACTCGACCCGCAGGGCGAAACGGCCCGCCGTGACCGGCGGCTCGCCGGCGCCGGTCAGGCGCCGCCACAGCCGGCCGTTCTTGACCACGTCGACCTGGTCGAGCACGTCCTCGCCCGAGACCTGCAGGCGGACGGTGCGCTCCGCGCCGGCCGTCTCCCCGCCCATCGGGATCCCGTTGACGCTGAAACCGAGCCGGATCCGATCGCCGGTGACCGCGTAGCAGCGCCGGGCCCGCAGCGCCGCCCAGATCGCCGGGCGCGTGAGTTCCGGCGCTTCGACGGCGGCCAGCCCCATGGGGTAGGCGCCCGGGTACCCGACGTGCTGGTCGGTGCTGGCAATGAAGCCGAAGCGCCGGCCCCGCTCGAGCCCGTCGACGGCCGTCCCGCCGGCGCAGCGCGGCCCGTTGAGCGCCAGGTCCATCGGGAACGGCCCGCCGTCCCGCTCGCTGGAGCCGTGCATCGAGAAGAGCTCGACCACCGGCATGATGGCGGGGTCGAACGTGTCCCAGTTCGTGCCGGGGTAGCAAGGCATGTAGCCGATGTGATGCGGGATCAGGATGGCGTTCTGCGCTCGCACGAAGGCAACCATCTCGTCGTACGATCGCGGCACCGGCATCGGGTCGGGCGCGTCATCCGGGAAGTACACGCACATATCCCCGCAGTCGAGCCCTTCGACGTCGGCCCATTCCCAGCCGAGGATGGTCACGAACTCGCCGGGGACGTTCGCCGCCTGCGCCGCCCGCCTCAGTTCCGACCAGTAGCCCGGGAAACGCTCCTCGTTCCTCTGCTGCCCGATCGCGTGTTCGGTCGCGGCGAAGAAGTCGAGATGGCACCGCGCCGTCGCCAGGTCCTTCTCCGCGTCGCTGAACTGCCCGCCGCAGAAGGCGTGTGAATGCAAATCGCCGAAGTAAAGGTTCATGGCGTCCCGGTTCATGGATCCCACCGCTTGCGGTGTTCGGCTGCCGGGCCGGCCCGTTCCGCGATGTCGCGCGGGAATGCCGGATCGGCTGTGCCGCCGGCGAGCCACACGATGCCCGGTGACAACCCGCCGAAACCAACTCCGCCAATCATTTTCACCCCGCTTCCAGCGGGGCTGCCAATCCTCCTGGTCCCACATCTCCCCCAGAAGCCAATTCCGCTAATCATTCTGCCCAAAATCATTTTCACCCCGCTTCCAGCGGGGCTGCCAATCTTCCTGATCTCACACCTCCCCCAGAAGGCAATTCTGCTAATCATTTTGCCCGAAATCATTTTGCCAATCCTCCCGGTCCCACACTTCCCCCAGAAGCCAACTCCGCCAATCATTCTGCCCAAAATCATTTTCACCCCGCTTCCAGCGGGGCTGCCAATCCTTCTGATCCCACATCTCCCCCAGAAGGCAATTCTGCTAATCATTTTGCCAATACTCCGGACCGCGTTACCCTCACCGTCGGTCTGCAACCCGAGTTCAAACGGCAACTCGAAACCAAAGCCAACCGGCTCGGCATTTCCGTTTCCGAACTGATCGGCCGCATCCTCCGCGCCGACTTGTCGCGCGCAACCAGGCATTCCTTCTGGATCTTTGCGTTCCTTGCGTTCTTTGTGGTAGTCTTTTCTTGCTCCGCCACCACACTCACCGGCACGGTCGCCCGTGTCATTGACGGCGACACAGCAGTAATCCAGCCGTCCACAAACTTTGCTCCCTTTGCGACCTTCTGTAAACACTCTGGAGTCCGGATCCGCCTCGCCGATATCGACGCCCCGGAATTGCGTCAACCCCACGGCCGTGAATCGAAGCGTGTTCTCGAATCGCTGGTGTTGAAGAAGAGTGTCGTCATCCGCTGGACCAAACGCGACCGCTACCGCCGCCTGATCGGAACGCTGCAGATCAACGGCACCAACGTCAACCACCTTCTCGTCCGCCGCGGCCACGCCTGGCACTACCGCCGGTACAGCCGCAGCGAACAGCTCGCAGAGCTTCAGGCAAAGGCGAAAGCCGATAGGGTGGGGGTGTGGAGGGATCGGCAGATCATCCCGCCGTGGCAGTGGCGCCGGAAACGGCGTACGTGCATGCGGGCGCTACATTCCGTCAAACGCAAAGTCCGAATGCCAAAGAGAGCGGTGACAAAACGTTACTAGTGAATACGAGTACTCCCCGCCCGGGGGTTCTTCAACGACACCAAAATACGAGGACTGACCCCTCACCCCCTCGAAGGACCGTGGCGCTAGCAGCGGCATTGTCGAGCGTATAAAAAACTCGAAACTAATGCACTTTTGCACTGGACAGAACCCGCGGAACAGAATACGGTGCTTGCATATTCAGGAAAGAGCGCCGCTATGAACTGCCCGTCTAATGCGCCGAAGGCGCGATGGTTGCTGATTGCCGTCATGGCAATGACGGCTGTTTCTCTTCATGCACAGGTCGCAACCGTAGAGGATCTGTCCGCGATCGAGGATCGGATTGACACGGCCTGGACGAACTCCACCATTGCCCGGATCATTCCGCCGGGGATCGTGTATGACACCGACCTCGGAGTCTTCGGCTATGCGAGCGGGTTCAGCAGCAACTTCTTGAGCAGCCTTGTCCCTGAAACGAATGATGCCGTGGTTTCCTATTCGCTCTTGGTCATTGAGACGAACACGACGCCACGATACAGGCTCTATCTGAATGCCACGAACGGTCTGGTTCACACCACAACAGTCTCCATCACCGGTTATCCCGAGAATTGGATCGAAGATATCTATGGTGAACCACCGGAATGGCTGAGTGGCAGCGATATCGACAAATGGTACGACGCACGCGATCCCTGCCGGCAACGTGTACGGTGTGTACTGGTGGCAACAAACAGCGTGCCTGACTATCTTTCCGGGTTGACCAACGCGGTTCCGGCCTGGCCCGCCGGCGGGACCAACCAGAACCTGCTCAACCTGTACAGCAACGATATCGCATTGGTACGGATCGAAGCGGGCACTTCCGGCACGGAACTGTATATCCACGCACCAACCAACGTAACGATGGTCGATATCTACAAATCGACCAACCTGCTGGTCCGGTACGGCTGGACACTGCCGGCAACGCTGGATCTTGTCACAGACCCGTTACTCTGGTTCTACAGCGGACCGGAATCCAACGCTTTCTTCACTGCCGGTGATCCAACGGTTGATACCGATTCCGACGGCATCGGCGATTCGAGGGAGCTGCGGATGTTCGGAACCCTGGCAGGAGTCGCCGACTCCGACGGCGACGGACTGAACGACGGAATCGAGATCCTCGCCTATAGCATGAACGCGCTCAGCGCCGACACCGATTCCGATGGTCTGCTTGACGGCTATGAAGTGGAACACTCGCTCAATCCTCACGTGAACAACGCTGCCGAGGACCCGGACGGAGATGGACTGACCAATCTGGAGGAACAGGAGCTTGGCACCGATCCAAACAACCAGGCCGACGGCATAGAGTTACGGGAGACCGCCCGGGCACGGATCGTATCCTCATGGTACATGGTAATGACCAACGAACTCACCTTCACCAACACCCCCGGCAGCGCCGCCGATCTGAACGACATGAAGAACGCACTCAACCAGCTTTCCGGCAAATTCTATCGGGTAGTTTCACAATGAAACGGATGAAGATAGAACAACCACGAAGCATAATGGCTTGTATTTGTGAACTCACATGGAACGCGGGGGAGCCCCGTCGCATCCGGGATACAGGCTGGAAGCCTGCGCTACGACTTTGGGGTGCGGCGGAGCCCCCCGCGCTTCAGGGATGTCCACAGGCCGGGTTGGGATCGGCATAGCCATTGCCGTCACGGCAATGATTGCGCTTTCCGCACCGCTGCATGCGCAGCCCTTCAATAACTGGCCAACGTATGCCGCTGACCCACTCACAAACTGGCCCAAAACCGGCGAGTACGAGAAGCTCATTGAGGATTTCACGTGGTGCTATGGTGGTCTCATGGAGCGGTGCATTGCAGGTGGGGTCTCGACCAATGGGATTGCGCCGGCGGAGGAGGGCCTGCGCCTTCCCAAGATAGACGTAGAAAATTTCAAAGAAAAGCTGGGGCAACTGATTCCTGCTTACGTGGACGACACCTTGGAGAACTCATTCACAAATCTGGAAGCCTTTCCGATTCTTACCGAAACGGGACTTGTGTCTCGCCTGTCCCTGCCATCGGACTTCTTCGACAACACGCCATACTCCCGTTGTCTCGACGATACGGTGCCTACCAACTGGAATGCCGGGTACAGCATGTCCAACCTGAAGGCAGCGATCGGCGAACTGAAGTGGACTAAGCGTTACTACCACTGGCCGAGTGAAGGTAGCTATTGTAAGGAACGAAGTTGTGTAGGAACGGGCACAAACCTCACAGACGCCTGTCAAGATGCAGAAGATGACTGGACGAACGCTGCGTGGACGAATGGCACGTACTACTTCTTCCTGGGACAACGTATAGGATATGACTATGGCGCGTACGGGTGGGGGCTTTATGCTTGTCGCGCAAAGTCGAAACCTCTGCTGACAGACATACCTGTTGTCGATTCCATTGGGTTTGATTGGGTTGCCTATCTTGTTCCCACTCACTTGCAAGAAGAAGATTCCTGGGATTGGGGCTACAAGGATGCCGGCTGGCAACAGGACATCATGACCAAATGGGATGAGGGCAGTGCGGGATCAGGCACAACCAATGTAGAAGCAAACCTCATAGGCGGCAGCGATACGTGTCCCTGTGACGAGTCCCCGCAGGTCTCAACAAATCACACCCTTGTTCTTGTTGACCGGTTCAACTGGCTTCTCAAATGGGATTTCGAATACGATGAATAAGCTGACACGGATAGGCCTGCTCGTCGCTATCTTGTCTCTGGCGGTTATGCCTTCTCTGCCGGCCGCGGCCGACCCGATTGTCTACCGCACAAACCGGGTCTTCGAGGCAACACAAACCAGCATCGGCACGGCCACAGTCTACAATATCGTGAACGCCGCAACTGGTCTTACCGGCATCATAATCGGCCAATACGCCATCACCACGAACGATCAGTGGGCTACCGAACGTGAAGGTGTCTCCTGGGGGCAGACGAGCACGACGCAGGCGTGGCACAACATCACCAACAGCCCCGGCGCACTCCCGATCGGCACATACACCAACATTTTCGACGATCCGGGCTGGATAAAGGGTGTCAAGACCGTTACACTTAACGGTGACACAACGTATGGAGCGTATATGTGGTGGCTGCAGAACACACTTGAGTTCACAACCCCTGGCAGTACCTACTGGACCAACGCCGGCCGAACCTACCTCCTGGAAAATGTTCTCGTCGGCACCCTCGGCGACTATGCGCCCGGAACCGTGTATACGAACGTGTTTCCGCAAATGGACGATCCGGACGCGACCAACTGGCCCGGGTGTCCGTTCTTGACGTCGGAGATGCCGGCGAGCAGCGAGACGGTGAAGTATTCGTTCGATACGACGGCGTACTATCGATTGGCATATCCTTCCGTGGATTTGAGCATTGATGGTGTTGCCGATGACAAAGAGGAGGCTGAAGGAAAGGTCATCGTCCAAAGGAACGATGGTAACAACGCTTGCCGGGCGAAAATAGTCCTCAAAGGAGTGCAACCAACGAACTGGCCGGGCAATGTCGTCATAGCAAAGAACAACCTGCGGGTGAGTCTGTTTGATGCTAAGACCAATGGGAATGAAATTGTGTTTGATGGAACAGACAATGTGTTCGCTTGGAGAACGCTCCCGAAAGCCCTATGGGTTCAAGGAAACGAAGCCAGCGCGGCCATGAGAGATGCTTCCCTGGAACTCCATGCCGAAGGTTTCACCAACTGTAGAGACAAGGTGAACTTCACCGTGCTGTGGGTAGACTCGATCACGCGACGCTTTGCTGATGCATCGCCACAATACGGATCTGTCGATACAAATGACTATATCGGTGACGATATGGCCTCTGATGATAACGACAAGAAGGCCTTTCTCGCTGCCGACTGCACCTATCCTCCATTGGCTCATTTGGGACTCAACAAATACAAGGAATGCCCGGATGTAAGGCTTGGTTGGGGATACGAAGTCCGAGGGACTGTACATCCCGCAGACTACGCCGCTCCTTCACCTTATTGCGAACCCTATGGATGGCGACAGGACGTGGCCTGCAAAGTCTACAAGAACGGAGACAAGGTTGTTGACGAACCCTATCCGTTTCCGGGCTTCGATAGCGATCCGGATTGGCTGCCATGGTCTTCGAATGATGGTCCCGTGTATGACTTCAAGGATGCGGAGACCAGCACAAATGGCTCAATCTACTTTCTTGATGCGCCAGGATTGCGTTGGGATGCACCTGCTGAACAGACCTCAGTAAAAACCGGGCATTCCCGTGATTTGACTCGCAAGTTGAATGCTCCAGGGGAACGGATCTTATGGGGGAGATGAGACCCATTTCAGGCCGGCTTGATCGATGTCAAGATCGTTGCT